>Ga0315912_10002644_pt1 | contig 18756 bp, 15 predicted proteins | sample VfabasoilMG_FD_204469 | JGI IMG/M metagenome (GOLD analysis project Ga0315912, IMG submission 204469) | Garden soil microbial communities collected in Santa Monica, California, United States - V. faba soil | ecosystem: Environmental > Terrestrial > Soil > Garden | place: USA: California...
AGCTGGGAGAGCGCTTGCATGGCATGCAAGAGGTCGGCGGTTCGATCCCGCCTGGCTCCACCAAAATCGACTTTCTTTGTGCGTCCCCATCGTCTAGAGGCCCAGGACATCGCCCTTTCACGGCGGTAACGGGGGTTCGAATCCCCCTGGGGACGCCAGTTTCTGATTGCGACGGATGCCTCATTTGCCGCAATTCGTCGCCACCACCTCCTCCTTCGCCGTAGGGCCGCCGACTAGACTAAACATCTATGCGGTTTCGAATTTTTGGCCACTCCTGGCTGCTTGGCCTCGTATTGCTTTGGCTCCTTGAGTTCGCGGTTGTCTTCGGCTGCAGCGTGCTGGTGTTCCGCTGGCTGGGTCCCGACCAGGCGCCAGTGATCTGGAGAGACGCAGTGGTGTTGACCAGCTGCGTGATGACCGCGGCGATCGGCCTGGGACTGTACAGCCGTCGCCTGCGAGACCGCACGGTGGGCGTCGTCCTTCGCATTCTGGTCAGCGTCATGGGTGGCGCACTCGTGGGCTGGCTGATGCTCGCCTTCGCGCCCGACCTGCGGCCAACCTTGTCTGAAATGGCGGGTTTCGTCGCCATCAGTTTGATTTCGCTCGTGACAGTGCGCGTCTTGATGCACCACCTTGTCGATGAGGACATCCTCAAGCGACGCGTGTTGGTGTTCGGAGCGGGAAACAACGCCGCTCGCGTCATGGCCCTGCGACGTCGCAACGACCAGCGAGGCTTCAAGGTTGTTGGTTTCGTTCCGTCGAGCAACGAGGAACGGGTGGTGCCGGCCGATCGGCTCGTGACGGGAGATCGCTCGCTGAGCGCCGTCGCCCGCGCACTGGAAGTCGATGAGATCGTCATGGCGATGGATGATCGCCGGCAGCAGTTCCCGCTGAAGGAGTTGCTGGACTGTCGGCTGAAAGGCATCGACGTGGTTGAACTCGCGAGCTTCCTCGAGCGCGAGACCGGCAAGGTCTACCTCGACATCCTCATTCCCAGCTGGATGATTTTTGGCGACGGCTTCCGCCGCGACTTCATCCGTCGCTATTCGGAGCGAGCCTTCGACGTCGTGGCCAGTCTCGTTCTGCTGATGCTGACCCTGCCGGTGATGCTGCTGACGATGTTGGCTATCAAGCTGGAGGAGGGCATCCGGGCGCCGTTGCTCTACGGACAGCCGCGCGTGGGCTGCGCCGGCAAGGTTTTCCGGGTCATGAAATTCCGCAGCATGCGTACCAATGCCGAAAGCGACGGCCGGGCGCGCTGGGCGAAGGCGAACGACGACCGCGTTACGCGCGTGGGCCGGTTCATCCGCAAGGTGCGAATCGACGAGCTGCCGCAACTTTTCAATGTGCTCGGCGGGCAGATGAGTTTCGTCGGGCCCCGCCCGGAGCGACCGGAGTTCGTCGGGCAGTTATCCGAAACCATTCCTTATTACGACATCCGTCACGCCGTGAAACCCGGCATCACCGGATGGGCGCAACTTTGTTATCCCTACGGCGCGTCGGAGCAGGATGCGCTGGAGAAGCTGCAATACGACTTGTACTACGTGAAGAACCACAGCCTGGTTGTTGACGTATTGATCCTTCTGCAAACTGTGGAAGTGATCCTCTTCAACAAGGGCGCGCGTTGATCATCATCGCCGTCGATTCCGTATGAAAATCCGTCGATCGACTTTCTGGGCCACCACCATTGCCGTGGTGGCCTTGCTGGCCATTGCCGCAGGCTCTGTCGTGGCAGTTCCGTCCTGGCGAAGAGTCGTCCTCGAACATCTGCCAACGCGCTGGTCCATCGGGCTGCAGGCTCTCGTTGCGGGCGTCACCGTCGATCATTCGATCACCATCACCATGTCCGATGGGGTCGTGCTTGCCGGCAGCCTGTATCGGCCGCGCGGAACCGATGCGCGACTGCCCACGATCATGGTGCTGGTGCCGTACGGACGACTGGAATACGCGGAAGGGCCCTATAACGCGATCTACTTCGCGAAGCGCGGTTACTCCGCGCTCGTCATGGATTTGCGCGGTTCGGGTGATTCCGGCGGCGACCTGACACCATGGCGCGGTACCCGGAGCGATGGCGTCGAGACGCTCGACTGGATCGCACGCCAGCCATGGTCGACGGGCAAGGTCGGAACTTTCGGCTGTTCCGCCTTGGGCGAAACACAAATGGTGCTGGGGGCCCAAAATCACCCCGGGCATCGAGCGATCATCGCGAGCGGCGCAGGCGGTGCGGTCGGATCGGCGGCCGGTCGATATTCCTACTTCGGCATGTTCGAGGGTGGCGTCTTCCAGCTCGCGGGCGGTTTCGGCTGGTTCTCCCAGTTCGGAAGCCTTCGACCGGACGCTCTGCCGTCGAAGCCGTTCGAGCACGCGAGCCTGTTACGCGAGTGGCCCGTGGACTCACTGGTCTCGCGCGTGCGACCCGCACCGAATGGATACTCCGAATTCATGAGTTTGCCGCTCGCGGACCCGCGCTGGCGCGAGCTCGGATTCCTGAGTGATGACGATGACATTCGCGTGCCGTCATTCATCATCAATACGTGGGGCGATCAGACCCTGGGTGACACGATGGCGTTCGCGGAGATGCAGCGTCAGCGAGAGGCGGCGCGGGGGCAGGTGACACAGCGCGTCGTCATTGCGCCGGGCAATCACTGCCACCACGAGAAGGTGGGTGAAAAGCCCGTCTTCGGCGACCTCGCGATCGCAAACGCGGACCGGCCCTGGCGTGAGTGGTACCTGAAGTGGTTCGATTTCTGGCTTCGGGGCGAAGGTGCAGGACTCGCTGATCTGCCGCCCTACAGTTACTTCATGCTCGGCGAGAATCGCTGGTACGAGGCTGACAGCTGGCCTCCGAAGACGACACGGCCACAGCGCTGGTACCTGGGCAGCGGCGGGCACGCGAATTCATCACGGGGTGACGGTACGCTGAGTCTCACCGCCGACAGTCGCGCGTCGTCCGACGTCTATCGCTATGACCCGCAAGATCCGGTGCCCTCGCGTGGCGGTCCGGTTTGCTGCACGGGCAATCGTGCAGACCGCTCCGGTCCCATCGACCAACGCAGTGTCGAGTCACGCGACGATGAGCTGGTCTTCACATCCGCGCCGCTCGCGCAGGACATGAGGATCGCCGGACCCATTCGCGCGCAGATTGCGTTTTCTTCGGATTCGCCGGATACCGACCTCGTGGCCCGTCTGGTCGATGTCTTCCCCGACGGCCGCGCAGTCTCGTTCCAGGAGGGGGCGCTGCAGCTCCGCTACCGCAACGGTTTCGCGAACCCGACGCTGTTGACGAAGGATGAGGTACAGGAAGTCAGCGTGGACATGCGTTCGATCGCGTATCGCCTGAGCGCAGGTCATCGACTGCGCCTGGATATTGCGAGCAGCAGCTTTCCGCGTCTCGCGCGCAACCCCAATTCGGGCGAGTCGAGTCTCAGTGGAACGCACCCGCGGGTGGCGACGAATCGCGTGCACTACGCGCCGTCTCTTTCCTTCGTCGAAATAGATGTGATGGACGCCGACGCAGACGCGCCGGTCGCTCACTGAATCCCCGCCAGCCTTGTTAGACGGTCTCTAGGGCAGGTGCCGCGAGATGCGCGGCCCGATCAGATTCGCGCACCAGAGCGGCATGCTGCGCCAGAGCGCCGCCGCCCGTGCGTACTTGGGATTCGAGTGATTGAGCTGCGGCAACGCGGCCCCGGGAGGCAGGCAGTAATGCCAATGCAGCTGCCGCGGAACCGCGCCCCACTGTGACTTGAAGCGGTACGTACCGCTGTCGACAGTCGACCGTCCGAAATCGAACTCGCTGGCGCCCGATTCGACCGTCCGCTTCAGCATCTCCCAGTACATGCGCATGTTGAGAGAAGCGCGCTTGCCGGCGTCCGTGCAGGCGGCCCAGGGCACCTCGACACGTTGTCCATGTCGTACCGTGATGGCCGCGGCTTCCACGATGCCGGCTTTGCGCACGATCAGAATTTCGAGCACGTCTTCGAAAGCCTTGCAGACGACTTCGAAGAAGCGCCGCGAATAGACAGGCGTTCCGAGCTCGTGCATGCCGCTCGCAAAGACCCGGTAGAACTCCGGGATCAACTCGCTCTTGCCCCACACGACTTCAGGAGACTCACGCTCTGCGCGCTTCACCTGTGATCGGAGCTTGGAACCCAGGCGCTTGGAGAGTTCCTCCGTCGTCGCCGGCAACGGGAGCACCATGGAGACCTTGTCGAGCCGTTCCGGCAGACCGAGGTCCGGCATCGGGGCGGAATGCCGCAGTTCGACATGCGCCGCGCGTCGTTCGCGCGCGAGCTCACCGGCGCGTTGCGCCAGCTGCAGCGCGATCGCCGGATCATCGGCGAGAATGCCGCCGTAAGTGAAAAACGGGACGGAGACCAGATAGCGACCGAACAGCAGGCTCGACTGCTCGACCAGCGGCAGGACGCCGCAGATGCGCTGGTTGTCGCGTGCCACGAGGAAGTAGGTCCGAAGTCCGAATGCGTCGGCACCAATGCGAACTCCCGCAGCGCGGTGATAGGCGGTTGCGGCGGCGTGACCTGAAACGTATTCGTCCCACCCCGGCGGGGGAGTCGGGGTTAATTCCACTGCCATCGATGCAGCGCTTCCTGCCCACGCGAAACCGGCGACCACACGACGTACAGGGCCAGTCGGTTCTCGGTGTATTCGCTCACGGTATTCGTGCTCTGGCGATCCCTGTACACGCCTTCGAGGCCGATGCGGGCCGAGTTGCCCAGGCGGGCCATGATCCCGAGGTTTCCGACCAGCCCTTCGTTGTAGCTGTCGGCGTTGTCGAAATCCTCGCGCGCATTTTCCACGCGCGCGTACACCTCGATGCGTGACGTCAGGCGACGGTAAATGTGCGCGCTGTACATCAGCAGGTCTCTATCCGAGTCCACGGAGTTGTCGTAGCGCTCCTGCCGGTATTCGACGAAGAGGCCGATGCTGGTTCGATTCCGTTCGAAATCCCACGCCAGATTGACGTGTCGCCCTTCGAAGGGTTCGCCATTCACGGCGATGGGATCGAGGCCGCCGCTCTCCGCGCCGGGGGGCAGAAGTACGATCTCGCCCGCATCCGAGAAACGCGTGCCCAGGTTCAGGGATAGCCGCGAGTTGGCGGACAGGCGACGCAACAGCAGTACGTCGAGCAGCATGCCATCGGCAGACGTGCCGAGGTCGTCTTCGATACGGTGGTAACCCACATCGGCAGAAAGCTCCGTTCGGGAACTCTGCGCAACGTACCGCAAGTAGGCGCTATTGCGCTGGTAGCCGACGTTCCCGGCGTCATCGAAGTTGACGTCCTCGCTCGAAATGTTGAACGAGGCTTCGCGCGCCGTGCCGAGCTGCCGCGCGATCGCGATGGATCCGCTCACACGGTCGCCGTCGGCCGCAGAAGTTTCATAGTCGACGCCTGCATAGCGCCCGCTGAGCCGCAATGCGTACGCATCGCTCAGGCGTAGTTGCGCATCCGGTCCCGTCTCGAATCGATTGACGTTCTGGCGGTTCTCCGGCGTGTCTGCGCTGAACAGATCGACGCGCGATTGGCTGAATTGATCTTCCAGGAACCATTCGAGATTGTCGGGCACCAGGCCGACGGTGACGACGCCGCGCGCTTGTCCGATGACGCCGTCCTCGGATTCATTATCGAGGTAATGTTCGTAGCCGATATCCGCGTCGACGTCGGCCTGAATGCGGCGTGTGTTCTGACGATACTTGAGGTTGAGACCGCCGATGGCGACCGTGCCGTCCTCTTCGTTCGTCGAGGTTCGCGAAATGTTGTCGGACTGAATTGCGCCGACTGAAACATCGAGATTCAGCGAATTCACTTTCTCGTCGGCGAATTCGATTCCGCGGGCGGACGGCGTCCGTGGAGACGGCTCTGCCATGGCAACCGACATCCCCAGAACGGCGGCGATGGAAAAGAGCGCCGCGTCTCTGCGCCGTGATGCACGCATGGGTACTCCTTGCGCGGGCAAATGGCCGTAATTATTTGTTCGCATCGCTCGGCTCGCCGGCTGCGTGCCCATATTCCGGATAGTCGTCGATCTGTCCGTCAAAAGTAGTCTGGTTGAGAACCAGGCTCACCGGGCGGTCCTTGTCGAGATGCTCGAGCGCCTCGAGTACGGCCGGGCGAGGCGTCTTGTCTGCACGAACTACCACGACCACTTCGCCAGCCACCTGCGCGAGCACTTGCGCCTCTGTCGTGACCAGCAGCGGCGGCGAATCGAACAGCACCACGCGTTGCCGATCACGCTCACCGAGGCGCGCGATGACCTCGCGCATGCGCTCGCTGGAGAAGAGTTCGGTGGCATCGTCCGTGCGCGTGCCGGCCGGCAGCACGAGCAGGTTCGGCACGTCTGTCCCCAGGATCACCGACTCCACGTCGAGCGCGGGGTTCTTCAGCACATCGAGAAGACCTGGTTGATCGGCAACGCCGAGGAGACGGCTGATGTGCGCCTTGGGCGCATCAGCGTCGACCAGCACGACGCGCAGATCCTTCTCGCGGGCCAGGCTGAACGCCAGATTGAACGAGGTGAAGGTCTTTCCTTCGCCTGCGATGGCACTCGCCAGCATCACGGTGTGTCCCGAGCGCCGGTTCGCAGCCATTCGCTCCTGCAGCCGTGCGAGCAGTGGTCGCTTGATCTGTCGGTACTGGCGCGCGATGAGCCGCTCCTGGTGCTTCGGCGGCAGCAGCCCCTCGGCGCGCAGGGCGTTCTGATCAATCTTGATGATTCGCGACGGCACCGGGGGTTCGCCCGGCGAAACGTTGGGCGTCGCGCCATGCGCGGCTCCGGTGGAAACCAGCGTGCCGATCGCGCGTTCGCCCGCCGCGGTTGTGGCGGCTTGCGACCCGCGCATCTTGTTGATGGCTCTTTCCACCAAACTCATGATCAACCCTCGCCGTGTTGCGTCAGTGGTGAATCAACTGCACCAGTCGCCACTGCGCGACCAGCAAAAATGCAGCTGTGAGGAACAGCATCGACGTCGCCGCGGCATACGTAAGGAGGCCGCGACGCTGATCCGCCTTGTAAGTCTCGGGCCGCGTCTTGCTCACCCAGCCAATGACCGGACGGCCGGTCAAAGTCTGCAGCTGACGCGTGTTGGTAAAGACCTTGCGTAACAGGTGGAGCAGATAGGCCAAGCCTCCGCCTGCGCCGATTGCGAACACGAGAACGGCGAGCAGAAGCAGGCTGCGCTTCGGAGCGACCGGAGAGAACGAGGCCGCAGGCGGGTCGATGATTTCGAAACGGACGATACCCGTTTGCTCCGCCTGGTCCGCCAACCGTGCCTTCTCGAGCCTTTCGAGAAGTGCCTGGTACGACGCGCGCGTGACTTCGTAATCTCGATTGAGCCGGGAAAGGCCAGCCTCGACTTCGGGCGCGGTGTTCACGCGCTCGCGCAGTTCGCCGATCTTGCGTTGCCGATCTGCAATCTCCGCATTCAACGTCGCGATTTCGACATTCGCCTGGTTGAGCTGCAATTGAATGTTCTGGTAGACGGGATTCGCCGCAAGCCCGATCCCGGCCGCGGCGCTGGCGTCGCCATGGCGCAGCGCCTCGATCTGCGTTGCCTGCCGCGCGTTCAGATCCGCGAGTGTCTGCTGGAGCGCAATGACGTCGGGATGCTTCTCGGTGAATCGCAGGAGCAGTTCGTCGAGTTTCGATTGCGTATCGCGAATTCGGGACGCGATATCGTTGCTCGTCCCGGCAGCAGTGACCGGTGGTTGCGAGCCAGTCAACACCGGCGTTTCGCCGCGCAACTGTCTTTGCAGCTCGTCACGACGGCGCGATGCGAGATTGAGCGCCGCCTTCGCCTTTTCAGACTGGTCGATCTCGCCCTGCAGGCGGGAGAAATAATCGCCTTGCACGCCGGGCATGAGGCCGACATTCGTTTTCTTGAATTCCGCCAGGCGCTGCTCGGCGTTAGCCAGGCGCCCTTCGTATTCCTTCAGCTGATCGACGAGGAATTTTTGCGCCTGTTCCGAGCCCTCGCGCTTGCCGCCGGTCGTGTTGTCGACGAAAGCATCCGTGAGGCGTTTCACCAGCCGGATGGCGGCCTTTCGGTCCCGATCGGTATACGTGAGGAGGTAAACGCCGCCCGTGGCGCTGTCACGCGTCGTGCTGCCCGTGATCTGGATGCGCTTGCGGACTTCGTCGTAGAACTCTTTGACCAATTGCGGCGTGGCGCCGGCTTTTGGCTCGACCTTGGCTTCACGCGCTACTTTCTCGAGCTGCGGGCCACCGATGAGGGACTGCCGCACGCGAAGGATCTGCGTGTCGACGTTGGATTCGACGGCGATGCCCTGCGTGACCTGGTTCAGCGTGGTTCGCGTATCGACGAACACGCGTGAGGACGCCTGGTACATGTCCGGCATCAGAAAGACGGCTGCCCAGCCGACGAGTGCCACAACCCAGGCCACCGAAACCGCGATCCAGCGGAAGTGCCAGGAGCCGCGAACTTCATCCCGCAATTTGTCTACGAGTTCTTCCATCTGCTTACGAGCTCAGAACAGCGACTCTGGAACGACGAGCACGTCGCCAGGTTTCAGGGGCAGGTTCTGCTTCATGTCGCCCTTGTTCACCAGGTCTTCGAGGCGTACTCGCAGTTCGACCTGCTTGCCGTCCACCGTGCGAACGATTTTCGCCCGGTTGCCGGAAGCGAAGTCCGCTAACCCGCCGACCGCCAGTACGAGGTCGAGCACCTTCATGCCCTCTCGATAGGCGAGCGCCTGCGGCAGTTTCACCTGGCCAATCGCCTTGACCTGGCTGAAGACGCTCACGGGCGTGGTGACGATGACGTTCACCTTGGGCGAACGCACGTACTCGGAGAGGGCGGTTTCCATTTCCCGGGCAAGCTGGGAAGGCGTCTTGCCGATCGCGACCAGGTTCTCGACCAGCGGCGTGGAAATCTTGCCATCCGGCCGGACCGGGATGGAGGTCGACAGTTCGGGGTTGCGCCAGACGAATACCTGGAGCATGTCGCCGGGGCCGATCAGGTAAGAGTCGGCATCGACGGTGGAAGCGGGCAGCTGGGGCTCGGTTCCCTGGTCAGCCGCCGGGGTATTCGCCCAGCACGTCGATGCAACGATGCCCAAGACGATCCGCAGCAGAATGTTGCGCGAGAGAGTCATGATCCCCTGAAAACCCCTTGTCAGACCGAGAGATAGTAGCAAAGCACTGTAGCCAGTCCGGGACTTTGGGGGCACCTGGTGGAGAACTGTGAACTGGCACCAAAGTAACACTGGGCCCGCACGACGGGAGTGTCGGTGCGCGGATCGAGGATCGCAGATGAGCCAGCAATCCTCGTCCGGGTCCATGTTCCGTCAAATGGGTTCTAAGAGGGCGAACTCGCCTGCGAAGCCTGCCCGCGGCGCATGAATTTGCGCGCCAGCTGTTTGACCGAGACGCAGACCATGCTGGCCCAGTACTTGTGCCAGCTGAACGGGTAGTTATGCCGTACGTCTCCCTTGTAGTGCATGACGCTCGCACGCGACGGAAACAGGTCATAGAAGTAGTAGTAGTTGTACTTCACGCAGGGGAAGAACTTGATGCGCACGTTGTCGATGACGTGCACCTCGCCTGGCTCCGGGTAGTGATCCGGGCAGGCCAGCTGGTTCAGGGCCATCTGGTCGTTCCCGACCTCATCCGTGAGCTTTTCCCATTTGTCGATGAAGCGCAGGGCCGCGTCCGTGTAATTGAAGAAAATGACGCCGGCATTCAGGTATTTCACGATCGACTTGTGATCGCGATACCACTCGGTTTCAAGTTCCGAGCGGTCGCGCAACGTCACGCCAATGTCGTAGTCGTCGGAAATCACGCCGTCAATGGGCCGACGAAGTTCGGCGTCACCGTCGAGGTACGCGGTGATTTGCCGGTTCTTCGTCAGGCATTTCTTCATGAGCGCCGGCTTGAACAGCGATTTCGATTTGTAACCGGCGACGGGTTCTCGCTGGTAGTGGCCCATCTCGGTGAAATGCTTGTCCTCGACGCGAAACGGCGTGCCCATGCCGAGTTCACCAAGATCGTAGATCTCGACGCCGTAGCCGAAGCGCTTGGCGTTCTTCGCGGTCGTGGAAATGACCTTGCTGAACCGGAATGCAATCTGCAATTTCTGGTCGCCCTTGTTTCCCCTGGCGACGTCTGTATTGGCGCAAGTAACTACGATCATTGTTGTGAAGCTCTCAAGCGGCCCGGAATATTGAACAGTCCGAGCTTGAATTGTGAAAAAGACGACTGTCCATTCACTGGCAGCCGCGGGAGATGAAAGGGTGAGAACGATGTGGCGTTGCAGAGCCCTTCAGTGGTGGTGACGGCGAACTCGAACCCACAATCCTCGAGGATGGCGAGCGTGTCGTCGTTGAAATCTTCGGGCCTGCCGTTGGGGTAGGCAAATGAACGGCAGGGTTTCGACGTGAGCGATTCGACGGCTTGCTTGGAGAGACGGATCTCGGACCGCTGCAGCTCGCGCTCGATGCGGCTCAAGACGAAATGCTGGTGCGTGTGGGCTCCGAGCTGAATGCAGTCGCTCTTCGCCAGCCTCTGCAGGGATGCCGCGTCGAGCATGCGGTAGGGAGAAGACACGTCCAGAGCGATCCGATCGTTGCCCGTGAGCGTCTGCGTCAGTTCGGCCACTGTCGCAAACAGCGACGCCTGCGGGTGGGACTTGATTCCAGCCTTGATCTCCCGAAGGCAGTTGGCACGGGCCGAAAGTGAATCCAGCTCCCACTGTCGGCCACGCCATTCGAGTCGTGGCAGGCGCGTAACCGTGAAGGCGTGCTGCAACAGGCCAGTCCAGATCGAGGTGTCGGTGTCAAGGAACCCGGTCGTGAGGTAGATGGTCGCCGGAATGCCTAGCTTTTCGAGCACCGGCAGGGCCATGTCGTGATTGTTTTGGTAGCCGTCATCGAATGTGATGGCCACTATGGGTCGCTGCACGCGACGGTCCCGGCACCGGGAAACAGCCTCGGGCAGGGGCAGGACCTCGAATTGTTCGCGCAGAAAGTGCATCTGCCGGGAGAAATCATCGATGGGCACCATGCACGGGTCCGGAATGGCCTGGGGCGCGTCGACGACCCCGTGGTACGTGAGGATCGCGAGCTGGCCAGCGTGCAGACGTGACAAGAGCGGGGGCAAAATGGTCGCCGCCGCCTCATAACCGATTGATTTTAAAGACAACATTCGCTAAAAATCCGGTATGATCCGCGCCGGTCGGATTGGCGCTGTGCGTCAGTTTCGTTTTGTCACCGTCGATTAGCCAGTAACAAACACATACAAGAATTCGAATGCTTGAAGTCTGTCGGAAATTCTTTGATCGCCTGAACCAGGACGGCGTGCGCTATTGCCAATGGAAGAGCAATTCGCATCTCGAAGCCGGACTCTCCGGCAAGACCGATCTCGACCTGCTCGTCCACCCGGGCGACCAGGCGGCATTCGAGGCGGCCCTGGCCTACTGCGATTTCAAGACGATGCTCTCCCCGCCTAGCAAGCGCTTCCCGGGCTTCGAGGACTATCTCGGTTTCGACGAGGCGACCGGTCGTTTCGTGCACGTGCACCTGCACTACAGCCTGATCATGGGGCGCAAGTACATCAAGGATCTCCACCTGCCGCTGGAATCCCTGTACTTCGCCAACCTGACGCGGAAGTTAGGCGTCAACATTCCGTGCGCGGAACTCGAGCTAATCATGCTGCTCATGCGCGCGCACCTGAAGACCGACTACCTGTCGGTCGTGAAGCATGCGATCAAGGGTGCGATGGGTGCGAAGTACACCGCCTTTCCGCCCGATATCGAGAACGAGCTCTCGAACCTGATCAACACCTCCGACATGGATCGGGTGGTGAAGCTCCTCGACGAGTCGGGCTTGCCGCTCGAATTCCCTTGGTGCCGAAATTTCATGGATCGCTTCATGAGCGGCAAGCTCAAGTGGTTCCATATCCTGGCCGGGCACTACCACGTCCGGCGGCTGCTCAAGCCTTACCGGCGAAACACCGGGTTTGGCGTGCAGGTCGAGTATTTCCGGCATTTCCTGCTGAACACGAATATCGGCTACCGGCTCGCCCCGTCCCAGAAGAAGACGCTTCCGCGTGGTGGACGCGTCTTCTCCGTTATCGGCGCCGATGGTTCCGGCAAGTCGACGCTCATTGCCGACCTCAAGAAATGGTTGTCGTGGAAGCTGGTGACGAAGCAGTACTACTACGGTATTCCGAAGGACGCCGCGCGTTCCGTCGCCGACCTGCTGATGTTCGGCTTCTCGAAGCTGAGGTTGCGCGGCCTGGAACAGCTGACCGCGAACCTGCTGATGCTGCACGTGGCGCGTGAGCGTCGCGAGGTGTCTCGCGAGTCGCGAATGGATGTCGACGCCGGGCGGGTCGTCATCACCGACCGGTTCCCTCTGCCGGACTTCAAGGACATGCCGCAGCCGATGGACAACGCGCGCATCGATCCGACGGCCACCTTGTTAGGCAAGACCCTGCGCAAGATGGAGGATGCGTGTTATGTCGATCTGCGCTTCCCGGATCTGGCGATCGTCCTGCAGGTGGATATCGAGGAATTGCGTCGTCGCAAGACAGACTTGCCACGTGCGAGTCACGAGGTGAAGGCCAATGCCGTCAACGCCATCCGGCCCCGTGACGGGCTCGTCACGATCGATGCGAACCGTCCCTACGCGGACGTGCTCCTGGAGGTGAAGCGTCTCATCTGGCGAGCCATCTAGGTTTGCCTTACGCGGAGTACGGGAGAGAAGACAATGAAAGATAGATCGGCGAGATACCCGGGATACCACGTCGTCGAGATGAAGCTGATCCAGTGGTTCGAGATTTCACGGCGAGACTCGAACCTGAGACCCATGGAGGGACTGCGAGGCTTCGCGGTCTTCCTGGTCTTCGTGGTTCACTATGTCTCGCTCTCCGAGCCCTGGACCGGCGAATGGCTCAAACCGTTCAGCGAAGCGCTGCATTCAATCGGCAACAAGGGTGTGGACGTTTTTTTCGCCCTGTCCGGTTATCTCATCTACGGATCGTTGATTTCGAAGCAACAACCATTCGGCAAGTTCATCGCTCGTCGTGCCCAGCGCATCTACCCGGCATTTCTTGTGGTGCTTGCGATCTATGTCGCTCTCTCGCTGGCGTTCCCGGCCGAAAGCAAGCTGCCGTCTGACGGGGTTGCCATTTACCTGCTGCAAAACATTCTGCTGCTGCCGGGCATCTTCCCGATTGAGCCGATCATCACCGTGGCCTGGTCATTGAGCTACGAGATGCTCTTCTATCTGACGATACCGATTCTCGTTGCGGCTCTGCGGCTCCGGAGCTGGAGCGCGAAGCAGCGATGCGCCCTGTTCGGTGTCGCAGCGCTCTGCATCATCGGGCTGGTCTCGGGCGAGTACACGCGAATCGCCATGTTCCTCGGTGGCATCATCATCTTTGATGCGATGAAGTTTGCCCGCGCGCCATCTGCGACACTCGCCACTGCCGGAATCATGGTCATGCTCCTGACGCCCTTGTTGCCTCTCCAGGGCCAGGCGAAAGCCACGCTTGTCCTCGTGTCGTGCTGCTTGCTTTGCTGGCACTGTTTCGCGTCGAAATCATTTCTGACGCAGGCAGCCTCCTGGACCCCGCTGCGCTGGCTCGGCAACATGAGCTACTCGTACTATCTGATTCACGGGCTCTCACTCAAGTTCGCGTTCATGCTCCTGGGCGCTTTCGTGGCACCTGGTCATGACCTTTTCTTCGTGCTCATGTTGCCGATGTTGGCCTTCACTCTCATTCCTTCTGCGGTCCTGTTCACCCTGATCGAGAAGCCACTGTCGCTGCGGGTTGACGGGCAAAAAGCGCTGGCGCAATCGGTGCCGAAAGCAAGCATGAGTGACGGAAAGCCGCTGCTGTAAAAGATGCGCAGCTCGCTCGTGCACGTGCGGGATCTGAAACCTTAGGGCGCAACCCACGAACGTCTGCGTTTGCCGACGGCCTTCATCTGCCGAATGTCACCCGTTTGTGAAGGCTGCCTTGATTCGGGGAAAAAGTGACCTGTTACAACCTGCCGACAGGTAGCCAATGCTCGATATCTCCGGTACAAAAGTGCGCATTCGTCCGGACAGTCAGTGCTGGACAGCGCAATTGCAGGAGCACGGATTCATGATCAAGTCTTTCATCGCATCGATTCTCTTCCTCTCGCTGGGTGTCGTGTCGCAGGTCGCGACGGCTGCCCCGGCATTTCCGGGCGCGGAGGGTTTCGGCGCCAACGCGACCGGCGGCCGCGGGGGCCGCGTCATCAAGGTCACCAATCTCAATGACAGCGGCACCGGTAGTTTGCGCGCTGCAGTCCAGGCCACCGGTGCGCGTATCGTCGTGTTCGACGTGTCGGGCACCATCAACCTGGCGTCGCAGCTGAACATCACCAATCCGAACATCACGATTGCGGGTCAGACATCGCCGGGTGGCATCCTCGTCACGGGCTACATGACGCTGATCAACACTTCCAACGTCATCATCCGGCACATGCGGTTCCGCGTCGGTTCGCACCGCATCGCCAGCGGTGCCAACCCGGAGACGCTCGACTCGCTCGACATCTGGGGTCCTACCGGTGGCAGCAGCTACAACGAGAACATCATCGTCGACCATTGCTCGGTGGGGTGGGGTGTCGATGAGAACTTCAGCATGGCCTACAACCTGCGCAATGTGACGGTCTCGTGGAACCTCGTGCACGAGGGCCTGATGAATGCCGGCCATCCCAAGGGCCAGCACAGCAAGGGCCTTTTCGTGTGGGCCAAGGAATCGGCGCCCAACATGACGATTTCGCTGCACCACAATTTCATGGCGCACAACTACGAGCGCAACCCGCTGATCAATACCGGCGACGGCACGCTCATCGTCGACGCCGTCAATAACGTGGCCTACAACCCCTACGGCGGATACGCCATGGGCACGCAGGAAAACGGCAACAAGGTGAACTGGATTCACAACTACGTAAAGCGTGGCCCGAGCACCAACGCCCAGCTTTACGAGATTTTCCACGAAGCGTCAGGTGGAACCCCGTTCCCGCTCATTTACGCCGTGGGCAACATTGGCACGTCACGCACGACGCAGACAGGGTCCGACTGGACGGTAGCTAGCAGCTGGCAGTTCTCTCAGGCTAACGAGGGCTGGAAAGCGTCAACGCCGTGGCCTGCCGCGAAAGTGACTGCTACGACGATGAGCTCTGCCTACGCGTCGGAGATCGTCGCCAATGCGGGCGCCACGCGGCCTTTCAGGGACAGCGTCGACGAGAAGATGGCCAGTGACTATGCGAGTGGCACGGGCAGCTACAAGCAGAATGCCCAATATCCGACGGGTTTCCCGACCTACCAGAACATTGCTCCGCCGGCTGACAATGACAACGACGGCATGGCCGATAGCTGGGAATCTTCGAACGGCATGAATACGAGCACAGACGACTCGGCGGGTGACAGAGATGGCGACGGTTACACCAACATCGAGGCCTACCTGAACTTCCTGGCATCCGATAAGGACATCGTTCGTCCCAACGCGCCGACCGGCGTCACGACGAACTGAGTCGCCGGGAGTTGTCTCAGAGTGCGGCGAGGCGCGTCCTGATTGCCGCCGCTGCAGATGCAACACTTTCCTGATTGTCGATTGTCAGCATCCGGTCCGGGTGGTTCCTCGCGAACCACCCGGTCACCAGATCGAGATGGTGCGCGGCCTTGTCCAGGAACCGGCGTATCGTCGATGCATCGGTCCCTTTCAGGCGCTGGGTGAGGCCGCTCGCGCGACCTGTCAGTCGATCGAAGCTCACGTTCGTCGGCACGCGCAAGTGGATGACGAGGTGGGGCATGGGAATCTTCTCGAGGTAGCGAACCACGTCCGCAGTTTCGACGGCCACCTCCGTGTGATCGACGAACATGAAGGACTTCTGCACCAGTCCTTCTCCAAACAACACGATTTGGTCCTTCAACTCGGTGACATCCAGAAACTCGCGCCCGGCGGCGGCGTCGAGAAAATGTTCGATGACCCGGAACCGATCGGTGGTCGACATTGCCTCATAAATCCCGGATGACGTGAACGCGCCGAGCGCCGCGCCGTGTTTAGCGAGAAAGCTCACCTGGCACTGCGACCGCTGTCGGGATTTCCACCAGAACCTCGGACAGACCTGCATTGCGAGGCCGTGCGGCAGGACCTTCAGAGGCATGCGCAATACGCGATCGAACTTGCGACGGGCGACCACCAGCAGCGCAGCCTGCTCCGTGAGAATGCGGACGTTCTGCGCCGACGTATTGGCGAAGAGCTGGTTCATCACGGTCGACTTGCCGGATCCCGGCAAGCCGAGGAACTCGACGATCATGTAGCAACCCTTCCCGGGTGAGCCGCGTTACGTTTCAGGATCAGGTCCTCGTAGAGCGATTCGTACTCGCGCGCCATGCGCTCGCACGAGAATTTCGCTTCGATGAACCGTCGGGCGCCATCCACGATCGAAGCGCGCCGATCTGGCGACTCGCTCAATTCGACAACCCGATCTCGCAGTGCTCTTTCATCGCTCACCGGAAAGAGCAGGCCCGTGTTCGATCCATCGACGAGATTTCGGCAGCCCGGGATATCGCTGGCGACGATCGGAATGCCGGCGGCCATGGCCTCCATCAGGCAGCGCGGAGTGCCTTCAGAGAGGCTCGGCAGTACGAAGACGTCAAAGCCTTTGAGAAAAGCCATGCGATCTTCGCGATAACCAGTGAACGTCACCCGGTCCGCGATCCCGAGTTCCGAGACCAGCGCGCGCAGCTGATCGCCATGATCGCCGGCGCCGACCAGGACGACATGCCAGTCGGGATGCTGATCGCCGGCCGTCGCCCGCAGCAGCGTCTCGAGGTCCTTGCCCGCATCGAGCCGCCCGACGTACCCGAGAATGTACTTGCCGGATGCGCGAAGCGCTGCGAGCCCGGCGTCGAGTGCGCAGTCCTGTTTCGCTTCCGACAGATCGACCGCGTTCTCGATCAGGTACACCTTGCCCGATAACCCGGGCGTCCACCTGAGCGACTGCATGAGCCCCGTGGACAGCGGAACGACGGCATCCATGAACGAGAAGCACAGCTTGGTCAGCCTTTCGTACACCCAGAGGCTGGGAGACGGGCGCACGGCCCAGCCATGCGGCGTGGTCATCACCAGGCAGTTAGTGCCCCTCGCGGCAAGCAGACCGATCAGGTCAGCCTTGTAGAAGTGCGTATGCAGGATGTCGATGCGGTTGTCGACGATGAACTGCCTCAGCTCCCGCACGGCTCCGAGATTCACTTTGCCTTGACCCTGGATCACGACGGACTCGAAGCCGCGGCTCTGCGCCATCCTGCACAAAGGCACGTCTTTGTAACCACCGTCGTTGACCGCGCCGACGAGTGACTCGATGCGCCCGGCGTCGTGGTGAGTAATGAGTGAAATGATCCAGCGCTCGGCGCCATACAGGCCGGACGGGCTGCCGAGATGCAGAACCTTGATTGGCGTGCTCACCGTTTCCACCGCCGCGGACAACTATCGTTAGAATGCGGTCCCGGGTTCGCCGCGACGAGCCACTGGACACCAAACATCATAATGAACATCTCTGTCGTCATCCTCTCGTTCAATTCCGCAAAGTCATTGGGTCGCTGCCTGGACGACCTGCACCAGGCCCTGACACAGCTCGGCAGGGCCTTCGAGGTGTTCGTCGTCGACAACGGATCCCGCGACGCAAGCCGCGACATCATCCGCGAGCAGGAGCGCCGCTACGGCGGTGCGCTCAAGCCCATCTACTTCGAACAGAATACCGGCACGACCTACTCCCGCAACTCGGCGCTGCGCAAGGCGACCGGGCAGTACATCCTCGTTCTCGACTCCGATGCCTACGTCAACGCCGAGGCGTTGCGGCTCCTGATCGAACATCTCGACGCCAATCCCGCGACCGGTATCGCCGTCCCGCGGCTCTTTTACGGCAGCGGGAATTTCCAGCTCTCGACTGATCAATTTCCGACCCTGGCGCACAAACTCAAGCGATTCCTCTTCCTGAAGAAGATGGAAAAAAACAGCAATCCCACCGCCGAAGCCACTGCGCCGATCGACGTCGACTATGCGATTTCAGCCTGCTGGCTCATCCGGCGTGACGCCTTCGAAGCCACCGGCCTGCTCGACGAGAAGATCTTCTACTCACCCGAAGACGTCGACTACTGCCTCAGGGTCTGGGCTGCGGGATTCCGTATCACTTACGTACCCGCCGCCCAACTCGTCCACGATGCGCAGGAACTTTCGCGCGGCTTTCGCCTGTCGAAATTTCATTTCTCGCACCTCAAGGGCGTCTTCTACCTCCAGCACAAGCACCGTTATTACTTCGGGTTGGGGCGGTTGTATCGCCGCCTGAATCGTTTCAACGGATAATCGCTTCAACGGATGACGGTACTCCACCCAGTGGAGTGCTTCTTCAGGAAGTAGATCTTGAGCCCCTGGTTGAAAGCCATCTGCAACGCGAAGGCGAGCACCAGCCCGTAGATGCCGAGAAGCATGCATCCGACCAGCGACGCGGTCAGGTAGAGGATGTTGTTTCCGAGCACGATGAAGAAGCTGAACCGTGCAAACCCCGCGGCGATGAACAGCGAGTTCAACGGCGTCAGGTAGAGGTTGATGCAGTTCAGGAGCACCAGCAGGTAAAACGCCAGCATGTATTCGAGATACTCGGCGCCGAAGATGCGCGAGATCACGAAGTGCGAAGTCAGTAGATAGCCCAGGAGGACGGCTGCCGACACCGAGAGCAGGATCC
>Ga0315912_10002645_pt1 | contig 18753 bp, 17 predicted proteins | sample VfabasoilMG_FD_204469 | JGI IMG/M metagenome (GOLD analysis project Ga0315912, IMG submission 204469) | Garden soil microbial communities collected in Santa Monica, California, United States - V. faba soil | ecosystem: Environmental > Terrestrial > Soil > Garden | place: USA: California...
AGCATCCGGCCATCGCGCCGGTGCACGACGTCGGCCGGCTCCCCGATGGCCGCGTGTTCTACGCGATGAAGCTCATCGACGGCCCGCGGCTCGACACCTTCCTGCGCGAGCCGCGAACCCTGCGCGAGCGTCTGCGACTGTTCGGCCGCATCGCCGAGGCCGTCGCCTTCGCGCACGATCGCGGCGTCATCCATCGCGACATCAAGCCCGAGAACGTGATGGTCGGCGCCTTCGGCGAGGTGCTCGTCATGGACTGGGGGCTCGCGACGACTCTCGGCGCACCGCCCGATGCTCCGCATGGGACGGTCATCGGCACGCCCGGCTACATGGCGCCCGAGCAGGCGCGCGGCGACGTGGCGCGCGTCGATGCGCGCTCGGACGTTTTCTCGCTGGGCGCGGTCCTCCTCCATCTCATCGGCAACGCGTCGCATGAGCCGAGCGCGCGCGACGTCCCGAAGCCGCTGGCCGCCATCGCGGCGAAGGCCATGGCGGAGGATCCCGCCGATCGCTACAGGAGCGCGCTCGAGCTGGGCGAGGACGTGGCGCGCTACCTCGACGGCGAGCGGGTCCTCGCCGATCGGGAGGGGCCATGGCGCCGCGCGTCGCGCCTCTACGCGCGGCATCGGGTGGCCTTCTGGCTGGTGATGGCCTACCTCGTGACGCGGGGCACGCTGCTCCTCACGACAGGACGTTAAAGGACGCGCTCCCAACGGTTGATGTGCTCGTTGCGGGGCGAGTGTCCCCGGGAAAGGTGAAGGTCATGCGGAAGATCGGCGTGGCGGTGCTGCTCGGTGCGGTTCTCGGAGCCTTCGACGGCCTGACGGCGTGGTTCGAGCCCTCGGTCCGGCCGCAGCTCGGGACCATCGTGATGTTGTCGTCGCTGAAGAGCGTCATCGCCGGGCTGCTGATCGGGCTCCTCGCGCTGAAGGTGAGGAGCCGCGTGGCGCTGGCGTGCATCGGGCTCGCCATCGGACTCTGCTTCGCCTTCTTCGTCGCCAGGCAGCAGCAGGCTGAGACCGGCGACAACTTCTACGCGCAGATCATGATTCCTGGCTCGATCGTGGGGCTGATTGTCGGCTACGCCACGGCGCGCTACGGCGACAAGTCCGCCGCGACCGCGGCGGCATGAAGGAGCAGCTCATGTCGAAGAACGTCAAGCCAGTCCCCGAGGGCTATCACGCGGTCACGCCGCATCTCTCGATCCGCGACGCCGCCCGTGCGCTCGAGCTCTACGGCAAGGCGCTCGGCGCGGAAGAGATGTTCCGCATGCCGGGTCCCGGCGGCGCCGTGATGCACGCCGAGATCCGCATCGGCGATTCCGTCGTGATGATCGGCGAGGAGGCGCCGCAGATGGGCTCGTCGTCGCCGCAGACGCTCGGCGGCTCGCCCGTCAGCCTGATGTTGTACGTGCCGGACGTGGACGCCTCGTGCTCGCGCGCGACCGCGTCGGGCTTCCAGGTGCGCATGCCCCCGACCAACATGTTCTGGGGCGATCGGTACTGCCAGCTCGAGGACCCGTTCGGACACCTCTGGGCGATGGCGACGCACGTCGAGGACGTCGCGCCCGACGAGATGGCCCGCCGCCTCGCCGAGCAGTGCAAGTAGCTCGCGCGACACGCCGTCGCAGGCGTCGTCGGGCGTAGTGCCCGACGGCGCCTTCGCGCCACGCCCGGACGTGGGCTCATGTTCGTCGCCACATCGAGGCAACGTCCCACGACATGATTGCGGAACCGATGGTTCGACGCGACGCGATTCTCGGCTGCCTGGTGGGCGGCGCCGTTGGCGACGCACTCGGCGGCGTGACGGAGCGCGGCCGGGCATGCCTCAGCGACGACACTCAGCTCACGCTCGCGACGTGCGAGGCGATCGTTGGTCCTGGCCTCCCCGATCCTGCACGCATCGCTGAACGGATGCTCGAGTGGTACCGCGATGGGCGTCTCATCGGCATCGGCTCCAGCACGGCCAAGGCACTTCGAGATCTCGATGCCGGCGCGCATTGGGCACTGTCAGGGGCTCGCGGCGAGCGAGCTGCCGGCAATGGAGCAGCGATGCGAGTTGCGCCGCTCGCGTTCGTGCTCGACCCCGGGGCTGCGAGGGATAGGCAGTGCCTGCGCGACGCATGTCGCGTCACGCACCACCATGACGAAGCCTACGCGGGAGCGCTCGCGGTCGTGGCAGCCTTGCGCGAGGCGATCGGCGGACCGCCAGCGCCGGGGGCTTGGCTCCGTGCTGCGGAGCGCGTGTTGCCGGATTGCGTCACGCGTGATCGCGTTCGCGTGCTCGCGGAATCCCCCGGCGACATCACGACCGCGAGCAGGCTCGGGTCGTCTGGCTGGGCCCCAGAAACGGTGTCCCTGGCCATCCTGGGGGCGGAGGTGATGGCGCGCGACGGGTTCGGTATCGGGCTGCAGCAGCTTGTCCGCTCGAGCGACGACGCTGACACGATCGCAGCGATCGCCGGACAGGTCGCGGGCGCATGCCTCGGCCTGGCCGAGATCCCTACCGAGTCCAGCGTGCCCCTCGAGGAGCTGACGCTCGTTCTCGAGATCGCCCGCGCGTTCGCGGATCGGCTCGGCGCTCGATGACGGCCGGTGGCTTGGGACGGGGCCGATGAGCCCGGAGGGTCGGCGAGCGACACGTCGGACCGTGCCGATGTCCGGGCGATCGCAGTCGGCGCTATCCTGACCGCGACTCCGCGCAGCGTGTGGCCGATCGGCCTACACCACCGCGGCTCCGAGGGACGTGCCCGTGCCCGAATGGATGCCCAAGTCGCTGCTGGCTGACACGCTGACACGTGCGCTGGCCTTCCTCGATGAGCTCGCCGAGCGCAAGGTCGCGCCCGAGGTCGATCTGGAGTCCCTCCGCAGCGCGATGGGCGGGCCGCTTCCCGAGGAGGGCCTTCCCGCCGAGGAGGTCGTTGCGCGACTCGATGAGGCGGCGCGCCCGGGCCTCGTCGCCTCGGCGGGCCCCCGCTTCTTCGGCTTCGTGATCGGCGGCTCGCATCCCGTGGCGCTCGCCACGGACTGGCTCGTCTCGACGTGGGATCAGAACCACGGCCTCCAGGTCTTGTCACCGCCAGCGTCCGTGGCCGAGGAGGTGGCGGCGCGCTGGCTGCTCGAGCTTCTCGGGCTGCCCGCCGCCGCCAGCGTCGCGTTCGTGACCGGCGGCCAGATGGCGAACTTCGCAGCCTTGGCCGCGGCGCGCCACGAGGTGCTGCGCCGCGTGGGCTGGGACGTCGAGACGAAGGGACTCTCGGGCTCGCCCGGGATCGACCTCGTTGCGAGCGACGAATCGCACGTGACCGTCTTCCGCGCGCTGCGCTACCTCGGCCTCGGCACCGCCGACGTGCGGCGCGTCGAGAGCGACGCCCAGGGCCGCATGATCCCGTCGTCGCTACGATCGACGCTCGCGAGTTGCCGGCGTCCCGTCGTCGCGTGCGCCCAGGCGGGGGACGTGAACTCGGGCGCCTTCGATCCCTTCGAGGAGATCGTGCCGCTCGTCCGCGAGCGCGAGGGATGGCTGCACGTGGACGGCGCCTTCGGCCTCTGGGCGGCCGCGAGCCCGCAGCACCGTCATCTCGTCCGCGGAATCGCCGGCGCAGACTCCTGGTCCGTGGACGCGCACAAGTGGCTCAATGTTCCGTACGACTGCGGCATCGCGATCGTGGCGGACGCCGAAGCGCATCGCGGAGCACTGTCCACGACGACCTCGTACCTCGTGAAGTCCGATGGCGCCGGGAGGGATCCCGTCGATGGCGTGCCCGAGTTCTCGCGCCGCGCGCGGGGCCTGCCGGTCTACGCGACGTTGCGGCATCTCGGCCGGAGCGGTGTGGCGGCGCTCGTCGATCGGTGCTGCGCCCTTGCGCGCCGCTTCGGTGGACGTCTCGGCGCCTCACCGGACGTCAGGATCCTCAACGAGGTCGTCCTCAACCAGGTCCTCGTGCGCTTCCGCGACGACGACGAGGTGACGCGCGACGTGATCGCGCGCGTCCAGCGCGACGGCACGTGCTGGCTCGGCGGCACGACGTGGAAGGGCGAGGCCGCCATGCGCATCTCCGTCGTGAACCACCTCACGACCGATGCGGACATCGATCGCTCCGCCGACGCGATCCTTCGCTGCCTCGCGGAGGCGGATCTCCCCTCCTGAGCTCGCAACGATTCGGCGCGCACTACCCCGCCGCGGGATCCACGATCACGATCGACTTGATCGAATCCCCCGCGCTGCGCGTCATGTCGAACGCGAGCCGCGTCTCGGCGAGCGGGAAGCGATGCGTGACGAGCTGGTGGGCGCCCACCACTCCCTTCTCGATGAGGCGCAGTGCCTCGCGCGTGTCGGCGGGGCCACACGAGTACGCGAAATGGAGCGTCAGCTCGCGGAAGTAGCAGTCGAAGGGAGAGATGGGCAGCTCGACGTCCGGAGGCGTCGGCCAGAAGCAGCACCAGCGGCCGCCGGGCTGCGTCGCCTCGAGGCCGGCGCGCATCGCGCGCACGTCCCCCGGACCCACGATGACGACGTCGGCGAGGCGGCCGCGCGTCGCGGCCCGCAGGGCGTCGGCTACCGAGTCGCTCGCGGGATCGACCACCCCCGTGGCCCCCATCTCGAGCGCCTTCGCGCGCCGGGTCGCCACGAAGTCGGCGCCGACGACGACCGACGCGCCACGCTCCTTCGCGAGCGCCACGAGGAGCTGGCCCATGCTGCCGAGCCCGATGATCAGCACGACTTCGCCCGGAGCGAGGCCGACGCGGTCGTAGGCCTTCACGCAGCATGCGAGGGGCTCGATCAGCGTCGCGTCCTCGAACGAGACTCCTGCCGGCAGCCTGAGCGTGTCCGCGACGTTCTCTCGCGGAACCCTCACGTACTCTGCGAGCGCTCCGGGATCGAGGCGCGACGAACGCCACGTGGCGCACAGCGTCGTCCGTCCCGCCAGGCAGTCGCGGCAGAGGAAGCACGGGGCATGGTGGTGGAAGAACACGCGATCGCCGACGTCGAAGCCGTGCACCGTCTCGCTCTTCGCGACCACCGTGCCGGCGGGCTCGTGGCCGAGCACGGCGGGGACCTTGCGCGCCACGTACCAGCCGGCCGTGTCACCGGCACACACGCCGACGATCGCCGTGCGCACGAGGAGGTCGCCCGCGCCCAGCGAAGGTACCGGCATCTCCTCGATCGATGCGTGGCCCGGCTCGCGCGTGACGGCGGCGCGCATCGTGGTCGGTATCCCGCGCGCCGTTCTCATGGCGCCAGTGCGATCTTGAGGCACTCGCCGCGCGCGACGCGCTCGAGGGCGGTGGGCAGGCTTTCGAGCGGGAGCCGTTCCGAGACGAGCGGCGCGACGTCGATCTCGCCCGACGCGAGCAGGCGTTGCGCCTCGCGCACGGCGCGTGGCGACTGATGGAAGACTCCCGTGGCCGTGATCTCGTCGTAGTGCATCCTGTAGGTATCCAGTGAGACTGTCGTTCCGGGCTTGCAGCCGCCGAACCAGAGCACGCGGCCGCCGCGGCGCGCGAGCGGGACCGCCTGCTCCCATCCCTGCGGCGTCGCGACGCACTCGATCACGACGTCGGCGCCGAGGCCGCCGGTCAGCTCGCGCACGCTGCGCGCGAGCTCGTCGCCCGGCAGCGCCTGCTCGTCGAGCACGGCGTCGGCGCCCGTCCGGCGCGCGGCGTCGAGGCGCGGAGCGTGGCGGCCGATGACGACGACGGGACCGGCGCCGGCCGCGCGCGCGAGCAGGAGCTGCATGAGGCCGATGGGCCCCGCGCCGAGGATCGCCACGCTCTCGCCCGCGCGAAGCTGGATGCGCTCGAGCCCCTGCACGACGCAGGACAGCGGCTCGAGCATGGCCGCATGCGCCCAGTCGAGCTGCGGCGGCTTCGCGTAGGCATTCGTCTCGACGATGCTGCGCGGGACGAGCAGCGCGTCGGCGAAGCCGCCGAGCGTCATCGACCGCATCGCCTCGTCGCAGAGGTTCTCGCTGCCGCGCTGGCAGAGCCCGCAACGACCGCACGGCGCCGTCGGCGTCGTCATGATCTCGTCGCCCTCGCGGAAGCGCGCGCCCGCGCCCGCGGCGAGCACGACGCCCGCGTACTCGTGCCCGATGCGCGTCGGGAACGGCATCGCCGGATGCCCGCGGCGCACGAGCTTGACGTCGGTGCCGCACGTCAGCGCCGCGCGGATCCCCAGCACGATCTCGCCCGGTCCCGGCGAGGGCATCTCCATCGTGCGCAACTCGAGCGCCTCAGGAGCGGTGACATGGAAGGCGCGCAGCATGGGCGGCGCGAAGGATACCGGAGCGCGACCAGCCCCGGGGTACGGCCTCGATGGGCGCGGGGGCCGGCGATCGCCTAGGATCGCCGGCATGACGATACCGGCGCGAGAGGCGCTCGAGCGACTGCAGCAGGGTAACCGGCGATTCGTGGAAGCCATGGGCGGCCACGACTCCCTCGCGCATCGCGAGCGGCGCGGCGAGCTGACGGATGGACAGGAGCCGTTCGCGATCATCCTGGGCTGCTCCGACTCGCGCGTACCGGCGGAGATTGTCTTCGATCAGGGGCTCGGCGATCTCTTCGTGATCCGCGTCGCCGGCAACATCGTCGCGCCGTCACAGGTCGGCAGCGTCGAGTTCGCCGCGGCACGCTTCGGAACGCAGCTCGTCGTCGTTCTGGGCCACTCGCAGTGCGGGGCGATCGTCGCCACGCTCGAGCAGCTCCGCGAGCCGATGAGCCATCAGTCGCGCAATCTCCGCTCGATCGTCGACCGCGTGCGGCCCTCCGTCGAGCCGCTGCTCGCGACCGACGTCGCCCGCGATCCCGAAGCCCTCTCCCGCCAGGCCGTGCGCGCGAACATCCGCGTCTCCGCGAGCCACCTGCGGCATGGCTCGGAGGTTCTCGAGGAGCTGATCCACTCGCGCGGCCTGCTCGTCGTCGGCGCCGAATACTCGCTCGAGACGGGCGTCGTGGAGTTCTTCGACGGCATGCCCTGATGGGCGGGCTCCCCTCCTCGATCCGCCTAGGTCGCGAGATCTGCGGCGTGCTCGCGGTGGCGGAGGCGCGCGAATGGCTGTGCACGAACGGCGCGGGGAGCTACGCCTCGGGCAATCTCGACGGAACGCTGACGCGGCGCTATCACGGACTGCTTCTAGCGGCACTCGAGCCCCCGCTCGGCAGGACGCTCGTCGTCGCCGGGCTGATCGAGTCGGCGTCCTGTCTCGACAGGAACTTCGATCTCGCGACGCATCGATGGGAGAGCGGCGCGCTCTCCCCCGTCGGCCACGTGCTCATGGAGTCCTTCCGTCTCGAAGGCACGACGCCCACGTGGACCTTCGCGCTCGGCGACGCGCTGCTCGAGAAGCGCATCTTCATGGAGCAGGGATCCGCGACAACCTACGTGCAGTACCGCCTGCTGCGCGCGAGCGCTCCGCTCGCGCTCGAGCTGAAGGCGCTCGTCAACTACCGCCAGGATCACGGCATCACGCGTGTCGAGGCCGATGCCTGGCGCATGCGCGTGGACGTGACGCCCAAGGGCATCGAGGTGCATCCCTTCGAGAGAGCGCGTGTCGTGCGCATCTCGTCGGATCGCGCCTCCGCCACGGCAGCGCATGAGTGGTATCGCGGCTTCCGGCTAGCGGCCGAGAGCGAGCGCGGGCTGTCAGATGTCGAGGATCATCTCCACGCGGGCACGTTCAGCGGGGAGCTGCGCGAGGGCGAGACGCTGACGATGACGTGCAGTGTCGAGGACGCGCCGTCGCTCGACGGCGCACCAGCGTGGTCACGCCGCGAGGCGCATGAGCAGGCGCTGCTCGCGCGCTGGCGCGACGGCGGCGCACGCGGCGGCGGGCTCGCCTTCATCCCTCAGCTCGTGCTCGCCGCGGATCAGTTCGTCGTCGCGCGCCCGCTGCGCGAGGACCCCGAGGGCCTGAGCGTCATCGCGGGCTATCCGTGGTTCGGCGACTGGGGGCGCGACACGATGATCGCGCTGCCAGGCCTCGCGCTCGTCACCGGCCGGCCCGACGTGAGCCGTCGCATCCTCTCGACCTACGCGCGCTTCGTCTCTCGCGGGATGCTGCCCAACCGCTTCCCCGACGACGGCGCCGAGCCCGAGTACAACACGGCCGACGCGACGCTGTGGTTCGTCGAGGCGCTGCGCGCGCACGTCGAGGCCACGGACGACGTGACGTTGCTGCATGAGCTCGCGCCGATCCTCGAGGGCATCCTCCTGGCCCACCTCGAGGGCACGCGACACGGCATCGGCGTCGATCCCGCCGACGGCCTCCTGCGTGCGGGCGAGCCCGGCGTGCAAGTCACGTGGATGGACGCGAAGATCGGCGACCACGTCGTCACGCCGCGGATCGGCAAGTGCGTCGAGCTGAACGCGCTCTGGTACAACGCGCTGCGCGCGATGAGCGCGTTCCGCGCGCGCATGTCGCTGCCCGCCGGCGACGTCGATGCCCTCGCCGATCGCGTGCGCGGGAGCTTTGACCGACTCTGGAACGAGGAGCGCGGCTGTCTCTTCGACGTCGTCGACGGACCCGAAGGCAACGACGCCCGCCTCAGGCCCAACCAGATCCTCGCGGTCTCGCTGAGGGAATCGCCGCTCGACGCGTCGCGTCAGGCGCGCGTGCTCGAGGTCGTCGCGCGCGAACTGCTCACGACCTACGGATTGAGGACTCTCGCGCCCTGCGAGACGGAGCATCGCGGTCGCTACGAGGGCGGGCCGGCGGAGCGCGACGCGAGCTACCACCAGGGCACCGCGTGGGGCTGGCTCATGGGTCCGTTCGTCGAGGCTCACCTGCGCGTGCACGACGATCGGGACGCGGCACGGCGCTTCCTCGAGCCGTTCGAGGATCATCTCCGCGATCACGGACTCGGATCGATCTCGGAGATCTTCGACAGCGACGCGCCGCATCGCGCGCGTGGCTGCCCCGCCCAGGCGTGGAGCGTCGCCGAAATCCTGCGCGTCGCGGCGTTCGTCGCCTGACTCCGCGCGTCGCTACGCGGCGTCTACCCGCGTGACCTCGTCGTCGGCGATCAGCTCGGCGAGCGCGCCGGGCTCGAGCGGCCACTCCAGCACGGTGATGCGCGAGTCCACCAGCGGCATCGGGCGTGCCGAGCGCGGCTGCACGACGATGGCACGGCGCCCGGGCTGCTGATCGACGAAGAGTCGCGGCAGCAGGCGGGACAGCGGCCCATCCATCGCCGCATCGAAGACCAGCAGCTTCGTCTCGGGCCGGATCGCCGTGAGGGCCGAGCTGAACGTCTCGCTCCACTCGGTCCACTCCTCGGGCAGGGCCACGCTCACGGCGTGGGCGATGGCGACGTCGCGGCTGACGGTGAGAACTTCGGGGCATCGAGGGGACATGCGCTGATCTCCGTCACCTCTATCGGCGCGTCGCGACCGGAGCGCGAGCCCGTGCCGGCCGTCACGAGCGCTTCAGTCGCTCGTGGTACGGTCGCCGGGAGGAGCGACCCGATGAGTGATCCCAGTGCGGCCGAGCAACCCGGCTGTCGCGTCTTCGAGCACGAGGTCGTCGTCAGGCCGGGCGACGTGGACTCGGCGCGCCACCTCAACCACGTCGCGATGATCGGCTTCTTCGAGTACGGACGCGTTCGCGCGCATCACGATGCCCGTCTCGAGCGACGCGACCTGCCGGACATGAGCACGGTCGTGCGCCACCTGTCCGTGGAGTATCTCGCGCAGGCCGCCATGTTCCAGGCGCTGCGCGTGCGCACGTGGGTGCGGCGCGACGGCCGCACGTCGCGCACCTGGGCACAGGAGATCGTGCGACCCGACGCGGTCGTCGTCGCGCGCGCGGAGTGCACCTCGGTGCTCGTCGATCCTGCGACGGGACGCCCCGCTTCCCTCCCCGACATCTATCGCGAGATCTTCGCGGCGTACCGCGAGAGCTGATCGCATCGGCGGTGCTAGATCAGCACGGCCGAAGGCGCGTCCACGCATCGGAGGAACGTGCGAACGGCCTTCGGATCCCAGGGCGCGAAGAACATGTCGACGCTCGAGTCCTGGAAAGTGATCGCGCCGAGTGTCGTGACATCCTCCGACGCCGCGAGGAGGGCTACCCGACCCTCGGGCTGGTGCAGCGCGTAGTCGCGAACGAGGGCGCGACATGCGCCGGCGGGCATGCCGCCGACGTCGAGGACGAGGCCGCCGACCGACGCTCCCGAGATCATGCGCGCGGCCTCCGTGGGGCCGACGACGACGCACGTCGCGTGATTCTCGAGCCACGCGGTCACCTTGGCGGCGACCTCGGACCTCTCGGTGACGACCAGCACCTGGTTGCTCGCGCGCATGACGAACCTTTCCGCGAAGGCGAGCCCGGGACGACGCCCGGGATCTCACGAGGGATATCGGTCGGCCGAGGTGCAGGCTTGAGCCGCCCTACGCCTTGCCGTCGAACGCGCGCTTCAGTGCGGCGATGTCGAGCTTCACCATGCCCTCGATCGCCTGCAGCATCCGCTGCTTCCCTGCGTCATCGTCGCTCTTCAGCCAGTCCTCCATGGCCTCCGGCACGATCTGCCACGAGAGCCCGTACCTGTCCTTCAGCCAGCCGCACTGCACCTCGCTCCCTCCCGCGGTTAGCTTGCGCCAGAGCTCGTCGATCTCCTCCTGCGACTTGCAGCTCACGACGAACGAGACGGCTTCGGTGAACTTGAACTGCGGGCCCCCATTGAGCGCCATGAACCGCACGCCATCGAGCTCGAAGTCCACCGTGAGGACGGTGCCCGCGGGCATCGGCATGTTCTCGCCGTAGTGCGAGATGTTGAGGATGCGGGAGTTCTCGAAGACGGACACGTAGAACTTAGCGGCCTCCTCGGCCTGGGTGTCGAACCAGAGGCATGACGAGATCTTCTGCATGACACGACTCCTTCCGGCGCGGGTGATGGCGACGAGGTGCCGGGATTGTCCCAGACGACCAACGCTTCGGCGATCACGGGGGATCGCGGCCGCGATGAGCTGATCGGCCTCAGGGCTGGGCGTCGCGCAGGCGACCGAGCGCGTCCCTGACGCGTGGATCGGTGCCGCCCGAGGATCGCAGGCACTCCTCGAGCGGCGGGATCAGGCGGCCATCGCCCGTGAGGCCGGCGAGGACGATCGCGTGATCGTCCCCATGCGCGATGGCTGACTCGAGCATCGCCGCGTAGTCCTCGTCCATCTCGGAGAGCAGTTGGCCAGCGAGCCGCCACTCTGGATCGAGTGGCATCTCCCCCGGCCACTGGGCAAGCGTGTACTCGGGCTCCAATGGGCGCACGGCCTCCAGCAGTTCGGCGGGGTTGCCGTGCGCGAACGCTTCACCGATGGCGACCGACACGTGGAAGTGCATCAGCGCGTCGCCATCGAGCGGCAGCCCGGCGATGCTCCGGCGTGCCTCCTCCATCCTCCCGCTTTGAGCGCTTAGCTGGGCGTAGAGCGCGACCGTCGCCTCGGACGCAGAACCACCGAGGATGGCGGCGCGCAGTGCTCCGAGCGCGGCATCAACACGCCCGAGATGGAAGTTGCATCGCGCGATCCCGCTGAGTCTCACTCCCCCGTTCCCGAACCCACAGTCAGAGCGTGCCGACGGGGGCCACTCCGTCCAGCGCGCGAGCGCCTGCGTCCACTCTCCACGACGCTCGTGGAGAGGCGCGATCCACGCCACCGCTCTCGCCCGAGAGTGGTCGTTGCTCGGGAACCCGTGCGCGTCCTCCGGGGTGACGGCGATCGCCTGCTCCAGGTGAGCGATTGCTCTCGCGGTGTCTCCCTGCATCAGGTCTACCTGCGCCTGCCAGAAGTACTCGGCGCTCGGGCGCTCCGCGCCCTCCGACGCGATCAGGGGCGACGCCGCAGCCAGCACGAGGATGCTGATGACGAGCCTGCACCGGGGCATGGGGACCTCCGCTCTACCGCACGCGTGGCCGAACGGTAGCACCTCGGGCTACGATCCTGACGCATGACGCTTCGACGCTCGACCTTGCCCTGCCTCGCCAGCGTGCTCGCGGCCGTAGCGCTCGCGCTCGCCCTGCCTGCCGCCGCGCAGGACATGGTCGTCTACGACGACGATCTCGGCGCCGGCTGGCAGGACTGGGGATGGTGCACGCGCGATTTCGCCAACGGCGCGCCCGTGCACGCGGGCACCGCGAGCGTGGCGGCGACGTGGGGCGCTTGGGAGGGACTCTACTTCCAGCGCGGCAACCTGCGACGCACGGACTGGATCGCGCTCGACTTCTGGATCCACGGCGGAGCGAGCGGCGGCCAGCAGCTCGACGTCGCGTTCGTGCGCGCGGGCGCGCCCGTCGGCAGCGTCCCGCTTGCGGCGTACGCGCCCGGCGGCAGCGTGCCGCCCGGAACGTGGACGCATGTCACCATTCCCGTCGCCGACTTCTCGCTCGCCTCCGACTTCGACGGATTGTGGCTGCAGGACACGACGGGCGGCGGGCAGCCGCAGATGTTCATCGACGACGTGACGCTCGTCGCGAGCGGTATCCCTCCGGTGCCCGTGACCGTGAGCATCCAGCCCGCTCTCGATCGACGCCCCGTCGATCAGCGCATCTTCGGCGTGAATTCCGGGCAGCCGGGCTCCGATCTCCCGTACCCGCTGCGCCGCTGGGGCGGCAACGCGACGACGCGCTACTCGTGGGAGGACGACGTCTCGAACCGCGCGATGGACTGGTTCTGGCTGAACGTGGCGAATCCGGATCCCGGCACGCTGCCCGACGGCTCGTCCTCCGACGTCTTCATCGACGCCTCCCGCGCCGCGGGCGCCGACGTGATGCTGACCGTGCCGACGATCGGCTGGACGCCCACCGATCGGAGCCCGCGCTGGGGATTCTCCGTCGCGCGCTACGGCGCGCAGCAGGCGACCGAGTGCACCGTGCAGCCGGCCGCGTGCAACCCGGATGCGGGCAATGGCATCGCTCCCGGCGGTGCGTTCATCGCCTTCAACGATCCTCACGACACGTCCCGCGAGATCCTCCCGGACTTCGTCACGCGCTGGATGGAGCATGTCGCCACGCACTCGGGGCCTGACGCCGTGCGGCTCTTCTCGCTCGACAACGAGCCGATGCTCTGGAGCTCGACGCATCGCGACGTGCACCCGAACCGGCTCGGCTACGACGAGCTCTGGCAGTACACGCTCGACTACGCCTCCGCGATGAAGACGCAGGATCCCGGCGCGCTGATCCTCGGGCCCTCGAGCTGGGGCTGGTGCGACTACTTCTGGTCGGATCTCGACGGCTGCGGAAACTCCGCAGGTGGCGACTACGCGGCGCATGGTCCATTGCTCGAGTGGTACCTACAGTCCGTCGCCAATCACGAGCAGCTCACGGGCACGCGCCTCGTCGACATGCTCGAGATCCACTACTACCCGCAGTCGGCCGGCGTCGCGCTGTCGGACGACGAGAGCCCCGCGACGCAGGCATTGCGCTTCCGGAGCGTGGACTCGCTCTGGGATCCCGGCTACACGGACGAGTCGTGGATCGGCACGCCGGTGCGCCTCATCCCCCGCATGAAGGAGATCATCGCGGGGTACCTTCCCGGCATCCCTCTCGCGATCACGGAATACAACTGGGGAAGGGACGCGGGCATCTCGAGCGCGCTCGCGCAGGTCGAGGTCCTCGGCGTCTTCGCGCGCGAGGGCGTGGATCTCGCGACGCGCTGGGAGGCGCCCGCGCCCGGAACGAAGGTCGAGGACGCCTTCCGCCTCTACCTCGACTACGACGGCGCGGGCGCCCGCGTCGAGGGAACGAGCGTCCGCGCGAGCAGCTCGGATCGCAGCGTCGTCGAGGTCTTCGGCTTCGAGGCACCCGACGGTCGCGTCTTCGCCGTGCTGGTGAACGAGACGGATCGCAGCGAGGACGTTCCCATCACGATCGAGGGAGCCTCCGACGGGCCGGCTCCCGTCTACGGCTTCGACGGCGCGACGGCCTTCGGACCGATGGGTTCCGCGGTCATCGCGGGCGAGCTCACGACGCTCACGCTGCCTCCCCTCTCGGCACGACTCGTCGTCGCGACGCGCGGCTGCGCGCCTCCCGCCGAGGCGACGCTGCTCATGCTCACGAAGGCGGGCGCATCGATGACGTCAACGTGGACGCCGGACGCGGGCGGCATCGACGGCGTGCTGCACGAGGACGTCGCGGCCAACGGCGCGTTCCTCGGCGTGGCGCTGTCGGGCGCTGCACCCCTCGACGTTCCCCTCCCCCCCGGCGACCGCTACTACCTCGTCGCATCGCGCAACGCCTGCGGCGAGGGCTCGCTGCGCTGAGCTGCCGGGCCGCGCTTCGGATCATTGCCTCGGGCCGCCCGGTTGAAGAGTCGGCGTCGAGGCTCTAGGCTCCTGGGCCATGGCCACCACCAAGACGATGCCGAAGGCGAAGTCCACCCAGAAGACGTCAGCGAAGGCGCCCGCCGCCAAGGCGAAGGTCGCCGAAAGCAAGCCCGCGAAGGCGCCGCGCCCGCGCCTGAGCCTGCCCCAGGTCATGGGCGAGCTCGAGAAGGCCGGCTCGGCGCAGACGCGCAAGACCTACACGCGGCATGGCGCCTCCGAGCCGATGTTCGGCGTCAGCTTCGCGACGCTGAAGACCATGACGAAGCGCATCGGCGTCGATCACGAGCTGGCCTGCGCGCTGTGGGACACCGGCAACTTCGACGCGCGCAACCTGGCCGTGAAGATCGTCGATCCGGAGCGCATGAAGTCGGCCGATCTCGATCGCTGGATCAAGTCGCCGATGCCGCGCATGTGCGGCGGATATGCCGCAATGCTGCCGACGGAGCAGGAGCGGCCGAGCGCGGAGCGCAAGGCCACGCAATGGCTCGACTCGAAGAACGAGCGGGAGCGTAGTGCCGGCTGGGTGCTCCTTGGCCAGGTCGCCCAGCGCGACGAGAGCCTTCCCGACGCCTGGTTCGAGAAGCACCTCGCGAGGATCGTGAGCACCCTCCATTCGGCGTCGAACTCAGAGCGCTACATGATGAATGGCGCCGTGATCGCCATCGGCCTCCGCAACGCGCGCCTGCGCAAGCTGGCGACGGCCGCGGCGAAGAAGATCGGGACGGTCGAGGTCGATCACGGCGACACGGCCTGCGAGACGCCCGACGCCGCCGCCTCCATCGACAAGGCGTGGACGTACTCGACGTCGAGGGGCTTCGAGAGCCCGGCCGCCGCCGAGCGCAAGCGCGACGTTCCGCGCCTCCGCTGCTGACGGCCGGACCCCGCGCCGTCGGGGGGCCCGGATCGAAAGCTCGTCCTACGGCGCTCCGCCCGCGTTGGTGTCGCGGAGCCAGTACGTGGCGCGCTTGCCCCAGTCGTGCACGACGCCGTCGAGCATGCCGTAGGCCGCCGACATCGTTCCGGGGACCGGGTAGTCGGAGACCACCGTTCCCTGCACGGAGTGGCAGAGGCGCGTCTGATCCGCTCCATCGATGCAGTCGCCACCGCCGAACGGATCCCTGTACGTCCACAGGAAGAACGAGCCGTTGCAGTGCCCGTCGATGCAGTCCGGCACGGGCAGCCACGTCGAGTTCGAAGCGCCCGTCGTCGTGGACGTCGTCAGGTGGAGGAGCAGCGAGTGCGTGCCCGCTCCCTTCCAGCTCGAGCCCGCCGTGCTCGGCAGCAGCGTGACGGCGGTGTCGGGACGGTAGAACGTGTACTGGAAGTGGCTCAGGTCGTTGAACACGTCCGTGTCCACGCGCACGGTCCACTCGCTGCCGTAGGCGTCGAGGCGCGCGAGATCCCAGTGCGAGTACTCGTCCGCGAACGGGACCGGGCCGCTCGTCAGGCTGGGAACGCCGACATCGCTGCGGAAGTCGCTGGTCGGCCTTCCGTCCTGGCCCAGCTTGCCGATCAGCATCCAGCCGCCGTGGTTGCGGGTCATGTCGCAGTACGCCTCGAACGGGGCGCCGCTGCCCGACGGATCGATCCAGTAGACGCCGTCGGGACGAGGCCGATCGTCACACTCGTCCAGGATGGCGCGGCACGAGCGGGCGGCCGTGTCCTGCGACGCGCCGCAGTCGGCCACGGCGGCAGCCCGGCACTGATCGTCGTGCAGCGCGGGATCCCAGGCGAAGTCGCCGTCATGCATCGCGAGATGCGAGGCCATCGACGCAGGCCCCACGCTGATGCGGTTGTAGGGATGCTCAGCCGAGTGCGTGGCGTGGCAGATGACGACCTTCGGCGTCGGCGCGGCGACGGCCGCAGCCGCGACGAGCGAGACCATGACAACGATGAATGCGCGCATGAAGACTCCCTTGATGGATGCCAGCGAACGCCGGCGACGCATCGTAGCTCCGAACCGGGCGTCGCGCGCGCTACAACCCCCGCGCCCACTCGGGGCGCATGGGCACGTCGCCCGCGAGGGCGGCATCGAGCGCTCGCAGCAGTCGCTCGCGATCGCGCGGGAGGCGGCCCGCGAGCGGCAGGTAGTTCGATGCGTGGTTCGTGCGGAAGATGGCGTCCGTCGGCGAGGTCTCGGCGATGAACGTGCGCAGCTCCTCGAGCAGGCCGCCGATCCCCGGCAGCGTGAAGCGCCCCGCGGCCTCGAGCTTCGCGAGCGGTGTCCCGGGAACGACGGTGAGGGTCAGCGCCGAGAGATAGGTCGGGTCCATCGCCGTGGCGAGCCGGGCGGACTCGAGCGCGTGCTCGCGGCTGCGCTCCTCTCCCCCGGCGCCGAGCAGGAAGATGACGGAGAGATCGAGCCCGGCCGCGCGCGCCCGCTCCGCGGCTGCGACGTGATCGGCGAACGTCGAGCCCTTGGCGATGCGCTTCAGCGTGGCGTCGTCACCGGACTCCGGTCCGACGTAGAGCAGCGTGAGCCCAGCCGCTCGCAGCCGGCGGAGGTCGTCGTCGGACTTCGCGAGGATGTTCGTCGCCATGGCGTAGCACGAGACGCGACGCAGCCTCGGAAATGCCTCGCTGCACGCGGCGAGGATCGCCTCCCAGTGATCGACGCCCATGATCAGCGCGTCGCCGTCCGCGACGAAAACCTTGTCCACGCGCGACGCCATCAGCTCGCCTGCTCGCCGGATGTCCTCGAGGGACTCCTCGAGCGCCCGGACGCGGAACGACTTCTCGCGATACATCGCGCAGTAGGTGCAATGGTTCCAACTGCACCCGATGGTGGCCTGCAGGATGTAGGAGTCCGCCTCGCTCGGCGGCCTGTAGAGCGAACCCTCGTAGCGCACGGCCCAAATGGTAGCGCAGCGCCCTCCGTCTCCTGCTCACTCCCAATCGGGCATGGATCCGGCGATCAAGGGGCCGGAGAGCTGAGCTGAGGGGCCTCAATGGCATGTCATTCCCGATCGGGAATGAATTGCCCAGGCCGCGATCCTCGACGACGCCCTCGAGATGATCGAGCGGAGCGCGCTCCCCGGCGAGCAGCAGCGGCGCCACGCCGACTGGCTGCGCGAGAAGACGGCGACGCTCGCGGCGTGACGCGCTGAGCAGCTGGTAGCGCAGCGCGCGAGCCCCGTCGGGGAACGCAGCCGCGATCTGTCTCAGGGGCGTGCGGCGTCCAGCGGCGCAGCGCTCGGTGGGGCCTCGAGGTCCACCTCGCCGACATCGACCCAGGGCACGTACTCGGGGCGCTCGCGGCCGTCGATGAAGATGAGCATGCCGGCATTCGCGTCGCCGAGATCGCCTTCGGGCTCGAGGCGCAGGTACTCGCCCACATGAAGGACGACGACGACGAAATCCTCGGCGCGGCCTCGCGATACGATTCGCGAGATGCCCTCGAAGGGGATCGAGTAGTCCACGCCGCCGAGCGGAGCGTCGAGCGTCTCCGTGGTCTCGCTCTCGTCGAGATCGAAGACGATCCGACCCGCGAGTCGCTCTCCAGCGCGGGTCGTGACGCTTCCTCTCAGCGGGCCACCCGCCGGGTAGTCGTCGTACGCAGGACCACTGTCGGTCGAGCCGACCTCGTCGAGGTCCAGCCGCTTGAACGCCTCCCACGAGACGAGCACCCTGTCGCCTCGCGGGCCATCGACGTAGATCCCGCGATTGCCGGGACCCAGCTCGCGCGCGCCGGAGAGGGAGAGCTCGCGGCCGTCGCGCAGCGTCACGACGACGCCGTGCGTCGAGGAACGCACGATCGAGCGGATGGCGTCGAAGCGCAGGCTGAGCTCGCCGTCGGCGCTGCGCCCCTCCAGCGTGTCGCTGCCGACGCAGTCCGCACGATCCCACTCGATGAAGCCGCTGAACGAGTCCTGGGTCGTCTTGACGGTTCCGTGCAGTCGGACGGGCCCGCCGGGCGATGGCGCCGGCAGCAGCTCGATCGTCTTGACCCGAGCGGAGTCGAGATCCACCACGCCGCGCGTCGCATCCCAGACGCGCACTCCCTCGTCGAGATCGTTCGCGGCGAAGCGGTCGAGGTCGAACGAGCGCCCGCTCTTCAGCGTCACCCGAAGGCCCGTGCCCGCCTCGATGCGCGCGATGTCGCCGAAGCGCGCCATGAACGGTCGTGACAGGGGCAGCTCGCGATCGCGATCCTTCAATACGAAGCCGAAGACCTCGACGCGCTCGTGCTGCGTCGGCCGCTGCCCCTGCGGCACGTGCGTCAACCACGCGTTCTCCTTCTTCACGCCGTAGAACGTGTCGTCCCAGAACGCCTCCTCCACGCCGCCGCCGAAGCGGAGCCGTCCGAGGAAAACGTCGCCCGTCAACGTCGCGACGCGGCCGTAGAGGTAGGCGCCGTCATGCGACGCCGGCGGGCTCTCGGCCATCGGCGCCTCGGCGATCGCGGGGGGCCGCGCGTCCCTCGCGTGCCGCAGGAAAAGCAGTGC
>Ga0315912_10002646_pt1 | contig 18747 bp, 8 predicted proteins | sample VfabasoilMG_FD_204469 | JGI IMG/M metagenome (GOLD analysis project Ga0315912, IMG submission 204469) | Garden soil microbial communities collected in Santa Monica, California, United States - V. faba soil | ecosystem: Environmental > Terrestrial > Soil > Garden | place: USA: California...
AGGCGCTCCCGCTCTTCGCGCGTCATGCCCACGAACCTGCCTTCCACCCGGAAGCAGCCATCGCGCAGCTTCTTGCCGCCGCGCACCTTGACGCGATACTCGGTGCCCGTCGCCGCCTCGACGCCGCGCAAGGTCGCGCCGATCGGAAACGCCTGCGTCGCCTCGACGACCGCCCACTCGCCATCGCTCTCGATCACCTGAGCCTGGCCCGCGCCGCGCCCTTGATCCACCAGCTGCCAGAGCACGTCAGCCCCGCTTCCCCTGGCGGATCGCCGTGCGACCTTCCTTGTCGGCGTCCTTTTGGCGCAGCGTGCGCCGCTTGTCGAACAGCTTCTTGCCCTTGGCCACGCGCAGCTCGATCTTCACCCGGCCCTCCTTGAAGTAGAGCTTGGTCACGACCAGCGTCATGCGATCGCGATCCTGCGCGCCCTGCAGCTCGTCGATCTGCGCGCGATGCAACAGCAGCTTGCGGGAGCGTTTCTCCTCGTGGCCCAGGAACGAATGCGGCAGCGCGCCCACGCGCATGCCTCGAACGAACGCCTCGCCGCGCTGAACTTCCACCCAGGCTTCACTGATGTCGCCCGGGCCCTCGCGCAGCGCCCGCGCCTCACTCCCGACGAGCACCAGGCCGGCTTCAAAGCTCTTGCCGAGCTCGAACTCGTACGCTGCCCGCCGATTCTGGGCGATCAGCCGATCGCCCTTCTTGTCCGGCTTTTTTGCGGAAGCCTTGGCCATGAAAGGCGGGACTATGACCTTTCCTGGGGGTTCCGCAAGCGCTACGAGGTACTAAGCTGCTCTGCCATGTTGTCGACCCGGCTGCGAGGCGCCCGAACTCACAATCTCAGCGGGATCGACCTGGACCTCGCGCCAGGTCAGGTGGTGGCCCTGACGGGCGTATCCGGCGCCGGCAAGAGCAGCCTGGCGCTGGACACGCTGTATGCGGAGGGGCAACGGCGTTTCGTCGAGAGCTTCAGCCCGTACGCGCGGCAGTTTCTCGAGCGGCTCGAACGCCCGCCCATGACGAGCCTCGAGCCCGTGCCGGCGGCGATCGCGGTCGACCGGCGTGCTCCGGTCAAGAGCTCGCGCTCGACGCTGGCCACGATGGCGGACATCGAGCCGTTCCTGGCTGCGCTGTTCGTGCGCGAGGCCTTGCCGATCTGCCCCGAGCACCGGCAGGTCGCCCTCGAGCTGGATACCGTCACGGCGGCGCGGCGCGTGCAGGACGCGTTCGGCGGGGCGAGGGTCATCGTGGCCTGGTCCGCGTACTCGTCCAGCACCGAGCAGTATCTGGCGCTGCGCGATCAGCTGGCCACCGATGGCTATCGGCGCATCTGGCTCGATGGACAGGCGCGCGACACGGATAGCGTCGCCCCCTCTCTGCTCGGGCCTGAACGGCGCGCGCGCGTGATCGTCGATCGCACGAGCAGCGGCGGCCTGGACGGAGCGCGGCTGGCGAGCGCGATCGAGACGGCCTGGCAACGTTCGGGCGGCCTGTGCGAGGTCTTCCTCGAAACGGCGAAGTCCGCGGCGAAGGGCGCGAGCGACCCCCGCTCCGAGCAGCCCCTGGTGCTGCGGCGCGGGCGCAGCTGCCCGGTGTGCTCGCGCACGCTCGGCAAGGCCAGCATGGGCCTGTTCTCGTATGAATCGCCGCTCGGCGCGTGTCCGACCTGCCGCGGCTTCGGGCGCACGCTCGGCATCGACTGGAACAAGGTCATCCCCGATCCGCGGCGCACGCTCTCCGGAGGGGCCATCCGACCCTGGAGCGGCAAGAGCACGACCTGGGAGCGCACGCAGCTGCGGGCATTGTGCCGCCGGCAAAGCATCCCGATGGATCAGCCCTTCGCCGAGCTGAGCCCCGTGCAACAAGCGCTGGTGATGGACGGCGACGGCACGTCCGAGGGGCTGCGCGGCTGGTTCGAGTGGCTCAATGGTCGCACCTACAAGATGCACGTGCGCGTGCTCCTGTCGCGCTACCGCTCGTACGACGAGTGCGCCGACTGCGGCGGCAAGCGGCTCGGCAAGGCGTCGCTCGACTTCGTGGTCAGCGGTCTGAACATCGCCGAGTGGCATGGCCTGGAGGTGGGGGCGGCGCGCGCCGCGCTGAGCAGTCTGAACTGCCAGACGGATCAGGGCCGCCTGGCGCGCTCGGAGCTGCTGGCTCGGCTCACCTATCTGGAGCGCGTCGGCCTCGGCTACCTCACGCTCGATCGCCAGGCGCGCACGCTCTCGGGCGGGGAAGCCCAGCGGGTCACGCTCACCGCCGCGCTCGGCACCAACCTGCACAATGCGCTCTTCGTGCTGGATGAGCCCAGCGTCGGGCTGCACGCCTCCGACGTTCACGCGCTGGCCGAGCTGATCGGGGACCTTGCCACACGCAACAACGGGGTGCTCGTGATCGAGCACGACGAGAGCTTGATCCGCGGCGCCGATCGCGTGCTCGAGCTCGGACCGGGCGCGGGTGCCAACGGCGGGCGCATCACCTTTGACGGCACGCCCACCCAGGCCGCGGAAAACTCCGTGGCCACCCGGCGAGCGCTCCAGCCGCTCGCCGTGCCCACGCGCCCGCCGCGCCCCCCGCAGGGGCAGCTGTCGCTGCGCGGCGCGACCGAGCACAACCTGGACGACGTCGACGTCGACATCCCGCTCGGCGTGTTGTGTGCGATCAGCGGCCCGAGCGGCTCCGGCAAGAGCACGCTGGTGGTGGACATCGTCTACCGCGCGCTGGCGCGCCGGCTCGGCACGCTCGACGTAGAGCTGCCGGGCGCACACCGCGAACTGTCCGGGGTCGAGGCGGTGCGCAAGGTCGTGCTCGTCGATCAATCACCGCTCGGCCGCACCTCGCGCGGCAACGCCGCGACGTACACCAAAGCCTGGGACAGCATCCGCAAGCTGTTTGCGGAAGAGCCGAGCGCCAGGAGCCAGGGGCTGACCGCCTCGCACTTCTCCTTTAACGTCGCGCTCGGGCGCTGCGAGGCCTGCTCGGGCGAGGGCTTCGAGACCGTCGAGATGCAGTTTCTGGCGGACGTACGGCTGAGTTGCCCGAGCTGTCAGGGCAAGCGCTTCAAGCCGGAGGTGTTGCGCATCCAGCGCAAGGGCGCCCACATCGCCGATGTGCTGGAGATGACCATCGACGAGGCGATCCAGCATTTTGCGGAGAGCGCGCCGATCCGCCGGCAGCTCTCCCCGCTCGCCGCGCTCGGCCTCGGCTACCTGCGGCTGGGCCAGCCGCTCTCGACGTTGTCGGGAGGAGAGGCGCAGCGGCTCAAGCTCGCCCGCTCGCTCGCGGAGCGCCGCAGAGGCAGCGTGTGGATTCTGGACGAGCCGAGCGCCGGCCTGCACTCGAGCGAGATCGACCTGCTCTTGCTCGCTTGCCACCAGATCGTCGACGGTGGCGGCAGCGTCCTGATGGTGGAACACGATCTCGAGCTGATCGCCCAGGCCGATTGGGTCATCGACATGGGGCCCCACGCGGGGCGCGCGGGCGGGCGCATCGTCGCACAGGGGCCGCCGAGCGCGATCCTGGAATCACCCGGCCTGACCGGGCAAGCTCTGCGCGTACGCACCGGCCAAGCCCTCCCGCCCCCGCCGCGTCCGCGCACCGAACCGGAGCGCCCCGAGCTCGTGGTGCGGGGCGCGCGCGAGCACAACCTGAAGGACATCGATGCGCACGTGCCGCACCAGGCGCTCACCGTGGTCACCGGTCCGAGCGGCTCGGGCAAGAGTAGCCTGGCCTTCGATGTGATCTTTGCCGAGGGCCAGCGCCGCTTCCTCGAGACGCTGACGCCGTACGCGCGGCAATTTCTGCCCAGCATGCCGCGGCCCGACGTGGACCGCGTGAGCGGCATCCCGCCGTCGGTGTCGCTGGAGCAGCGCACGGCGCGCTCCGGCGCCAAGAGCACCGTCGCCACCGTCACCGAGATCTCGCATTATTTGCGCCTGATCGTGGCCAAACTGGGGACCTTGCACTGCCCCGAGCACGACGTGCCCGTCGCCAGCGTGGGACCGGTCGAGCTGCTCGAACGCCTGCGCGGGTTGCGCGGCAAGTTCGAACTGTGCGCGCCGCTGGTGCGCGCGCGCAAAGGCACCTATCTCGATCTGTTCAGCGCCGCGTCCCGGGCCGGCATCGAGCGCGCTTACGTCGACGGCAAGGAGACGCGCACCGATCCGCCGCCCCAGCTCACGCGTAGCAAAGCGCACACGATCTTGCTCGCGCTCTCGCCGAGCGTCGCCTTGGCTCAGCTCTCGACCGAAGCGCTCGGGCAGGCGCTGTCCTGGGGCAAGGGGGAGATCGTGCTGCGCTCGCCGGACGGCAAGGAGCAGATCTTCTCGACCCACGGCTCCTGCCCACAGTGCGGCTTCTCCGAGAGCGAGCTCGATCCGCGCATCTTCTCCTTCAACACCGAACAGGGGCGCTGCGCACATTGCGAGGGCAATGGCGTGGTGCCCGCCACGGCGTCGAGAGCCGCGCCGGCGCGGCGCTCGAAGAAAAAGAAGAAGCCGAAGGCGCCGGACACCGACGCGGCACCCCTGAACGTGGTGTGCCCGAGCTGCGCCGGCACCCGGCTCGCTCCCTTGCCGCGCGCCGTGCATCTATACGGCGTGCGCTACGGGGAGCTGTGCACCTGGTCCATCTCGCAGGCGACGCGCCACTTTCAGAAACTGGAGCTGACCGGCCGCGCGCTGCGCATCGGCGCCGACATCCTCCGGGAGCTGACGCGGCGGCTCGAGTTCTTGTCCGACGTGGGGCTCGGCTACCTGTCGTTGAACCGCGCGGCGGCGAGCCTGTCGGGCGGGGAGATGCAGCGCTTGCGCCTGGCCGCACAGCTCGGCGCCGGCCTCACCGGTGCCCTGTACGTGCTCGACGAGCCCACCATCGGTCTGCACCCGAAGGACACCGCGCGCCTGCTCGACAACCTGCGCCGGCTCGTGGATCTGGGCTCCACGGTGCTCGTCGTCGAGCACGACGCGGACACGGTGCGCGCCGCCGATCACCTGATCGACATGGGCCCGAGCGGCGGCACCGATGGTGGTCGCATCCTGCGCGCCGGCAGCGTGCGCGACGTGCTCTCCGATCCGGCGTCCCCCACCGGGCAGGTATTGTCGCTGCCGCCCACGCTACGCCGCCCGATCGCGACACCGGCCGAGCACTTTCTCAGGCTCGAGGGCGCGGCGGAGCACAACCTGAAGCAGGTCGATCTGAAGTTGCCGCTCGGGCGCATGTCGGTCATCGCCGGGGTGAGCGGCTCGGGCAAGAGCACGCTGATCCGGCGGGTGCTCTTGCCCGCGGTGCGGCAAGCGCTGGGCCTGGTGAGCGAGACGCCCGGCAAGTACACGCGTCTCTCGGGAGCCGAGCGGCTGACGCGCGCGGTGAGCGTGGATCAGAGCCCGATCGGGCGCACCCCGCGCTCGGTGCCCGCCACTTTCCTCGGCATCTGGGATCAGCTGCGGCGCCTGTTTGCCGCCACCAGCGACGCCATGGTGGCAGGCTTTGCGGCGACGCGCTTTTCGTTCAACTCGGCGGGCGGCGGGCGCTGCGAACAGTGCAACGGGATGGGCGCCATCACGCACGAGATGAGCTTTCTGCCGGACGTGGTGCAAGCCTGCCCGAGCTGCCAGGGGCAACGCTTCGAGCCGCTCACGCTGGGCGTGCGCTACCGAGGCCTGAACATCGCCGACGTGCTCGGCCTGCCCGCCCAGCGCGCCGCCGAGGTCTTTGCCAGCCACCCCAAGATCGCCCAGCCACTGCAGACGCTGTGCGATCTGGGTACCGGCTACGTCACCCTCGGGCAAGGCTCGCACACGCTGTCCGGCGGCGAGGCGCAGCGGCTGAAGCTGGCGGACGAGCTCACCGCCGGCGCGCGGCATGAGCCCACGTTGTACGTGCTGGACGAGCCGACCACGGGCCTGCACCTGAGCGATGTCGCCCGCCTGATGACGGTGCTCGATCGGCTGGTGGCGCGCGGGGATACGTTGGTCATCATCGAGCACCACCCCTGGGTGATCGCCGGCGCCGATCACGTCGTGGAGCTGGGGCCGAGCGGCGGCGAAGGCGGCGGCAAGAAGATCGCCGAAGGTACACCGAGCGAGCTCATGACGCGAGACACCGCCACCGCGCAGGTACTCGCCGAGTTATTGCGTCCGACTCAGCCCGCTCGCCGGGCCAGCGCGCGCAGCCTCGCCACGAAGGACGGCGCCCGCAAGAATGGAGCGCGGGAGGGCGGCGAGGCCCCCTAGCGAGGCAACGAACGCAGGCTCCGGACGGAGGGGCTAGCGCGGCGGGGCCGGCTCCGCGGGGGGCGCAGGCTGGAGCGCTGGTGCTGCCTGCCGCACGGCACGCGGGGGTGTGCCCGGCGCGGGCGCACGCTCGGGCGCCAGTGCCTCCGGCGACGCACTGATCGCCGCGGCCCGCTCCATCCTCGAGACGGCGAGCAGCCCCATCCCGCACAGCGAGAAGAGCGCGACCAGCGCGATGCGCCGGCGCGGCTCGGGAAGGCGCTCGAACAGAATATCGAACCTGCCGCGCACGCTCGCCATTTCTTCCCGAAAGTACACCGCCTCGCGCGCGAGCACGAGCTCGAGCTTCGAGCCTGCCTCGCGCAGGAACTCTCGGGCCTGCCTCACGCGCAGCTCGATCCCCGTCGCCAGAGTGCGGGAGACCGAGCGGATCTGACTCGCGCTCGGCAACGACCACGCGGGCGTTGCCCGGCCTCGGGCGTGCCCGGAGGGAACCATGGCGCGCGCCTCGGCCGACGACAGAATGGGAGCCAGCGCCATCTCCATGGCCGCGATGGATTTGAAACGCTGCCCGGGTGCCTTGCCCGTGGCCTTGAAGAACCAGGCGTCGAAGCCCGGCGGCACGTGGCCGAGCTGCGACGGCGCCGTCGGCCGCTCCGTGCAGATCTGAACCGTCAAGTCACCCACGGTCTTGCCGGAGAACGGACAGCGCCCCGTCAGGCACTCGCAGGCCACGATGGCGAGCGCCCACAGATCCGTCCGGTAATCCACGGCGCCACTACCGCGGGCTTGCTCCGGGCTCATGTACTGCGGCGTGCCGAGCAAGGTACCGACGCGCGTGCCGGCCTGCGTGAACGCCAACGCCTCGGACCTGACCTTGGCGATGCCGAAATCCACGAGCTTGGTGATCTCGTACGGGCCCTCGCGCGCCAGGAAAATGTTGGCCGGCTTCAGGTCACGATGCACGACCCCGAGCGAATGCGCCTTGCCCAGCGCCCGCGCCAGCTCGCCAAAAATCTTGCGCAGCTCGGCGGGAGAGAGCAGGCCACGCTCGTTGAGGCGCTGATCGAGGCTCTCCCCTTCCAGCAGTTCCATCACGATGTACGGAATCCCGCCTTCCGTCCCAGAATCGAACACCTGCACCACGTGCGCGCTGCGCACCGCCGCGGCGGAGCGCGCCTCTTGCAGGAAGCGGCCGCGCATTTCCTGGTCGCCCAGGAGCACGGGGTCGAGAAATTTGACGGCCACGGGGGCCTTGAGCCCCACGTGCTCGGCCCGCCAGATCGTACCCATGGCGCCGCGCACCAGCGGCTCCTCCAGCCGATAGCGGTCGGCGATCAGCATCCCGGCGCTGATCGACTCCGTTTTCATCATGGCTTGCATGGGTGGCTCCTCGGGGCCGTCTGCCTGGTGACTCACTAGCTCGGTGTGTTGCCGCGGGCGCCCGGCTTCCAGCTGAAAGTTCAACAATCGGGCGGGCTTTGCATTGCGCCGCTCCATTCGAAGCCGCGCGCTCGGGGCGCGCTACGCACGCTCACGAGATAGCAGCGGCTGCGACTCACCAAGGTTTCGGCGAGGCACACGCTCCAGCAATGCGGGTGGTCAGGCGTACGCGATCCGGTCGGCCCGGTCCCGGAGCGAAGCCACGACCGAGCGCGAACTACCGGCGCGCCGCAACTCGATACCATCGGGAGAAACCTGGTTGGGGTAGAAGCGCACGCCCATGTCGATGTCGCTCTGCCGCTGCCCGAGCAGTGACGCCAGCCAATCGAACACGACCTGCCCCTGACTGCACGGGCTGGCCAAGGTCAGCCGCGCCCCCGTCTCGAGCAGCGGCAACAACTCTTGCAGGAGCAGCACCGAGCCCGCGGGCTCGGCCGCCTGCATGCCCATGACATACCACAGGGATCCGATGCACCTGTGCGCCCGGATCTGCTGCGCACGGCGCACGACGCGCTGCTTGAACGCAGTGCCCAGCTCGCTTGCGGCGCGGCATAAGACGTAAGTCGACTCTTCGCCGGGGCGGTGCGCGTGCAGGGCCACCGGCGCTGCCACCTGGCTGTCGACGATGAACATTTCAGTGGACGGCCTGAACGCGGTGCTCTTGAACACGTCGCCGCAAGAGCACGCCCCGTGCCAGCCTAAGCGCTCGATACGTACCAGGGCTTTTCGCTGCTCCCGGTGGATCGGCGCAAATGTGAGGGCGGCAGATCGCCCCACCTGGGGTGAAAGGCGTCAGGCCCAATCCTGCGTCGAAAGTTCAGGGCCCCGCGGCACGGGCGGCGCACGCCTGCTCCAAGACACGGAAAGCATGCAGCTCTGACACATCCGGGGCACTTTGCGTCGTGCGGGAGAAGGGCTTCCCCGCTCGGATCCGCTCGCGTACGCTGTGCAGGTGCTGGACCCTGGTAGAACTGACAACCTTGCGGTCGAGCCCGTTTGCCCACTGGTGATGGTGGTGGACGATGACGACGAGATCCGTGAAGCACTGGTGGATGTGCTGTCGGATCGCGGGTATCGCATCGTGTCCGCCGCCGATGGGCAGCAGGCGTTGGAGCGGCTCCGAGCCGGACCGCGCCCCAGTGCCATCTTCTTTGACCTCTGGATGCCGGTGATGGATGGTTGGCAGCTGCTCGAGGAGCTACTCCAAGATCCGGCCCTCAGTCACATCCCCCGAGTCGTGCTGACGGCGGCACGGGGGCCGCGGGCCCGAGATTTGAATGTGGCCGAGGTGCTCACCAAACCGGTGCGCCTCGAACACGTGCTGGGCCTGGTTGAACGACTGACTGCCCAGGAATGCTGACTGCCCCAGCAATAGGGCAGAAGGGTAATGGCGATGCGAGGGAATCCGGACAATAGTTCAGTTGCCACCTGGGTACGATCGAACGACGCTGATGGACAGATGATGATGGAGCCCAACGACACGAGCCCCGGGGCACAGGCCCACCGCCCCGGCATTCTGCTCGTCGAGGACGACGATGACATTCGCGCCTCGCTCCAGGACGTCTTGAGCGACCTCGGCTACGACGTGCGCGCCGAGCCGAGCGCCGAGGCCGGGCTGAGCGCGCTGCGCCAGTACTCGCCGGACGCCATCGTGGCCGACGTGCGCATGCCCGGGCTGAGCGGCATCGAGTTTTGCCAGCGCCTGACCGGGGACGGGCCCGCCGTCCCGGTCGTGCTGATGACCGCATTCGGCGAGGTCGAAATGGCGGTGGAGGCGCTGCGCGCCGGGGCATTCGACTTCATCACCAAGCCGATCGCCCTGGACCAACTGACCAGCGTGCTCGATCGCGCCGTGCAGCGGCCGCGCACCAAGACCGGGATCCTGCGCTTGAAGGATCCGGAGCTGCCCGAGGGCGGGCGGTACGGGCTGATCGGCTCGAGCGACGCCATGCACACCTTGCTCGAGCGCATCGCGCGCGTCGCGCCCACGGACGCGACGGTGCTGATCACGGGCGAGAGCGGCACGGGGAAAGAACTGGTGGCCCGTGCGGTCCACGCCCGCAGCCCGCGCCGGGACGGGCCCTTCGTGGCGCTGAGCTGCGCGGCCATGCCACCGGAGCTGCTGGAAGCGGAGCTCTTCGGTCACAGGAAAGGCGCCTTTACCGGTGCGGCCGAGTCGCGCGACGGCCTGCTGCACACGGCGCACCGCGGGACCTTGTTTCTCGATGAGATCGGGGAAATGCCGCTCGATCTGCAGCCCAAGCTGCTGCGCGTGCTGGAGGATCCGCGCGTCCGACCGCTGGGCGGCTCGGATGACGCGCTCTTGGACGTGCGCGTCGTGGCGGCCAGCAATCGAGACCTGGAGCAGGCGGCGTCGCAGGGCCTGTTCCGGGAGGACTTGCTGTACCGGCTCAACGTGCATCACATGCGGGTACCGCCGCTGCGCGAGCGCGCCGGCGACGTGGTGGAGCTGGCACGGTATTTCTTGAGCCGCGGCAGCGCGTCGGGGCGGCCGCCGTACCAGCTCAGCGCGGAGGCCGAGCGGGTTCTGGCCGCGCACAGCTGGCCGGGCAACGTGCGCGAGCTCGAGAATTGCCTGAACGCCGCAGCGGCCCTGACCGCCGGCACCAGCATCGGGCTGCGAGAGTTACCGGAGCGGCTGCACCATCCCGCGCCCGGGCAAAATCCGGCCACAGAGGAGTCGGCTTCTCTCGAAGAGGTGGAGCGCCGCTACATCGAGGTCGTGCTGCGCGCCACCGGCTGGAACAAAGCGCTCGCGGCGCGCAAACTCGGCATCGACCGGGCCACGCTCTATCGCAAGCTGCTGCGCCTGGGGTTGAGCGAGGGGCCGTAGCCTCCGCCCTTTCCCCACGAGGTCGGGCACGTTCGGGGAGAGACCGCGGCGCAGCAGCAGCGCAGCGCAAGAGGGAGTGCGGATGGCCGCCACCCCGCAGCCCCCTTGCGCCAGTTCCACACGGCGCTGGGTTGCAAGAGCCAAAGGGGAGTCCCCTCGGTGGGTGGTGGGTCGAGCGCGGGGCATGCGCGGACTCCGCACCCCTTAGCGGTGCGCTGTTGCTTGAGCAGGTTTTTGCGATCCAGGGTGCTTGGCCAGTGCCCCCGCGAGTTGGGCGGGCGCCCCTTGGGGGTGCTGCGCTCGCGCATGCCCCGCTCTCGACTTTGATGGACTGGTGAGCGGGGTGCTGCTGTCCGATGATCGGACGGGTCCCCGATGGGGGAGGTGCTATTCGCTCGGCAGCTCGACGGCGCCGTTGCCTTCGCCGTACTCCTTGAGCTTGCGGTAGAGGGTCTTGCGGTCCAGGCCGAGGCGGCGAGAGGTGAGCGCCTTGTTGCCGCCGACGGACCGCAAGACTTCGAGAATGTGTTGCCGTTCGAGCTCGCGCAGCGAGATCAGCTCGCTGACGTCCTTCTCGGGCGCCAATGACTCCTGACCCCGCACCCGCTCCGGCAGATCGGGCGCGGTGATGTGATCGTAGCGAGCGCTGGCGGCCGCCGAGACGATGCAATGCTCCAGCTCGCGGACATTGCCCGGCCAGCGATACGCCAGCAGCGCGCGTGCGGCACCCGGCGTGAGCCCGACCACCGGGCGCAGCGCCGTGCTCGCCCTCTGGATGAAGTGCTGCGCCAGGAGCAGCACGTCATGCCCGCGCTCCCGAAGTGGTGGAACCACCAGTTGAATCACGTTCAGCCGGAAGTACAGATCCTGCCGGAAACGCCCCGCGGCCACCTCCTGCTCGAGATCCCGACTGGTGGCGGCGATGATGCGCGCGTTGAACGGCACCTCCTCCCGCTGGCCCAGCGCCCTCAGGCTGCGCTGCTGCAGGGCTCGCAACAGCTTGGCCTGCACGTCGAGCGGCATGTCCGCCACCTCGTCCAGAAACAGGCTGCCGCCGGAGGCGCGCAGCAGCAAACCCTTGCGATCGGTGACGGCGCCCGTGAAGGCGCCGCGCACGTGCCCGAACAGCTCACTCTCCAGCAATTGCCGGGGCACCGCGCCGAGACTGGTCACGAGAAACGGCCCGGACGGATGCGGCCCGTGCGCGTGCAGCGTGCGCGCGACCACTTCTTTACCGGTGCCGCTCTCCCCGGTGATGAGCACCGTGGCCTCCGAGCGCGCGACTCTTTCGATCAGCAGCTTGAGCCGGCGCAGCGCGGTACTTTCCCCGATCAGCTCGGGAAAAGGGGTGATCGGCACCGGCCCCGCCTGCAGGCGCGCCAGCTCCCGGCGCAGCTCGATCAGCTCCACGGACTGCCGCACGCGGCTCACCACCGCCGACGGCTCGTCCCCGTTCGGCACGAAATCCGAAGCCTGTGCCCGGATGGCCCGGATCGTATCCTCGAGAGACGGACTGGAGCCCAAGATCACGACCTCCGCGGCCGTGCCCGATTCGATCACGTGCCGGCAGAGTTCCGTCTCGTCATCCGCGCCGGGCGCGATCACGGCGACGTCAAAGCCGCCGCCGTTGGCCTCCGCGAGCTGATGTACGCACGACACTTTGAAGCGCCGCTGCAGCGCCGACAGCACTGGTTGCGCGATCTTGTCATGTTCATCGACGATCAAGAGACGCGCGCTCATATGCTCCAATTCCTCCCCGTGTTGGCACTGCGCCGCAATCCGGAATCCAGCCCCCTGAAGGGCATTGTTGCAAAACACCTCCCCCTCGGCAAGCGCGCTGAAATGCGTGACATTCTGCCACGCTGCTGCTCTCTGACACGCGGCTGTCGTGTGCTCTGCATGTTGCTCTCCGGGCCTGAATGGCTAGTTCCTCGTTGCCACTTCCTGGTGCAGAGCATCTTTCGTGCCGTTCGCACGACTGCTGCGCCATGCCCCGCGCGGCAGCCGAGGATGCGTAGCAGAACGTAACAGTCTATGCTCGTCGCTCGCGCTCCGTCGCGAGCGCTTGCTCACAGAGAGGGCGACCATGCTGTCCCAGTCCGTGCCTGCCCGCGATGCATCCGTCACGGATGCGTTACCCGCCACGCTGCTGTTGCGCACGCTGCGCGCCCTGCGCCGCGGCGATGCCGACGTCCTGTTGACGGATGATTATTCGGGGGTGGCAGGCGAGATCGCACGCGAACTGAACGAGGTCATCGACCTGCATCGGCGCCTGGCCCTGGAGCTCGGGCGCGTGAGCCATGTGGTCGGCAAGGCTGGCCGGCTCGGACAGCGCGCCACGTTGCCGGAGGCCACGGGGACGTGGGCGTCTTGCGTCCGCTCCGTCAACGATCTGATCGAGGATCTCGTGCAACCCACCACCGAGGTGGGGCGGGTGATCGGCGCGGTCGCGAGCGGAAACCTGTCGGAGACGATGACGCTCGAGATCGAAGGCCGGCGCCTGCGGGGCGAGTTTCTGCGCACCGCCCAGGTGGTCAACGGCATGGTCGAACAGCTCAGCTCCTTTGCCAGCGAGGTGACGCGCGTCGCACGCGAGGTCGGCACCGAGGGCAAGCTCGGCGGGCAGGCCCGCGTCACCGGGGTTGCCGGCACCTGGAAGGATCTCACCGACAACGTCAACTTGATGGCGGGCAACCTGACCGCGCAGGTGCGAAACATTGCCGAGGTCACCACCGCCGTCGCCAAGGGCGACCTGTCCAAGAAGATCACCGTCGACGTCAAGGGCGAGATCCTGGCGCTGAAAAACACCATCAATACCATGGTGGACCAGCTCAACTCGTTCGCCAGCGAGGTGACGCGCGTCGCACGCGAGGTCGGCACCGAGGGCAAGCTCGGCGGGCAAGCCAAGGTGCCCGGCGTGAGTGGTACCTGGGAGGACCTGACCGACAGCGTAAACTCGATGGCCTCCAACCTGACGGCGCAGGTGCGCAACATCGCGGAAGTCACCACCGCCGTCGCCGGCGGCGACCTGTCCAAGAAGATCACCGTCGACGTCAAGGGTGAAATCCGCGCGCTCAAGGACACCATCAACACCATGGTGGACCAGCTCAACTCGTTCGCCAGCGAGGTGACGCGCGTCGCACGTGAGGTCGGCACCGAGGGCAAGCTCGGCGGTGAAGCCAACGTCAAGGGGGTCGCCGGCACCTGGAAGGATCTGACCGACAGCGTGAACCGCATGGCGTTCAACCTGACGGCGCAGGTGCGCAACATCGCGGAGGTCACCACGGCGGTCGCCAAGGGCGATCTGTCCAAGAAGATCACCGTCGACGTCAAGGGCGAGATCCGGGCGCTGAAGGACACCATCAACACCATGGTGGATCAGCTCAACTCGTTCGCGCGCGAGGTGACGCGCGTGGCGCGCGAGGTCGGCAGCGACGGCCAGCTCGGCGGGCAGGCGGAAGTGCCGGACGTCAACGGCACCTGGAAAGATCTCACCGACAGCGTGAACTCGATGGCGTCCAACCTGACCAATCAGGTGCGCAACATCGCGGAGGTGACCACGGCGGTGGCCAAGGGCGACCTGTCCAAGAAGATCACCGTCGACGTCAAAGGTGAGATCCTGGCGCTGAAGAACACCATCAACACCATGGTGGACCAGCTCAACTCGTTCGCCAGCGAGGTGACGCGCGTCGCACGTGAGGTCGGCACCGAGGGCAAGCTCGGCGGGCAAGCCCGCGTACCCGGCGTGGCGGGGACCTGGATGGACCTGACCGACAACGTGAACTCGATGGCCACCAACCTGACCAACCAGGTGCGCGGCATCGCGCGCGTGGTCACCGCCGTGGCGGGCGGCGACCTGACCCACAAGCTGGCGCTCGAGGCGCGCGGGGAGATCGCCGAGCTCGCTAGCACCATCAACGGCATGACGGGCACCCTGGCGATCTTTGCCGAACAGGTGATCACGGTGGCGCGCGAAGTGGGCGTGGAAGGCAAACTGGGCGGGCAAGCCAAGGTGCCTGGCGCGGCGGGCACCTGGCGCGACTTGACCAACAACGTCAATCAGCTGGCGGAGAACCTGACCACACACATCCGCGCCATCGGCACCGTGGCCACCGCGGTGACCAAGGGCGATCTCACGCGCTACGTCGCGGTCGAAGCCTCCGGTGAGGTAGCGGCCCTGAAGGACAACATCAATGAGATGATCCGCAACCTCAGGGAGACGACGCAAAAGACCACAGAGCAGGACTGGCTCAAGACCAACCTCGCTCGCTTCACCCGCATGCTGCAAGGCCAGCGCGATCTCGCCTCGGTGGCGCGGCAGATCCTCTCGGAGCTGGCGCCGCTCGTGCACGTGCAACAGGGGGCATTTTACATCGCGGAGCAGGATCCAGGCGATGAGATCCGCATGAACCTGCTGTCGAGTTATGCTGCCGGCAGTGACCTGGGTCAGAGCTTTCGCCTGGGCGAGGGCCTGATTGGCCAATGCGCGCTCGAGAAGCGCAAGCTCGTGCTCACGGATGTTCCCGCCGATCATTTCCGAGTGCGCTCGGGCCTGGGCTCTAGCGCGCCGCGCAGCGTGACGATCCTGCCGGTCCTGTTCGAGGGCGAGGTCAACGCTGCGATCGAGCTGGCGTCCTTTGGGCAGCTCAGCCCGGTGCACGAGGTCTTCCTCGATCAGCTCACGGAGAGCATCGGCATCGTGGTCAACACGATTTCCTCCAGCACGCGCACCGAGGAGTTGCTCAAGCAGTCACAGTCCCTGACGCAGGAGATGCAGATCCAGCAGGAGGAGCTGCGCCAGACCAACGAGCGGCTGCAACACCAGGCGGCCACCCTGCGCAAATCCGAAGAGCGGCTCACCTTGCAGCAGGAAGAGCTGCGCGAAACCAACGAGCAGCTCGAGGAGAAGGCCAAGCTGCTCGGCATCAAGAACCACGAGATCGAATTTGCGAAGGCCGACATCGAGGAGAAGGCGGAGCAGCTGGCGCTCACCTCGCGCTACAAGTCCGAATTCCTGGCCAACATGTCGCATGAGCTGCGCACCCCGCTGAACAGCTTGCTGATTCTGTCCAGAATGTTGGTGGACAACATGGAGGGGAACCTGAATGACAAGCAGGTGGCGTTCGCCGAGACGATCCACGCCTCCGGCAACGATCTGCTGAGCTTGATCAACGACATCCTCGATCTGTCGAAGATTGAGTCCGGCACGCTCGCGGTCGAGCCGAGCGAGGTACCGCTGGACGGTCTGCGCGCCCATGTGGAGCAGAGCTTTCGTCATGTGGCGCAGGAGCGCGGGCTCGATTTTTCGGTGGAGCTGCAGGGCCGCCTACCCGCTTCGATCACCACCGACCCCAAGCGCCTCCAGCAGGTGCTCAAGAACCTGCTCTCCAACGCCTTCAAGTTCACCGACCGCGGCAGCGTGACCATGACCGTGTCGACGGCCAGCTACGGTTGGAACCGCGAGCATGCGATCTTGAATCGGGCCGAGCGGGTGGTGGCGTTCAGTGTGAGCGACACCGGCATGGGCATCCCGGAAGACAAGCAGCGCATCATCTTCGAGGCCTTTCAGCAGGCGGACGGCACCACCAGCCGGCGCTTCGGGGGCACGGGCTTGGGCCTGTCGATCAGCCGCGAAATCGCCAACCTGCTGGGCGGAGAGATCCGCGTCGTGAGCGTGCTCGGCAGCGGCAGTACCTTCACGTTCTATCTGCCCTCCCAGTTCGTGCCGCCGCCGCTCGAGCGGGTGCGGCGGACCGCGGTCGAGGGCGTGGAGCAGCTCCTGCCCGCGTCGGGCGCGAGCAACGGCGCCTCGACCGAGCTGCACGCGCCGCCACCCCGGGACCCGGCGCTGGCGTCGCACGACTGCCTGCTGCTGCTCGGGCAGGGCGATCAGAAGCTGCACGAACTGGTGCGCGACGCCGGGCGCCGGGCAGGTCTGAATGCCATCGCCTCGGAGGACGCCCGGGTCGATCCCTCGCTCTTTTCCAAGCTCCGTCCCTCCGGGGTCGTCGTCGACCTGCGCGTCGGGGACCTGGACGGGTGGATCGCGCTCGATCGGCTCGGCCATCAGCTGAGCACGTGCCACATTCCGATCCTGGCGGTGGCGCCGGCCGCAGCGCGGCGCCGTGCCCTCGGCATGGGCGCAGCGGCCGTCGTGACCCAGGTGGCCGCCATGGACCTCGACGCGGCGGTGCGCGCCTTGCAAGCGTTTGCGCCCGACCGGCGGCGCAAGCTGCTGCTGGTGGATGCGGATGCGCGCAGCCTGGGCCAGCTGGTCTCGCTCCTGGGTGGGGAGGGCGTGGACATCCGCGCCGTGTCTTCGGCGGAGGCGGCACGCCTCGCGCTCGGCGCCGAGCGCTTTGCGTGCATCGTCGCGAGCCTCGGCACGGAGGGCGAGGATCTCGGCTGGCTCGAGCATGTGCCGAGCCACGCCCCGGACGTACCGGTGATCGCGCACGCAGCGCGCCCCTTGTCGAACGAGGAGCACGTGCGGCTCGGGCGCCTGGCTGGGAGCTTGCTGCTGCGCACCACGCAGACCTCCGAGCAGCTGCTGCGGGAGAGCTGCCTGTCCCTGCATCGCCCCGAGGCCACGCTCAATAGCGTGCAGCGCCGGATGCTGCTGGACGCGGCGCAGCGGCGCGCCGCGCTGGCCGGAGTTCGGACGTTGATCATCGATGATGACGTCCGCAACATCTTCGCGATGACGAGCGCGCTCGAGCGCCACGGCGCAGAGGTCAGCTACGCCGACAACGGCAGGGACGGCCTGGAGCTGCTCGACAAGGGGCCGGCGGTGCACGCGGTGGTGGTCGACATCATGATGCCGGAGCTCGACGGCTACGAGGTGATGCGCAGGATCCGCGAGCAGCCGCGCCATGCCGCGCTGCCGATGATCGCGGTCACGGCCAAGGCCATGCCGGACGACCGCGAGAAATGCATCCGTGCCGGCGCCACCCACTATCTGGCCAAACCCGTGGACGCCGACCAGCTCGTGTCCACCGTCCGCGTCGCCACCGCAGAATGAGACCGCTCCGGGGAACCATGTCCGACGCCATCCGCAGCCCAAACGACCCTCCCTCCACGCGCCAGCCGCGCCTTAACCCTGCCACGCAGGCGCGTGGAAGCTCCGCGCCGCAGCCGCGCGGAAGCGCTGCCCAGCCGCGGGCGAGCTACCCGTCCGCGGCGCAGGCCTGGACCAGCATCGAGCCCGTCGATCTGCTCCTGGTCGACGACCGAACGGAGGACTTGCTCACGCTCGCGCATGTACTGGCCGGGCCCGAGTATCGCTTGCAGATGGCACGCACCGGGCCCGAAGCGCTCAAACGCCTGCTGGAGCAGGACTTCGCCGTGATCCTGCTCGATGTCGTCATGCCCATCATGGATGGTTTCGAGCTGGCCAGTCTGATCAAGCAACGGGAGCGCAGCCAGGGTACGCCGATCATCTTTCTGACCGCCGACAACGCCGATCTGAGCCAGATCTATCGCGGCTACTCGCTCGGCGCGGTGGAGTACCTGAACAAGCCGCTCGACCCGGACGTGCTGCGCGCCAAGGTCAGGGTCTTCGCCGATCTGTTCCGCAAAGATCGGCGGCTGGAGCGCCAGGCCGACGCGCTGCGCGAGGGCGAGCGGCGCGAGCGGGAAGTCTTGCTGACCGAGCTGCGGCACAGCGCCGAGCGCCGCTATTTGCATCTCGCCGAGGCCGTGCCGCTGTGCACGTGGATGGCCGATCCGCGCGGCAACCTCACCTACACCAATCGCTACTGGAACGAATACACGCGCCTGCCGCTCCACGACCTGCACGGCGTGTCCTGGCTGGCTGCGGTGCACCCTCCCGATCGCGACGGCTGCGCGGAGGCGTGGCGCGAGGCGATCGCCAGCGGGCAGCCGTTGGAGCGCGAGTGCCGGCTCATCCGTGGCAGCGATGGGGTTCCGCGCTGGCATCTCTCCCGCACCGTGCCCGAGCTGTCCGAGGCGGGGCAGTTGCTCGGCTGGATCGGCACCCACACCGACATCGAAGAGGCCAAGCGGGCCATCTTTGCCCGCGACGAGTTTCTGTCCATCGCCTCGCACGAACTGCGCACGCCGCTCACGGCGCTCAAGCTGCGCTTGCAATCCGTGCTGCACGCTCGTGATCTGCCGGAAAAGGCGCAACACCGCCTGGACAGCGCCGTGCACCAGACGGAGCGCCTGGAACGGCTGATCGAGAACCTGCTGGACGT
>Ga0315912_10002647_pt1 | contig 18745 bp, 18 predicted proteins | sample VfabasoilMG_FD_204469 | JGI IMG/M metagenome (GOLD analysis project Ga0315912, IMG submission 204469) | Garden soil microbial communities collected in Santa Monica, California, United States - V. faba soil | ecosystem: Environmental > Terrestrial > Soil > Garden | place: USA: California...
GTGCAGATAGCGCTGATGAACGAGCTGCTGGCCGCGCGCACGCCGACGCGATTCGTGATCGTCGACAAGGGCCGGATCAAGGACTACAACTACACGGCGCAGGGCGAGGACATGCTCAACACGCCGCTGGGCGAACAGCACACGGTGATCTTCCGCAGCGCGCGACCCGGCTCGCGCAATGGCACCTGGTTCTGGTGCGCCCCTGCGCTGGGCTTCCTGCCCGTGAGGGTGGAGCGGCGCGAAGGCAAGGACGTGCAGTGGTCCATGCGCCTGGTCAGCGCCACCGTACAGTAGCGCCTACGCCTTCGGCAGCGTCACGCCCTGCTGGCCCTGATACTTGCCGCCGCGGTCCTTGTACGAAGTGCCGCACACCTCGTCCGACTCGAAGAACAGCATCTGCGCCACGCCCTCGTTGGCGTAGATCTTGGCGGGCAGCGGCGTGGTGTTGGAGAACTCCAGCGTCACATGCCCTTCCCACTCCGGTTCCAGCGGCGTGACGTTCACGATGATGCCGCAGCGTGCATAGGTGGACTTGCCCAGGCACACCACCAGCACGTTGCGCGGAATGCGGAAGTATTCCACCGTCCTCGCCAGGGCGAATGAGTTGGGCGGGATGATGCAGACGTCGGACACCACATCCACGAAGCTCTGCGGATCGAAGGCCTTGGGATCCACGATCGTGCTGTTGATATTGGTGAAGATCTTGAATTCGCGCGCGCAGCGCACGTCGTAGCCATAGCTGGACGTGCCATAGGAAACGATGCGCCCGGCGCCGGCATCCCGGACCTGCCCGGGCTCGAAGGGCTCGATCATTCCCTTGTCCTTCGCCATGCGGCGGATCCAGTGGTCCGACTTGATGCTCATGAACTCCTCTCCACCACGATTCCCGGAAATGCGCCGCTGCGGTCGCGGGGGCGGCGTGCCAGTGCCCCCGCCGTGCGGCGCGCCAGTTCGAAATAGGCCCGGCTGCGCGCCGTACCCTGCGCCAGCACCGAGGGACGGCCCTGGTCCGACTCGATGCCGATCTGCGGATCCAGCGGCAGCACGCCCAGCAATTCGGTGCCGCATTCCTTCGCCAGAGCGGCGCCTCCGCCGTGGCCGAAGAGCGATTCCTCGTGGCCACAGCGGCTGCACACATGCGTGCTCATGTTCTCGACCACGCCCAGCACGGGCACGGAAACTTTCTCGAACATCTTCAGGCCCTTGCGGGCATCGGCCACGGCGAGCTGCTGCGGGGTGGTGACCACCACCGCACCGGCCACGGGCACCTTCTGCGCCAGTGTGAGCTGCAGGTCGCCCGTGCCGGGCGGCAGGTCGAGCACCAGGAAATCGAGCTGGCCCCACTCGGTGCCCGTGAGCAACTGCATCAGCGCCTGGGTCACCATGGGGCCGCGCCAGATGGCCGGCTGCTCGGCATCGATGAGCAGGCCAATCGACATCATCTTCAGCCCCTGCACCTCGACCGGCAGGATGCGCTTCTCGGCCGTGGTCTCGGGGCGGACGCTTCCCACGCCCAGCAGCAGGGGCTGGCTGGGCCCATAGACGTCGGCGTCCAGCAGCCCGACCCGGGCGCCCTGGGCTACCCACGCCAGCGCGAGGTTCACGGCAACGGTTGATTTCCCAACTCCGCCCTTGGCCGACCCCACCGCGACGATGTTGCGGATCTCCGGCAGTGGCTTGAGCGGCTTCTGGACGGCGCGGGCCAGAATCCGGGACTCCAGCGTGAGCTCCAGCGGCTGGTCTATGCCCGCAGCCCGCAGCGCCTCGGTCAGGGAGGCATGGAGAGGCCCTTCCAGCCCACCTGCCGGCACGGGCAGACGCAGGCCCAGTTGCAGCCGTCCTTCGCCCAGCGACAGCCGCACGACGGCCTGCAGCTCGCCCAGGGTGAGCCCGGTGCCCGGCTCCACCGTGGCCTCGATGGCGGAACGTGCGTCCGCCGGCACCTGCGCATCAGTCATTTTCGGGGGATCGCATAGGGGCGCGGATTCTAGCAGTGCGCGCCGCATCGCAGCGGCTCAGGGAATGCCCTATGGCATAATTCCCCGGATAAACGGCACCTCCATCGGCGACAGAAACCGGGTAAATGGGATTTTTCAGCAATCTGCGCTCTGACCGGCTGATCACCCAGATCAAGTCGACCAACGAGCCACTGGGCGACGAGACCCTGAAATCGGTCACCCGGCTGAAGGCCCTCGGACCCAGCGCCATCGAGCCGGTGATCCAGGCCCTGGCCGATGCCGACAAGAACGCGACGGTGGCCCTGGTGGACGTGCTGTCCACCCTGGTGTCCAACAAGACCTTCCCGCAGTTCGTGCAGGGCCTGTGCGAGGGCGGTCCGCGCATCGCGGCCGGCATCGCCTGGGCGCTGACCAGCAGCCGCAGCTACTCGCCGGGCCTGCTGCTCGAGGCGCTCAACGCCAAGGGCATGTCCAAGTCCTCGCTGATGGACGTGATCCACGCGCAGCGCGACCGCTTCAACCTGCGCGAGCTGCTCAACGCCGCCTATTCCCAGGAGGCCAACGAGAAGGCCGCCCTGTTCCGGGTCATCGGCGAAATCGCCGATCCCTCCTCCCTGGGCGAACTCACCAGCCGTCTGGAGGGCAAGGATCCGATCGCGCGGATGCACATCATCAACATCCTGTCGAAGTTCAACCAGCCGGAGGTCCGGCGCGCGCTGCAGACCCAGCTGCGTGACAACAACAAGATGATCCGCTCGGCCGCACTGGCGGCGCTGTCGCGCATGGACGGGCCAATCGACGTGGCCGCCGTGTGCCACCTGCTGCGCGACCAGGAAATCGATGTGCAGAACCGCGCCATCGATGTGCTGATCCGCAGCAATGATCCCGAGACCATCAAGCACCTCATTCCCGTACTGAAGGACGAGAACGAGTACGCGCGCCGCGCGGCCGTCGAGGTGCTCAACGAGATCGGCGATGCCAAGTCCGTGAAGTACCTGTTGGAAGCCATCAAGGACGACGACTGGTGGGTGCGCAGCCGCGCCGGTGATGCGCTGGGCAAGATCGGTGGCCCCAAGGTCATCGACGCCGTGCTGCAGCTGGCCCGCGACAAGGACGATGACATCCGCCGCGCCGCCATCGAGATCCTCAACCAGACCAAGGACGAGCGCGCGGTCAGCCACCTGATCGAGGCCACCAAGGACAAGGACTGGTGGGTCTGCGAACGGTCCGTGGACGCGCTGGCGGAAATCGGCAGCAAGCGCGCGCTGCCGCGCCTGCTGGAGATGCTGCAGACGACACCCATCCGCTCGCTACCCGTCGTGGTGCGGGCCGTGGGCGCGCTCGGCGAACCGAAGAACATCGAACAGCTCCTGCCCTTCCTGTCACGGCCGGAGAAGGAACTGCGCATCGAGGCCATCCAGGCGCTGGCGCGCATCAGCGACGACAAGCGCGCCGAACACGTGCGCCTGCAGCTGCAGTCCCAGGCCCAGAACCCCGACGCCACCGTTGCCAACGCCGCCAACGCTGCGCTTCGCGAACTGGCGGCGCGCCTCTCCGGCGGCGACACGGCCGGAGGCGCCGGCCTGGGCGCCACCCGCGCCTCGGGCGCCCGCGCCACGGGCACCCAGATCATTGGCGGCGACCCGGCGCGTCCGGTGCCGATGGACGAAGCCGAAATCAAGCCAATGCTCCACCAGGTGGAGCAGCAGCCGGCCACTTCGAAGCTCGACATCGGCACGCTGCGCAACGGCGACATGATCGAGGGCCGCTACAAGTTCATCGAGCGCATCGGCAAGGGCGCCTTCGGCACCGTGCTGCTGATGGAAGACACCGTAGTCGACGACCGGCTGATCCTGAAGTTCCTGAACCCCAACGTCTCCGAAGACGAGGAGATGATGAAGCGCTTCGTGCATGAGCTGCGCTACTCGCGCAAGATCACGCACCAGAACGTCATCCGCATCTACGACTTCCTGCAGATCCAGGGCAACTACGCCATCTCGATGGAGTACTTCCCCTCGCACACGCTGGGCGCGGAAGTGGTCAACGAGAAGCCCGTTGATACCAAGAAAGCGGTCAAGTTCGCCATCGACATGTGCGTGGGCATGGCCGTGGCGCACAAGGTCGGCATCGTGCACCGCGACCTGAAACCGGCCAACGTGCTGATCAACAATGAGGGCCTGCTGAAGATCGTGGACTTCGGCGTGGCCGCGGCGCACCGCGAGGGCGACACGCAGCTGACCAAGACCGGCTATGTGATCGGCTCACCCAAGTACATGGCGCCGGAGCAGATCCTGGGCCGCAAGGTGGACGAGCGCGCGGACATCTATGCCATCGGCGTGATCATGTACGAGATGTTCACCGGGGTGCCGCCGTATGCCCGCGGCGACCACATGGCGGTGATGTACCAGCACGTGCAGGGCAAGGCGCGCGCGCCGCAGGAACTGAACCCGAAGCTGCCGCCGGGACTGTCCGAACTGATCGTGAAGACCATGCAGGTGGACAAGTCCAAGCGCTTCCAGAGCATGGACGAGCTGCGTACCGCGCTGGAACGCTTTGCATGACGTAATATCGCGTCTATGGCACGCATAGACGCGTTTCTGAAACTGGGCACCCAGCAGGGCTGCTCCGATATCCACCTGGCGGTGGGCGTGCCGCCCATGCTGCGCCTGTACGGCGACCTGGTGCCCATCAAGTTCCGCGACCTGCGTGACACCGAGCTGGAAGGATACATCCAGGAGATCCTGACCCCTTCGCAGGCCGAGCATTTCGCGCAGGGCCAGGACGTCGATTTCTCGTACGTGTCGGCGGACGGCGGCCGGTTCCGCGTCAACGTCTTCCGCAAGGACTCCGGCGTCGGCGCCGTGTTCCGCAACATTCCCACCGAGATCCCCTCGCTCGACAAGCTCGGCCTGCCGCCCATCGTCAAGAAGCTGTGCGATTACCACCAGGGCATGATCCTGGTGACCGGCTCCACCGGCTCAGGCAAATCCACCACCCTCGCCGCGATGATCGACCTGCTGAACACCACGCGGAAGCTGAACATCATCAGCCTCGAGGACCCGATCGAGTTCGTGCACCGGAGCAAGCAGAGCCAGGTGATCCAGCGCGAGCTGGGCACGCACCTGCCCACTTTCGCCGAGGGTGTGCGCGCCGCCATGCGCGAGGATCCGGACGTGATCCTGGTGGGCGAAATGCGCGACGCGGAGACCATCTCGATGGCCATGACGGCGGCCGAGACCGGCCACCTGGTGCTTGGCACCCTGCACACCACCGGCGCGGTCAAGACCATCGACCGCGTCATCGACGCCCTGCCCATCGAGGAGCGCGAGCAGACCAAGAGCTTCCTGTCGCAGAGCCTGCTCGCCGTGGTCACCCAGGTGCTGTGCAAGACACCGGATGGACAGGGCCGCAAGGCGGTCTGCGAGGTCATGGTCATGACCAAGGCCATCGCCAAGCTGATCCAGACGGACCAGACGCACCAGATTCCCAGCCAGGTGCAGATGGGCCGCGAGTTCGGCATGCAGCTGCTCGACCAGGCGCTGCTGGGCGCGGTGACGGCCAAGGAGGTCGACCCAGACCACGCCTACTCCTTCGCCAACGACAAGCGGGTGCTGCAGAAATTCATCACCGACACCAGCCTCGTTCCGAAGCTGGATGTTCCGGCGCTGGGTGGCGGCTGATGGCCCACATCGACGCCTATCTGAAGGAAGTATTGATGCGCAAGGGTTCGGACCTGCACTTCCTGGCAGGCGACCCGGCGCGCATCCGGCTGTATGGCGACCTGTCGCCGCTGCGTCCGGAACCGCTGACGGCGGATTTCGTGCGCGAGGCGCTGTACGAAATCATGCCCTCCAAGGCGCAGACCCGCTTCGAGAAGCAGGACGGCGCCGACTTCGCCTATTCGCTGGCCGAGCTGGGACGCTTCCGCGTCAACGTGATGCGGCAACTCAATGGCATGGGCGCCGTGTTCCGCGCCATCCCGTCCAAGGCACTGACCATGGACGAGCTGAAGCTGCCCGATGCCGTACGCGGCCTGGCCCGCGCCCACAATGGCCTGATCCTCGTCACCGGCAAGACCGGTTCGGGCAAGTCGACCACGCTGGCGGCGATGATCGATGACATCAACAAGCGCGACAAGGGACACATCCTCACCATCGAGGATCCGATCGAATTCGTGCACCAGCGGCGCAGCTGCCTCATCAGCCAGCGCGAGATCGGGCTGCACGCACAGAGTTTCGCGCAGGCGCTGCATTCGGCCCTGCGCGAGGATCCGGATGTCATCCTGGTGGGCGAGTTGCGCGACCTGGAGACCATCAGCATCGCGGTGACCGCCGCCGAAATGGGCATCCTGGTCATGGGCACGCTGCACACCAATGGCGCGGCGCAGACGGTGGATCGCATCATCAACGTCTTCCCCTCGGACAAGCAGTCGCATGTGCGAACCATGCTGTCCACCTCCCTGCGCGGCGTGATCTCGCAGCAGCTGCTGCAGAAGTCCGACCGGCAGGGCCGCGTCGCGGCGCTGGAGATCCTGGTGAACAACTCCGCCGTGGCCAACCTGATCCGACAGGGCAAGCTGGACCAGCTCGAGACCACCATGCAGTCCGGCGCCGCCTCCGGCATGCGCACCATGGACAGTTCGATCCAGGCGCTGTACGACCAGAAGCTGGTATCCGGCAAGGAAGCCTTCAAGAAGGCCATCAACAAGGCCCGCTTCGAAGCGGTGAAGGACCAGGGTTGAGCGCCGGCGACACGCGCACGCGGCGCATACTGGTCACCAGCGCCCTGCCCTATGCCAATGGCCCGCTGCACCTGGGCCACATGATCGAGGCGGTGCAGACGGATGTGTGGTGCCGCTTCCAGCGTGCTCGCGGCAATGACTGCATTTATGTCTGTGCCGAGGACTGCCACGGCACGCCCATCATGATCAAGGCGCGCCAGGACGGCATCTCGCCCGAAGCGCTGATCACGGCGCAGGCCGCCGAGCACCAGCGCGACTACGCAGGCTTCGGCATCGCCTTCGATCACTTCCACTCCACGCACTCGGAGGAGAACCGGCGCTATTCGGCCGAGCTGTACCGCGCGCTGCAGCAACGCGGCGCCATCGACCGACGCACCATCCGCCAGGCTTACGACGAGCAGGCGGGCATGTTCCTGCCAGACCGCTTCGTGCGCGGCACGTGTCCGCGCTGCGGCACACCCGACCAGTACGGTGATTCCTGCGAGAACTGCGGCGCCACGTATTCCCCGGCCGACCTGAAGGACGCGGTATCGACCATCAGCGGCACCCGGCCCGTGCTGCGGGATTCGGAGCACCTGTTCTTCCGGCTGGGCCTGTTCGAAACGGGCCTGCGCGAATGGCTCGCCACGCATGGGCTGCAGCCGGCCGTACGCGCCAAGCTGGATGAGTGGTTCGAAGCGGGCCTGCAGGACTGGGATATTTCGCGCGACGCGCCGTACTTCGGCTTCGAGATACCGGATGCGCCCGGCAAGTATTTCTACGTGTGGTTCGACGCGCCGATCGGCTACATCGGCAGTTTCGCGGCGCTGGCGGCGAAACGGGGCCTGGACTTCGACAGCTACTGGAAGGCCGGCGCCACCACCGAGCTGCATCATTTCATCGGCAAGGACATCAGCTACTTCCACACGCTGTTCTGGCCGGCCATGCTTCATGGCGCCGGATACCGCCGCCCCACGGGCGTGCATGTGCACGGCTTCCTGACGGTCAACGGGCTGAAGATGTCCAAGTCGCGCGGCACGAACATCACCGCGCGGGGATACCTTGAACTGCTGCCGGCCGATCACCTGCGCTACTACTTCACCGCGAAGCTGGGCAACGGCCTCGACGACATCGACCTGAACCTTGATGACTTCGCGGCGCGGGTGAACTCCGACGTGGTGGGCAAGCTGGTGAACATCGCCAGCCGCTGCGCGCCCTTCATCGAGCGCGCCGGCGGCAGTCTCGCCACGACCCTGCCGGACCCGGCGCTTTACGCACAGTTCTCCGGTGCGGCCGAGCCCATCGCCGCGCTTTTCGACAGCCGCGACTATGCCGGCGCGGTGCGCGAGATCATGCAGCTGGCGGACCGCGCCAACCAGTATGTCGACCAGCAGAAGCCCTGGGTGCTGGCGAAGGATCCGGCGCGGCTGGAGGAGGCGCGCCTCGTGGCGACGCAGGCCATCAACCTCTTCCGCGCGCTGATGACCTTCCTCGCGCCGGTACTGCCGCAGGTCGCCTCTCGGGCCGAAGCCTGGCTCGGCGCGGGCACGCTGTCGCGATGGAGTGGCGTGCATCTGCCGCTGCTCGGAACCTCGCTGGGCAAGTATCCGCAGCTCGCGACGCGGCTGGACCCGGCGGTGGTGAAGCAGCTTGTCGCAGGCCCTGCCGCTCCTCCTGCCATCCCTGCCACATCCACTTCCGCCAGCGGCACGAGCGCCGCGGGCGCCGCGCCCCGGCCACAACAGGAAAAGCCCGTGATCAGCATCGATGACTTCGCCAGACTGGATCTTCGCGCCGCGAAGGTGCTCGCCGCCGCGCGCGTGGAGGGCTCGGACAAGCTGCTGCAGCTCACGCTGGACCTGGGTACCGAGCAGCGCAATGTCTTCTCCGGCATCAGCGCCAGCTACCAGCCGGAGCAGCTCGTGGGCCGCTTCGTGGTGATGATCGCGAACCTGGCGCCGCGCAAGATGCGCTTCGGTGTCTCCGAGGGCATGGTGCTCTGCGCCAGCGGCGCGAAGGAAGGCGGTGAAGGCGTGTTCCTGCTGTCCGCCGATGCAGGCGTCACGCCAGGAATGCGCATTTCCTGAAGGGACGCGGCATGCGGAACCGCTGCAACCCGCTTCACGTGATCACTTGAAGCCCGCTGCCGTGGTGGCGCTGTATTCCGCGCTGCGCGAGGTCAATCCCGAGCCACGCAGCGAGCTTGAATACTCGAGCCCTTTCGAGCTGCTCATCGCCGTCATCCTTTCCGCGCAGGCGACGGACCGCAGCGTCAACGTCGCCACGCGCAAGCTCTATCCCAGGGCCAATACACCCGCCGCGATCCTGGCGCTGGGAACCGGCGGCCTGTCGCCCTTCATCCGCCATATCGGGCTGTACAACGCGAAGGCGAAGAACATCATCGAGACCTGTCGACTGCTGCTGGAAGAGCACGGCGGGGAGGTGCCACGCGACCGCGAGGCGCTCGAGGCGCTGCCCGGCGTGGGCCGCAAGACCGCCAACGTGGTGCTCAATGTCGCCTTCGGCGAGCCCACGCTGGCCGTGGACACGCACGTATTCCGCGTGGCCAATCGCACCGGCCTCGCGCGCGGCAAGACGCCACTCGAGGTGGAACTGAAGTTGCTGCAGGTGACGCCGGAGGAGTTCCTGGCCAATGCCCACCACTGGCTGATACTCCATGGCCGCCACGTCTGCGTGGCGCGGACGCCGCGATGCTTCGATTGCGTGATCGCGGCGCAGTGCGCATTCAGGCCCAAGACCCGGGCGCCGTGACATCACCTGCTAGACTGCACGCATGTTCTTCGGCAATTCCGGTCGCGACGAGCTGCGGCATCGCTACGTGGAAGCCTGGCGCCGCCGGCGCGAGGGACTGCCGCTGGAGCCCCTGGATGCGCAGATCGCCGATGTCATCGAGCTGCATCCGGAATACCAGGCGGCGCTCGAGTCGCCCGAAGCCACCCGCGGCGAGTTCACGGTCGAGCAGGGCCGGACCAATCCCTTCCTGCACATGGGACTGCACCTGGCCATCCGTGAACAGGTGGGCACGCGGCGTCCGGCCGGCATCGAACAGGTGCACGCGCGGCTCGCTGCGAAATTCGGCGGAGCCCACGAAGCCGAACACCGGATGATCGAAGTGCTGGCCGAAACGTTGTGGGAAGCGCAGCGTGCCGGGCACGCGCCCGACGAGGCGGCATACCTGGAAAGACTCCGTCGGCTCTGAGTCAGGTCTCGTCCTTCAGCGGTGTCAGTGGCACGCGCGCCTGCGCCAGTGCCGAGAGCACCACCGGCACCGCCATCAGCAGGCAGGTCCACAGCCTGCCCGCGCCCTGGTCGAGCATCAGTCCCGCCGCCAGCGGCCCGACGAAGGCGCCGAGCCGGCCGGCGGTCATCGACAGGCCCATTCCCGTGGCCCGCACACGCGCCGGGAACGTGGCCGCGCCTGAGGCATACAGCACCACGGCGGCGCCGAAGATGGCGAATCCCGTCGCCACTGAAGTGGCCACGGTGAGCGGGTAACTGCTGTCCGACACACCAAATACCGCGATCGCGATGCCCATGCCCACGAGCGTCACACTGGCTACGGGCCGGAACGCCAGCCGCAGGGTCAGCAGCCCAATCACCACTCCACCGGCGATTCCGCCCACATTGGTGAGGATGGAGATGTAGCGCCCCTGCTCATCCGTAAAGCCAGCCTCGGTGGTGAGCTGGTTGTTCCAGTTCAGGAAGAAGTACGACGACAGCATGTACAGGAAGTACGCCAGCTGCATGATGAGCAGCCGCGGCAGGATGGGCTGGCGCAGCAGGTCCAGTGGCGTGGAACGCGCGAGCTTCGGCGGCGCTTCAGGCAGGCGCTCGAAGGCCGGCAATGCCAGCCCGCGCATGATGCGGTTCAGTCGCGCCAGCGAATCCCTCCGCGGGCGCGCCACCAGGAAATCGATGGATTCCGGCAGCAGGAAGTACACCAGCGGAATCAGCGCCGCGGATACCACGGCACCGGACACGAACACCGAGCGCCAGCCCCAGGCCTCGATCAGCCACTGCGAGGCGATGATGCCGCCGATCACGACGCCCACGTTGTAGCCGATGGTCACCAGGCCCAGCCCGAGGTTGCGGGTGCGTTGCGAGCAGTACTCGAACACCAGGGTTCCGACACAGCTGGCCATGGCGCCCACGCCCATGCCCGTGATCAGGCGCAGCGCCGTCAGCTCCCACAGTGAATCGGCCCGTGCCGAGAGCAGCATGCCCACGCTCATGAAGGTGAGATTGACCAGGATGGCATTGCGCCTCCCGTAGAGGTCCGCGATCCACGACAGCACCAGCGCGCCGATGGCTGTGCCGAGCAGGCCCGCGGAGAGCAGCGTGCCCAGCCTTGCCGGGTCCAGTTGCCATTCGCGCGCGACGATGGGTGACACCAGCGACGCCGCCAGCAGGTCGAAACCGTCCACCATGTTGATCAGCACGCCGAGCGCGATGACCATGACCTGCATCGCACGCAGCGGGCGAATGGCGATCTGTGCATGGACCTGCTGTAGCGACATCTGATCCCCTTGTTCTGGCAGCCCTGCCCTTGGTCAGGCATCGGCGGCGATGTTATAAGGCCAGCTTACCGCAACACAGGCACACCCATGTCGGCCGTTCCCAGCACGCGCGAGCAACCGCATCGCATCCAGGCCACCATCCGCTACGTCGTGAAGGGCGAGTCGGCGATCTTCTATCCGGCCGACCGCGAAAAGTCCTACTGGCCGCCCGAAGACCACGAGATGATCGTCACCGACGCGCGCCCATTCGGCGACCAGCTCTCGATCGCGGACAACGGCTTCGCGCTGCTGCGGCATCGCACCGCCGTGACCGATCACTTCGATCCCGAGCAGATCGACCACGTGCTGGTGCCCGAGGTCATCGAGCTGGCAAAGCAGCTCAATGGCGCATCGAAGGCCATCGCCTTCGGGCCCGTGGCGCGCACGGATGATCCGAACAGCCGCCAGGGCCGGCTGCCCTCCTTCGGCGCCCATGTGGACTACGGCCGGCGCACCATCGAGGACATCACCCGCGACATGCTCGGCGCCGAAGCCGAAGGCTGGCTGAAGAAGCGCGTGGTGCTGATGAACTTCTGGCGTCCCATCACCACCGTGTACAGCTCGCCGCTGGCGCTTTGCGATGCCTCCTCCGTCGAGGCCTCGGACCTCAATCCCAGCGAGGTGCGCGGCGGCCTGATGGATGCGAACCGTCCGCCGCTGTTCGGCTTCAACCTCAGCTACAACCCCACGCATCGTTGGTACTACGTGCCGCGCATGCAGGCGGACGAACTCTACGCCTTCAAGCTGTATGACTCGGATGCCAGCCGCCCGCAGTGGACTGGCCACACTGCCATCGTCGACCCGGAGACTCCGCCCGGCGCGCCGGCGCGGCAGAGCATCGAGATCCGCACCATTTCATTCATCGAATAATGACTTTCATCGAATGATCAAGCACATCGTCTTCTGGCGGCTGAAAGAGTCCGCCCATGGCAACGACCGCGCCACCAACGCCCGGCTCATCAAGGAGAAGCTCGAGGCGCTGAGGGACCGCATCCCCGGCCTGCTGAAGATCGAGGTGGGTTTCGATTTCGTCGGCGCCGAGACCAGCAGCCACGTGGCGCTGTACAGCGAGATGGAGAGCCGCGAGGCGCTGGGCGTGTATCAGCAGCACCCCCTTCACCAGGCCGTGGCCGGCTTCATCAAGGAAGCCTGCCTGGAGCGCCGCGCCGTCGATTACGACTGCTGACCACCCCGCCAGCGCGAGTGGACTGGCAATTCTGATCCAGCGTACATTGGCCGAAATCTCCGGGGGTCCGTCCATGTACGCTATTCGAATCCTTGCGCGTGCCGCAGCAGTGGCCGTGATCGCGATGTCGCACGCGGCGATCGCACAGGAACTCACCATCACCAACGCGCGCATCGTCGTCGGCAATGGCGAGGTCATCGCCAATGGCTCGATCGTGGTACGCGGTGGGCGCATCGAATCCGTGGCGGCCGGCAAGCCCGCGCAGACCGCGGGCCGCGTCATCGACGCCAGCGGCAAGAGCGCCATTCCCGGCCTGATCGACGCGCATCGCCACCTCACCTTCCGCCCCACGCCTGCCGATGAGATGCAGAAGCTGCTGGAAGCCGGATTCACCACCGTCCTCTCCGGCGGCGGCCCGCCCGAGCAGCAGGTCACGGTGCGCGACCAGATCGAGAAGGGCGAGATCAACGGGCCACGCATCATTCCCGCCGGCAATACGCTGTTCCTCGCCGGCCCCGGCCAGAATCCGGATTCGATCCGCGCCGAGATCCGCAAGCTGAACCAGCTCGGCGTCCGTTACACGGGCGAGATGCTCCTGACGCCGGTGCCCGGCCCGACCGCGGCGGAAATGGCCATCATCGCCGCGGCGCTCGACGAAGGCTCGAAGCAGAACGTGAAGGTGCAGGTCCATGCCGTCAGCACCTCCGCCATGATGGCCGCCATCGATGCAAAGGTGCCGCTGCTGGTGCATCTGCCCAACAAGGACTGGATCAGCAAGGAGCAGGCGGCGAAGCTCGCGGCCAGCAATACCCGCATCCTGTCGGCCGTCGGCACCTGGGCGCCGGTGTTCGGCGTGTTCCCGAACTCCAATGACAACAAGCCGCGCACTCGCGATGGCCGCCCATGGCCTGATGCCATCACCGACGGCGTGGGAGGCGGAAAGGAAGCCGGCTACGCCATGGTGAATGCGCGCACCGTGTTCGACGCCGGCGCCAAGATCGGCATCGGCATGGACACCGCCTACGATCCACACGCAGGCCTGGCGGTGGAGCTGCGCGCCCTCAACGGCGTGTTTTCGCCGCAGGACATGCTGAAGCTGTACGGGCCGCTGTCGGCCACCTACCTGGACATGGCCGAGCAGATCGGCACGCTGGAGAAGGGAAAGCTTGCCGACATCGTGCTGCTGGACGGGGACCCTCTCGAGGGCTACTGGAACTGGCTGAAGGCCAGGACGGTCGTAAAGGCAGGCAAGGTCGTGGTCGAGGCAAAGCGCTGAGACCTGGGGATTCAGGCCGGGTTCAGGGGCAATTGACAGAATGGGCCCTGAAGAACACGCAAGAGCCTGCAGCAGCACGACATTTTCAACTTGGAGAGGTAGCCGGCCTATAATCGGGCAGGCTACGGAGGAATCATGAACAGCCAGTTTCGTTCGCGCCGTATGGGTGTCCTTGCTGCCCTCGCGGTACTGTCGGCCATCCCCGCGGCCATCGCGCACCATTCGTTCTCGATCTACAACACCGAGGTCACCAAGGTGTACACCGGCGTCGTGGTGCGCGTGAATCCCGATGCCAACCACCTGCAGATCTTCTTCGCGCCCATGAATGCCGACCGCAAGAACGTGGAGCGCGGACCCGACGGCAAGCCCATCGTCTGGGCCGTGGAGATGGCTGGCTCGGCGCAGGCCGCCGCGCAGGGCATCACCGTCAACAGCTTCCCGCCGCGCACCGTGTTCAGCGTGGGCATGCATCCTTTGCGCAGCGGCGAACCGGCCGGCTCGCGCGAGGGCAACCTGTTCAAGTGCCCTGAAAACACCCCGCCCGCTCCCGGCAAGCACTGCGACTCGGTCGAGGGCAGCACCAAGCACGGCGACGGACCGCTGGCCACGCCCAAGCCCTGATGTTCGGGTTCGCGAACTGGCTGGGCAGCACCGCGCTGTCGCAGGCCATCCAGTCGGCGCTGTGGCTGACCCCGCTGTTGCAGGGCATCCACATCGTGATGATCGGCATCGTCTTCGTGTCGGTGCTCATGATCGTGCTGCGCATCCATGGCCGCGTGCGCGCCGATGAACCCTTCGTGCAGACCTGGAAGCGCTTCGCCCCGTGGCTGTGGTCGGCGCTGTGCGTCATGGCCGTCACGGGCATCATCCTCAGCATCGGCGAGCCGGTGCGCCAGGCCTCCGCCCTGTCCTTCTGGCTGAAGATGAGCCTCATTGTGATCGCCGTACTGAGCGTGCTGGGTCTGCGCCGCGCGGTGGCCCGCGTGGCCGGGCCGACCATTCCCGCTTCCACCCGCTTCGCCGCGACGGTGGTGCTGCTGGTGTGGATCGCCATCATCTTCCTGGGACGCGCCATCGCCTATGACGTCGAAGTGTGGGGCGCGCTGTCGCTGCACCAGGCATGAACACGAACGTTCCCGCTTTCATCCAGGCCATCAATGACTCGGCCGTGGGCGAATGGATGCGCCACTCGCTGAAGGCCATGCCCATTGTCGAGGCGGCACACGTGCTGGCCATCGCCACGGTGTTCGGCACCATCCTCATCGTCGATCTGCGCCTGCTGGGCTTCGCCGGCATGCAGCGCAACTATCGCGTGCTCTCGCGGGAGATGCTGCCCAAGACCTGGATTGCCTTCGTGGCCGCGGTCATTACCGGGCTGCTGATGTTCGCGCCCAATGCCATCACCTACTACGGCAACACGGCCTTCCGGCTGAAGATGCTGGGACTGGTGCTGGCCGGCCTGAACATGGCCGCATTCCATCTGCTCACCGAGCGCTCCTCCGGCTGGAATGGCGACGCGAAGGCACCCACGGCGGGTCGCGTGGCTGCCGTGATGTCCATCCTGCTTTGGCTGGCCATCATTTTCCTGGGCCGCTGGATCGGCTTCACGAAGGGCTACGACTTCTCCGTGCCGGAGAACGTGGAGTTCGAGTTCTAGTCCTGGCGTACGAAGCCGACATCGTGCGCGCTCAGATTCCTTCCAGCACCGAACGCAGGTAGGTCACGTGGTCGCGCAGCGCGCGGCGGCCCTGCGCGGTCAGTGCCACCCGTGTGCGCGGCTTCTTGCCGACGAAGTCCTTGCTGATCTGCACGTAGCCCGCCTTCTCCAGCGCCGCCAGATGCGTGGCGAGATTGCCATCGGTGATCTCCAGCACCGCCTTCAGCTGCCCGAAGTCCATCATCTCGCGCGCACCCAGCGCATTCAGCGACGAGACGATGCGCAGCCGCGTCGACTGATGGATGACCTCGTCCGGACCCGCGCTCATATCTTGCGCAGCCACAGGCCGCCCAGGATCAGCGAACCGCCACCGAACACCGCCATCCACAGCGGATAATGCTGGTGCACGAACAGGAAGCCCGCGGTGATGGCCACTGCGGTGACCAGTCCGATCAGGAACAGCCGCATGCCCAGCCACGCTCCGGCGACCATGTAGGCAAAGGCCCAGAACAGCGAGATGAATGCATTGGTCTGCCGCCCCGTGAGCGGGCCCAGCACCAGGTACATGGCCGGGAAATACAGCCACACGGCGATTCCCATCATCGTGAAGCGGTTGCCGATGCGCCGGCGACAGGCAGGGGAATCGCCCGCCTTGCGCCTCTCGATGATGATCCGCACGACCAGCCACAGTGTCGCCGCGATGCCCACCACGGTTGCGATGCTCCAGGCGCGGCGGCCGCCTGCCGCGCCGCTGAAGTCCGTGATGGCATTGGCGATGGCCCAGATGACGCCCCAGAGAATCAGGAACGGTCCCATGTAGCGGTAGCTGCGCATCTGCATCACCCGCTGGTCGGCGGCCTGGATGGCATCCAGCGCTTCGCCAGCCTCACGCTGTGAAATATTCATCGGGCCTCCTGGTTCAGGTTCTTCTGCAGAAATGCCAGCGTGCGCGGCCAATTATCGGCCCAGGCGGCGGCATTCGCTTCAGGCGTGCCGCCCATCATGGGGTTGTCAGCGCTGGAGGAACGGGCCATGAGGCCTTCCGGATCGCCCACGAACACGGCATGCCCCGCTGCCGGATAGTCCAGCTGCATCACATCGCCTTTGAACCCCAGCGCCTGAAGCCGGCCCGCGATGCGGTCGGCAAAACGTGTGGACGGCTGGATGTGATCGTCACCTCCGGTGATGAGCAGCACGCCGCCGCGAATCTTCTCCACGGGGATCGCCGTATCCGGACGGGCATTCACTGCCGCAATGCTGGCGAGGAACATCTGGGCCAGCGGCTGGCCAGGCCGGTAATTGGTGGAATCTGGCACCAGGGACGGCAACGGCTTGCCCTGCACCGTCCATGCGGGCTTGTAGGCGCCTCTGGCGCTGTAGTTCAGGCCCTGCCAGACCACTCCACTGGGCGCCACGGCAACGACGGCGCTGATCGCCGGATTGCGTGAAGCCACGAGCAGGGCCGCCTCCGCGCCACGAGACCAACCCAGCATGCCGACCGTGCCGCGTCGGACCTGGGGCTGGCCCTGCAGCCAGGTGATGGCGCGATCGAAATACTCCAGAGGAATTTCCTCCAGCGACTGCGGCAGGCCGGGCGCATTCCAGTAGGCCAGCGCCAGCGTGGCGTACCCCCGCTGCGCGAAGGTGGTGGCCATCTGGCTGATGACGTCGATGCCGCCTTCGGAGCCGCCGATGAGCAGCATCGCCGGCGCAGGTCCGCTCTTCTCGGGCACGTACAGTTCGCCATACAGGCCATCGGCGCGCACGTCGATGCGTGCGACACCCTGTGGCGCGGCGGCGCCGCGGGATGCAACCGGAGCAGCGGCGCGGGCGCCACCCGCCATCGCGTAGTCCATCCTGATGGTGGCGTGTGCATCGCCCTGCACCTGTACCGATGCGGCGTCGAAGGCCGGCGGATATGCCGTGTCATTGCCGAAGGCGAAGCCCTCGCCGGGAATGTCCGGACGGAAATTGCCGTTCTCGTCGTGGAAGGCCTGGATGGCGTAGCGCCCAGGCTTCATGTTCTCGATGCGCAGGGACAGCGTGCCCTGCTTTGCGGCGTCCATGGCGCTGTACGCCCTGCAGGCGCCGGGAAATGGCGCCTTCGCGTCATCGCACAGTGACACCATCACCCTGCCCTGGGACGAACGCAGATTGGAAACGTCCAGTGTCAGCGTTGCGGCGGGAACCCAGCCTGCAACGATCAATCCCGCCAGCGCGATCGCTCGCGCTCCTGCCCTCTTCATCGCCCTCTCCATGTCGGCAATCTCCTGTGCGTTCATGGATAGTACTTTGCAATACAAAGTACTTTTCCGCAAGACCGGATTTTTGCTGAATCAGTGGTATTAACAATCAATGAGTTATGGATAGAAATGAAAGCGCCACCCGAAGGTGGCGCTCAACGATCTCCTGGGCATCCCTACGGAGCCAGCGGCGATCATCCCGCGTGATCTCCCTCCGGCGCCGCGTCCGAGGGACCGGGCCCAGGCCCTTTCAGCTCATCCGCGCCCACTTGATCAACGTGGCGAAGCTCGGCGGCTTGCCATGCATGAGCAGGCCGATGCGGAACACCTTCGCGGCGAACCACACGGCGATGCAGGCGCCGACCAGGCCCACGACGATGGACAGCAACACCTGCCACACCGGCGGCGGTGAACTCGAGGCCAGGCGCGCCAGCATCACGAATGAATTGATGGGAGGAATGAAGCTCGTCACCACGGCAATCGCCGAGTCCGGCGCGCGGCCGATTACCGGCGTCAGGATGTAGGGCACGATCAGCAGGATCATGATCGGGCCCATCAGCGACTGGGCATCCGCCATCTGGCTGACCGCCGCGCCCACGGCCTGCATCAGCGCGCCGAACACCAGGTAGGCCAGCAGGAAGAAGATGATGAGATAGACGATGAGCATGGGATCCAGCAGTCCGAACAGCGCGAACTGCAGCAACGCCATCACGCCCAGGGCCACGTAGATGGTCATGCTGACCAGGCCCACGCCGAGCTGTCCCAGGAGCTTCCCCCACATCAGCTCCAGTGGCGACACGGCGGCGAGCAGCACCTCGACCACGCGGCTGGATTTCTCCTCGATGGTGGAGGTCATCAGCGACTGGCCGCCGATCATCACGCCCATGAACAGCAGGATGCCCATGATGAAGGGCAGCGCGCGGTTCAATCCCTGCGCGCCCTGCTGCCGGCCGTCGGGCGATACCAGCACCGTGCGTGGCCGGGCCACACGCGTGGCCGCCTGTATCAGCTCGGGGTCGAAGCCATCGGCGCGCAGGCGCACTCCGGTCAGCGTCGTGCGCATGGCCTCGTGCAGCGCGCCTTCGGCATCCTCGGTCAGGTTACGGGGCGCAAAAAGCGCATAGCTGC
>Ga0315912_10002648_pt1 | contig 18740 bp, 20 predicted proteins | sample VfabasoilMG_FD_204469 | JGI IMG/M metagenome (GOLD analysis project Ga0315912, IMG submission 204469) | Garden soil microbial communities collected in Santa Monica, California, United States - V. faba soil | ecosystem: Environmental > Terrestrial > Soil > Garden | place: USA: California...
CGCCGATCGTCGGTATCGCAAGTCGATCGCGGAACGACTCATCTACCACGAGATTTTGAACCAAGAAGCGAAGAGCCTCGGCGTCTCCTATGACGAGGCCGAGCTGCAGGAACGCATCGATCAGCAGAAGCAAGGCAGTCGGGATTGGGACAAGCAGCTATCCCGGCGTGGCGAAACGGACACGAGCTTGCGAGCGATGTACGAGGCCGAGTTGCTCGAGAAAGCCATTCTCGACAAGCTCGGCAAGCTCGCGCTGACCGACCCGGAGATCCAAGAGGACTACGAGAAGATCAAGAAGAACTGGAAGTCGGACAAGCCGCGAATTCGGGCGTCTCACATCCTCGTCCCCATCGGCCCGGGGGGTGATCGACCACCGACGGCTCCAGCCGGTGGGACTGGGGGCGAACCCCAGGCTTCGGACGAAGAGAAGGCGAAGTGGGACGAAGAGGCCAAACAAAAGGCCGAAGATCTCTACAAACAGGTCACGGTACCCGGTGCTGATTTCGCGGCCATCGCGACGGAGCAGTCGACGGGGCCCAGCGCAAAGAAAGGCGGCGACCTTGGCATCTTCACCGCCGATCGAATGGCCGAGGAGTTTTCGGCGGCGGCCTTCGCCATGGATGTCGGCGAGATCTCGAAGCCGATCAAGACGAAGTTCGGCTACCACGTCATCAAGGTCGTCGGGAAATGGCCTCCCGGAGAACTTCCGATGGACGCGTTGCGGGATCAGATCGAACGACGACTGAGCCAGCGCAAACTCCATCGTGGTCGCAAGGATTTGAAGACGGAGTTGCTCGCCAAATACACCGTCGTCGATCACATCGCGGCCGCGTTGGGCCCAGAGCCCGAGCGTAAACGACCCCCTCGTCGACAGCTGTCCCAGCAACCGGGTGAACCACCACTCAATCCGCACGGGGGGAGGCCCAATCCGCACGGAGGGGGGAAACCCGCACGCGCGGTAGCTGGGGACAACCCGGCCGGAGAAGACGAGCCCATCGCCGAGGGCCCCGAGGAGGTGCCGGCGGCGAACGGCGATGAGACTCCCCCAGACGGTCTCGACGACTAGGACGTCCTCACCAGGGCGAATCGGGTCTTTGTGGAGCCCCGATTCGCATCCGACCCCGTCCATTCAAGCTCAGAGAAATGTGCCACCGATGTGGAGCCCAAAGATCGTTTGGTGCACCGGTGCGAGGTCATTTTCTGACGAATCGGTACATACGGTGTTACTCGAGCGCTGGTTGCAGAACCGGCGGTGGGCATTGAACAGAAGGTCCGCTCGGACCCCGATGAAAACCCTCCGGCTGACGAAGAGATCGATCGAAGGGGCGAGCATGAACGAAAACCCCTGCGTATAGTCGCGGTCGGGCCCGTCGACGCGAAAGGTCTGCCGAGAAAATCCTGCGCCGACGCCGAAACCGAAGTCGAAGCGCCAAAGCGGAAGCGTAGGTCGTACGACCCCGAAGACGCTCTGCTGATACGCGTGACTGTAGTCCGTGCCGGAAGAGAAGTCGTAATCCGTGTCGAAGAATCCGAGATGGTACGACGCGCCCACGAAGACGAACGGGTTGATGCGATAGCCGAGTTCGGCGTTCAAGCCAAAGCTGGGTCGGGTTTCGCCGTCGATCGTGATCCCGCCATCCAAGACATCATCGCGCTGGCACTCGGCTTTACCGGGAATACATGCCGATCCTCCCAGGGTGATGCCCCATTGACCACCGTGACGCTGGATGGAAGGGGCCTTCGCCCGAGCGACCGGGGCGAAACTGACAACGGCGACGAATAGTGCCAATGCAACGGGCACTCGAGCGATCCAACGAGACGAGGCAAGGGTGCGGGACATGGCGGCTCCGGTTGTACGTCGCCATGGATGCCCGTGCCGCGCCTTTTATTCATTGGCCTCGATGGATGGCGATCGGCTCACGACGCGCGGGGCGGCGTTCGGGCGACGACCAGGATCGCGTGACCCGAGTGGAGCGCGAGGTCGAAGGCAAGGCCATGCTTCGGCAGGCGTCGGCGCTCGATCTCGCGAGTCTCGACCACTCGGCGGCATTCGGCTTCGATCCTACGCTTCACGTGTTCGACGACGATCGCGATGAACTCGGCGACCGCGTGCTCCATCGACGTGAGCACGACCGGGGCGATCAGTCGCTCGGCCATGCACGCCGCAACGCCTTCGGCGACGGTGAAGCCCAGGTCGAGCCGCTCGTATGGACTCGTCAGTTCGGTTCGTGCACTCACGGCCAGCGCTTCGCCGTCCCACGGTCGTGGGCCCCCGATCCGGGCCGGTGAACGCAACACACGAGAGGCGATCCTCGGAATGCCATCGAGAAGGACCTGGGTGGCACCACGACGCCAAGCGGAGGGAATCCGCGGCGACGTCGACGTCGCTTGTTCGGCTTCGAAGCGCCGAAACAGCGCGTCGACCTCCGTCGAGGTCATGAAATCGAGTTCAACGAGCGCATCCGTGAGCCGTAGGTTTTGGCGTTGTTGTTCCCAACCCAGCTCCTCGAGGACGTCGGCGGTGAGTGTGCCGATGCCGAGCGTCAACGCGATCTCGCCCCAACGACGGTCGATGCTGCGTTGCAAGTGATGAATTTTCTCGGCTTCGAGTCGGGAGATGAGGCCGCGTTCGACCGCGAGGTCGCCGACGGTGACGTTGCACGTCGCCATCAGCTGTAGGGCTTCGGATAGCTCCTCGTGGGTGATGCGACCTTCGTCGATCAGGAATTGACCGAATAGACGGACGCGGACGGTGGACGGCCGACAGGGCGAAGGCCCTTCGGAGGCCCGAAGGTCGACGTCGTGGACGGTAGACATGATGTGCCGGCCTATCGGCGAACGCCTCACATCCTTGAGCTGTCGGTAAGAGCGACGAAGCGCTTTGGCCGATGGTCAGCGCGCCTACTAGATCGTCGCTCCGACGGAACTGAGGGGATGGGGTGACGGCGTCGAAGCGTAGCGGTCCCAAGCGTCGGGAATGAGCGTGACGACCCGCTTTCCAGGCCCGAGGCGTTGCGCGATCATGAGTGCACCCCAAACCGCTGCTCCCCCTGAAATCCCTGCCGAAATACCTTCCTTCGCGGCTAAAGCGGCGGAGGTTCGGAGGGCCTGGTCGTCGTCGCAACCGAGCGTCTCGCTCAAGATTGTGGTGTCGAGCACACTTGGGACGAACCCAGCTCCGATCCCTTCGATGCCGTGGCGTTTGATCTCGCCGCCCACGATCGCGCGCGAACGCGAAGGCTCGACGGCGACCAGGAGGACACTGGGAATGGCCTCGCGCAGGGCTTGGCCGACTCCCGTGATCGTTCCGCCGGTCCCGACCCCCGCAACGAATGCGTCGATCCGCCCCCCCGTGGCTGCAAGGATTTCCTTCGCCGTGTGATCACGATGCGTCGTGGGATTGGCTTCGTTCTCGAACTGCTGAAGCATGAACGCGCGTGGTCGTTCAGAGACGATCTGCTGAGCACGCGCGATGGCGCCCTGCATGAGTTGACCCGCCGGGGTCAGGATGACTTGCGCTCCATAGCGTCGCAGCAGCTCTCTTCGCACGGGAGAACTGTCATCCGGCATGGTGATGATCAAGCGATAGCCCTTCACCGCCGCGACCAGAGCGAGGCCGATCCCGGTGTTGCCGCTCGTTGGCTCGACGAGCGTGTCGCCGGGCGCGATCGTGCCATCGCGTTCGGCGGCCTCGATCATCGCCAAGGCGACGCGGTCTTTGACGCTTCCGGCAGGGTTGAAGGACTCGAGCTTGACGACGAGCTCGGCGGAATCCGCCGAAGGAAGGTTGCGCAGTCGGACCATCGGCGTTGCCCCGACCAGCTCGAGCACGCTGTCCAAGATCCTCGCAGAAGGGCCGCTCATGAGGTCTGATCCCTATCGCATCGGGGGTCGTCGTGCCAACGTCACACATCTTGGTAACCGCGGAGGATGGTCTAAACACCCAAGGAACCGCATACACGCAAAAGCTTCGAAAGTGTGTTCCCGGGAGGTTTCGGAGGCGGCGGGCGGCGCTGTACCCTTGCGTTCGTGCCCCCTCTGACGACCAGTAAGGCGCTGCCCCTCGACCCTGAGGCTCTGACGCGGGAACTCGCGGAGCTTGGGGATCTGACCCCGCGTCAGGAACAAGTGATTCGTCTCATCCTGTTCGGTCAGACGCTTCCGCAGATTGGGATCCGGTTGGGGCTCGGGACCCGCACCGCCAAGCTACACCGCAACGCCGCGTTCGAACGCCTAGGAGTGCAAACGACCGGCGAGCTCTGGGGCTTGCTGTTCGAATATGGTGGTCACGTGTTGGAACCGCTTGGTGAGTTCCCGGTGAATTGGGCCCAAGTCCTCGGCAACATCGGTGTGGATGTCACGGTCGAGCGAATCATGCGGATCTCGGGTCGCCCTCGCGCGGTGGTCATTCGCCAGCTGCGCAAGCACGGGTACGAGGTTAAGTGAAGTGGAACCGGTCCCGGTCCCAGTCCCGGTCCACTCAGCCGGTGGCCCAGGCCCGTCCGATCTGCTCGAGCGGTACGCATCCCTGAAATGGGCCAGGGGTGGGGGTGTACGCCATCACCCGCGTTGCGCCGGCCTCCGACGTGCAGAAGCCTTGAATCGTGAGCTCGCGGACTTGGATGAAAAACGGGGCGGCTCCCGTTTGGCTCCACTCGTGGCGGGAGTTCTGTGCTTGTGCGGCGAGTCGGTGGAGCCGCTCCGTTTGGATGTCCGGTGGGCACGCCCAGTACGGTAGGCCGTGATCCACGAGGCACGCTTCGTAGAGCTTCGCGATTCCGGCGATGAAGCGATCGCGTTCGTCCGGTCGGTACACGTGGTGCACCATTCGCTCGATGAACGCCGGAACACCTGCCGATGTCGCCCCTGGCCGGTCGTCCTCCGGGATGATTCGTTCGGCGACCGCTTGCACGATGAGGGCTTGAAGGACCGTGAAGTGCTCTGGCTGAAAGCTTGGGGAGGGGAGGGGAGGATCTTCGGGTGGCGGTTCGCGGGCGCAGCCTGAGAGGCTCCACGTGGCTCCGCCTGCAACGGTCGCTCCGAGCAGCGCGGCGGTTTGTTTCAGCGCATCCCGGCGATGGAGGGTTCCCATGGTCAGAGGTTGCCTTTCTTCAATTCGTCGACGGCATGGGCGGCGGCGCGAGCCGTGAGGGCCATATAGGTCAGCGAAGGATTCTGCCAGCCCGAAGAGGTCATGCAGGCCCCATCGGTCACGAACACGTTCGGCACCGTGTGAACTTGGTTCGTGCGGTTGAGCACCGAGGTCTTGGGATCGCGACCCATCCGCGCCGTTCCCATCTCGTGAATGCCCAGACCGGGTCCACCGATGTCGTCGAACGTCGAAACATTCTTGAGCCCGGCGGCTTCGAGGGTTTCGGCTGCGCTTGCCGTCATGTCTTTGCGCATCGCGAACTCGTTGGCTTTGAACTCGCAGTCGATGGACAAGAGTGGGAGTCCCCATGCGTCCGTTTGGTCGCGGCGAAGCGTCACGTGGTTCTTTGGATCGGGAAGACATTCACCGAACCCGCCGAGGCCCATCCGCCAATGGCCGGGGCTTGCGAGCGTGTCTTTGAGCGGCGGTCCAACATTCATTTCGCCGATCGTCCGCGTCCAGTCGTCACGGCTGGCTTTGCCCTGGAAGCCAAAGCCACGGATGTAGTCCTGTCGTTGCTCTTGGATGTTGCGGAACCGCGGAATGTAGATGCCGTTCGGCCGTCGGCCGAGATAATAGCGGTCCTCCATGCCGTGGAACTCACCGGTCGCCCCAGCTCGGTGATGGTGATCCATGAGGTTGCGTCCGAGTTGCCCGCTGTCGTTCCCGAGCCCGTTCGGAAATCGCTCGCTCGTCGAGTTGAGCAAGATGAACGTGGTTCCTAAGGTCGATGCGTTGAGAAAGATGATGCGTGCCGAAAACTCGATCTGCTCTTTGGTGTTCGAGTCGATGACCCGAACGCCGGTGGCGCGGCCGAGCTCGTCGTCATAGACGACCTCGCTGACCACGGAATGGGGTCGCAGCGTCATGTTTCCGGTTGCGGCGGCGGCCGGGAGCGTGGAGCTGGGGCTGCTGAAATAGCCGCCGAACGGGCAACCTCGGATGCAAAGGTTCCTCGACATGCATTGGCCACGGCCGCGATGGGGTCGCGTCAGATTGGCGCTACGCCCCATGATCATGACCCGGTCCTTGAACGTGGTTTTGATCTTGTCTCGCACATGGAGCTCGACGCAGTTCATCTCCATCGGGGGGAGAAACTTCCCGTCTGGCAGCTGCGGAAGTCCTTCGGCTTGGCCGTTGACGCCAATGAAGGATTCGACGTGGTCGTACCATGGGGCAATTTCGGCGTAACGAATCGGCCAGTCGACGGCGATGCCATCTTTGCCGTTCGCTTCGAAATCGAGGTCGCTCCAGCGGTACGACTGACGAGACCACATCAACGATCGACCGCCGACGTGGTAACCGCGGATCCAATCGAATCGTTTCTCTTCGATATAGGGGGACTCTCGATCGTTGACGAACCAGTGTTTCGTCGATTGCTTCACATAGCTGCCGCGCAGTTGAACGGGATAGTGCTCGATCTCCTCCGGGGTCAGCCGATCCCCGTATTTGAGCTCCCAAGGTGCTTGATTCATCGTGGGATAGTCCGTGACGTGTTCGACGTTACGGCCCCGCTCGAGCACCAATGTTTTCAAGCCGCGTTCGCACAGCTCTTTTGCCGCCCAGCCGCCGCTGATGCCAGTTCCAACGACGATCGCATCGTAGGCGTGAGTCATGGCTTTTGAACCATGGTATCCGTTTTCGTAGCTGGACACCCGGTCACGACCTCATCGGCGTGCCCGGTTAGGGCGTTGCTCCCGCCAGGACGGGCGACTCGCTCCATCGTCCCAACCCTGCGAGAGCCCACCTTCGACGGTGGGGGGCGAGAACGATGACAACACTCAACGCGCGTCTGAGCACCATGATGTTCCTCGAGTTCTTCGTATGGGGAGCGTGGTACGTCACGGTTGGCAACTACATGGCTGCGATCGACATGGCGTCGCAGATCCATTGGGCCTACACGGTGAGTCCGATCGCGGGGATCGTGTCGCCGTTTTTTTTAGGGATGATCGCCGACCGGTATTTCGCCACCGAAAGGGTTCTCGGCACACTCCATCTCTTGGGCGGCGTAACGATGCTCGTCGCACCGCTCGCGGCCGGCTCACGTTCGAGTGGGTGGTTCATCGCGTTGTTGCTCGTCCACATGCTCTGCTACATGCCGACGCTCGGGCTGACCAACTCGCTCGCCTTCCGGCACATCGCCGATCAGGAGAAGGAGTTTCCGCTCATCCGGGTGTTTGGAACGGTTGGTTGGATCACCGCCAACATCGTCGTGAGTGCGGTCCTGCAGGCGGACGCCACGGCGATTCCCTTGTATGTCGCAGGCGTTTCGGCGGTCGTTCTCGGGTTGTACAGCTTCACGCTGCCGCACACGCCTCCCCTCCCTCAGGGCGACGTTCCCACGTTGCGGACCACGCTCGGTTTGGATGCCTTGGACGAGCTCAGGAGCGGTCCGTTCGTCATCTTCATCGTGAGTTCCCTGCTGATCTGCATCCCGCTCGCGGCCTACTACAGCTACGCCCCTGTGTTCGTTCGCGCGAGCGGCCTGTCCGATCCGGCATTCAAGATGTCGTTCGGGCAGATGTCGGAAGTGCTGTTCATGGTGGCGATGCCGTTCTTCTTTGCCCGGCTGGGCGTCAAATGGATGCTTACGGTCGGTATGGCCGCGTGGGCGCTTCGTTATGTCTTATTCGCAGTGGCCGCTCCTACCGGTACGGCATGGATGATCTTGCTCGGCATTGCGCTCCACGGTATCTGCTACGACTTTTTCTTCGTGACCGGTCAGATCTACGTGGACCGCAACGCGAGTGCTCGGATCCGGGCTCAGGCGCAGGGCTTCCTCGTCCTCGTCACCTACGGTGTGGGGATGCTCATCGGCGCGCAGGTTTCCGGTGGCGTTTGGAATCGGGTCGTGACGGAGGGGGGGTCATTGGAGCGCTGGCAGACGTTTTGGGCATTGCCTGCCGCATTCGCGATCGCGATCCTTTTGTTTTTCATGGCGGCGTTTCGGGAGCGGAGCCGAGCGCCGGTCCGCGAAGTGGACGCACGCGGCTGAGCTTGGGGGGTTGAGGCACTAGGCGCGGGGGGCGTCCGATCTGGTCCTGCGTTCATCGACCGAGATTTCAACGGCGTCTATCGTCACCGTTCGTGCGTCGGAAGGGCCCACGTGGCGTCGAGCGTGTGATCCCCACTGCCGGCAATACAACTTTTCCCGAGATTAGGGATTGCTATCCTCCGGACGTGCGAGGTTGTCGGGTTTCGCAGGATACCGTCGGAAAACGGTCGCCCTCCGGCCCCAACGTGCGTTCACGATTCGGATGCCCGACAGGGGACCGGGTTTCGTTTCGTGCCCTCGCGGCACGAATTTCGGTCCACCGCGGGGTGATGTGACGATCCCGTGAAGAAAGACGAGTCCATGCACGCATCCAGCACGGCGAGGCAACTCGATGCGCAACCACAGCCAAGCCTCTTCGAGGGCCGGCGTGCGTCGCCATCCGAATCGGAGCTGACCGGTGATGGGGATTCGCCCGTCGTCACCGAGATTCGTGAACGCGACGACTCGGCGCTGAACTTCACCATCGCCGAATCTGGTCCGGAGTCCGGGCCGGAATCCGGACCAGAATCGGGAATCGATCAGAGCGCGTCGCACTCGTCCCTGGGCGGAGGTTGGACCGAGTCGCAAAGCCAACCTCAGGCGAACGATCTCGATCCTCTGATTGATCGCAACGTTCAGTTGCCGGAAAAGGATGCCGTACTCCCGCGCGGTACTCCGCTCGGTCGCTACATCATCATCGAGCAACTCGGAGCCGGCGGGCTCGGGGTCGTCTACTCCGCGTACGATCCGCGGCTCGATCGTAAGGTCGCGATCAAACTCCTCCGTCGAGACCCTGGGGCGCGTGACGACGGTGCCAACCGCGAGCGTCTGTGGCGGGAAGGCCAAGCGTTGGCTCGGCTGTCCCACCCAAACGTCGTTGCCGTCCATGACGTTGGACGCGTCGGCGATCAGGTGTTCGTCGCCATGGAACTCGTCGAGGGGATGACCCTCACGGAGTGGTTGCTCGCGGCTCCGAGGGATTGGAAATCGATCCGCGACGTGATGGTCGAAGCCGCGATGGGGATTCAAGCCGCTCACGGCGTCGGGCTCGTCCATCGCGACTTCAAGCCGTCGAATGTCCTCGTCACCTTGAACCGACTCGGCAAGCCGCAGCGGGTTTGTGTGCTCGACTTTGGCCTTGCGCGCGCGGTCGCGACGGATTCGAGTGACGGCGAAGGTGGATTCACGGAAGGCGAGGCGGGTCTGCTCACGACGGATCTCACTCGTCACGGCACGATGGTCGGAACGCCTCGATTCATGGCGCCCGAACAGTTCGGGCCGAACGTCGCGAAAGTGGGCCCGGCCGCCGATCAGTTCGCGTTTTGTGTCTCGGCATGGATCGCGATCTACCGAACCCGTCCGTTCAAACTGCTCTCCATGCACGATCTCGTTCGGCGCATGTATCGGGGCGAGATCGACGAACCGAGCGATCGCAAGGGCGTGCCCGGATGGTTTCACAAGGCACTTCGTAAGGGACTCACATACGACCCCGCCGAGCGCCATGCCAACATGGCCGAACTCGTCAAAGCCCTCACCCGCGACCGTCGATCACGCGAGCGCAAGTGGGTGGGAATGACATTGGCCGCGGTCCTCTCGGCGGGGCTCGTGGTGACCGGCGTTGCGCTTGCGGGCGCACACGAACGCTCCGCCGTCGAAGAAACGGTCGAGACGTTGACCCTCGAGGCTCGAGCGGCGGCCGCGAAGAGCTACTTCGTCTACCCTCCGCCACACGACCCCGACTACCCGACGTCCTATCGGAAGGTGCTGGAGCTCGAGCAGAAGGGGGGCAAGGTCGGCGTCCTCCGTGGGGCGAAGCTCCGCGATGAGTTTGCCGATACGCTCGTCCGACTCGGCGATCGCTATTTCGATACCGAAGGCGGGCAAGCGTTTGCCGGCGACTACTATGCGGCCGCATTGGTCTTCGATGCCTCGAATGAGCGCGCTCGATCGAGGAATCCACTGACGCCCGGTCAGCTCTCCGAGTTGAGGGTGCATGCGGGTGAAGCTGGCTTCAGCGCCGTCGAACTTCTGACCGGTCAATCGCTCAACGTGCTCGCGTCCGAGACGGAAGACGAGCGCGTCGAGCGTATTGCGCAAATGTACGGTGGCCCGGACGCTCCTTCGACGTCGACGAGTGTTCGGCTCGGGGCGTTGCTCGGTGAGCGTGAGCGCAAAGCGATTCAAGATGGAGGCTCCGCTCGCCCCAAGCTCAAGCGCAGCAAATCGCGTGTCGATGATGGCGGCAGCACTGACCCTGCACGCGAAGGGTTGGCCGCCCTCCGGGCAGGCAATGAAGGCGCTGCGGAAAAACTGTTCAAGACTGCATTGGAGCAAGAGAAGGGTAATTCCGTCGCAATGGCGGGACTTGCCGAGCTCTACTTCGAGCGCGGAGTCTATGGGCAAGCGGTCGCGTACGCGAACCAGGCTGTATCGGTCTCTCCCCGCAAGGCGAACTATCGGATCCTGCTCGGCGATACGTACTTCAAGACCACCGACTACGCTTCGGCCCTCGAGCAATACGAAAAAGCGGGGGCGCTCGGGCATCCTTTGGCGGACGCTCGTCTCGCGCAAGTCCGCAAGAAGCTGGGACAAGAGTAGCCCGCAGACCTCGAGCGGCCTTCGCTGAGGGCCTCGTGTGCTCGTGTCGGCGCGCTCGCGTTGGCGAAGTCGCGCGCGCGAAAAGGATGCGCTAGAGTGCACGCAGATGCACTTGCGTTGCATCAAGCAAAGACGATGCTCTGGCTCCACTTCTGCCTCGCCGCCTGGGTAGGGCTCTGGACCCCCGAACCATCGGGATCGTCCGGTGATGGAGCCATCGCCGAGCTGCGCATCGAGGTGGATGAGCTTGCGCACTTCTTGGCCGCAGAACGGCGAGCCTCGCAAGAAGAGCTCGCGTCGCTCCGGGCGGAACGCGCGGACCTCGAGCGTCAGGTTCGGTTGGAGCAGGTTCGTCAAAAGACGCTTTTGCAGATGAGGCGCGACCACACTGCCAAAGTGGAAGCCCTCGAAGCCGACGCGGATCGGTGGGTGGAACCCGCTCGGCGCGCGATCCAAGTGGTTCGAAGTTACGTCGAGCGCTCGCTGCCGTTCGCTCGTGCCGGTCGTCTCGAAGCGATCGAACGAATCGCCCTCGAGTTGACCAGTCCACGGCCGGACGTCGCGCGAGCGATGGAAAAGCTGTGGCGTCTGGTCGAGGAAGAAGCCGCATTGGGCCAAGAGATTGGGCGAAGCCAGCAGGTGGTGGAGGTCGATGGGCAACCCACGCTCGCCCATGTCCTGCATCTCGGTATGGCGCTGTTGTACGTGCGGACGCTGGACGGCCGGGTCGGGTGGGCCCGTCGCGGTGCCGGCGATTGGCGGACCGAACTCGTGACCGATCCATCCCACCGCGCCCGCATCGAGGAACTCTTCACTGCCGCCGAACGCAACGACAGCTTGGGGCCAGCGGTCATCGTGGTTCCGTCCGACCGGAGCCTCATCCCATGACCCCGGGAATCGCTTGGCTGGGCTCGGCCGTGCTCGCGCTTCAGGTGGAGTCGGCCTCGACCCTTCCTAGGAGTCTCGCCGAGGCACGGGATACCGAGCTGGCGATGTTGCGAGAGGAACGCAGTGCGCTCCAACACGCGCTCGAGGATGCTCGAGCCCGAACGGCTTCCGTGCGTCAGGAGCTGCAGACCGACATCGACGCCCTCGCGCGTTCGCTCGCCGAGCTGCAGGCCGACAACGTGAGCTCGCAGCAAAGCCTGCCCGCCCGAGAGGCCTTGCATTCGACCGAGGCCCAGCAGCGACACCTCGAAGAGCTACTCGACCGGGCTTCGACGTGGCTCGAGGCTCGAGGTGTGAAGGTTCCGGACGGCGATCCGCCGATTCTGCTGGCTCAGGTCTTCGACCTCGCCTTGGGCACGATCGAGGCCTCCGCGAGCCTTCATCTCGAGGAGGCACAGTATTTCACCCGCGATGGCCTTCCGCATCGAGCCGAGGTGCTCCGCGTCGGAGGTGTCGGCACCCTGCTTTGGCAAGCCCCGTTCAGTCCGCTGATTCAGACACCGGAAGGTCTCATCGAAGCCGACTTCGTGGAACCGTTGCATGTGGAACGCGAGGACGCGTCGGAGCTGCGAGTCGTCCTCCAGGATCCCCGCGCACCGATCGAAGCCAACGCCTATCGGCCGCGAACCTGGCTCGAAACGTTCCACGCGGGTGGCCCACTCATGTGGGTACTCCTTGCCTTCGCGATCGCAGCGCTCGGCGTCGCCTTCGAGCGAACCGTGGCCATCGCGTGGATCGCTGCACGTTGGCGAGCGGCGGTGCAACGGTTGCTCGCGATCGCGGCCACAGCCGATCCCGAGCGGACGCTTCGACTGGGCCACGAGCAGGGCTGGATCGCACGGCCTCTCGTCGTCGTGATCGGAGCCTCGGATGCGGCGCGGGCCGACGTCGAGGAACGAGCAACCCATGCGATGCTCGAGGTTCGCGAAGGCTTGTTCCGGCGTCTGTCGGTGCTCGGTCTCATGGCCGCCGTGGCTCCACTCGCGGGCTTGCTCGGGACCGTGAATGGGATGATCACGACGTTCTCGGTGGTGACGGAGCGTGGGACCTCGGATCCGCAAGGGCTCGCAGGTGGCATCGCCGAAGCCCTGTTGACCACTCAATTTGGCTTGGCGATCGCGATTCCTGCCCTCATCGCGCATGCACTGCTCACCCGTGGCGCACGACGGGTCCTCTCGTCCGCAGAGCAGACGGTGCTCGGTTTGATGCATGATCCACCCGATACGTTGGCCGCTTCGATGGAGGACGCTCGATGATCGAAGTCGTGCGCCTTGCCGAGCAGGTCATGAAGTCGGGTGGCAAGGTGATGTGGGCCCTGCTCGGGGTCAGCATGATGCTTTGGTTCACGGCCACGTTGCGTGCCTCGATCCTTCGTCGAGGCGGTTCCGGCAGCATCCGAGATCGGGTCGAACGAAGCTTCGTTGCGGCGCCCGATCGGTCCAATGTCGTGGGTCCAGTCGAGGCTTTCATCGCACGCGCCGCGGAGATCGTGCGGTGCGACGGAACCGTTCGTCAGCTCGACCGGCTGACGAAGCACGCGCTGGAACGTGTCGAACGACTCGAGGGGGTACTTCACAGCCTGGTCGTCGCGGCGCCGCTGCTTGGACTGCTCGGCACCGTCAACGGGATGGTCGAGACCTTTTCCTCGCTGCAGGGAGTTGGGGTCTCGCAGGTCACCGAGCAGAGCGTCGCGGGTGGTGTGGCGGTGGCGTTGCTGAGCACCCAGTTCGGGCTCGTCATCGGCGTTCCGGGGTTCATCGTCGCCGAATGGCTTCGGCGGGTACAGGCGCGCCGCACCTTCGAGATCCTCGAAGCTCGGGCCCTGCTCGGAGCGCGACTCGGCGGAAGGGTCGAGCCGTGAAATTGGGGCAACTCGCCGATGATGTCCCGAGCATGCGTGAACTCGACATCACGCCGCTCATCGACATCGTGTTCATCCTGCTCATCTTCTTCGTCGTGACGACGACCTTCGTTCATGACGTGGGGCTGGATCTCGAACGCCCCGAAGCAAGTGCCGCGAACGAGCAACCTGCGTCGATCGTTCGCGTTGCGGTCAGCGAGCGGGGTGAAGTTGCGGTGAACGGGCAGCCGACGAGCCCGTGGCGACTCGAGGCCGAGGTTCACGATCGGCTGATCGATCGAGCGGAAGCCTCGATCCTCGTGATCGCCGACAAAGCCGTTCACGCGGATTCGCTGGTCGCCATCATGGACGCGTGTCGGCGTGGTGGTGCCGAGAAGATCGCCCTCGCCGTCGAAGTCGTGACCGGTCCGTGACGACGCGCGATCGATTCGCGAGCCTCCTGCGGCTCGGCTCGGCCACGGTCGTTGGCGTTGTCGCGACCGCGCTCAACCTGCTCGCCGTCGTGGGCCTCAACCGACCGCTCGAACCGGAGCCCAAGCGATCGCGATCCATACCGTCGATCATCGAAGTTTCACCTGCACCCACGCCGACCGTCGAGCGAGCGCCATCCCTCATGCCGACGGTCACCCCGATGACGTCCGCGGCACTTCCCCCGCAAGCGCCAGTTCGACCCGCCGCACCCGCGGACTCGTCCTTGCCGGAGTTGGGGATGTTGCCTTCCATGGTCGGTGCGGGACTTCCACTCCCCCAACTCGGGTCGGGTGGAGGGGAGGGGATGCCGGATGCTCTTTCGCGGGTCGAAGAACGACCCGCCGTGCTGCCGGTCACCCCTGCCACGCCGCTCGGGCGTCCGTCTCCTCGTTATCCACCTGCCGCCCAGCGGCAAGGGATCGAAGGCGTCGTCGTACTGCGTCTCGCGGTCGATGCCTCCGGGCGGGTGAGCGACGCGATGGTCGTGTCCGCCGACCCTCCCGGTGTGTTCGAGCTCGCTGCCAAGGAAGCGGCGCGTCAGTATCGATTCCAACCGGCTCGCCGCGGCGGCAAGGCTGTCATGTCCACCGTCGAACAGCGAGTCGTGTTTCGGTTGCGACGATGACCATGATCCGCTCGGTATGGCTCATCGCCACTTGGTTCGGAGGACCCGCCGTCCGTGCGGAGGAGTCTCCTGCGATCGCGGTTCACGAGCGATCTGGGCACGACGACGCAAGTGCGAACGAAAACCATGCAGTGATCGCCGCGTTGATCGACTCCGGCCAGCTCGAGGAAGCCGACCGCCAACTCCGATCCCGCGAACTCACCCGAGGATCCCGTCATCGTTTGGCAGGTCTCTTGGCGATGGCGCGGGGGGACTCCGCGGCGGCCACGGCTGCTTTCGAAGCTGCCCGCGACCTCGCCCGTAACGACCCGTCGCTCGATTTGCATTTGGCTCGGGCTTACGTGTTGGCGGAGCGCTATCCCGATGCCATTCGACTGCTCGAGCCCGTCGAAGCCTCGCAGCGTGAGTGGGTGGCCGTGCCCGTCCTGTTGGCGAGGGCGCACATCGGTCAGGGTCGAACCGATCGAGCCTATGAGGTCCTCCGTCGTGCATCGTCGAGGTTTGCCCGCAACCCGGCGCCGACCCTCGAGCTCGTCGCCTTGTGTGCCAACCTTGGGTATCTCGACGCCGCCCGAGCTTGGGCGTTGCACCTCCTCGGCATGGACATCGATACGGATGCGGTGCTTGCGGTCATGGTGGCTCTCCATCGCGACGCTCATGCACTACCGATCTTGGAGCAGTTCGCCACGCGCTTCTCCGGCCATGCCATTGTGATTGGGCATCTCGCTCATGCCTATGCTTCCGCGGGATACCCTCGAGCCGCCGCGAGTTTGTTCAGGCGCGCCCACGCGCTCGGCGGGGATTTTGCGTTCGAGTCCGCCGATCAATTTCGGGTTGCCGGTCTCCATCGCGAGGCGCTCGGCGTGAACGCTCTCGTCATGCCTCGTGAACGGCAAGCGTTGCAGCGGTTCGACATCTTGTTCGAAGCCGGAGAGATGGTTCGACTACTCGACCTCGTGTCACGCTTGCCGACCTCCGCCCAGCAGGATCCGAGCGTCCGCTACCGGATGGCGTATGCCCACTACACCCTCGGTGAACGAGCCGCGGCGACCGAGATCGCCCGCGGCCTCGAGGGCTCGGCGTTTGCGGGCGCAGCACGAGCCTTGCTCGCCGCCATGGGTCGGCTCGGTAGCTAGTCCTGCGCGAGGCAGGAGTTCCTCATGAATGATGAGACCCATCCGCGTCGCGCGTTGCGGCTCCTTCAATAGCTCGACCACGCTCAGGGTAATCGCGGCCGATTGTGGCAGTTCCAAGCTCGGCAAAGCGACGCTAGGCCGCTAGGCCGGCGGATGGAGCTCTTTCGGCTAACTACCAGCGGGGCGAACGGAGTGTTCGAAAGCCGTGGCTCGCGATGAGACCCATGCGGCCCGTGGCGCCGTCCCCGAAATTCGGGGTCCCCGAGCGAGCGAGAAGGCGTCGCAAACTCCGCCGGCGGATCATCGTCAGTTCTAAACTAAGAAAACTCCGTTCGGTCGAGCGTGAAGACCTAAGGAATCACATTTTTTCTGATTCCGAGGCTGCCGACGGCCTAGGAATCACATTTTTTCCGATCCCGGAGGTCGTCGACGAGCTGGGAATCACATTTTTTCCGATCCCGCAGGTCGTCGACGAGCTAGGAATCACATTTTTTCTGATCCCGAGGCTGTCGACGGCCTAGGAATCACATTTTTTCCGATCCCGAGGTCGTTGACGGCCTAGGAATCACATTTTTTCCGATCCCGACAGCGGCTGGCGCTGCGCATTGAGCATCTTCTGCCTGGACGCACGATCCGCAGGAGCCACCGCGTTCTACGCTACGAAGCCAGATGTCCTCACAAAAATCGCGGGCGGATCGCCGCGGTCTCGCCTCGCAGAACTACTGCCACATCACTCGTCCATCAGAGGGCATTTACTTTTCAATCGCTTTCCCATCGACGACGTAGTTGTTGCTTGACCGGTCATATTTGCGTTGTGCGCCCAGACGCCTGCTTCGCTGACGAAGTCGCCGTTTTTACACAGAGCGTCGCCGACGGTCTATCCGTTGATTCATATGTTGTCGTTGTTCGTTCCGATCTGGGCATGCAGCTTCGGGAGGTTCACAGATCTCCCCAACGATGATCGCCACGTCAGTGCTCAAGCGGTCCAGGGAAGGTCCGCTTCTCCGATCGAAGCAGATGGTACGGGTGGCGTCGTCAACCTCGTCGGGCATGAGGACGGCCTCGCGGATTTTCATCCGACCGACTACCTCGGACCTGATCGTGAACGGCGAAACGACGGTCGACGGCGACGAGTTCCTATGCACCGAGTGGCACGTCTCGGCTTGACCTCCCCGAGCATGGTGCTGGACAGTCCCGCTCGTGCGAGCGGTGTTCTGGCTTTGGACCACGCTCCTCGGTCCACAACTTGCCATCCCATCGCCGCATGTAGATGACCCCGAAATTCCAGAGAGGGGCGTGGACCTCACTTGGTCGGCGCCTGTCGGATGTCCCGATGCCGTTGCGTTTGCGAACCTTCTTGGCTCGCTGCTCGCGTCGACGCTAGAGCTCCGCGACGATGCATCGATCAAAATCGAGGGTGACATTCGACCGAGCGAGGCCGGCTTTGCATTGAAACTTTCGTTAGTGACGCCGAACGAGACCGTGCATCGCGAACTTTCGGCCGAAACCTGTGATGCGCTGGTGCAAGCTGGAGCCGTGATCGTCGCGGCGCCGATCTTGGCGTCCGGAAACGCAAACCAAGCGGCACCGGTCTCGGAGATCTTGCAGACGCCTGAAGCTGGGAACGAAGCCACGAACGAAGCCACGAACACACCCGTTGCCCATGCGACATCGCCTCCTGCATCGTCGATTCCGACGACGCCAACGGCGGAAGCGGGACGAGTGGAGGACCCTCCGCCGCCGACTCGCGCATCGAAGCCGCCGCGATTCCGAGAACGATCGTTCATCGTTGGGGTGATGGCCGGGCCAACCTTCCGAATCGGACCTGGGCTTACCAGTGGATGGCTCCAAGCGTATTTGGGCGTTCGGGGGAAAGTGTGGTCGGTCGAAGCTGTCGGCGTTCACAATTTTCAAACCGAGTCACCCGCCCGTGACCAGATCTCGGCAGTCGTCCGATTGTGGGCCGGTGGGCTTCGGCTGTGCTGGCGCCCAAACACTGCATCTCTCGAGTTTCCCCTGTGCGGTGGATTGCTCGCGGGCGCCGCGATCGGGGAAGGACGCGGACCACTCGAATCGGATCCGGTCCCGAGTACGCGTCCTTGGGTCGTCCTGCCGATCGAGGTGGGCCTGCTTTGGCCCCGGCGGGGACGTGTCGCCCTGCGCACGACGATCGGCGGCGCCATCACGGTCGTCGCACCGCGCTATCACGCAGTGTTTTCGAACTCGGCCGAGGAGATCTGGCAAGCACCACGTCTTGGTGTATTCGTGTCTGTGGGGCCGCAGGTCAGCCTTCCTTTGCATCATGTTCCGTGACGTTGCGATCGACTTCGTCTTTCGCGTGACGACGCCCCGGCAGGGTGGAGCTTGAATTGGGCCGATGACGTTCGACCTCGCCGCCATTTACCGCGAACACCATCGACTGATCTGGTGGGTCGTACGATCCTGCAGGATTCCAGAACCAGCGGTGGAAGACGTCGTTCAGGACGTGTTCGTCGCCGTCGATCGTCGACGTCATCGCCTGCCTCCCGGCGATATTCGCCCGTGGCTCGTCGGTATTGCGCGCGGTGTCAGCTACAGCCACCACCGTGGCCGGGTACGTCGTGGCCTACGCGACGCCGAATGGCTGCAGTCGCACCCGGTTGAAAGCCCCGCCGTCGATCGCACGTACGATGCGAAACGTCAACTGAATGCGATGTTTTCCCAACTCGACGAGCTCGATCCTACCCAGCGTGAAGCGTTCGTGCTCATCGAGCTGCATGGCCTCGATCCCATGGACGTCGCGCGGCTTCGCGGGGTGACTTCAGCGCTCGTCAAAGCTGACCCATTTTCGCTCTCGAGAAGTGACCCATGAGCGATCGGAGATCCGGAGCCTGTCGGTCACGACACGAGACGGCGGGATGCTGGGGGCATGAAAC
>Ga0315912_10002649_pt1 | contig 18738 bp, 18 predicted proteins | sample VfabasoilMG_FD_204469 | JGI IMG/M metagenome (GOLD analysis project Ga0315912, IMG submission 204469) | Garden soil microbial communities collected in Santa Monica, California, United States - V. faba soil | ecosystem: Environmental > Terrestrial > Soil > Garden | place: USA: California...
AACAGAAGAAACCACCACTGGTGTACACCGGCTGTACCAAATGCACAAAGAAGGCAAATTGGCCTTTCCAGCTATTAATGTTAATGACTCGGTGACTAAATCTAAATTCGATAATTTATACGGTTGTCGAGAATCATTGGTTGATGGTATCAAACGCGCAACTGACGTAATGATTGCAGGTAAAGTGGCGGTGGTGGCAGGTTATGGTGATGTGGGTAAAGGCTCTGCACAGGCTTTGCGCGCACTCTCAGCTCAGGTTTGGGTGACCGAGATTGACCCGATTTGCGCACTGCAGGCAGCAATGGAAGGTTACCGTGTGGTGACTATGGATTATGCTTGCGAGCATGCTGACATTTTTGTCACGGCAACAGGCAACTACCACGTGATTACGCATGACCATATGGCGAAAATGAAAGACCAAGCTATTGTGTGTAACATAGGCCACTTTGATAACGAGATTGATGTGGCTTCGTTAGAGAAATACAAATGGGACGAAATTAAGCCACAAGTAGATCATGTGATTTTCCCAAATGGCAAAAAAATAATTTTGCTGGCTAAAGGCCGCTTGGTTAATCTGGGTTGTGGTACAGGTCATCCTAGCTATGTGATGAGTTCATCTTTTGCAAATCAAACCATTGCACAAATTGAGTTATTCACTAAAAATGCGGACTATCCGGTTGGCGTATATACTTTGCCAAAGCATCTGGATGAGAAAGTAGCTATATTGCAATTAAAAAAATTGAATGCGCAATTGACACGCTTGTCTTCGCAGCAGGCAGCGTATATTGGCGTGCCACAAGATGGGCCGTATAAGGCGGACCATTACCGCTATTAGCTTCATAATTTAGACCAAAGGAGTAGAAATGAAATTACTTGCTGGTTGGATACTTAATGCATTAGCGTTACTGATAGTGGGCTACTTTTTGCCCGATATCCATGTTATTGGTTTCGGGGTCGCTCTGGTCGCAGCAGTGGTAATCGGCTTGGTAAATATATTGATTAAACCAATTTTGGTGATTCTGACAATACCTGTAACGATACTCACACTTGGCTTGTTCATCCTTGTCATCAATGGATTTTTATTTTGGGGCGTTGGTTATTTTTTAGAAGGATTTGAAGTACGTACAGTCATAGCAGGGATTATTGGGGCACTGGCATATAGCGTGATTTCATGGTTGTTAACGACATTGTTGATTGGTAAAAATAGGTGAAACATATTCCACTTAGCTTCGAGTTTTTCCCACCAAAAACTGCAGATGGTATCGCTAATCTGCGGGAAACACGAACTCAGCTCGCCATGTTTAAGCCGGAGTTTTTTTCTGTGACGTTTGGCGCTGGTGGTTCAACGCGTGACAGAACGATGGAGACGGTTTTTGAAATACAATCAGAGGGACAACAAGCGGCACCGCACATTTCGTGCATTTCGTCTAGCAAAGAAGAAATTCGCGAATTACTGACTACTTACAAGAGTAAAGGAATTAAACGTTTGGTCACATTACGTGGGGATGTGCCTTCAGGCGAGGTGAGTGCAGGTGACTTTAAATATGCAGCTGAGTTGGTAGCGTTTATCCGTAAAGAAACAGGAGATTGGTTTCACTTGGAAGTGGCGGCTTATCCTGAGTTTCATCCTGAAGCGATATCAGCAGCTAAAGACATTGCTAATTTTAAACGTAAAGTGGAGGCGGGTGCGGATTCAGCGATTACTCAATATTTTTACAACGCAGACGCCTATTTTAGATTTTTAGAGAGCTGCAAAAAAGAAGGTATTGATGTGCCAATTGTGCCAGGGGTGATGCCGATTTATAACTACACACAATTGGCAAGATTCTCAGGTATATGTGGCGCAGAGATTCCACGTTGGCTACGTTTGCGGCTGGAAGCTTATGCGGATGATTTGCCCTCGTTACGTGCTTTTGGCGCAGAAGTAGTTAGTGAGCTTTGCTCTACTCTATTGGTTTCGGGTGTGCCCAGCCTGCACTTTTATACGCTAAACCAAGCGGGCACTATTTCAAATATCATTAACAATATTGGTTTGGCAGCCAATAACTAGTTTATTGAACAGTTAAACCGCGCGGGTTGAATAGCGCATCTTCTACAAATAAATAATCTTTCTCACGCCCTTTGTTCCACAAAGCCATCATGGTAATCCAGCGCATCTCTTCAATGCGGATTTCTGTCTGTTTAAGTGCCATAGCGCGGTCGATAATTAAGTCGCGTTCCACATCATTAATGACGTTGGCTTGTTGAAGGAAAATAATAAAACCACGGCTTTCCATATTGATTCTTTTTAGCTCGCTATTAGTAAAAGCGCGCATTGCCGTAATTGCATGTGAATAATGTTTATCAGAATCACTCAGCATAGACTTCATTTCTTGAAACCAATCAAAGGCGCCTAATATATCACTTTTCTCAAAGCCGGCAGCCGAGAGCTCTTGCTCCAAGATATTGTCATCGGGTAGCGAGTGGTTAGCGAAATAATTTTCAAACATAAAGACTAAAACTTCAAACATATAACCTCCTCCGTACACTCGGCAGTTATGATTAGACTAAACGCTGATATTTACCGCCTTTTATGATTGTTATTTTGCCCTCCAATTCCAGCATCATAAGCATGGCTGAAAGCGTTTCTGTCGTCAATCCAGATATTGCAAGTAAAGACTCGAAATTTATGGCATCAAACCCCATGGAATCTAGTAGCTTATTGGGTTCTGCGGCCGTTTGGCCTGAATGAGCTAATGGCCCAATCGGGCTATGCTCGGACAACAGATTTCTCAATTCTTCAAGAATATCTGTTGTATTTTCTACTAATTTAGCACCTTGTTTAATGAGTTGATGGCAACCCTTAGAAACAGGTGAATGAATTGATCCGGGAATAGCAAAAACTTCACGTCCTTGTTCAGCTGCCAAGCGCGCTGTAATCAATGAACCGCTATCAATGTTGGCTTCCACCACTAAACAACCTAAACTTAAGCCACTAATAATGCGATTTCGTCTTGGAAAATTCTGTGCTTTGGAGGGCGTTCCGAGTGGAAATTCAGAAATAATAAGGCCTCGCTCGGCAATTTTGTGCGCTAGGTCGCGATGTCGCGCAGGGTAAACAATATCTAAACCAGTACCCACAACCGCTATTGTTGCACCATTGCTTTTAAGTGCACCGCGGTGTGCTGCACCATCGATGCCAAGCGCCATGCCACTTATTACGCATAGGTTTTGATCACATAAACTTTGCGCAAAGTCCTCTGCATTCTTTTCGCCTTGAGGTGTAGCGCTACGACTACCCACCATGGCAACGCTTGGATGATTTAACCAATGCAAATCGCCAATCGCATAAAGTATAGCAGGTGGATTGCTGATCTCTAGGAGCCGTTGAGGATATGCGGTGTCAGCTAACGTGACAAAATGTGCCTTGTCTTTTTTCAGCCAATCAAGTGTAGGTTTGATGACTTCAATATCCACACCTTTGTTAATTTTTTGCGAGATTTCCTTATCAACCACTTCATGTAGTTGATTGATGCTGGCACTAAAAATATCTTCCGGTGAACCGAATCTAGCAAGTAGTTGGCATATACCTATGTTGCCTAGACCTTGAATCTGATTGAGTGCTATCCATAATGCAATCTCATCAACTTCAACTTGGCTCTGTGGCATTAAGGTGTGTGTACAGAGTCTAGTGTATGAATGGCATCAGATGAGTTCATCACCAAGCCGTAAGAAACACGGTCGAATGTTCTGAATATCATAAGCAAACCAATCCGTTCTTCTGGTAATTTTACTTCTCCCGGCCCTAAAACAACTTCTTTGTTAACGGGCTCTTTTGCGAAATTGACGATTGCTTTGCCATCTTCATCTCTCGATACATCAAAATTAATTTCTTTTAATTTTGTCTCATGACCAGTATTTCTAATTTCAGGGTCTTGTATTATTTTTCCATAACGACTAATCGCCAGAACATGACCTTCTTCTATACCATCTTTTATACCAAGATTAAGTGAAACCACTGTATTGGGGCCGCCTTCAGCTACACCTCCATAAATGCGCAAAATGCGACCTCTTATGTCACTGTCTGGTGCGTGTGGTATGAAACTATTTCTGAATTCGTCAGGCGCAACAACTAAGCGATCTTTGGTAAAGATTTCTTCTTTGGCGCGCACAATGTCGCCAGTTGCGGGCTCACCATAACGAGCAATATTTAAGCTACCAAGGTGAATTGCTTCAGTGCCTAGCAGTTCTTGGGTATCCGGGTCAACAAGCTCTTCTCCGGGTCGATAAATGTCCCAATGTGTGCCTTCGCCTTCTTTAATATAGTTGATGTATACGCGTGTACCTGGGCTTAGTACCACACGGTTATCCGGCCCACCAATGATGCGTGGTGCATTATCGAGCTGACCATTTTCAATTAGCAAAGGCTGGGTTAAAAATGGTGTAATCACGCTAGGTGATATGGTTTGAATGGCTACTCTGTCTAGTTCCTCAATGCGAGCACCCGGTTCCAAGGTTACGGTTTCACGTAATAGGCTTAATTGAGGAGTGCCGTTGCTGGTGTCCAGCACAATTACATCGCCGGGGTAAATACGATGTGGATTTTTAATTTCGGTGCGATTCATTTTCCAAACTTTTGGCCACTGCCAAGGGTCTTTAAGAAACTTGCCTGAAATGCCCCACAAGGTATCGCCTTTTACCACCACGTGGCGGTCAGGGTGATTTTTTTGTAATTCAATATCCTCTGCAAATACGTTTGAGCTTAAACAAGCAAGCGCAAGCAGCGTTATAATATGGCGATGCAGATTTTTGTTATACATTTGGATGACCTCGGTCAAAATGGCGGAAATTATCCGCGAAGTTGCATTAAATTTATCATGTAATTCATTAAGAAATCAAGCATTTTTGGCAAAATACACAAGTTTATGACAACCTTAACCATATTAAATTATCCTGACCCGCGTTTGCACACTGTTGCAAAACCTGTGCAAGAGGTCAATAACGCTATTCGTAAGTTGATAGACGATATGGCCGAGACGATGTATGCCGCACCCGGTATAGGTCTGGCAGCCACACAGGTGAATCAGCATGTTCAGTTGATAGTGATTGACATTACGAAAGAACAGAATGATTTGCTGGTACTGATTAATCCGGTGATTGTTGCAAAAAGCGGACAGCAGGAATATGAAGAGGGCTGTTTATCAGTACCAGGCATATACGAAACGGTCACACGTGCAGAGAAAATTACTGTAGAAGCCCTGGATAAGCATGGAAAAAAATTTAAAATGGATGCAGAAGGCTTGCTCGCAGTGTGTATTCAGCATGAAATGGACCATCTTTTGGGTAAAGTATTCGTTGAGTATCTGTCCCCGCTAAAGCGTAATCGCATCAAAACTAAAATGCTTAAACATAATCGCGAAATCGCGCGAAATTCCTATTAGCATGAAAATTATTTTCGCAGGTACGCCCGAATTTGCCGTCCCCGCGCTCGCGGCTTTAATTGAAGCCAAACATGAAATCGTCATGGTGCTTACGCAACCAGATCGACCAGCTGGACGTGGTATGAAATTACATGCTGGCCCTGTTAAGCAGCTGGCATTACAACACAATTTGAATGTTTTCCAGCCGGAATCACTCAAGCCGGTCGAGGTGCAAACGCAGATTGCAGCCGCACAGGCTGATGTGATGATTGTTGCAGCTTATGGCTTGATTATCCCAACAGTCGTTTTAAATATGTTTAAGAAAGGCTGTTACAACATTCATGCTTCTTTATTGCCTCGTTGGCGAGGCGCTGCGCCGATTCATCGTGCGCTATTGACCGGTGATGCGGAAACAGGCGTGACGATTATGGAGGTCGTCCCCGCACTGGATGCAGGTGCGATGGTAAGCAAGAGTATGGTAGCGATTACAGAACAAGATACAACACAAACCTTGCATGATGCTTTGAGCAAAATTGGCGCAAACTTGATGGTGCAGGCAATAAACGAGCTAGAGAAAAAAGGTGTCTTGCATTCAACATCACAGGATGAAAGCTTAGTTACATATGCACACAAGCTAGAAAAGTCTGAATCTAAAATTGATTGGAGCAAAAGTGCTGTTGAAATTTCACGCCAAGTAAGAGCGTTCAATTCCTTCCCGGTCGCTACCGCGCAGTTTCGCGGTGAAACTTGCCGGCTCTGGTTTGCAACGGCTTCAAACGAGAAATCGAACGCTAAAAACGGCGAAATCATTGCACTGGGAAGCAGTATCCATGCGGCTTGTGGGCAAGGCACTTTAGAGCAAGATGTTTTGGAAATAACTGAGTTGCAATTGCCAGGTGGAAAGCGTCAAAGTGCTTTGCAATTTATTCAAGGACAGCATGTCAAAGTAGGTGAATTTTTCAGCTAAACGCTTGAATTTAGCCACTTAAGTAGCATATTTATAGTAACGTTATTTTCATTGGAGATTCACATGTTCGGTAACTGGGTAAAAACATTCATGCTTATGGCAGCAATCACTGCACTGTTTGGTGTGGTCGGCGCGGCGCTTGGTGGTAGTGGCGGTATGCTAATGGCGCTTGCGTTTGCAGGCTGTATGAATGTCTATGCCTACTGGTTTTCAGACAAGGCTGTGCTCAAAATGTACAACGCACAAGAAGTCACGCCAGATAATATGCAGTTTCGCAGCTATTACAACATGGTGAAAGAGCTTGCACAAAATGCCGAGCTGCCCATGCCAAAAGTGTATGTGATTGACGAGCAACAACCTAATGCATTTGCCACAGGCCGCAATCCGGAAAATGCTGCTGTGGCTGCTACGGCAGGCATCATGCGAATTCTAAGCGAACGCGAATTACGTGGTGTGATGGCGCATGAGCTTTCTCACGTCAAACATCGTGATACGCTTATTTCTACTATCTCGGCTACCATGGCGGGTGCAATCTCGGCTCTCGCGCAATTCGGCATGTTTTTCGGTGGTGGCCGTGGGCAAGATGGTCAGCGTGGCAGCCCGATTATCGGCATATTGATGATGTTTTTGGCACCACTGGCTGCTTCGCTTATTCAAATGGCTATTTCACGTTCGCGTGAATTTGAGGCGGATAGAATGGGTGCTGAGATTAGTCGTGATCCGAAAGCGTTAGCCAGCGCATTAGAAAAAATCCACAATTACGCGCATCAGATTCCTAATCAAACGGCTGAAATGCATCCTGAGACAGGGCAGATGATGATTATTAATCCGTTATCGGGAGTTTCTTTCGATAGCTTGTTTAGTACGCATCCGAAAACGGAAGAACGAGTGAGAAGATTGATGGCAATGGATATTATGCAATAATAGACTTTATGTTTTATCTGCCGCATCTATTTTTACCAGTATTAGTCGTTTTGGCTATATTAATTGCGGGCACTCCGCCAGAAATGTCCATTTCTGGTTTGGAACAGGCTTTTGACCATTTCGTACAAAGTTATTTGATGCTCTCTTTACCACACTGGATTTGGGCCGCTGTTTCCGCATACTTCGATACTTCTAAGAACTCTGCTGTAGGAGGGTTTATTGGCTTGCATTTATTGCTTGTTGTTATTGCACTTTTGATATTTATGCAACCAGCACCTGAATCAGCAAACGGGTGGTTCATATATTATTTTGGCGCCCCTGTAGTTATAATTTTGGGGGCGTTAGCAGGAATGTATTTTTCTGCATGGGAAAAGAGTAAGTAGTCGCTCTCGCGCGACTGGCGAGTTACTTTACTTTTGCTTGCTCAAAAGAAAGTAACCAAATAAAAGAGCACCCCGCTGCCGCTTTTCTCCTTCGGTCTTAGCGTGGCGACTGCGGAACTCACTTCGTTCAAACAGTCCTCGCCGCCTACCATCTGCCACTCAAGCCTCAGGCGCAGCAAAGGGGGATGAAAGTCAAAACCAGTTGAAATAGCGCCGTTCTATTAGCCCTAGCACTCACATATGAAGTAAAATCAGGCTTTAGCGTTTATTGCCTGAAAGTTTTTTTGTACATCTCCCAACAAATAGCTGCAACTGCTGTCAATCTTGTGATGTCCGGCCGTAATCTAACCTTGGCATTGCCAGAAGCGATGAAACTGCACCCAAAAGCAACACCGCAACAACGCGGCGCTGCGGCAGATTTAAGCTATGGCACTTTAAGATTTTACGGTGAAGTTAACGCTTACTTACAGCAGTTGCTGGAAAAACCTTTATCCTCTGAAATTATTAAAAGCTTGCTGCAAGTGGCTATTTATCAGTTGTTGCATGATAAAGCCGAGTCTTTTACCGTAGTGAATCAAGCCGTGACAGCGGCAAGCTATGCAAAACCACGTTGGGCAAAAAGTTTGGTGAATGGTGTGCTGCGTAACTTTTTGCGGCGAAAAGACGAGCTAGGAAACAACATAAAGTCCGATGAAGTCGCAATTTATTCTTATCCGCAGTGGTGGATTAATCGGCTCAAGAGACAATATCCAAGCGCTTGGCAGAGCATATTGGAAACGGGAAATTCACATCCTCCCTTAACGTTGCGAGTAAATACAAAAAAAATAGCAATAGCGGATTATTTGGCTATGCTGGCCAAAGAAGGCATTGAGGCCAATCATGTGGGCAGTCAAGCAGTGATTCTAACCAAACCAATTTCTGTAGAAAAAATCCCTTTGTTTTCAGATGGTACAGTTTCAGTGCAAGATTATGGTGCGCAGTGCGCAGCTTATCTGTTGAGTGCTCCAGCAGGTGCACGGGTGCTGGATGCTTGTGCTGCACCCGGAGGAAAGACGGGGCACATTTTAGATTTGGCAGAAGTAAATCTTACTGCGATTGACAGCGATGCGCAGCGTCTAAAGCGTGTGGCAGATAACTTAAAGCGACTGGATTTAAGTGCCGATTTAAAAGTAGGCGACGCAGCCAAGCCTGAGGCTTGGTGGGACGGAAACCCTTATGACTATATTTTGGCCGATGTACCGTGCACGGCCTCTGGTATCGTGCGGCGGCATGTAGATATTAAATGGCTGCGTCGTGAGGCAGATATCGTCTCATTTTCGCAACAGCAGTCGGCAATTTTGCAACAATTGTGGCATTTATTAGCAAAAGGCGGTAAATTACTCTATGTGACTTGTTCGATTTTTGATGAGGAAAATCAACAACAAATTGAACATTTTTTACAAAAAAACGATGATGCAATTCAGCTACCACTTTTATTGACTAAAGAGACTTCTAAAAACATTCATCTTGATCATGGTCAACTTATACCTTCCAACTACCACGATGGCTTTTTTTATGCGCTTTTGCAGAAAAATTAGGGTTTTTCTTGCGCTCATGTTTACCTGCATGTATGTGTTTGCAGCGGTTAGCAGCATCGTGATTAAGAATGCAGAACTGCAAGATATGGATGATGCCTATAAACTAAATGCAGATTTTGATATCAGTTTTAATGAGGCGATTGAAGAAGCCATAAACAAGGGTGTGCCGTTGGCTTTTTTGGTAGAGTTTCAGGTAGTCAGTCCGAAAAAATACTGGTTCGATGATGAAATTGTCACTACATCAACAAACTATACTTTGAGTTATCACGCTTTGAGTCGTCAATACTTGGTGAGTCACAATGGTCGCCAAACATCTTATGAAACGTTGGGCGAAGCCAGACAAGACCTGATGAAGCTTGAGAACTGGAAAGTGTTAGATAAATCGCAGATTGAAAAAGGTGAGGTTTACAAGGCAGCCTTACTAATGCGTCTTGACCAAAGCAAGCTACCTCAGGCGTTACAAGTGGAGGCAATTGGCTCAGAGCATTGGAATTTAACTTCGCAAAAATATGAGTGGATGCTAAAAGAGCTTAATAAATAAAGTATGAGCAAGTAGACATGAGATACGTAGTATTTGTTAGCGTGGCATTAGGTTTGATATTGCTCTATTTGCTATCGCTTGCGAGTGCCAACACAGCCATTTCTGGCGATTATTACAAAATCCTGTTGTACCTTAACATTGCTCTGGCAGTTGTTCTGACCGTACTTATTGCTATTCAGTTATGGAATCTTTATAAAAAAACCAAAAGTCGCGTTGTAGGTAGTAGGCTCAATATGCGCCTTGTGAGTGCATTCGCGCTGATGGCAATTATTCCTGGTTTGATTGTGTACTTGGTGTCAGTAAATTTTCTTTCTCGATCAATTGAATCTTGGTTTAACGTCAAAGTGGAATCTGCTCTCGATGGTGGTCTGAGTTTAGGACAACGCGCGCTGGATATTATGCTGGCCGATATGGAAATAAAAGCTGAGAACATGGCTAATAGTCTAGAACTACAACCTGTTCGCTCGCAGTACAGCTTGTTTAATGATCTACGTGAAAAGTCAGGCATACAAGATGCGGCTTTACTGTCGCTACAAGGTAGAATCCTGTCAGTTTCGAGTAGTGATCCTGCCAGTTTTTTGCCTGAACTGCCTAGCATTCCGCAATTGCGGCAAGCCAAAAATCAGATATACGGAAAAATTGAACCAATCCCTAATAAAGGTCTTTACATGCGTATTTTAGCGCCGGTAAATACACAAAGTTTAGCGGGCGAAACTTTGATTTTGCAGTTGCTGCAGCCAGTACCCAAAACCTTGTCCAACACAGCAGAGGCAGTGCAGGATGTTTATCGAGATTATCAAGAACTCTCTTATAGTCGCAACTCACTCAAGGATGTTTTCAAACTTACACTTACATTGGTGCTGATGTTGGCGATGCTCTCAGCATTGGCGATTGCATTTGTATTAAGTCGCAGGTTATCGCAACCCCTGACAGTGCTGGCGGAAGGCACGCGTGCTATTGCCGCGGGCGATTACAGCACCATGCTACCAGAACATGGTAAAGATGAATTGGGTGTGCTAGTGAAATCGTTTAACAGCATGACGCGCCAATTGGATGATGCGACTAAGGCTACTGATCGTAACCGTGCGAGGCTGGAAGCAGCGCGTGGCTATTTAGAAACGATTTTGGCGCATTTGTCTTCAGGTGTGTTGGCAATCAATCGCAATGGTGAGTTACGTACTTATAATTTAGCTGCGAGCGACATTTTAGGGTTAAATTTAGCGCCGTTTGAGAATCAGAAATTTATTAAGATTGCGAATGATCATGTGTTTTTAGCGCATTTTGTGGAGCTGGTGCAAACGCATTTTGAGCTTACTCAGACTAAAGAAAAAGCTGAAACAGAGTTTAGCCAACAGGTCGAAATCACGAGACCACAAGGTAAGCAATTATTATTAGTGCGTGCGACACGTCTGCCAAAAGGTGCGGATAGCGGATTTGTGGTGGTGTTCGATGACGTTACCACTATGGCGCAAGCTCAGCGTGACGCAGCTTGGGGTGAAGTGGCGCGACGGCTGGCGCACGAGATTAAAAATCCGCTTACTCCAATTCAGCTTTCTGCAGAACGTTTACAGCATAAGTTGACCACAAAACTGAATGAGGATGATGCTAACGTACTAAAACGAGCGACAGATACTATCGTGAATCAAGTTGGCGCGATGAAATCCATGGTGAATGAGTTTAGTGAGTATGCGCGTGCGCCGTCCGCTAACTTAATTAAACTTAATCTTAATAAATTAATTAAAGATGTATCTGCACTGTACGACAGCGCACAAACAAAAATCAGCTTCGAGTTGGCGCCAACTATGCCTGACATTTTGGGTGATGCCACAATGTTGCGGCAAGTGTTGCACAACCTAATGCAAAACGCACAAGATGCATTAAAAGAAATTAGTGAGCCAGAAATTATTGTTAAAACTGTGTTTGATGATAACACTGTTAAATTGACTGTAACTGATAATGGACAAGGTTTTCCAGCAGATTTATTAACAAGTGCGTTTGAGCCGTACGTCACCACAAAGGCGCATGGCACGGGTCTGGGTCTGGCGATTGTTAAGAAAATGGTTGAAGAACATTTTGGGCAAATTAAAATTGAAAATAACCCCGGAGAATTTAACCAAAGCCACGGCGCCTGTATTACTATTGTGTTGCCGCTACAAAAAACGCTAGAAAAAGAAGTATTGGCAGAAAAAGGTAAGTCTAAAGCAGTGAGTGTAAGAAACAACAATAAAGGGAAGAAAGCGGCATAACATGGCGTCACGACATATTTTGGTAGTAGATGATGAAATTGGTATTCGCGAGTTATTGAGTGATATTTTGCAAGACGAAGGGCACCGTGTCACGCTTGCGGAGAACGCACAAATTGCACGTGAAATGCGTTTGGAGCAACGACCAGACTTAGTACTTTTAGATATTTGGATGCCTGATTGTGATGGTATTAGTTTGCTTAAGGAATGGGGCAATGCAGGTTTGCTGACCATGCCAGTGGTAATGATGTCTGGCCATGGCACGATTGATACCGCGGTAGAGGCAACACGTATAGGCGCATTTGATTTTTTAGAGAAGCCGATTGCCTTGCAAAAGCTGCTCAAAACTGTAAACGCAGCTCTCAAACATGCAGAAAATTTACCAAAAACAGAAATGAATCTGGCGAGCTTTGGCAAAAGCCTGATGGTGAACGAATTAAAACAAAGATTAGAGCAAATCTCTCGTACCAAAAACCCATTATTACTCATGGGCAAGAAAGGCGGTAGCGTGGAGTTATGCGCACGTTTTTTACATACCGCCGGTACGCCGTGGGTAAGCCTGTCTGAATACGAAAAACTTGCTAACGCGCCACTGGAAATTTTGGAGCAAGCGCGTGAAGGTGTGGTGTATATCGATGAAGTCACTGCACTTAATAAAACTGAGCAAAAGGGCCTGCTTTTAATGTTAGTGAAAGCGGAGAAATATGAAGTGCGAGTGGTGTGTGCAACTGCGCATAGCATGCCCCAACTTGCAGAAAATGCGCAGTTCGAGCAGCCATTGCTACAGGTGCTTTCTACAACCACTCTAAAAGTGCCTGCATTAAATGATCATCGCGAAGATATTCCGGATTTGGCAATTTCTATGGCCAGTTTACTAACTGAAGTGTCCGGTGTGGGTTATAAGAGTTTTGATGTGGCGGCTTTAAATGCGATGCGCAATGCCGAATGGCCTGGGGATTTGGTGCAATTGGAGGCAGTAGTACAAAACCTTATGTTATCGAGTTTAGGCGAAAAAATCACATTGGAAGATGTAGCTCGTGTACTAGAACAATTTACTGATACGCCTGAAAATCAAGCTTCGATGCAAGCAGCATTACCGATTGATTTAGCCCAGCCATTACGTGAAGCGAGGGATGAATTCGAGCGTTTTTATTTCAAGCACCACATGAAATTGGTGAATAACAATATGAGTAAGCTTGCTGAGATTTCGGGCTTGGAACGCACACACTTATACCGTAAATTAAAGCAACTGGGAATTAATATCAAAGGCTAGTTGTTTAAGGTAAGCACAACTGGCGTGTGATCAGACGGCCGTTCTAATTTGCGTGGCACTTTGTCTATGACGCAAGTTTTACAGGCATTCTTTAAGGCGTCGCTTACTAAAATATGGTCAATGCGCATACCAAGATTGCGTCTAAACCCCGCCATCCGATAATCCCACCAGCTGAAGTGTCCGGCGTCTTTCTCAAATAATCTGAAGCTATCGTGCAAACCTAAAGTAGTAAGTCTTCTATAAGCTTCTCGTTCGGGTTCCGATACTAAAACCATGCCAATCCATGCCGCTGGGTCATGACAATCACGATCATCAGGGGCAATGTTGTAATCACCTAGCAAAACAAGATTAGGGTATTTTTCTAGTTGGCCTGCAAGCCAATATGTAAGCGCCTCTAGCCAGCGCAGTTTATAAACATATTTTTCTGAGTCTACTGTCTGCCCGTTTGGAATATACACACATACAATTCTTACACCATTTACGGTTGCGCTTATAACGCGTCTTTGCGCATCATCAAAATCAGCTATGCCATATTCCACATCGTTAAGCGCATGTTTGCTTAAAATCGCCACACCGTTGTATGTCTTTTGACCGCTATGTACCGCTTTATATCCTGCTTCTGCCAGCTCGGTAAAGGGGAATTTATGATCTTCTTGCTTAGTTTCTTGCAAGCACAGTACATCGACAGGATTTTCACGCAGCCAATTCAGCACATGCGGCAAGCGCACATTCAGCGAATTGACATTCCAGGTTGCGAGTTGCATTAATTCATGCCGTTGTGGCGAAGGAGAGCGTCAATACTAGGCTCACGTCCACGAAACGCGACAAAAGACTCCATGGCAGTACGTGAGCCTCCCTTTGCTAAAATTTCTTGCCAGAATTTTTGTCCTGTTGCTTCAGAGAGTACACCATTTTCTTCAAATAGGCTGTAGGCGTCAGCAGATAGGACTTCTGCCCATTTGTAGCTGTAATATCCTGCCGCATAACCACCTGCAAAGATATGCGAGAAGTTGTTAGGGAAGCGATTCCATATTGGTGGACGCACCACAGCAACTTGGTCGCGCACCTCTTCTATTAAATTAAGCGGCGTTTTCACGCCGTTAGGGTCAAATTCACTGTGTAGCTTGATATCGAATAATGAAAATTCGATTTGGCGTACGGTTTGCATACCTGCTTGAAAGTTCTTGGCAGCAACCATTTTATCGAATAATTCACGGGGTATTTGTGCGCCAGTATCAACGTGCTGTGTCATATGACGAAGCACATCCCATTCCCAGCAAAAGTTCTCCATAAACTGGCTGGGCAACTCTACTGCGTCCCATTCCACACCTTTAATGCCAGAGACGCTGTAGTCATCAACTTGCGTCAGCATATGATGCAAGCCATGGCCAAATTCGTGGAACATGGTAATCACTTCATCATGTGTAAATAAGGCTGGCTTGTCACCGACTGGCGCCGAGAAGTTGCAAGTAAGATAAGCAACTGGGGTCGTAAGTTTGTTATTTACGATACGGCGTGTAATTGCTTCATCCATCCATGCGCCACCACGTTTGTTGTTTCGGGCGTACAGGTCTAAATAGAACTGACCGACTAGCGTGCCATCGTGACGCGTGATTTCGTAAAAATGAGCATCCTTGTGCCAAGTAGGTGCGTTGGATTTTCTAACGAATACGCCAAAAATGGTTTCGACTACTTTAAATAGTCCAGCCAATACTTTTGCTTCAGGAAAGTATTGTTTTACTTCCTGATCGGAAAACGCATATTTCTCTTCTCGTAGTTTTTCACTTACATATGAAACATCCCAAGCTTGCATATCAGTGATGCCCAGTTTTTTTGCATAAGCCACAAGCTCAGACATGTCTTTCTCAGCATAAGGTTTAGCGCGCTCAGCAAGTGTTTCTAAAAACTCAATGACTTGTTTTGGCGAGTCTGCCATTTTCGTGGCGAGTGATAATTCTGCAAAGTTGTTAAAGTCCAGCAATTCAGCTTCCTCTTTGCGCAACTTTAGCAATTGCGTGATGATAGGGGTGTTATCAAATTCAGGCTTACCAAACTCACTAGCACGCGTTGCGTAAGCGCGGTAAAGCGTTTCGCGCAAATTGCGGTTATCCGCATATTGCAATACGGGTAGGTAGCTGGGAAAGTGCAGGGTGATTTTGTGGCCCGTTTTGTCATCTGCCATAGCAGCAGCTTTAGAGGCCTGCAACACGTCTTCTGGCACGCCCGTGAGTTGCGCGCCATCTTTTATAAACATGGCGTATTCATTGGTAGTGTCGAGCACATTTTCTTCAAATTTTGCGGCGAGTTTTGAAAGTTCTTCACTTATCGCTTTGAATCGCGCTTTTTTCTCTTTTGGCAGTTCAGCGCCGCCGAGCTTAAAATCACGCACTTCGTTGTTGATGATTTTTTGTTGAGCCGCAGACAATTTGTCAAAGTCGACACTATTTTTAATAGCTCGATATTTTGCGTACAGCCGCTCATCTTGCGCTAAGTCGCTATAAAAATCAGTGAGTTTTGCTAAGTTGTCATTGTAGGCTTCACGCAATTCCGGGCTGTTCACAACGGCATTCATGTGTCCTACTTGCGACCAGGCACGTGATATTTTTTCATCCATATTTTCAAGTTCTAATGCAAAGTTTTGCCATGTTGGTATTTCTTTGCTCGTTGCCAAAGAGTCCACAAGTGCTCTGCCTTCAGCCAATAAGCTATCCATTGCAGGGCTTACATGCTCAGGTTTTATCTCGTTAAATTTCGGCAGTCCGGCAAAATGAAGCAATGGGTTTGACACAAAATATCCTTAGAAATGGCTAGTTAATTAACCTTAAACAAATTGGGTAGCGATAAGTTTCACCCTTACTTGTAGAGATGGCGGCGATAATGCAAAAAACAATATTCAATAGCCAAACAATTCCCACAAATAAAAACCCAATTAGAACAACCGCTAGCGTCCAAGAAATAAGATAAGCAAGTATTACTGTAATCTGGAAATTAAGTGCTTCTTTCGCTTGGTCGGCAATATAGGGGTTATCGTCTTTTTTTAGTATCCATACGATTAGTGATGGGATAAATGCAAATATGGTACCGCCCAAGTGGGTAACGGTGGCAATATTTTTATCGTCGTTGCTTGGTACTGAAATATCTTCTGCCATTTTGCTCTCCTGAATTAATGATTGATTTTACTGACTAGTAGTTCAATTTTTTCAATATCATCGTTCTTAAGTAACTTGCGGGCTGCACTACTTAATTTGACCGAGTGGCTTTGTAGCACCTGCTGCTTAACGCTTAAAACATTACTGGGGTGCATGGAGAATTGGCGCAAGCCCATGCCTAGCAACAATTTGGTAAGTTTGGCATCACCAGCCATTTCGCCACAAATAGAAACTGGTTTTTTTGATTTTGCCCCAGCCTGTAAAGTCATCGCAATCAGGCGCAGCACCGAAGGGTGTAGCGGATTGTAAAGATGTGCAACTGCGTCATCAGTACGATCAATCGCTAATGTATATTGAATAAGATCGTTGGTACCAATAGACAAGAAATCTAACTCACGCGCAAATGAATTCGCATTAATTGCTGCTGCAGGTACTTCTATCATGCCTCCCAGTTCGATTTTTTCATTAAACGGAGTATTTTCTTTGCGCAGCGATGATTTTGCGCGCTCTAGAAGTAATTTGGTTTGGCGTAACTCACCTAAAGACGAAAGCATAGGAATCAAAATTTTGATGTTGCCGTAGTGCGAGGCACGTAATAAAGCTCGCATTTGTGTGTGAAATATCTGTGGCTCTGCCAAACAAAGTCTGACAGCACGTAAACCCAGCGCAGGGTTTGCACAATCGTTAGCAATATCAGGGTTCATTTGTTTATCTGCGCCCAAGTCTAATGTGCGAATGATGACAGGTAGACCCGACATTGCTTCTGCCACTTGTTTGTAGGCTAAGAACTGCTCCTCTTCATCGGGCATTTCGTGCCGATTCATAAATAAAAATTCGGTACGGTAAAGACCGATGCCGGTAGCATTGGATGTTTTGGCCGCAGTGACATCTTCGGGTACTTCAATATTGGCAAACAGTTCAATTGCCGTACCGTCCATGGTGATGGATTTTGTGGTTTTGATGCGTTTGAGTTTTTGTTGCTCAAGTTGCCATTGATTTTGGCGTAGCTCATATTCAGCCAAAATCTCTTTGCTAGGATTAACAATGACAACACCTTGACTGCCATCAACAATAATCCATTCGCCATCATCGATTAAATCACGCGCTCGTTGCAATGCAACAATGGAGGGGATGTTAAGGCTGCGCGCTAAAATGGCAGTGTGCGAGGTGACACCACCAACATCAGTAATAAAGGCCGCAAACTGATGCTGCTTAAATTGAATCGCGTCTGCGGGTGAAATATCATGCGCAACCAAAATGGTTGCACTCTCTTGACGCTGGCTATTGGACTGATTGGGGGCCTGACTAGGATGGCCAAGTAGTACTTTAATTACACGCTCGACCACCTGAATCACATCATGCTTGCGTTCACGTAGATACTCATCGGCAATTGCATCAAACTGTTCTACGATATCATCCATTTGCTGCTTAATCGCCCATTCGGCGTTGCATAGCTCGCCACGGATAATATCTTTTGGTATTTCCGATAAGGATTTATCGGCCAGCATCAACAAATGAGTGTTGATAAACGAGGCTAGTTCTGCGGGTGAGTTTTTAGGTAGCTGACCACGGATAGTTTCTAAATCATGTTTGACGGTGGCAACGGCATCGTCGAACCGTTTAACTTCACTTTCAATTAAATCTTGAGATAATTGATAATGGACTACTTCCAGTAGAGCATTAGATACCAAATGTACCCTACCAATGGCAATACCACTGGATACGCCGACACCATGGATGCTGAAGCTGGACAATTATTCACCTTCGCCGAAGTAGTCGTTAATTAATGCTTTTAAGGCATCGATTGCCTCAATTTCATCTGTGCCACTAGCTTCAAGCTCAATCATAGAGCCTTTAGATGCAGCTAGCATCATTACACCCATAATGCTTTTGGCATTCACACGGCGACCATTGCGTATGACCCAAATCTCGCTTGTGAACTGGCTGGCGGTTTGTGTAAATTTGGTGGAAGCGCGCGCATGTAGACCGAGGACATTAATTATTTCGATTTCTTCTTTGATCATTATTTTTTCTACTTAATTTTTGGAATCGTTATGCTCGCAACCGAGCCTTGTAAAATGTACTACGCCATCACGGCCACCGCTTATAGCCTTTTCAAGGCATTTTTTGATTGATGCTTCACGATAATTCAGTACACGTACCAGCATGGGCAAATTAACGCCAGCCACGCCTTCCACATGATCCGGATTGAGCAATTTCAGCACCATATTGCACGGTGTTGCGCCGTACATGTCCGACAGTACCAATACGCCTTGTCCTGT
>Ga0315912_10002650_pt1 | contig 18734 bp, 19 predicted proteins | sample VfabasoilMG_FD_204469 | JGI IMG/M metagenome (GOLD analysis project Ga0315912, IMG submission 204469) | Garden soil microbial communities collected in Santa Monica, California, United States - V. faba soil | ecosystem: Environmental > Terrestrial > Soil > Garden | place: USA: California...
CGAGGTTTTTCGGATGCTCGCGGCCGTCCATGTAGACGGTGCGAAAGGTGTGCGGGCCGCCTATATCGAAGATGAAGAGGCGTTTGATCTCGGGCAGATTGACGAACTCGACGCCGTACGGCGTCTGGAATTGCCGCGCCGTGCCGCTCGCTTTACAGCGTGTGTGCGGCTCGAGCTCGTGGATCTGCCGCGCGTCATAGAGCGCCCTCGCCCATGGCTGAAAGGGCGTCTGGTCTGCGGGGTTGATCGGGTCGGTGATGCCGAACTGCGGCGTCCACACGCCCTTCTCTTCCGGCGTGGCGCCCCAGAGAATCGCACGGCCGTCCGCGTCGCGCGGCGCGGGACCCGGCGGCGGCGCGTTCGGATTGCGGTTACGGCGCTGCGCCGCGGCGGGGTCGGCGATGACCAGCGCCGCCAAGAGCAAGACGGACGCGAGCACGGTCAGCTTCATGAACCTGTCTCCGTAGTCGAACCGGGCATCACGCGCCGAGGATCAATTGCCCTGATTCGGCTGATTGGCGCTCGAGTCCGCGTCGAGCGTCTGACCTGGCCGGCCGCCCGTCGCCGTCAGCGTAACGGTGCGCGCGTTCATGCGATTCTCGCCATTGCGCGCTTGAAAGCCGTCGACGGTGACCGACTCGCCGATCTTCAGCGTCTCGCGGCGCCAACCTTGGCGCTGCAAGCCGTGCGGCGGGCCCATCTCGGCGCCCCAGTTCGAGACCTGACCCGTCGCCTCGTCCTTCACGTTGATATAGAACCAGACGTGCGGGTTCGTCCATTCGACCTTCGTGACGATGCCGGTCAGCTTCAATGGCTTTGCGGCGTCGAACTCGGCCGAGAACGAATGGTGCGCCAGCGCAATTCCGGAAAGGAGCATGCCGGCGACGAGCGAGGCGGCCACTGTGCGAACGTTCATATTGCGATCCTCCAATCAACTTGGCTCGCCGGCGAGCGCCGATTACGAGCGATTGTCTTGACAGAAATAGACGGGCAATTCGCCCTCGACCCACTTGAGCTCCCAGCCGCTCGACCACGGTTTCGTGTACGCACCGGGATCGTCGACGGTGACCTCGTAACGTAGCGTGTTGTAGTCGGTGCGCGTGAAGCGCTCGACGAGCGAGAGTTGGTTCGTATGCGGCAAGCCGCCGTTCGTGAACCAGAAGTCCTCGTTGAACCCGGTCGTCTCGACGACCAACGTGTCGCCGTCCCAGTGCGCAACGGCGCGGCCGTAGTAGAGCGGGTTGTCGTCGTCGCCTTGCACTTGCCCGGTCGGCGTGCGGCCGTCCATGTAGATGATGCGGTAGTTGCGATTGCCGCCGCCGATCAACACGAACATCCGCTTGCGCGCGAGATCCTGGACGAACTGCACGCCGTACGGCGTCTGCAGCTGGCGCACGGCGCCCGGATTCTTGCAGTTCAAGAAACCCGGGTCGTCGGCGAGATGCCGCTGCTGGCGATGCTCGTAGAGGCCCAAGGCCCACGGCTGAAATGGCGCGACGCGCGGTGCGTCGGCGAGGCGCGCGAGCACGCCGTCGCCGTCCATGCGCACGTTCGCGCCGGCCTGCTGCAACACCGTGCTCGTCGGATACGCCCAGTACCCGCCGCTTGCGTCCGCGACGCCGAGCAGCGGTTTGCCGTCGGCGCTGCGCGGCACCGGCTTTTGCTGTGCGCGCGACACCACGGGCGGCTTGTCCGTGACGTTGTAGACCTGGCGACCGTTCGCGAGCGCGACGCGCGTTCCCCAGATTTGCCGCGAGCCGTCGCGAGCCTCGGGACCGCTGGCGCGAACGGTATCACCCGGCTTCAACGTGTCGTGCGCCCAACCGCTGCGACCCAAGAGCACGGTGCTCTCGAGCTCGACGGCCCAGTTCTCGACGGTGCCGTCGGCGTTCGTGACATTGACGAATACGTGGACGTGCGGGTTGCGCCAATCGACGTTCGTCACGATGCCGCGCAAGTCCTTCGGCTTCGCCTCGTCGAACTTCGCGGCAATCGCGTGGTGCGCAACGGCGAGGGGCGCTACGAGCGCGGCGCACAGACCGAGGCACAAACGCGCAATGGAGCGCGACGTCATTGCCGGCTCGCCATGAAGGTGCCGCGGCCTTTGTTGCTCGACCAAGTGCCGTTGATCGAACGATTGGGCAACTCGAGATTCTCGATCTTGCCTTCGATGACGTAGCTGACGGTGCTGCCGTCCTTATCCTTGCCGTCGGCCTCGAGCTTGACCACCCAGCCTTTCGGCTCGAGCGACGCGGCTTTGATCGGCATGTTGTCGGTGCCTGGGTTGATCATGCCGGTGATCGCTTTGCCGTCCCAGTCGAGGATCAGCAAGATGTTGTCGCCGTGGACCGTGTTGCCCTTCCACTCGCCGAGCCACGAGCCCTTGAGCGGGTGTCCTTCTTGCGCGCCGCCGGTAGCGAGCAAGCCCAGCGCGAGCACGGCCACTGCGGTCGTTATCAATCTTTTCATCATCTCTCTCTCGATCCGAATCGCAGCCAGTGTACGTTGCGCCCCGCAGCGGCCGAGATAAAGAATTGTCGGTGACTAGCCGCAGCTCACGAGTCCCACGGCCAACTGCGAGCTTTCGAGACGATCGCTGCAGCCGGGACGAATATCGCCGGGGCTCGCTGCCGTCACGTTGCGGCAATTACGCCGAACCATTTTGCCGTTCGCCTCGCGTGTTTCGAGCACGCTCGTCGTCGCAGGGCATATCGCCGGAACCCGCGCCCCGCAATCGAGATCGGGCCTGCTCGCGCACGCGAATAGAAACACGCGCCGGCCATCGCGCAGATCGAAACCCCAGAACACGAGCTCGGTGCCGACCCGGCCGTTCTCGCCCGTCGCGTTGGCGTCCACGAGCGCGGGAAAAATCTCCGCCGGGGGCTGCTCGAACACCGTTTCCGGGCCCTGACGGACGTTCATCTGCCGCTCCGGGATCTGCTCCTGAGCCGCGGCACCGAGCATGCAGCCGAGCGTTGCAGTTGCGATAGCGAGCCGTCTTGGCATCGATGACCTGCCGCGAGTCGCGGCCCCCAGAGCGCGTGCTTGCTCAAGCGTATGCCGACGCTCGCGCGCCCCGCAACATCGCGTTCCTGATTCGCCGATCAGTAACCGAGCCGAACGACGCCTTGTGCCATGCCCTCGACGGTCCCCGCCGTCAGCCATTCGAGCGAAGCACGAAACAGCAGCAAGTGGTTCGACTCCCACATTGCGTTGTGTGAGGAGCAAGCGAGATCGACCAGCACCTTGTTCTCGGCGCCGAGGTCGTCGAAGTACTCCCGCACGCGCTCCGGCACGACTTGCTTGTCGTGGATACCGGCAACCATCAACGTCGGCGTCTGCATGCGCTCCACGGCCGCTTTGCCGAAGCCCCAGACGGTCGTGTTCGGCGCGCGCCGCACGCCCTGCCCCCACGACGCGCCGACGGGATCCGATTCGAGCATCGCGCGCCACACGGCCGCAGCAGCCGCAGGCTCGTACTGATCCGCGCACCCGACCTGACGGTCCCAGTTCGCAGTGAAGTCCGCGTGCGATTGCGCGTTGAACGCAACGCCGCTCGCAGGGCTCGGCTGTGGCGGCTCCTGCTTCGCGTTGCGCGAGTACGCCGGCGCAAGCAGCACGAGCTTCGCGACCTTGTCCGGATTGCGCGAAGCGTAGCCGCCGGCTCGCGGACCGCCCAGCGACCAACCGACCAGGCTCACGCGCGGCACGTCACGCAGCTTACGGATGTACTCGACGACGGCATCGAGGTCGCTCCAGTCGGTTGCGATCGTTGTGAGTTGCGCGTCGTGGTTGGCTTTGCAAGTCGTGCGGCCGAGGGCCGTCTGTTGCTCCGCCGAAAGATTGCAGACGTCGTTCATGAGGTTCGGGCGCGTGGAGCGACCGTAGCCCGTCATGTCCATGGAGAACACGTCGAAACCGGCGGCGGCAAGAAACGCCATCCAGCTGTAATCCGCATACGGAACGTCGAACGCGACCTCGGCCGGAGTTCCCGCGCCGTGCACGAACAGCACGACGCGATCGTCGCGCGGCGCGCCGCGCTGAATCGTTGCGGGCTTCACGCGCTCGCGCACGTAGATCTCGACGGTTTGGCCTGCGATCGACGGGACGATCGACCGGTTCGGAACGTAGTGGTCGACGGTCAGAATATGCTGACTGTCTTCGCCCGCGGTCGGCTGCGCGGCCACGGAGCCGGCGGCCAACGCTGCAAAGAACGCGATCGCGAACGTGCGCATCTGAATCCCCCTGGAAAGCTGGGGACAAATCGTCGCAGGTTTGCCCGGTCGCGCCTAGCTCTCGCGAGCCGCCGCGGTCATGAGGCTCGCGAGCGCGGCGTCCGCCTCGCTGCCCGACGCCGTGAGCGCTGCGACGACCCGTTCGCGATCGGCATTCGAGCGGTTCTGACTCAGCTTGAACTTGCCCTCTAGCTTCGTGACGCGGATGTCGATGCCGACGATGCCGGCTAGCCGGCGCCTATCGTAGTCAGGCACCCATGGCGCCGGGCGGCCGAGCTCGTACTTTGCGGCGAGTGCCTCGACATGCTGGCGCGTGCGCTCTGGGTCGTCGACGGCTTGCGCGGTGCCGTGCGCGTGCACCACGGAATAGTTCCAGGTCGGCACGCCGCCGCGTTCGGCATACCACGTCGGCGACACATAGCCGTGCGGCCCCGTGAAGATCGCGATGACTTGCGGTGAGCGCTCGATTTCCCGCCAGTGCGTGTTCGCGCGCGCGACATGGCAGTGCAGAACGCCGGCGTCTCGATTGGGCAGGAACGGCAGGTGGGAGAGCGTTGGTCGGCCGTCGGCGACCGTCAGCAGCGTGCCAAAGGCGTGCTGCTCGATGAAGTCCCAAAGCGCGCGCTGATCCGTCTGCTCGAAGTGCTTGGGCGTGTACATGGGGCGCGATCATACGAGGGCACGGATGCCCGAGGTAGAGCGACGCAGCGCTCTCGCAGAGCGCCGGTCTGCCGACTGCGTCATTGACCCCCATGACATCGTCCGGGATGATCCGCGTCGCGGAGACGCCCCCGCCTCGACGGGAGCAGGGCTGCCCGCTGTAGAGCAATGCAGGAGCCCTTGCCGAGGTTGCCATGAACAAAGTCGCCATCATTGCGGCCGCCCTGCTTCTGATCGTCCTGCTCGCGCTCCCCGGCGTCGTCGGCTCGATGACCGAAGCGAGCGTGCGCGCGCGCGTCGCACAGATTGACGAGAGCCCCAGCGTTGCCGCCGAGCTCAAGTCATACGACCGCGGTTGGTTCCGCAGCACCGCCCATATCGAGCTCAAGGCCGAAAACGTCGATCAGTTTGCGCCCGCGGGCACGGGCCTCGGCGGCCTATTCAGCTCGTTGCCGATCATGGTCGAGTTCGCGCATGGCCCCGTCGCGGTGCTCGACGGGGTCTACTTCGGCTGGTCGACGATGGTCGCGCGGCCGGACACCGAGGTGCCGGGCGTCGCCGAGCTCACGCAGACACTCGATGTCCCCTACTTCTTCCAGTTCCGCGGCCGCACGCCCTATTTCGGCGGGCTCGATTTCGACGCCGACGCGCCGCCGTTCACGATACCCCTCGAGGAGACGACGCTGACGTTCTCGGGCGGGACGCTCGCCGGCAACCTCGCCGGCCGCGACGTCGAAGCGGACGCGCAGCTCGGCTCGGTGGAGTTCACGTCTGCAACGGGCTCGTTCGCCGTGCACGGGGTTTTGGCCAGCGTCGACAGCGAGCTGCGCTCCGAGTACGTGATGCCGGGCGAAGTGACATTCTCGGTTGCCGACATCTCGATCGCGGCGCCGCAGAGCACGATGCCGATGTTCGAGACATCGAACTTGCGAATGAAGAGCGACGTCGACCTCGACGCCGCCGGCGAGCTGCTCGAAATGCGCATCCATTACGACGTCGACTCAGTACGCGTCGAGAGCAATGAAATGACGGGCGGCTCGATCGCGATCTTGGTTCGCAACCTCGACGCCGCGGCCGTGGAAGCCTACGGCGCACTCGCCACCGACGCCGCCGCGGCCGGCGACGATCCGGAGACGATCGCGGCCTCCTTGGTGCCGCACCTCGAGCGGGCGCTACGAGCCGGCCCGAGCCTTACGCTCGACCCGATCCGCTTCCGCTACGACGACGAGCCATTCGAGGGGCGCGTCGAGGTCACGACCAATCCGGCGCGCCTGCCGCCTGCCGGCACGCTGAGTCTCGACAATCCACTGCTGTTCGTGAGCCTCGTGAATGCGAAGGCCGAGCTCAACATGTCGAAAACGCTGGCTGGCCAGCTCGCGACTCTCGCCGCACGGCTGCAGATCGCGCAAACCGATCCGACGATTCCGCCGGAGCAGCTCGACTACATGGCTGAGGGGCAATCGGGCCTCATGCTGACGATGCTCGTCGGCCAGGGCGTGCTCCTCGAAGAAGGCGACAGCTATCGCACTTCGTTCGAGTTCACGGACGGCAGCATGACGCTGAACGGCAATCCGCTGCCTTTCGGGTTTCAATAGCTCAGTTCTCGGCGTCGGCCGGCGCGGGCGGCGACTCGTCGGCCGGCGCGGTTTCGGTCTCGGTCTCGCCCTGCGCTCCATCCTCGTCGTGGCGCTCGACTTCGACCTGGCGCGTTTCGATGGCGCGCTGGCCTGCCTCGCCCTTCTTGCGCAGATCCATGTCCTCGACCTCCGCCGGCGACAGCGGCACGAACTCCCCAAGCCGGCACGTGAAGCCCGGGCGAAATCCGACGCCGTATTGCTCGAGCACCGTGATCATGTCGATGTTGCACAGCCGCGCCGTGCTCGTCTGCCAGGCGATTCGGTTCTCGCGCAGCAAGCCCGGGCACGTGTGCGGCAACGTGTTGCGGTAGACCTGCTTGCCGCGCATCCGAAAGATGATGTTCTGGTCATCGATAGCCTCGGTCTGGTCGATGCGAGACGTGATGAGGCAGTCTTGCGGTGTGCGGTCGAAGGGCTTGTCTTCGTCGTCCTGTCCCAACGCAGGCGCGCCGGCGAGCAGCGGCAACAGTCCAACGACCAGACGGAAGCCCGTGTGCATCGTGCGAATCATGGCGGCACCTCCAGCAAGCAGGGCAAACTATTCCTTCTTATAGCGCAGCCAACGGCGGGCGAGAAGAACGCCGCCCGCCGTGCCAAGTGTGACCACGCTCACGGCCGTTAGACCCGCCTGAAGCCTAGAGTTTCAGCCCATCTGCCGGCCCGGCAAGGACGCATGGTCTCTCCTCCAAAGCTCAAGCCCGTAGCTCCCAAGCCGGCCGCCTCCATGCCGATCGCGCCCGCGGCCGCGGGGCACAACGCGCCGGGCGAGCACATCCTCATTGCCTCGGATGACTTCGCCGCCGATCCCGCAACGGTAGCGCGCACTCCGGGCGCCACTGTCGTCCTACGTAACCCGATTCGCCGTACCGGCGCAGAGATCACGTTCTACGACGAGGGCTACCTCAAGGTAATCGAGCTCGAAAAAGGCAACGCCGAAGCGCCGTTCCTTCTCGATCTGCGTTTTATCGATCCGGTGCCGAAAATCGAGCGGGTGATTGCCATGCGCTGGCTCACAGCGGCGTTCGGCTGTGGCGCGCTGGCGGTACTCGCCGCGTTCTTGCTGCGGTTCGATACCTTCCACACGGTGGCTCTCTGGGCACTCGGCGTCGCGGCGCTCGGAACGGTCGGCGCCCTCTACGTCGGTATCTACTCGAGCCACGAGAAGATCGAGTTCTGCACGCTGCATGGCCGTGCAGCCGTGCTGCAGCTCGTCGCCAACTTGGGCTCGATCAAGAAGTTCCACTCGTTCGTGCCAATGCTCTGCCACGCAATCGAAGAAGCAGCCGAGCGCATCGGTGCCGATACCTCGGCGTATCTGCGCGCCGAGATGCGCGAGCACTATCGCTTGCGCGGCGACGGCGTGCTCGACAACGACGAATGCGCGCGCGGAACGGGCCGCATCCTCGCGCAGTTCGATGTTCAGCTCTGACTCGAGGCACGAGCGCCCGTTCATCTTCCGGCTATCATGACGCGGTGAGCGCTCACCCGGATCTCATCCCGCCCGCACACGTGCTCGAGGCCTTCGACCTCGAGCCGGCTTCGCTCTCGCGCGCGACGTCGGGCCTCATGAATCCGACTTGGTACGCGTACTCGCGCGGCGGCGCGGCCCTCGTGCTGCAACGCGTGAACCCGATCTTCTCCGCCGAAGTGAACATCGACATCGCTGCCGTCACGGAGCACCTGGGTAACAAAGGGCTCGTGACCCCGCGGCTCGTGCCGACGCGCGATGGCGCGTTGTGGGTCGAGCACGAAGGCGTGTGGCGGGTGCTGACGCGCATCGACGGCGTCTGCCACGACGCGCTCAGCCGGCCCGCCCAGGCGCGCGCAGCGGGGCACATCGTCGCGGAATTCCATCGCGCTGTCAGCGACCTCGACCACCAATTCCGCAACAAGCGCCTCGGCGTGCACGACACCGCGAGACACTTGCGTGCACTGCGCGAGGCGCTCGTCGAGCATCGCTCGCACCGGCACTTCGACGTCATCGAGCCGCTCGCCGAGCGCGTGCTCGAAACGGCGGCGGCGTTGCCGCCGCTGCCGACGAAGCCCGATCGAATCGTGCACGGCGACCCCAAGATCTCGAACCTGCTGTTCGCGCACGGCGCGGATCGCGCGTTGTGCCTGATCGACCTCGACACGCTCGCCCGCATGCCCGTCGCGCTCGAGCTCGGCGACGCGCTGCGTTCGTGGTGCAACCCCGCAACCGAAGACGCCGCCAGCGCGCGCTTCGTTCGGCCGTTCTTCGACGCAGCCATCGAGGGCTACGCGGAAGCAGCACAAGGATTCCTGACGCCCGAAGAATGGAGCGCGATTCCGCGCGGGGCGCTGACGATCACGGTCGAGCTCGCAGCTCGGTTTTGCCTCGACGCGTTGCGCGAAAGTTACTTCGGCTGGAACCGCACGCGTTACGAAAGCTCCAGCGCCCATAACCAAGCCCGCGTGCGCGGCCAGCTGCTGCTGGCCGAGGGCATTCGCGCCGAGCTCGCGGACCTCGAGGCCAAAACGGCCAAGGCTTTCGGCGCCTAAACGGGAACGCTTCGCATTCGCGCGCGCCGTGACAAGCCTGTGACACGGCGGCGCATTTCCGGGCGCTACGCTGAGCGCCGTTAGCGGTACAACCGAGGAATCAGCTTGCTCGAACATCTCGGCCTCGTCGGCGTCTCTTGGCGCCAGGGCGGGAGCGAAGCGCTCGCGGAGTTCGCGCTGCAGCAAGAACGCGCGGCGGCGCAGCTGCAGGAGTTTGCGCAGCGAATGCAGCTCGACGAGCTCGCGTACCTCGCGACCTGCAATCGCGTCGAGCTGATCTTCGCGCGCAGCGAGCGCACACCCGTGCTGGACTTGCGCCGCGACGCGTTCGCGCTGTTGACGGGGCGCGCGGCTGCGCACGGCGAAGCCGAGCGGCGCTTGCGCGCCTGGCAAGGCGAAGGCGCGGCCGAGCACTTGTTCCTGACTGCTGCGGGACTCGACTCGGCGGCCGTCGGCGAGACCGAGATCGTGGGCCAAGTCCGCTACTCACAGGAACGTGCGCTCGAGCTCGGCCTCTGCGGCCCAAGCTTGGGATTGGTCTTCGAGGAGGCGCTGCGCATCGCAGGCCGAGTGCGCGGCGGCACGAAGCTCGCCGAAGGCCGCGTCTCGCTCGCCGAGATCGCCGTGCAGCACCTACGCGAGCGCATCGCGCGCACGCCGGGCCGCATCGCGCTCGTCGGCGTATCGCCGATGACCGAGCGCGCTGCCGTCTCGTTGGCCGCGGCGGGGCTCGACTTCACGGTCGTCAATCGCAGCGCCGACAAGGCCGCCGCACTCGCGGCGCGCTACGGCGCGCAACATCTGAGCCTCGATCAGTTTCGCGTCAAGCCGCCGGCCGTCGAAGCGCTGCTGACGGCGACGGGCGCCGGCACGCCGATCCTGAATCAAGCCGCGCTCGAGCGGCTCGCGGCGCACAGCGCTTCCGGCCAGCCGCCGCTGATCGTCGACATGGCCGTGCCGGGCGACGTCGAGGCCGCGATCTGCGCGAAGCTCGCGATCACGCGCGTCGGCATGGACGAGATCGTGCGGCACGCCGAGCATAGCCGCGCGGCGCGGCTCATCGAAGCAGGGCCGGCGCGCGAGCAAGTCGACCAAGCGCTCGACGAGCTCCAGGACCGTTTCACGGAGCGCTACTACGGTCCGCTGTTCGGCGCTCTGCAGCAGCGCTACAGGCGAACGGCGCAGGAAGGCGTCAAACGGCTCCTCAAGAAAGATTTGAAAGGACTCGGCGAGACGGAGCGCGCGGCGATCGAGACGTGGGCAGAAGTGCTCGCGCGCCGCTTCGCGCACATTCCGTGCTTGGGGCTTCGCGGCTTGCTGCACGACGGCCCCGATGGCTCGCTCGACGCGTTCTTGGGCGGGCTCGAGCCCGAGTTCGCTGACGAGCTGCGCGCCGCGTTGAAAGGCGCCGCGAACGGCAACGGCGAAACTCCTGCAGCGGCCCGCGCCCGCCGCAACGGTGAAGCATGAGCGCGCGCGACAAACTGCGGCTCGGCACCCGCGGCTCGGATCTCGCTAGAACGCAGTCCGGCACGGTTGCCGCGGCGCTCGAGCGTTTGGGATTGAGGGTCGACCTCACGATCATCAAGACGTCCGGCGACCAGAACACGACGAGCGCGTTCGCATCGATCGGCCCGCAAGGTGTGTTCGTGCGCGAAATCGAGCAAGCGCTCGTCGAGCGGCGCATCGAGCTCGCCGTGCACTCGTTCAAGGACCTGCCGACGAAGTCGCCGCCCGAGCTCACGATCGGCGCCGTGCCGGCGCGCGTCGATCCGGCCGATCTCTTGCTCGTGCGCCGCGCTGCCCTCGCGGGCGCCGGCGACGACTGGCTGCCGCTCAAGGCAGGCGCGCGCGTCGGAACCGCTTCGGCGCGGCGGCGTGCCTGGCTCGCGCACTTTCGGCCCGACCTCGTCGTCGAGCCGTTGCGCGGCAACGTGCCGACGCGCGTGCGCCGCCTCGAGGAAGGCACTTTCGACGCCATCGTGCTAGCGGCTGCCGGCGTCGAGCGGCTGCAAGCCGAGCAGCGGCTGGGCAGCGCGCTCGCGGACGTCGCCGTGCTGCGCCTCGATCCCGAGCGGTTCGTGCCGGCCCCGGCCCAGGGCGCTCTCGCCATTCAGTGCCGCCGCGACGACGCGCGCGTGCTGGCGGCGCTGGCCTCGATCGACGACGCGCCGAGCCGTGCGGCCGTGACCGCCGAGCGCGACGCGCTCGCGCGTGCCGAAGGCGGTTGCGACGTCGCGTTCGGCGCCTACTGCGAAGTCGTGGGCGGCCAGCACGAGCTGGTCGCAATGCTCGAGCGCGGCGGCGCCGTTCACGCGGCGCGCGTCGCGGGCGCCGAAGTCGGCACGCTCGGCGCGGCGGTCTGGGCGCAGCTCGACGCGGCAGTGCGAAGATGAACGCACGAGCTCCCAAGCCGGCAACCCGGCGCCGCGTCTTGCTGACGCGCAGCGAAGAGGATTGTGCCGAATGGGCCGCGCGTTTCGCGCAGCACGGCGCAGAAGCGATCGCTCTGCCTTGCATTCGCGCGGAGGCGATAACGACTCCCGCGATGCAGGCGCAGCTGGCGGCGGAGTTGCCACAATGCGACTGGCTCGTGTTCACCTCGCGCCGCGGTGTCGAGGCATTTGCGGCACTCTCCGCGGGCACGCTCAGTCCAAAGTGCCGTATCGCCGTCGTCGGCGCAGCAACGGCTGCCGCGGCGAAGGCCGAGCTCGGCCGCGTCGACGTCGTCGGAGCCGGTGGAACCGCTGCGGCGCTGGCCGCGACGCTCGTCGACGTCGGCGACTTGAAACGCCATCCGCGCGTGCTGCTCGCCCTCGCCGAGAATGCCGGCGATGCGCTCGAGCGCGCGCTCACCGCCGCCGGCGCACGTTGCACACGGGTCGACGTCTATAGGACCGTGCCGGCGCCGGCGGCCGAGCCGCGGCGTCCGTTGTCCACGCTGCGCGTGGATAATGTCGTGCTCGCGAGCCCGTCGGCCGTCACGGGCTTCGCGCGTACGGTCGACATCGACGTCGAAGTCGGCGTTTATACGATTGGGCCGTCGACGACGGCCGCCGCGCGCGGCGCGGGGCTCGCCGTGACCGCCGAGGCACGCGAGCCGAGCTTCGAAGGAATTTTGGAGGCCATGCAATGGCAGAGCTGATCGTCACTACACCGGGCCGCACTCGGTTGCGGCGTTTACGCCGTACTCGCGCGCTGCGCAATCTCGTCGCCGAAACGAACGTCGGCGCGGACAATTTGATCATGCCGCACTTCGTGCTGCCCGCCGAGCGCGCGGACGAGCCGATCTCCTCGATGCCCGGCATCGCGCAGCACGGCCTCGAGAACGTCGTGAAGCAGGTCGGCAAGGACTTGGAGCTCGGCATACGCGCCGTGCTGCTGTTCGGGCACCCCGAGCACGGCGGCAAAACGCCAGACGGCGCCGCGGCCGCAGCCGCCGACGGCGCCGTGCAGCGCGCTTGCGAGCGCCTGAAGCGCGAGTTCGGCGACGAGCTCATCGTCATGACGGACGTGTGTCTCTGCGCGTATACCGACCACGGTCACTGCGGGATTCTCGAGGACGGCCGCGTATTGAACGACGCGTCGCTCGTGCCGCTCGTCGCGATGGCCGTGAGCCACGCGCGCGCCGGCGCCGACGTGGTAGCCCCGTCCGACATGATGGACGGCCGCGTCGCGGCGATTCGCGACGCGCTCGACGACGCCGATTTCACGGACACCGCTCTAATGTCGTACGCGGTCAAGTTCGCGTCGGCGTACTACGGTCCGTTTCGCGAAGCGGCCGACTCGACGCCCTCGAGCGGCGACCGCCAGAGTTATCAGATGGACTTCCGCAATCCGCGCGAGGCCGTCCGCGAAGCGCTGCTCGATGTCGCCGAAGGAGCCGATTGGCTCATGGTGAAGCCCGCGCTGCCGTATCTCGACGTGATTCGCGCGGTGCGCGAAGCGAGCCGCTTGCCGCTCTCGGCTTACAACGTCTCGGGCGAATACTCCGCGGTCAAAGCGGCTGCTGCGAACGGTTGGCTCGATGAAGCGCGCATCGTGCGCGAGAACCTGCTCGCGATTCGCCGTGCCGGCGCCGATCAGATCATCACGTATCACGCGCGCGACGCGCTGAAGGGGAAGTGGCTCTGATGTTCGGCAAAGGCGCCGCCGGCAAAGGCAAGAGGCAGCAGAGCGAAGCGTGGTTCGAGCGCGCCAAGAAGGTCACGCCGGGCGGCGTGAACTCGCCCGTGCGCGCGTTCGGCAGCGTCGGCGGCACGCCGCTCGTGATCCGCTCCGCGCTCGGCGCTGTCATCACTGATTCCGACGGCCGCGAGTACCTCGACTTCGTCGGCTCGTGGGGCCCGCTCATCTTGGGCCATTCGCACGCGAAGATCGTCGCAGCCGTCGAGGCCGCGTGCCGGCGCGGCATGTCGTACGGCGCTCCGTGTCAGCCCGAGATCGAGCTCGCCGAAGAAGTCGTCGCGGCCTATCCCGCCATCGAGCAAGTTCGCTTCGTATCCTCCGGGACAGAGGCCGTGATGAGCGCCGTGCGCCTCGCGCGCGGTGCGACGGGCCGCGACCTCATCGTGAAATTTTCCGGCTGCTATCACGGCCACGTCGACTACCTGCTCGTGGCGGCCGGCTCGGGGCTCGCGACGTTCGGCCAGCCGTCGTCGCAAGGCGTGCCCGCCGAGTTCGCCGCGCTGACGCGCGTGCTGCCGCTCGACGACATCCCGGCGGCAGAAAAATTGTTCGCGGCCGAGGGCGATCGCATCGCCGCGGTCATCATCGAGCCGGTGCCCGCCAACAACGGCCTGCTGCTGCAGAGGCCTGAATTCTTGAAGGCGCTGCGCGCGCTTTGCACGAAGCACGGCGCGCTGTTGATCTTCGACGAGGTCATCACCGGCTTCCGTTTGGGTCCCGGTGGGGCCGCGGCCCACTACACGATCAAGCCGGATCTCGCGACGTTCGGCAAAGTCATCGGCGGCGGCATGCCCGTTGGCGGCTTCGGCGGCCCGCGCAAACTCATGCAACACCTGTCGCCGGAGGGCGGCGTCTACCAGGCCGGGACGTTGTCGGGTAATCCCGTTGCGATGACGGCCGGCCTAACGACGTTGCGCACGCTGCAGAAAGAAGACGGGTGGAAGCGCCTCGAGGCGCTCGGCGGCTACCTCGAGCAGGTCCTGACGAGCGCGCTCGCCGAAGCGCCGGTCGAGGCGAAGCTCGTCCGCTTGGGATCGATGTTCTGGATCGCGTGGAATACGCGCGAAGCGCCGCGCTCGGCCGAAGCACTCGACGCCAATGCGGCGAAAGTTTATGCGCGCGTCTTCCACTCGCTGCTCGACGGAGGCATTGCACTGGCGCCTTCGGCATTCGAGATCGCGTTCTTGTCGCTCGCGCACACGCGCCGCGACATCGACCGGTTGGCCGAAGGCTTGCGGGTCGCACTCGCGAGCTTGGAGCCGGAATCGGAGCCGGAGTGAGCAACGCGGAGCGAAACCCATGACGGTGAGACGCGACCCGACTCAGTTGATGCAGATCGGCTTCCTGGCCTTGCTGTCGATCTCGGCGGCGCAAGTCGGCTGGTGGATGTACGACCACGTGAAGTACGCGCGCAGCGTCGAGCAGCGCTTTGCGAGCGGCGACCCCTCGGTCGCCGAGGACAGCGACGCGCGCGTCAATCGCATCCTGTGGGAGGGCGGCTTCTTCATCGTCGTGTTGATCGGTGGAATGGGCGTGCTGACGCGAACGCTGCGCCATGACGCGGAGCTGCGCCGCCGGCAGCAGAACTTCCTCGCCGCGGTGTCGCACGAGTTCAAGAGCCCGCTCGCCAGCATTCAGCTCGCGGCCGAGACGCTCGTGCTGCGCTCGCGCGACGACGACGGCAAGCGGCTCGGCCGGCGCATTCTCGACGACGGCGAGCGGCTCTTGCGCATGGTCGACAACCTGCTCGACACGACGCGGCTCGAGGAAGGCCGCCAGCGCTTGACGCCTCGGCTCACGAATCTCGCGACGGCGACGGCAACGGCCGTCGCGGCGATCGCCGACCGCGCGCACGCGAGCGGCGTCACGATCACGCGCTCGGTGTCCGAAGATCTCGCGCTGAACGTCGACCCCATCGTCATCGAAACCGGGCTACGCAACTTGCTCGATAACGCGCTGAAGTCATGCGTCGCAGCCAAGAGCGGCTCGATCCGCGTCGAGGCGACGCGCGCCGCGGGCGGCATCGTGCTCGCCGTCAGCGACGACGGCTTGGGCTTCCCGCCCGAGGATGCGCTCATGATCTTCGAGAAATTTCATCGGCTCGGCGACGAGCTGCGGCGCGCGACGCCGGGAACCGGGCTCGGGCTGTACATCGTGAAGCGCTTGGTCGAGCTATCCGGAGGTGCGGTTCACGCGGAGAGCGCGGGTCCAGGCCGTGGCGCCACCGTCTCGATGAGCTGGCCCGCGGGAGCCGCGCAATGAAGACGGCTCGAATTCTGGTCGTCGACGACGAGGAGCACCTGGCCGTCGGCATCCGCGAGAACCTCGAAGCCGAGGGTTATCGCACCGAGGTCGCGCACGACGGCGCCGCGGGCCTCGCGCGCCTGCGCGCCGAGCCGTTCGACCTCGTAATTCTCGACGTCATGATGCCGAACATGGATGGCATCGAGCTCTGCGCGCAGCTGCGCCGCGACGGCATCCAGACGCCGGTGCTGTTCCTGACGGTGAAGAGCGCGGCCGAGGATCGCGTGCGCGGCTTCGAGGCGGGCGGCGACGACTACCTGCCGAAGCCGTTCCACCTCAAGGAGCTGCTGCTGCGCGTCGCGGCGATCTTGCGGCGCAGCTCGTGGTATCACGCTAGCGCCGCGTCGCTCGAGTTCGGCGGCAACCACATCGACTTCAAAACCTACGAAGCGCGCGCGTGGGACGGCTCGCAGCATTCGCTGACGCACAAGGAAGCGATGATCCTGCGCGCACTCGCCGATCGGCCCGGCAACATCGTGACGCGCGAAGAGATTCTCGATCGAGTTTGGGGGTACGAGGTGTTTCCGTCGACGCGCACTATCGACAATTTCATCGTCCGCTTGCGCAAGCGCTTCGAGCGCAATGCGGAAGCGCCGGCGCACTTTCATACTGTGCGCGGCGTGGGCTACCGCTTCACCGTGGAGCCGCAGCCGAGCGATAGCGCAGAGCGAGGAGTGTAATGCCATCAACCGACGACAAGCTGCTGCTGAAGGCCATTCGCCGCGAAGCCGTGCCGCGCCGGCCGCTGTGGATCATGCGTCAAGCGGGCCGTTATTTGCCCGAGTACCGCGAGTTCCGCGCGAAGCACAGCTTCAAGGAGCTCGCCGGCGACGCGGAGCTGGCGGCCGAAGTGACTTTGATGCCGCTGAAGCGCTTCCCGCTCGACGCCGCGATTGTCTTTGCCGACATCATGAGTCCCATGCCGGCGCTTGGGCTAGAGTTCGACTTCGATCCAGGGCCTGTCGTCGCCAATCCAATCCGCGACCGAGCAGCGATCGAACGGCTGCGCCGCCCGACCCCCGCCGAGATCGCGCCAGAGGTCATCGAAGCGCTGAAGTTGACCCGTGCGGCGCTACCGAAGAGCACGGCGCTGCTCGGCTTTTGCGGCGCGCCGTGGACGCTCGCGGCCTACCTCGTCGAAGGCAAGGGCGCGAAGGACTTTCCGACGTTGCGCGCGTTCGCGGCCGCGCATCCGGAGCTTCTCGACGCGCTGCTCGCGCGGCTCACGAGCCTCATGGGCGAGTATCTGAAGCTGCAAGCCTCAGCCGGCGCCGACGCCGTGCAGATCTTCGACTCGTGGGCCGGCCTGCTGTCGCGCGCGAGCTGGGAAAAGCTGATTCGGCCGCACCTCACGAAGCTGCTGACGACCATCGGCGAAGCCGGGATACCCCGCATCCTGTTCCTACAGAACGCGCCGCATCTCATGGACGCCTATGCGAGCCTGCCGGCCGAGGTGCTCGGCGTGGACTGGCGCATCGACTTGCCGGACTTGAAGCGCCGTTATCCGGAGCGGGCCGTGCAAGGGAATCTCGAGCCTGCGATCCTTACGGCAGGGCCGGAGGCGACGCGCTCGGCGGCGAAAGAGCTGCTCGCGGCGACGCCCGCGCGCGGGCATATCGTGAACCTAGGGCACGGTATCCTGCCGCAGACGCCACTCGCGAGCGTTGCGGCGCTCGTCGAGGCCGTGCATTCGGAGGAACTATGAGCGAAAGACCCGCCGCGACCGACGCGGCCGATGATACGCAACCGCTGGAGCTCGCCGAGAAGGGCCGCCGCGGCGGCCAAGTCATCTCCCTCGATCGGCGGCTGTTCATGAAGTTCACGGCGTTCGGCGGCTGTGCGGATCCCGACGCTGCGATCGCCGCGCTCGAGCAAGACGGCGTCGCAGGCGCGCTCTATCTCGATGCGAACGACCCGCAAGGCGTCGGCCTCATCGCCACGGCCGAGGATCCCGACTATTTCGTGACGACGTTGCGCTCGCTGCTGAATCGCAAACCGTTCGCGGCGCTCACGCACAAGCCCGAGTTCGACATGCTGGGGCGCACCTACTCGATCGGCTATGAGCCGGATCTCGAGGAGACGCTGTTCAAGCGGCCGCTGTCGAAGATCAAGGACCCGGTGAATCGCTGGGCCGTGTGGTACCCGCTGCAGCGCTCGAAGAAATTCCAGACGCTGCCGGCCGATCACCAGCGCCGCATCCTGGCCGAGCACGGCTCGCTCGCGAAACGCTACGGCGCGGGCGGTCACGCGAACGACGTTCGACTCGCGTGTCACGGCCTCGACAAGAACGACAACGACTTTATCGTCGGGCTCTTGGGGCCGAACCTCCATCCGCTGTCGGCCGTCGTGCAGGAGATGCGCAAGACCGAGCAAACGTCGCAGTACCTCGACAGCCTGGGGCCGTTCTTCATCGGCCGCGCTGTATGGCAAGCAAAGCAGTAAGTAAGAGCAGCAAAAGCAAGGCGCACGACTACGACGCCTTACTCGTCGTGTCGTTCGGCGGGCCCGAAGGTCCCGCCGACGTCAGCTCGTTTCTCGACAATGTTTTTCGCGGCTTGCGCGTGCCACCCGAAACGAAGGTCGAGATCGCGAAGCGTTACGAGCACGTCGGAGGCGTGAGCCCGATCAACGCGCACACGCGCGACTTCCTCAAGGCGCTGCAGCTCGAGCTCGACGCGCACGGCCCGGCGCTGCCGATCTACTGGGGCAATCGCAATTGGCATCCGATGCTTGGCGACACCGTCGCGCAGATGGCCCACGCGGGGGTGCGGCGCGCGCTCGCATTCGTCACGAGCACGTTCAGCTCGTACAGCGGCTGCCGCCGCTATCGCGAGGATCTGTTCGAGGCCGCGAGCGGCCTGGCCAACGCGCCGCGCTTCGACAAGCTGCGCGTGCCGTACAACCATCCCGGCTTCATCGAAGCGATGAGCGACCGAGTCCGAGACGCGCTCGAGAAACTGCCTGCAGCTAAGCGCCAGCACGCGCTCGTCTTGTTCACGGCGCATAGTTTGCCGATGTCGATGGCGCGGGGCTGCGCCTACGAGACGCAGCTCGCCGCAAGCTCCAGCCTGGTCGCCGAAGCTGTAAAGCACGAGCGCTGGCGGCTCGTCTATCAAAGCAACAACGCGTCTTACGGCCGCGAGCCGTGGCTCGGTCCCGACATTCGCGTCGCGCTGCGCGAAGCCGA
>Ga0315912_10002651_pt1 | contig 18733 bp, 18 predicted proteins | sample VfabasoilMG_FD_204469 | JGI IMG/M metagenome (GOLD analysis project Ga0315912, IMG submission 204469) | Garden soil microbial communities collected in Santa Monica, California, United States - V. faba soil | ecosystem: Environmental > Terrestrial > Soil > Garden | place: USA: California...
AGCAACACGTCGCGCGTGATGGCCTCGTCCAGCGTGGTCGGGTTGAGGGAATACGTGCCCGGCAGGTCGAGCACTCTCAGGCCGCGGCCGTCGGCGGTGGCACGTTCGCCTTCGCGGCGCTCCACCGTGACACCCGGATAGTTGGCAACCTTCTGGCGGCTGCCGGTGAGTCGGTTGAACAACGCGGTCTTGCCGCAGTTGGGCACGCCCACCAGCGCGACGCGCAATGGGCTGGATTCGACGGCGGCGTCCATGTGGGCGCGGAATGCGCGAGCCCGATCGATCAGGCTGCGGCGGTGCTGGTCCTCGCGGGCGTCAGCGTGCCGGTGGCCGGCGCGACGTCGCGCGACAACTGCACGCGAACCGCGGCGGCCTCGGCACGGCGCAGCGCGAAGGTCGAGCCGCCGATGCGTACTGCCATCGGATCACCGCCCAGCCACATGCGCGCGACCACCTCGCAATGCGCGCCCGGGACGAAGCCCAGGTCGCGCAGCCGCGCGATCAGCGAATCTTCGGCGCCACGCCCGGTATCGATCGCGGCCGTATCGGCGAGCCCGATCACGACGGCACTGTCGCCGCGCCGCAGCTCGGCGAGGGCCAACGATGCGCCGGTGATGGAATCTGACGAATGGAGGGCTGGATTCACGCATCGCAGTATGCGGCGAGGCGTTCGCCATGTAAATGCGACAGGTTCGCATTTGCGTCTGGTGCTGATTTGCACACGTTTCTATTCATTGACACAGCGTCAGCCCTAGGAATAGTCTCCGGCCCCATGAGTTACATCGCTGAACGCAGACTCGAGGAAAAGGAGCGGCGCCGCGCGGAAATCGTCGACGCGGCAGAAGCGGCCGGCCGTGAAGTGGGTCTGGACGCCTTGACCATGGATGACGTGGCGCGCCGTGCGCGCCTGTCGCGGGCACTTCTTTATGTGTATTTCCAGGACCGCTCGGACCTGTTCTTCGGTCTGAGTGAACGCGCGATGACCATGCTCCACAGCCGCTTCGTCGAAGCGGCGGAGCGCAATCGCACCGGGCTCGAACAGGTCAGCGCCATGGGCCGCGCCTACGTAGCCTTCTCGCAGGAATTTCCCGTGCTTTTCGACGCACTCGCACGCTGCGAACTGCAGTCGCCCGACCCCGCGCAATGTTCGCCTTCGGAACAGGCCTGCATGCTGGGCGGCGACCGTCTGCAGTCGGTGCTGGTGGCATCGATCGAAGCCGGCGTGCGTGACGGCAGCATTCGCGCCGACATCGGATCGCCGATGCTGATGAGCGTGACGCTGTGGGGTTTCATGCACGGCATCATCCAGCTCACGACCACCAAGACCCACGCGCTGGCGCATCACGGCGTGGCGCCGAAGGCGCTGATCGATCACGCGATCAGCATGATCACCCGCGACCTCAAAGCCTGACGTTCACCGGCATACGACATGGACCGTCTGCGCACCAAATTAGACAAGCGTCCAGTGAATCGACAGCTGCTAGTGCCGCTGGTGCTTGCGGTGTGCGGGTCGCTGGCGTCCGGCGTTGACGCGCAGGCACAGGAAGCCACCCAGGGCCGCCCGCTTCCGGAAGTCATCGACGAGTACGTCCGCCAGGGACTCGACTCGAACCTGAGCCTGCAGGCGCAGTCCCTCGAAGTGGAGCGTTCCGAAGCGGCGCTGGACGAAGCACGCGCGCGTTACTTCCCGGAAGTCGGATTCGCCGCGCGTTACTCGCGCTCGGAAGGTGGCCGCACCATCGACCTGCCACTCGGTGACGCGCTCAATCCCGCCTACCAGACGCTCAACGAACTGCTGATCGCGCAGGGCCAGGCGCCGCAGTTTCCCGTGGTGCAGAACGAGACCATCTTCTTTCTGCGCGAAACCGAGCAGGACACGCGGCTCACGCTGCGCATGCCGCTCATCGCACCGGCCATCCCCGCCGCCGTGCGCGCGCAACGCGAGCTGCTGGGCGCGAGCGAATACTCGCGGCAGGCCCTCGCGCGGCGCCTGAAGCGTGACATCACCGTCGGTTACCTGCGCTGGCTGGCCTCGGTGCGCAACCAAGGCATCGTCGACGCCAGCGTGACGCTGTTGCAGGAGAACCTGCGCGTCAACGAATCGCTGTTCCGTAACGGCCGCATCACCCAGGACCAGGTATTGCGCGCGCGCGCCGAACTCCTGCAGGTCACGCAGCAGTCGCGCGATGCGAAAAACCTCGCCTCGCAGGCGCAGAGCTACCTGAATTTCCTGCTGAACCGTTCGCTGGAAACGCCGCTCGAGAATGCGGAAGTCGAGACCAACATCTCGGCCACCACGCGCGCTCTGGCAGAGCTGCGCCAGTCGGCGATCGACAACCGGCCGGAACTGGCCGAGCTCGCGCACCTGACCCGCGCCAGCGAGGCGCAGACCAGCGTGGCGAAGTCGGAACTGTGGCCCACGCTTTCGCTGGGCGCCGACGGCGGCATCCAGGGCGAGGACTACGAATTCGGCCGCGGCTCCAACTACGCCACGATCTCCCTGCTGCTCAACTGGAACCTGTTCGACGGTGGCGCACGGCGCGCGGCGGTACGCCAGGCGGATGCGGTCGCGCGCCGCACCCAGACGCAATTCAACGAACTGATGCAACAGGTGCAGCTCGAGGTCCAGCAGTCGCTCGACCGCCTGAACACCAGCGCCGACTCGCTGGCCACTGCCGATGCGCGCGCCGAAGCCGCGCGCGCCGCCTTCCGCATCGCCAGCCGCAAGCGCGACGAGGGCGTGATCAGCCAGGTGGAATTCATCGACGCGCGCTCCAGCCTCACGGGCGCGGAACTCAATCTCAACGTCACGCGTTTCGAAGTGCTCGCGCGCCAGGCCGAGCTCGACTACGCCACTGCCGCGGGCACTTTACCGCTGGGACCTCCGAAATGAACGCCAGATATCTCACGTTGGCCGTCGCCACCCTGCTGCTTGCGGCGTGCGGAAAGCAGGACGCGCCGGCCGGAGAACGGCCGACACCGGTGCGCGTCGCCAGCGCCAGCCAGGGACCGGCCGTGCCGCCCATCGACACCAACGGCGTCGTGGTCACGAAGCACGAGATGCGGCTGTCGTTCAAGATGGGCGGACTCGTGCGGCGCATCTACGTGCAGCAGGGCGAGGCCGTGAAAAAAGGACAGCGGCTGGCCGAGATCGAGCTCACCGAAGTCAGCGCCCAGGTGGAACAGGCACGCCAGCTGGCCGAGAAGGCCGAGCGTGATCTCAAACGCGGCGAGAATCTGTATGCCGACCAGGTCATCAGCCTGGAACAGCTGCAGGATCTGCGCACGCAGTCCGCCATGGCGGCCGCGCAATTCCGCTCCGCGCAATTCAATCTCGGATATTCGGTGATCGAGGCGCCGCGCGACGGCATGGTGCTGCGCAAGCTGGTCGAAGAGCGCGAGCTGGTGCCGGCGGGCGCGCCGGTGCTGGTGTTCGGCGAAAGCGATCGCGGCTACGTGGTGCGCGCCGCGCTCGCAGACCGCGAGATCGTCAACGTCAAACTCGGCGACAAGGGCGAAATCCGCATGGACGCGTTTCCCGGCCAGGCCATGACCGGCACCGTGGTCGAAGTCGCGAGTGCAGCCGACGAGAAATCCGGCATGTTTCCCATCGAAGTGCGTTTCGACACGCCGCCGCCGCGGCTGGTCAGCGGCCTCGTGGCGCGCCTGCGGCTCGCACCGGAGACCTCGGCCGCGCCGCTGACCTACGTCCCCATGGCGGCACTGGTCGAGGGTGACGGCGACCGCGCCAGCGTGTTCGTGCTGAAGGGCGACACCGCAGAGAAACGCGAAGTGCGCGTCGCCTTCATCACGGCCGATGCCATCGCGCTGGAGAGCGGCCTCGCCGCCGGCGAACCGGTGATCACCGACGGCGCGTTGTTCCTGGAGAACGGTGAGACCGTGGAAGTGCAGCGCGACGCCACCAAGCAGGCGATCAATACGCCCGCTCCGGGCTCCGAAAGCTAGCCGCGGAATCCAGGGACGCGCCGTGACATTGCTGGAATTCCCGATACGCCGGTACCAGTTCACGCTGGTCGCATTCCTGTGCCTGGTGGCGCTGGGCTGGTACGCGTTCAGCAAGGTGCCGCGCGAGGAAGATCCGTACTTCAAGATTCCCGGTTACACCATCGCGGCCATCTACCCGGGCGCGGATCCCAAGGATCTCGAACGCCTGGTCGCCAAGCCCATCGAGGATCGCATCGCCGCGCTCGACGACGTGATGAAGATGGAGACCTCGATCCGCGACGGCGTGTCGTTCACGGCGGTCGAGTTCGAGACCTTCGTCGATCCCGACAAGAAATACGACGAGGTCACGCGCGAAATCAACGCGCTGCGGCCGGATTTCCCGCCCGAGACCCAGATCATCATCCGGCGCTTTTCGCCCGGGCTGGTGAACACCATCCAGATCGCGCTGGTGTCCGAAGACGCGCCGTACCGCGAGCTCGAGGACTACGCGCGCGAGCTCAAGGACACGCTGAAGACCGTCGACGGTGTGCGCACCTCCGAAACATGGGCCTATCCATCGCGGGAACTGCGCATCGCGGTGGACCTGAAGCGCATGTCCGAGCTCAATCTCGCGCCGGCGCAGGTGATCGGCGCGGTGCAGAGCGAGAACGCCAACATCCCGGCGGGTTTCGTGGACCTGGGTCCGCGCAGCTTCAGCCTCAAGACCTCCGGCAGCTATACGACGCTCGACCAGGTGCGTGACACGGTGATCGCCTCGGTCGAAGGACGCATCGTGCGTATCCGCGACGTGGCCGACGTGAGCTGGAACACCTCCGCCTACAGCTACACCGGCCGTTACAAGGGCAAGCGCGCGGTGTTCGTCACCGCCAACCAGAAAGACGGCTACAACATCCTGCAGGTGCGCGAGAAGGTGGTCGCGGCGGCCAAGGCCTACGGCGCGAATCTCCCCAAACGCGTCAGTCTCGAGATCGGCTTCGACCAGTCCGAGAACGTGCGCGCGCGCCTCAACCGGCTGTATTTCGACTTCGGCATCGCCATCGCGCTGGTGTTGTTGACGCTCTTGCCGCTGGGCCTGCGCGCCGCCGGACTGGTGATGGTGGCGATCCCGCTGTCGCTGTCGTTCGGCCTCGCGTGCCTGTATTTCCTCGGCTACTCGCTCAACCAGTTGTCGATCGCCGGTTTCGTCGTGGCCCTCGGCCTGCTGGTCGACGATTCCATCGTCGTGGTGGAGAACATCGCACGCCACATGCGCATGGGTTACTCACGTGTGCAGGCCGCGCTCGCCGGGACGCGGCAGATTTTCGTCGCCATCCTCGGCTGCACCGCGACGCTGATCTTCGCCTTCCTGCCCTTGCTGGTGTTGCCCGGCACCCCCGGAAAATTCATCCGCGTCCTGCCCATGGCCGTGGTCAGCACCATCATCGGTTCATTGCTGCTGGCGCTGTTCATCATTCCCTTCCTCGCCAGCCGCGTGCTGAACGACAAGGCCGACGCCCACGAGAACGCGTTCCTGAGACGCGTGATGGCGGTGATCCACAACTATTACCGCCCGGCACTGCACTGGTGCCTCGCGAGGCCGAAGCTCACCGTGGTGGCGGCGCTCGGCGGTTCGCTGCTGCTGTCCGCGGCACTGGTGCCGGTGCTGGGATCCAGCCTGTTCCCCAAGGCGGATACGCCGCAGTTCCTGGTACAGGTCGAGTCCCCCAACGGCACCTCGCTGGCGGAGACCGACCGCGCGCTCACTTTCGTCGAAGACGAACTGCGCCGCATGCCGCAGGTGAAGAGCTGGTTCTCGAACCTCGGCCACGGCAATCCGCAGATCTACTACAACCACATCCAGCGCAACGACGCCGCCAACTACGCCGAAGTGTTCGTGCAACTGCAGGAATACGACACCGACGAGACCCCGGTGGAGCTCGATGCCCTGCGCCAGCGGCTGGCGCGGTATCCGGGCGCGCGCATCTACGTGCACGAGTTCGCCAACGGACCGCCGATTTCCGCGCCGATCTCGATCCGCGTGATCGGCAACGATCTCAATGTCATCGACCAGCTGAGTCACAAGGTCGAAGAGCTGGTCAAGGCGACGCCCGGAACCCGCGACGTGCGCAATCCACTCAACGTGGCGCGCACCAACCTCAAGCTGCGCATCGACTCGCGCAAGGCGCAGCAACTGGGCGTGCAGACCGCGGAGCTGGACCGCGCCGTGCGCCTGTCGGTGGCCGGCGTGCCGGTGGGCACGTTCAAGGAGACCACCGGCGAGCAGTACCCGATCGTGGTGCGCACGCCGATCACGCAGCAGGCGGAGTTCGGCGCGCTCGAGGAAGTTCGCGTGCCGTCGCTGTCCGGCGCGACGCTGCCGCTATCGCAGCTCGCCTCGCTGGAATTCGAGAAGGCGCCGACGCTGATCCAGCGTTTCAATCGCGAGAGAGCGATGACCATCGATGCCGACGCGCAGCCCGGCTACAACGTCGGCGGGCTGACACGCAGCATCACGAAGCAACTCGACGCGATGCAGTGGCCACGCGGTTACCACTACTCGCTGGGCGGCGAGAAGGAGGCCTCGGAGAAGGCCTTCGGCGGCATCGGCATCGCCATTATCGTTGCCATCTTCGGCATCTTCGCGATCCTGGTGCTCGAGTTCGGCAACTTCAAATCGACGCTGATCGTGCTCACCGTGGTGCCGCTGGGCGTGTTCGGCGGCCTGCTGATGCTGCTGCTGTCGGGCAACGACATTTCCTTCGTGGCCTCCATCGGCTTCGTGGCGCTGGTGGGCATCGAGATCAAGAACTCCATCCTGCTGGTCGACTTCACCAACCAGCTGCGTGAACAGGGCATGCCTCTCGACGACGCCATCGAGCAGGCGGGCGAGATACGTTTCCTGCCCATCCTGCTGACCTCGGCAACCGCCATCGGTGGCCTGTTGCCGCTGGCCCTGCAGAACATCGGCCTGTACTCGCCGATGTCCTGGGTGATCATCGGCGGACTCATCACTTCAACGCTGCTCGCGCGGCTGGTGACCCCCGTCATGTACAAGCTGATTCCACCCACGATTTCACCGCAACCCACCAGTGGTGGCACACTCGCGGCCCCGGCCGGCGCTCTTCCCGCGCCAGCCTCCCGAGTGGAGTAGGTAGTTGCGAGCTGTATTCCTGGACTTCGGCACGGTCAGCCACGACGACCTCGACACCGCCAGCCTGGAACGCGTGCTGCCCGGCATCAGGCTCCACCCGACCTCCACCGACGCCGAAGTGGATGAACGCATCGCCGGCTGCGAATTCATCCTGACCAACAAGCTGCAGATCACGCGCGCGCGCATGCGCGCCGTGCCCGGTTTGCGTTTCATCGGGCTCACCGCCACGGGCACCAACAATGTCGACCTGGAGGCGGCGCGCGAGCTGGGCATCGCGGTGTGCAACATCCGCGAGTACTGCACCGTATCGCTGGTCCAGCACGTGCTCGGTGTCATGCTGCTGTTGACGCACAAGTTGCGCGAATACGGCCAGTCGGCGATCGACGGCACCTGGGCCAAGTGCGAGCAGTTTTCCGTTCCAGGCGCGCCGATCCGCGAACTCAGTGGCAAGGTCCTGGGCATCGTCGGCTACGGAACCCTCGGAAAGGCCGTCGCCAGGGCTGCGCAGTCCGCGCTCGGCATGCGCATCCTGGTCGCCGAGCGGCCAGGCTCGAGCCCGGGACGCGAGCCCGACTCGGCGAGCAGCATCGGTCCGGTGCGCGTGTCACTCGACGAACTGCTGCGCACCGCCGACGTGTTGTCGCTGCACTGCCCGCTCACGCCGGCCACCACCGGGTTGATCGGCAAACGCGAGCTGTCGCTGATGAAGCCGGATGCCCTGCTGATCAACACCGCGCGCGGTGCGCTGGTGGACCTGGAGGCCCTGGTCGCCGCGTTGCGGGGCGGTGATCTCGGCGGCGCCGCCATCGACGTGTTGCCGCAGGAACCGCCGGTCGGCGGCAGTCCGCTGTTCGCACCGGACATTCCGAACCTCATCGTCACGCCGCACATCGCCTGGGCGGCCTTCGAGGCGCGCCAGCGCGCGGTCGATGAGTTGGCGCTCAACATCGAAGACTTCCTGCGTGGCGGACGGCGCGGACGCGTGGTGTAGCTTCAGCGCACCCGGGAGGCGGCCCATTCGAGAACGCGCTGCAATCGCGGCACGGTGAGCCTGGCGGCCGCTGCGAAATCCAGCCAGCGGAATTCATGATGCTCCGGCGCGCCGAGCTCCGGATTCACCGGTAGTTTGGCGGCCGTCGACGCGGTTTCCGCCAGGTAGTAACGCGCCACCTTGTTCTTTGAATAGGGCTCGGTCTCGATGAATTCCTCTCCCCAGTGGAACTGCAGGTCGCCGATGCCGGTTTCCTCGAGGACTTCGCGCTTGGCGGTGGCCAACGGGTCTTCACCGGGCTCGACCTCGCCCTTCGGGCAGTCCCAGTAGTTGTAGACGCGCAGCAGCAGCACCCGCCAGTCGCCGTCGACACGACGCACCACCACCACACCTGCGGAGAGAGTCTGTTGCTTCATGGCGGACAAAGAAAAAGGCGCCTGGTTACCCAGGCGCCCCTATTGTCGGCCATCAGGGAGGAGGAAGGCCGACGACTCGATCAGGCGACCAGTTCCACCGGCACGTTCGCCGCCGACGGGCTCTGCTCGTATTCCAGGGTCACGGCCACGGCGTGCACGGTCGCGGCGATCCGCACCGCGCTCTGGATGGCCTCGCGGGACACCTCGTGCGCGCGCAGCTTCTTCTCGTGCGACGTCACACACAGGCCGCAACCGTTGACCGCCGACACGGCCAGCGAGATCAGCTCGAAGTCGAGCTTGTCGATGCCGTGGTTGGCGATCACGTTCATGCGCAGCCGCGCCGGCATGCTCTGGTATTCGTTGTCCTCCACCAGGTGCAGGAAGCGGTAGTAGATGTTGTTCATCGCCATGATGGCGGCGGCGGCCTTCGCCCCTTCGACTTCCACGTCGGCGAGGTGCGTGCGCGCCTGCGCCTCGATGTCGCGCGCGAAACCGGTGTTGCGGGCCGCGATGGCCGAGGCCAGCGCGATCGACCAGATCTGCTTCTCGTTCAGCCCGGGCGCACCGGTGGCGGTAAGCACCGAGCCGAGGTTCAGTTTCAGGTCGCGCGCGTAGTCGGGCAGCGCGTCACGGATCTGCTCAATGTTCATTTCTGACTCCTTGGTAAAGGAAGGCGGCCCACCGGGCCGCCTCGCCCTCGCTGGCGCCCTCAGGCCGCCTTCAGCGTCTCTTCGCCCTTCTTCCAGTTGCACGGGCAGAGCTCGTCGGTCTGCAACGCGTCGAGCACGCGCAGCACTTCTTCCGGGTTACGGCCGACCGACAGGTCGGTGACGTAGACGAAGCGGATCACGCCTTCCGGATCCACGATGTACGTCGCGCGCTGCGCGACACCCGCGTTGCGGTCGAGGATGCCGAGTTCCGTGGTCAGCTCGCGCTTGATGTCGGCGAGCATCGGGAACGGCAGGTTCTTCAGCTCGTCCTTGGTGCTGCGCCACGCCAGGTGCACGTATTCGCTGTCGGTGGACACGCCGAGCACCTGCGCATCACGCGCCTTGAACTCCTTGTCGAGCTTGCCGAACGCGGCGATCTCGGTCGGGCACACGAAGGTGAAGTCCATGGGCCAGAAAAAGACCACGCGCCACTTGCCCTTGCTGGTGTTCTCGTCGAACTTCTGGAAGGCCTTGGCCTGGTCGTTCGAGACCACACCGGTGAGGGAATACTGGGGGAATTTCTGTCCGATACCGAGCATGTCGACTCCTGGGGAAAGAGGGTGTTTCCTTGCGATGGGGCGCATTCTCCGGGGCAACCCGTATTTCAGCCAATCAATTGATTGTATAGACTCGATAGAAAGCATCTATGGCGGATCTCAAGCTCAAGGACCTGCGTTACCTCGTGGCGGTGGCCGACACCCGCCACTTCGGCCGCGCGGCCGAACGCAGCTTCGTCAGCCAGCCCACGCTGTCCGCGCAGCTCAAGAAGCTCGAGGAATACCTCGGCGTGCAGCTCATCGAACGCGCGCCGAAACGCGTGCAGCTCACCCCCGCCGGCGAGGAAATAGTCGAGCGGGCGCGCCGCATCCTCGATTCCAGCGAGGAGATCGTCGAGCTGGCGCGCGGCCACCGCGACCCGCTCGCCGGCCGGCTGCGGCTCGCGCTGCTGCCCACCATCGGTCCCTATCTACTGCCCAACGTGGCCGGCCGGTTGCGCAAGCAGCTGCCGCGCCTCGAACTGATGCTGTACGAGTATCAGACCGACCCGATGCTGGAGAAACTGCATTCGGGGGAAATCGATGTCGGAATCCTGGCACTCCCGGTCGCGGACGACGGTCTCGACGCGTACGAGCTCTACAAGGAGCCGTTCACGGTGGCCATGCCGGCGGCGCACAAGCTGGCGCAGCGCGCCAGCATCAAGGTCGAGGACCTCAACCACGAGACGCTGCTGCTGCTCGAGGATGGTCATTGCCTGCGCGACCAGGCGCTCGACATCTGCTCGGGCACCGACGTGCACGAGAAGCAGGACTTCCGCGCCACCAGCCTGGAGACGCTGCGCCAGATGGTGGCCTCGGGCGTCGGCATCACGCTGCTTCCGGAGCTCGCGGGGCGCGGCGCCTATGGCAATGCGCGCGGCGTGACCATCAAGCCGTTCGCGAAACCGGTGCCGACGCGCACCATCGGCGCGGTGTGGCGCAAGTCGAGCGCGCGCCGCACCGCCATCCTCGCCTTGTGCAAGCAGATCGAGGCGCACGCGCTGTGAACGTCGAGCGCGAGCGAGCCGTCGACGAACAGGCACCGGAACGAGCGAGGGGCGTCGCGCCGCATCGCGCGGCGAGCACGGCGGCGCAGCCGCACCGCCTGCGTTGCGCGGATGGGCGCGAGCTCGCCGCGCACTGGTTCGCGGCGCGCGAACGCCGTGCCGTGCTGGTGCTGAACCCGGCCACGGGTTTTCCGCAGTCGTTCTACTTCCGCCTGGCCGACTACGCGGCCGAGCGCGGCTACGACACGCTGGTCTACGACTACCGGGGCATGGGTGCTTCCGCGCCGGCGCGCCTGGCGGACGAGACCTGCCGCATGAGTGACTGGGGACTTTTCGACATGCGCACGGCGCTCGCCAGCGCGGCCGAACGCGCCGCCGGTCTGCCGGTGGCGACGCTGGGCCACAGCGTCGGCGGACAGTTGCTCGGCCTGCTGACCAACCATGCGCTGGCGCGCGCGCACGTGCAGATCGCGGTATCGGTGGGCTACTGGCCCTGGGAAGCCGCGCCTTTCAAGTACCTCGCCTGGTGGTTCTGGCGCGTGCACGGACCGTTGATGCTGGCGATCAAGGGCTACGTACCCACCGGCGGCGGCTGGAGCGGATTGCCGCTGCCGCGCGAGGTATACCGGGAGTGGCGTCGCTGGTGCCTGCGCACCGACCACTTCGGTCCGGACCTCGAGACCTATCTATCCGACAACGTCTTCGACGACATCCGCGCGCCGCTGCTCAACCTGGGATTCACCGACGATCCCATCGCCACGCGCCGCACGGTCGCCGGGCTCGACCGGTTCTACCCGAACGTCCAGCGTGAATCCCGCTGGTACTCGCCGGCCGGCATCGGCAGCCCGCGCATCGGCCACGACGGCTTCTTCGCTGCGCGCCATCGCGATTCGCTGTGGCGTCCGGTGCTCGACTGGCTGGACGCGAAACTCGGGATCGCCGCATGAGCGTGGGCGGACCGGCCGAGCACATCACGCCCTACGACCGGCTGACGCTGGACGAAGCGACGATGGTGTCGCTGCTGGCGTCGCGCACCCGGCACGAGGGACTGGTGGAATACTTCGGCGCCGGATTGCACGACGAGCTGGTACAACTGGCGCGCGCCGTACGCCGCCAGCGGCCACGCATGCGCCGCCGCGTCTACGTCCTGCCCGGCATCATGGGTTCGCAGCTGGGATTCCACCGCAGCGGCGGCCGGCCGCACGACACCCTGTGGCTCGATCCCATCGACATCTCCTTCGGCCGTCTGACCGAGCTGAAGCTGTCGGGCGAATCGACGCTGGTCGCGCTGGGTGCGGTGAATTACACCTACCTGAAACTGACCCTGTCGCTGCGCAAGGCCGGCTTCGACGCCGTGCTGCTCGACTACGACTGGCGCCGAGACGTTGCCACGCTCGGCGGCCGGCTCGCCGAACGCCTGGCGGCCGATGGCCATGACCAGGTCGCCATCGTCGGCCACAGCCTGGGCGGCCTGGTGGCGCGCGCGGCGCTCACCCACGACGTTGGCAATCGCGTGACGCAGCTGATCACCCTCGGCACGCCGCACGCGGGTTCGGCGGCCGCGATCCAGGCGTTGCGCGGCACGTATTCCGTGGTGCGCAAGCTCGGCATGCTCGACATGCGGCACGACGCCGAATACCTGGCGAGCGGCGTATTCTCCACCTTCGCCTCCCTGCACGAACTGTTGCCGGGCGCCGGCACCATCTGTGACTTCGACCTGTTCGACGCCGCGTCGTGGCCGGTCCAGGGTCCGGGGCCGGACCCCGCCCTGCTGCGCGATGCCGCCAGCGTGGCGCAAAGACTGGCGCCCGCGGATCGGCGCTTCGACGTGGTGGTGGGTTGCAATCGAACCACTGCCACGCGCGTCGCACAGCGTGACGGCGATTTCGAGTACGAATACACACTGCAGGGCGACGGCACGGTTCCGCTGGCGCTCGGCCTGCTCGCCGGCGCCCGGCACCGCTACGTGGAGTGCGGACACAGTGACATGCCGCTGTCCAATCGCGTCATCAACGGCACCATCGATCTGCTGGAGAGCGGCAGGACGCGGCGCTTCGCGGCGTCGCCTCCGGTGCGACGCGCTGCGCGCAAACGCATCAGCGATGCGCAATTGCGCCAGGAATACGCCGGCAAGGTCGACTGGCCGCACATGAGTCCGCGCGAGCGCCGCGTGTTCCTCGATACGCTGAACGAGCCGCCGAAGCGTATGCAGCCGGGCGCGCCGAAGCCGCGAGCGCGTCCTGCGACGCGTCGCCCGCGCCGCCGGCGTTAAGGCAACAGCACGAGCTTGGCCGCGTAGTCGCGCACGCCGCCGGCGCCCCCGGCGGGAAGCGGCGGCGATTGCAGCACGCCTTCCGCATCGGCCTTGACGGCCAGCGGCCGCGCCCAGGCGCCGGTGCGCGGATCGAACCAGGTCCATTGGTAGCGCGCACCCGCCGTGAATCCCTTCATGCGCGTACGCAGCGCGCGGTTCTCGAAGTACACCAGCGCGAAGTCGTCCTGCGGCGTACGCATCATGAACGACCAGCCGTCGAGACCGTCGGCGAGCGCGTCCGGAATGCTGCGCGCTTCCAGATCCTGCGCGGCGAGCACCAGGTCCTGGTAACGCGCGCCCTCCGACAACACGAAGGTGCGCAGGTGCTGCATCTGTGCGCCGGATTCGTAGCGCAACGCGGTCCAGATGTGCGGCCGCCAGCCTGCCGGCTCGCCGGTGCTGGTGACGTCGTAAGCCGCGGTGCCGTGCACGTGGCCGGCGAGCGCGCCCGACAACACCGAGCCGTACATCATCGCGCGCGCAAAATAATTGTCGCGCGGCGAATTCTCCGCGGGGGTCTCGCCACCCGGCCGGTTGATGTTGTGGTTCCAGCCCGTGTAGTAAGGCTCGAGATTCGCCGCGGGGTACGCCGGCTGTAGCCGGAACAACTCCTCGATGGATGCGTAGATGGCGTGGTTGCGCGGATTGTTGCCGACGGTGTGCATGGTCAGCCACGGCGCCGCGGCGCCATGCCCGAATGCCTTGTACGTGGAGCGGTCGATCAGCGTGGTGTAGGGCTGGCCGAAGGGCAGCGCGCCGTACTTCGAGTGGTGCCAGGTCAGCGCTTCGTTGAACTCGGCGGCCGTCAGACTGAAATCCCTGGGGATCCAGTCGAGGTGGATGCCGCTGAAGATCATGTTGTACGCGCCGTAACGCGCGACCAGGTATTGCACGAAGCGCGAGTACGACTCGTTGAAATTGAAGTAACGCTTCCAGGAAGGGGCATTGTCGCGCCGCACGGTTTCCAGGAAGGGCACGAAACCCTCCGCGGACAGGTGACGCATCTTGCGATCCAGGCTCGCGAAGTATTCCGGCCTGATGCGATCGAAGTTGGCCAGGCCTTCGCGATCGGTGAATACCTCGAACGGCCGGTTGCCGGACTCGTCGTGCATGTCCTTGGCGGTGGTGGTGGCGCCGTCGGCCGTGGAAATCTTCGCGTTCGGCGCCCAGGAGCCGAACTTCTCCCAGGCATTGCGCAGGAACACGCCGTCCTTGTTGGCGAAGGTGGCGCCGTGTTCGTCGGCCGCCCAGTTGGGGAACGCGGCGATGAAGGAAATGGAATTGAATCCCTGGCGTTTGCGCCAGGCCACGGCCTCTTCGAAGCTGATGCCCTCCGCGGGCACGTAATCCGCCGCCGGCCGCGTGCCCTTCCACGGCAGGCGCCAGGTGGAGGCGGCGAGCCAGGTGTCGCCGGTCAGGAAAAACGGCGTGCCGTCGGCATACCGCAGCGCGTGGCCATTGGCGCTGGCACGCACGAAACCACGCCGATTGGGATTCTCCGCGAGCTCTGCGGCGCTCCAGTCCACGGCGCGGAACTTGCCGCTGCCCTGCAGTCCGCTGTCGTCGGGGCGGTTGCTGAAGATTCGCCAGCTCCAGTCACCCGCGCGCGTCGCCACCACGCGCACCCTGAAAGTCCGCCCGCCATCCCAGAAACCGTAGACGCGCGCGCGGAAATCCGGGCCCTCGAGCTCCACGCCGCACTCCACGTCGGTGTACGGGTTGGTGTACTCGCGCGCCGTCGAAAGCGTGATCTCCTGCACTTCCCAGACGTGCACTTCCCCGGATTGCAGCCGGGCCCAGGCCTGGGGCCCTAACAAAATGAGCACCACGGCAAGGCCGGCGAGTCTGCTGAGCATCATGATGCGTTCAACTTATCGCGAAGAGCCGGGCCGGCGTCAACCGCGGCGTGATTCGCGCGTTGAAGTCGGCAGCGGTCCGGGAGGAATCGTGAGACGGGCATTTTCGACGCGGGCGGTCACCATCGCGGCCATGCTGGCATGTGCCGCGGCGCAGGCCGTGCAGCTGGATGCGAACCTGGGCGTGACCGTCGACGGTGACGGCGGCTCCGGCGTCGACGCCGATTTCGGCATTTCCCCCACCGAGCACCTGTCCTTCAACCTCGCGGCCGGCCACGCCACCGGGCCCGACCAGACCGGCAACCTGAGCGGCACGACACTCGGCGGCGGCGCCATGCTGTACGACGATCGCAAGGGCCTGGCCATCGACTACGACAGCTTCGACGACCCGACTAACTACCACGTGGCGACGCTGGGAGCGCGCGGCTGGTTCGAATTCGGCGATGTGCGCGTGACGCTGCTGGCGCGGCAACGCGACATGGGCCTCGAGCTGCGCCTCGACCTGCCGCGGCAGACCTTGCGCCGCGAAGTGGAGTTCTCGGCGCTGGGCGCCGGTGCGCAGCTCTCCTATACCAATGACCGGTTCAGCGTCTATGGCATGGCGTTGAGCTACGACTACGACGACGACTTCGAGCGCTTCCTCGGCCTGCCGGACACGCCGCTGGCCGAAAGGCGGCCGCGCATCGAGGCGTTGTACGGGTCCTTCATCCTGCAGGCGCAGGGGGCCATCGACCGCCAGGCGGCGCTCGGCGGCGAATACAGCTTCGGAAGGCATTCCCTGGCGCTCGACTTCTCGAGGCTGCACGACGCGGTGGCCGAGGCCAGCAGCACCAGCCTGGCGCTCACCTGGCACTACTTCAAATCGTCACATCTCGACTGGAGCGTGACCGCCGGCATGGTCGACAGCGCCATCGTCAGCGACATGGCTTTCGTGAGCGTCGCACTCGGGTTGCACAACTGACGAGGGGCGTGCGGCAGGCTAATATCCCTGCCACACATGGAAGCACTGCAAGCGATCCTCACCGATCCGGAACTCTGGATCGCCTTCTTCACGTTGACCGCGCTCGAGCTGGTGCTCGGCATCGACAACATCATCTTCATTTCGATCCTCGTCGACCGGCTGCAGCCGGCGCAGCGCGAGAAAGCGCGCCGCATCGGCCTGTTCCTCGCGATGTTCATGCGCGTCGGCCTGTTGCTGGCGCTGTCCTGGCTGGTCGGCCTCACCGCACCGATTTTCACCCTCATCGGCACGGACATCTCGGGACGTGATCTCATCCTGTCGCTGGGCGGACTGTTCCTGGTGTGGAAGTCGACCAAGGAGATCCACCAGCTCACAGAGGGCGAGGAAGGCCACGGCTCGAACAAGGTGCACGCGGGATTCGCCGGCGTGATCCTGCAGATCATCATCATCGACCTGGTGTTCTCGCTCGACTCCATCATCACCGCGGTCGGCATGGTCGACAACATCTACGTGATGGTGGCCGCGGTGATCGCGTCGGTCGGGTTGATGATGGTCTTCGCGCGCGGCATCGGCGAATTCGTCTCCGCGCATCCCTCGATCAAGATGCTGGCGCTGTCGTTCCTGCTGGTGGTCGGCGTCATGCTGATCGCCGAGGGCTTCGATCACAAGGTGCCGAAGGGGTACATCTACTTCGCCATGGCATTCTCGGTGGCGGTGGAGATGCTGAACATCCGCATGCGCAAGAAGAAGGGCAAACCCGCGCCCGTCGATCTGCACGAGCCTTACAAGAAGAGTGAATGACACCGCGGTCTTGATCGCGGGGCAACGCGGCCACATATTGCACCGGCGCCGCGCGCGTGGGAGGTGGGGACAATGCTGTTAGTACTGCTGCGAGTCGTCGGGGTCATCTGGATCTTCGGCTTCCTCGTGTTCGCCGCCATCGCCACCTCGAGCTACCTGTTCTCGAGCGAACCCGAAGCGCCACGTACCCAGCGCTGGTACGGTCGCTTGCGCATGTCGATCATCTGGCCGATAGCGTTGCTGTCAGCCGCGGGCCGCGCCCGTCTGCGGCACGGCTAATCACAAGAGGGAGAAGACAACATGGCATTTACCAACTCGATCCTGCGCGGAGTCGGCGGCAGCGGCGGACCAGGCGGCGGCAACGGCGTCCCGAGGGTGCCGATCCGCGGCGTCCTGACGTGGCTGCTGATCCTGATCGTTGCGGTGGTGGTGCTGAGCTTCGCCGGTTGCGGCATCAAGGTGGTCGACACCGGCCATCGCGGCATCGAAACCCGGTTCGGCAAGGTCGTGTCGGAATCCCTGCCCGAGGGCTTCTACTGGTTCAATCCTTTCACCAGCAAGATCGTCGAGATCGACACCCGCATCCAGCGCCAGGACGGCGAGACCGACACCTACACCCGCGACGTGCAGCAGGCGGCCATCAAGTACACGCTCAACTACCGCCTGCAGCAGAACGCGGCACACCTCATGTACCGCGACATCGGGCGCGACTGGGAACAGAAGCTCATCCCGCAGGTGGTACTCGGCACGCTCAAGGAGGTCGTCGGCAAGTGGGACGCGGTGGACCTCATCTCCAACCGCGACAAGGCCGGCAACACGGCCTTCGAGGCCATCCGCGACAACCTCGGGGAACGCAACGTGGAGGTATTGAGATTCGAGATCACCGACATTTCGTACACGCGTGAATTCGAGAACTCGGTGGAGCAGAAGGTCATCGCCCAGCAGAAGGCCATCGAAGAGCAGAACCGCACCAAGCAGATCGAGGAGCAGGCGCGGCAGAAGGTGCTGTCGGCCGAAGCCGAGGCCAAGTCCATCCAGATCCGCGCCCAGGCGCTGGAACGCAATGCCAAGCTGGTGGAGTGGGAGGCCGTGCAGAAATGGAACGGCGTCCTGCCGCAGTACATGCTCGGCAATGGCGCCACGCCGTTCATCAACCTGACGCCGAACAAGGACTGACGGTAGTTTGAGCGCATCGCTCCCGCCGGCGATCATCTTCGACTGCGACGGCGTACTCGTCGACAGCGAGGATCTCGCCAGCCGTGTCGAGGCCGAGCTCGGGCGCGAGCTCGGCCTGCAACTCACGACCGCCGAGGCGCACGACCTGTTCCTCGGCAAGACGGTGGATGGCGTGCTCGCCACCATCGCCGCACGCAGCGGCAAGACCCTGTCCGCCTCGTTCACCTACAACTGGGCATTCGCCACCGCGCACGCGTTCATGCGCGAACTGCAACCGGTGGCGGAAGTGCGCGCGGTCGTCGAGGAGCTGCGCTCCCGCGGACATGCCATGGCCGTCGCCTCCCAGTCGCCGCTGGCACGCGTGAGGTTCACGCTGGACGTCACCGGCCTCGCGGGGTTCTTCGGCGAACGCCTGTACGTCACGTCGATGGTGGCGCGCCCCAAGCCCGCTCCCGACATCTACCTGCATGCCGCCGCGAAGCTCGGTGCAGAGCCCACCGCGTGCCTGGTGGTCGAGGATTCACCGGCAGGCGCAGCGGCCGCGCGCAGCGCCGGCTTTCAGGTACTCGGCTATGCGCCGGGCGACACGGCTGGCTCCATGCGTGCCGCGGGAGTGCCGGTCATTGCTTCGATGACCGAGGTGCTGCGGCATAGCGCATCGTTGTCCGGCGCCGGCTAGCGTCATAGTCCCGCAGGCGGCTTTCTCCTACAACGATTTTCCCCGCCAACGCGTGGCAGGCCGTCTGGCACTCACCTGCTGACTGCTGCGATTCCGACGGCGCGATCCGTCCGTGGCCTTCAGATTGCGGACAACTCGTCCCTCGAGAAGGCGTCAGCGGGAAATCAGCATGCATCGGAAGTTTTCGGGC
>Ga0315912_10002652_pt1 | contig 18728 bp, 16 predicted proteins | sample VfabasoilMG_FD_204469 | JGI IMG/M metagenome (GOLD analysis project Ga0315912, IMG submission 204469) | Garden soil microbial communities collected in Santa Monica, California, United States - V. faba soil | ecosystem: Environmental > Terrestrial > Soil > Garden | place: USA: California...
CGCTCAAGCTGCGCTTGCAATCCGTGCTGCACGCTCGTGATCTGCCGGAAAAGGCGCAACACCGCCTGGACAGCGCCGTGCACCAGACGGAGCGCCTGGAACGGCTGATCGAGAACCTGCTGGACGTGTCGCGGATCACGACCGGACATCTGGAGCTCGAACCGGAGTCCTTTGATCTCTCCGAGATGGCGCAGGAGGTTACCGAAAGGTTTCGGGAGCAAGCCGCCCGCGGCGGTACCGCCGTGGAACTGAATGCACCGGCACCGGTGGTGGGCAAATGGGACCGCCTACGCCTCGAGCAGGTCGCCACGAACCTCTTATCCAACGCGCTGAAGTTCGGGGAAGGGCGACCGATCGAGGTGGTCGTGGATGGCAACGCTGGGCAAGCAACGTTAACGGTGAGCGACCAGGGCATCGGGATCGCGCCTGAAAATGTGGCGCGCATCTTTCATCAGTTCGAGCGAGTGGTCGGGCATCGAACCTTCGGTGGCCTGGGCATGGGGCTGTACATCGCCCGTCAGATCGTGCAGGCGCACGGTGGCAGCGTGGAGGTCGACAGCACCGCGGGCAAGGGTTCGCGCTTCCACGTCATCTTGCCGCGCTAGCGTTCGCTCGCTAGCGCCGGCCGCGCGCGGCTACGTCCGGTAGCGGATATGTACGGACATGCACGGACGTGCAGAGACCGGGCGTGCCAAGACCGCCGGAGCAGAAACGAGAGGCGCCACCGCCAAGCGTTCGCCGTGCGCAAAAGGCCCCGGTTAATTGCCTGGCGTTGTAGGTCGCGACACCGCCCGGCTCGAGTGGCGTGTTAACATGCGGGGCATGTCACATCTGTATGGCGATTCCACGGTCTTCCCCTACGACGTCGACTACATCGATCTCTCCCGCCACGCGGTAGATTGCGCGGTGCAGCTGTTCTCGGCGCAACACGCCATCGGCAGCGCTCTCGAGCGCGCGGAAGCGCAAGATCGAATTCGAGTCGAAGAGCAGGCGCGGCTGATGTCGATGTCCGAAGCGGTGGAGAACGCCCTTTTGCCGTTCCTCCGCGCCGAGGCCGAGCAGACGACCCTGATGGCCACCCGCATTCTCGATTGTTCGAAGAATGCTGCCAACGAAGAGCTCGCCGCGGGCGACCGTCGTGCCAATGACGTCACCATGCATGCCAAACACGTCGTGCAGAGCGCTGGTGAGTCCGCACGGCGAGCGCTGGAGGCCTTCCTGACGCACTACGACCTGCCGGATACGGAGGTGGCGCTGACGCTCACCTGCGCCGCCGAGAACAGCCACACCGGTCAGGTCAACATCCGCTCTCCCTTCGGGATCACGGCGGGCTTCAGCCTGCGCATCCCCCCCGAACATGCCTGGGCACGGCCGCGGCGCGTGGCGGATCTGATACCGGGGCTGGAGGCACATCTCCCGCAGCCCTCCGGCTGGCTCTCGCGGCGCGTGGAGATGGCGCCGGTGAAGCTCGATCGGCTCTATTTCAGCAGGGTCAAGATCGCAGGCAGCCAGCTCGAGATCGGGCTGCGCAAGTCGCCGAGCTCGGGAGCGGGCTATCGCATCGTCGTGGACTTGCGCGGCGAGCGCGGCGTGTTGCTGTCCCCGTTCGACGAGCATGGCGCGGAGCATGGTTCCAATGGCGGGCTCGACGCCGAGCCGCCGCTCTCGCTCGAGGGGGAGGACGGAGCGCGCATGCTGGAGCTCGCGCGTCGTGTGCTCGAGTCGATCCATGGGCTCGCCTATTCGCGCGGCAGTATGTTGGAGCTCGCCATCGACGACCAACCTCCGAGCGAGCTGGAATGGCCGGCGGTCGTGGGCGAGCGCCTGATCGGGCACCTGGCTCCCGTGGTCACGGAGATCTCGCGGCGCTCGGGCGCGCCCGGGGAGCTCGTGCTGCGGCGGGACGTGGGCGATGGCCGGCGCGAGGAGATGTATGTGACCAAGGCCGAGCTCTGGCAGAAGCTGTTGGTGCTGCCGCCAGAACGGCGCGCCGCCTTCGCCGCGTTCGGTCTGCTCGAGCCACCGACGACAGCGCCGCCGGAGCCGTTCCCCCCCGTGGCGCCCGCGCCCAGCCGCCAGCCGATCGCCCCGCTCGGGGCGGCACGCGCAGCCGCCAGCGTCAGCGCCGCGTAGTCGCTCTCGCTGGGTAGCTGCTCGGCGTCGCAGATGTCTGGAGCGTGTCCAGTTGGACACGACGGCTCGGCGTCGCATCTGCGTGCGGCCGCACGCAACCCACCGCAACGGCCGCGGGTTGGCCTGCGGCCGCTGACCGGGTTACAAGCGCTATGTGCTCGGTAGGTTCTTGGTGGGGCTGGCCGTGGGCGTGTGCAGCGCCTGCGCGAGCGAACCCGATCCCCACCCGCTCGGGCGGCGCGGCGCCGATATCATCGGTGGAGAGCTCGCTGATGCGGCGGAGCTCAACCACACGGGTGCCCTGGTCCGGCTCGATCCCGAGACGCTCGAGCCAGCGCTGTTTTGCACGGCGACGTTGATCGGGCCCGAGACCGTGGTGACCGCCAAACATTGCGCGCGGCGCCTGGCCGAGTACGCCGCGCGCGGCTTTGGCCTGGCCTGGTTGGCCGGGCCCAGCGTCGCGGCTCCGGTCGAGATCATTGCCATCGTGAACGCTGTCGAGGCGCCCGCAAACCAGGGCGGCTTTCTCGAGCTGGGCCAGGACGTTGCCGTGGTGCACCTGGAGCATCCGACGTCGATACCGCCCGCCGTCCCCACGCTGCTGACGAGCGCCGAGATCGGGCAGTCGATGCTGTCCATCGGCTACGGCATGTTCACGGTCGACGGAGACCAGGATGGCCGGCGCCGCGTCGGGCATGAAACCGTGATCGCGACCGAGGGGCGCACGTTCGAGGCCATGTTTGGCAGCTTCGAGAACTTCGTGGAGTGGGCCCTGACGGGCCAGACCACGAGCGAGAACATTCTGCTGGCCTTCAGTCCCGGAGACTTGCTAGGCGCGCTGATCCTCGCGTCCTACCGGCGCGACTTCGACTCGCTGCTACTGCTCGAGGGGCATGAGGCGGTGACGGGGCGCGCGCCGGGCGATACGCAGAGCTGCTCGGGGGACTCGGGCGGGCCGCTGGCGCGCCGGACGCTCGACGGCACCTGGCAGACGTTCGGCGTCGTGTCCGGCGGCTTGTACTCGGCGCGCAGTGTCTGCGACTACGGGACGGTCTTTTCCAGCTTCGGCCCCGAGAGCCTGGCGTTCGTGCTGGCGGAGCTCGAGGGGCACGGCGCGGCACCGAGTGACGCAGGCGCGCCCGACGGCGCCGCGCCGAGCGACGCGGCAGCGCCGACGGCGGAGGCCCCTGACGCGCGCTGAGCGGCTTACTTTTCGACGAAGGCGCGTTCGATCGTGTAGTGCTGCGGATCGTGGCTCGAGCCTTCGCGGAAGCCGCGACCTTCGAGCAGCTCCACGAGATCCGCCAGCATGCTCGGGCCGCCGCACACGAGCGCGCGATCATGCTCGGGGGATAGCTGCGGCAAGCCCAGGTCGTCGCACAGCTTGCCGCTCTGCAGCAGCTCCGTGACCCGGCCCTGGTGCTCGAAGGGCTCGCGCGTGACGGTGGGATAGTAGTGGAGCTGGCGCTGCACCTGCTCGCCGATGAACTCGTGCTTGGGCAGCTCGTTCTTGATGTAGTCCGAGTAGCCGAGATCGCTGATCTGACGCACGCCGTGCACCATCACCACGTGCTCGAAGCGCTCGTAGGTGTCCGGGTCACGGATGATGCTGAGAAAGGGAGCCAACCCAGTCCCGGTGCTGAGCAGGTAGAGGCGCTTGCCCGGCAGCACGTTGCCGATCACCAACGTGCCCACGGGCTTGTTGTTGACCAACACCTGGTCCCCCACCTTCAGGTGTTGCAGCTTAGAGGTCAGCGGACCGTTCTGCACCTTGATGCTGTAGAACTCGAGATGCTCCTCGTAGTTCGGGCTCGCCACGCTGTACGCGCGCAGCAGCGGCCGGCCTTCCACCTCCAGGCCAACCATCAGGAAGTGCCCGTTTTTAAACCGCAAACCACGGTTGCGTGTGGTCGTGAAGCTGAACAGCGTATCGTTCCAGTGGCGGACGCTGAGCACCGTCTCATGGCTCAGTTGGCTCATGTAGTGAATATACTCCTTCCCAATTCATCTGCAAAACGGGATATTCCGCAATAGATATTCGGTTCTGGCGATATAAAGGCCGTCCTGAAGAGCGGACTATTGCCATGAGGTTCACGCTGCGCCAGCTCGAAGTGTTCCTGGCCGTCGCGCGCAGCGAGAGCGTCAGCCGCGCCGCCCAGGAGCTCGGCATGTCGCAGTCCGCCGTGAGCGGGGCTCTCTCCGATCTCGAGCAACAGTTCGATGTCCAGCTCTTCGACCGCATCGGCAAACGCCTGCGGTTGAGCGCGCTCGGCCGCTCGCTTCGGCCGCCGGGCGAGGCGCTCGAAGAGCGGGCTCGCGAGCTCGAACAGGCGCTGTCGTCGCGGAGCGCGGCCGGCCCGCTGCGCATCGGGGCCACCCTGACCATCGGCAACTATGTCGCGATGCCGCTCGTGGCGCGCTTTCTGCGCGAGCACCCCGGTGCGCGGGTCAAGCTCGAGATCGGCAACACCGCCGAGATCACGCGGCGCGTGCAGAACTTCGAGATCGACGTGGGCCTGGTCGAGGGCGAATTGCGCGAAAGCGAGCTGCGGGTCACCCCCTGGTGCGACGACGAGCTGGTCGTGTTTTGCGCGCCCGCTCATCCTTTTGCCGGCAAGCCCGCGCTCGACGATCACGATCTATTGGCGGCGTCCTGGATCGTGCGGGAGCCGGGCTCGGGCACACGCCAGGCGTTCGAACATGCCATGCGCGGCGTCTTGTCCGAGCTGGAGATCCGGCTCGAGCTGCCTCACACCGAGGCCATCAAGAGCGCCGTCGAGGCGGGCATGGGCGTGGGTTGCGTGTCTCGCATCGCCGTCGCGGAGGCATTCCGGCATGGCAGCTTGGTCCCGTGCCGGGTGCCGCACCGCGATTTTCGGCGCCAGTTTTTCTTCGCGCTGCACGAAGAGAAGTATCTGAGCGCCTCTATCCAGAGCTGGCTCGAGCTGTGCAGCCGCTGGCCGGCAGAGGCTCGAGAAGGCGCGAGACCGAACGCCTAGCTAGAGCGGAAAGCCGGGGCAGTCTTCGGGGCAGGTGAAGGCCTCGGGGATGACCTGACACACCCCATCGCCGCAGTTGTCCGGGCAATCCTGGGCGCAATCGAAGACCTCGCTGCCCTGGCAGACGCCGTCGCCGCAATCGCTCGGGCAATCCTGCGGGCACGTGAGCGCCTCCGGCACGGCCGTGCACACGCCATCCCCGCAGATGGTGCCGCAGTCCCCACCGCAGTTCTGCGAGTTCTCCAGGCCCGGTTCGCAACGCCCGTCCCCGCAGAAGCGACCATTCACGCAGTCCACCGCGCAGTTCTGGACGCTTTCACCGATGCTGCAGTAGCCATCCCCGCAATCGCTCGGGCGCGAACAATCGTCGGGGCAATTGGTCCCGTTCTCAAACGCCTGACACAGGTCGTCGCCGCAGACCACGCTGCCATCGCAGTCGATGGCGCAGCTCGTGGCGTTTTCGGCGCCCAGGCACAGGCCATCACCGCACACGCCGCAGTCTTCGGGGCAGTTGTTGCGGGTCTCACCGAGCGTGCACTGATCGTCACCGCAGCTTCCGCAGTCGCCCGGGCAACTATCCAGATCTTCATTCCCCTGGCAGTTGCCATCGCCGCAATTGGGCGAGCAATCCTCGGGGCAGTCGTCGGCGGGCTCGTTGCAGACGCCGTCCCCGCACGTGTTGCAGTCCTGGGCGCAGCGCCGCGCGTTCTCTCGGCCGGCGCAGGTTCCGTCGCCGCAGAAGCCGCAATCATCCCGGCAGTTCAGGATGTTTTCCGTGGGGGCGTTGCAGCTGAAATCGCCGCACACGGCGCAATCATCCGGGCAACTGACGCGGGTCTCGGCGCCGGTGGTGCAGGCGCCATCGCCGCAGCGCACGCAGTCTTCGGGGCAGGTCGCCAGGGTCTCCGGGCTCCGGCAGAGCCCATCACCGCAGGGAGAGCCACAGTCGAGCGCGCAGTTGAACTGCGTCTCCAGGAGACTGCATAGGCCATCCCCGCAGTTCTGGCAGTCCTCGGGGCAGCCGAACGCGTCCTCGGTGCTGGAGCACTGTTCGTCCCCGCAGATGGCGCAGTCCTCGGGGCAGAAGGCCGCCGTTTCGCCGGCAGTGCAGCGGTTGTCGCCGCAGATGCTGCAGTCCTCGGGGCAGGAGCGAGTGCTCTCGCTGAAGTCGCAGACGCCGTTGCCACAATTCTGGCAATCGAACGGGCAGCTGTCGTTGCGATCGCAAACGCCGTCGCAGCTGCAGTCCACGATGCAGTTGCCGAACTCGGCGCCGGTGCACACGCCGTCCCCGCAGAAGTCCCCGCCGCAGTCCAGGGAGCAGTTCGCGGTGGTCTCCGAGCCCTGGCAGATGCCGTTGCCGCAGAAGTTGGCGCAGTCGAAATCGCAGCGCTCGTTGACCTCACACAGGCCGTTGCAGACGGAGGGATTACAGTCCTCCGCGCAGCTGGTCTGGCTCTCCCCGGGTCCGCAGACGCCGTCGCCACAGGTGGCCGTCGTGGAACAGTCCGCGGCACAGTTGGCGGCGGTCTCGCCGAGCCCGCAGTCGCCGTCACCACAGCTCTCGCGGCAATCGACCTCACAGTTCTGGCGCGTCTCACTCTGGCTGCAGAGCGTGTCCCCACAGAAACAGTCCGACGGGCACTCCAGCGGGTTTTCGCCGGGCTCGCACAGGGCATTGCCACACAGGGCCGGCTCGATCGGGTTTTCGCCCAGCGGCGCCCGACCACAGGCCCCGACCAGAGCCCCGCTCGCCAGGAGCAGCGACGCCCACCGCGCCAGAGTCCAAGGAAGCCTCGATGTCGACCCCGCCCTTCGCATCGGCTTCATGTACTTGCCCATTGAAACATGCTCTCCGGCCTGGCGCAAAAGGCTGCGGCCCAAGTCTGGAAGGTTTCGAACAAAAGCGTTATTCAGCCGGCCGGTGGCTAGCTGGCTCGAATCGACGCTGCCGCCGTTGGGCCCGGTGGGCTAGAAGGGGGTCGAGAATGCTGCCGATTGAAAAACTCGAAGCCATTCGCCGGCGCTTCCAGGAGGTGGACCAACTCCTGTGCGATTCCTCGATCATTGCCGACCATGCGCGGCTCCAGGAGCTCAACCGAGAGCGCAGCCACGTTGGCACCCTGGTTGAAATTTTCGACGAGTGGAAAGGTGTCACCAAACGCATCGCCGACGACCGCGAAGCCTTGAGCGACCCGGAACTGGGCCCACTGGCCGAAGAGGAGCTGCCCGAGCTGGAAAAACAGCTCGTCCAGCTGGAACAACGCATCCAGGTGCTGCTCCTGCCGCAGGACCCGCGCGACGACAAGAATACCTTGCTCGAGATTCGCGCCGGCACGGGCGGCGAGGAAGCCGCGCTGTTCGCCGCGGATCTGTTCCGGATGTACGCGCGCTACGCGGAGCCGCACGGCTGGAAGGTGGAGATCCTGAGCCGCAGCGAGGCCGCGCCCGGTGCCTACAAAGAGATCATCGCCCTGATCAGCGGCTCGCGCGTTTTCTCGACCCTCAAATACGAGGGCGGGGTGCACCGCGTGCAGCGCGTGCCGAGCACCGAGGCGCAAGGGCGCATCCACACCTCCACGGCGACGGTCGCCGTGCTGCCCGAAGCCGAGGATGTCGAGATCCACATCGACGACAAAGATCTGCGCTTTGACATCGCAGCCTCGGGAGGGCCCGGAGGACAGGCGGTCAACACCACCAACAGCGCGGTGCAGATCACCCATCTCCCGACCGGCATGATCGTCAAGTGTCAGGACGAGCGTAGCCAGATCAAGAACAAGGCGCGCGCGCTGAAGGTCCTCAAGAGCCGTCTGCTCGACATCGAGATCAAGCGCCAGTCCGACGCAACCCGGGACGAGCGGCGCACCATGGTCGGCGCTGGTGAACGTTCTGAGAAGATCCGCACCTATAACTTCCCGCAGAATCGTGTGACCGATCATCGCATCGGGCTGACGCTGCACAAACTCGATCGCGTCATCGATGGGGATCTGCAAGAGTTGCTCGACGCCGTCGTCGCGTGGCATCAAGCGGAACGCCTGAAGGGCGACGAGCCAACGATCTGAGGGGAAGCGCGTGCCGGCACGGAAGGATCGATCAAGACCGCCCAAGAGTAAGGACTCCTACGGCGTCAGCCCGGACGGGCTATTGTGTGCGCTGGTGCTGGCGCCCAACACCTTCGCGCGCAATCGATTCTTTGGGTTGTACGAGGACCCGGAGTTGCGGCGGGTGCGCCGGCGCGCCTACCACGTGCGCGGCATCCTGCGGCAGCTGATCGGCCAGGGCAAGGAGAAGGCTCTCCTGATCGGGCGCCTCGAGCTCGACGATGAACGGGTGCTCTTGCGCTATCGCATCGAACACCTGAAGATGGAACGTACCACCGCGCTCAGCACGCTGGAGTCGGCGGTGCTCAGCTTCGCGCTGCATCGCGCCGGCCATGGTGAGCTCGAGCAAGAGGACCGCACGCGGGTCGAGCGCGCGCTCGAGGGCCTGGGCGGCAGCGCCCCGATCGAAACCCTGGCCTGAGCGAAGGGCGCGGCGAACGTCCTCGTCCGGAGGCTCAGCGGCTCACGACGTCCAGACGCTCCCAGCCGCGCGCGACGACTGCCTTCCCCCGCGCCGTCACGAGAATTCGGTAAGCGAGCCCCTCATAGCTCGGCCCCCGGTTGACGAGACCCTTCGCATCGAGGACCGACATGACCTGGGACACGGTCATCTTGTCGAGCTCCACCCGCCCCGAGACGTCCTTTTGGCTGACCGCATCCCCCGATTGTCGAACCAGCGCGGCTGTGGCCTCCAGCACGAGCCACTGCGTCAACGTGAGTCCCATCGAAGCCAGTTCAGCATCGGCCCGGCGACGCCACCGCTGAGCCTCGCGCCAGCGTTCCAGCGCCGTGCGTGCCGCGGCTGCGTTTTCTTCCCTCTGCTCCGAGTCGCCGCCCACCCTCGCCACGACAGTCCCTCCCTCCTCGAAGTCAGTCGACCGTACCAGGGCCGGCGCCGGGGCACCCTTTGACGGACGAAATCTTAGTAAGGACCCTTACTAAGCTTAGTGAGCACCCTTCCTGGGAGCATCCTAGCCGACGCCTTGTAAGGATCCTTACTTCGAAATTCGTGCGGGAGGGGGACCGCCGGGAGGGGGGGACGGCGGGCCACGCACGGGTCACGGCGCCGAAACACTCTGCCGCCCTCGGCCGCAACAGTTGGTGGAGCAACAGTTAGTGGAGCAACAGTCATCGAGCAACGCCGCTGAGCAACACCACGATTCCGGAAGTTCACGGTGCACGTCGCTCAGTTGTATCGCTATCCGGTCAAGGGTCTGAGCGCGGAGCCGCTCGCCTCCGTGCAGCTCGAGGCCGGGGGGACATTTCCGTTCGACCGCTGCCTCGCCTTCTTGCGCACGCAGAGCGACTTCGATGCGGACGCACCGCACTGGCTGCCGAAGGCAAACTTCCTGATGCTGATGTTGCACGAGCGCCTGGCGGAGCTCGACACGCGCTACGATCCAGAGCGCCGGCTGTTGCTCGTGGACAGCCCGACCGGCACGCGCCGCTTCGCCATCGACGACCCGGACGCTCGCCGAGAGCTCGAGGCCTTTCTGGAGCGCACCGCAGGCAGCCGAGCGGGCGCTCCGCGCCTGGTGGAGGCGCCCGCCCATCACTTCATGGACAAGGCCGACAACGTGATCTCGCTGATCAACCTGGCGAGCATCGACGACCTGGCCCGCCGCTTGCAAAAAGCGGTGGATCCGCTGCGCTTCCGCGCCAACATCTACATCAGCGGCGCGCCGGCGTGGTCCGAGCTCGACTGGGTCGGGCGAGAGCTGCGCATCGGCAACACGTTGTTCCGGGTGGATCGACGCAACGGCCGTTGTGCCGCCACGAACGTCAACCCCTCGACCGCAGCGCGCGATCTCGACATTCCCGGCACGCTTCGCCAGCACTTTGGTCACAAGGATTGCGGGGTCTACCTCGTCGTGACGCGCGCTGGCTGCGTGCGCACGGGGGACGGCGTGGAGCTGGCGGCCTCGCCCGCACCGCTGCCGGCGCTCTCGCCGGCGCCGGCGGCCTCGCCTGCGCCGGCGGTCTCCGAGGCCTGGATGTGCCGCGCCTGTTATCTGGTCGTCCCTGCCGTCCGCTTCGCACCCAGCTCCGCGAGCGCCGCCAAACCCCCACGTCCGCTGCTCCCCCCCGCCGACTGGAAGTGCCCCGACTGCGGTGCGGGCGCGACCTTGCTCGAGCGCGCTCAGCCCGTGTTCGGCCCCGGGTGAGCTCGAGCTGGGTGCAACGCTAGAGCGTCCTACTCGGAGAGTCCCAGGTCACCATGTTTCGACCGCGACCGCAGCTTCAACGCGGCGCCTCGAACAGGCCGCGCAAGCCCGCCTGCAGCAGCTGTTCCCGGGTGAGCGTGCCCTTCATTTCGAAGGGCAACGTGAGCTGCAGCGTCTCGCCACCGAGCGTGAGGTTGCCCTTGAACTGGTAGGGCACCTCCGCTCGCAGCAGGAACTTCTGCAGCGCCGGCACGTCCTCCCAAGCGATCTGGACGCGGCTCTCCACCGAGCCCGTGCCGTGGGCGGGGATGCTCTGCTGGGGGTTGGATTTGCCGGTACCGAGCTTCTGGCCACCCTCCACAAACAGCGTTCCCTGGACCTCATGCGCGGACAGATCGAATCCGTTCGGGTTTTTCACCGCCAGCGTCACCTGCAGCTCCACCCCCTTCTGGTTCACCTGCACCACGCGCGCCACCTGCGGGGTCACCGTCGGCGGCTGCGGCGTGGCGCAGCCCACCAGGGCTGCCGACAACAGGGCAGCCGACAACAGGGCAGCCGACAACAGGGCTGCCACACTCCCCCGATACCTGGCCCAGAAGGTACTTCGCTGCATCACTACAGTGATAGACGATGTCCGGCCCTTGTCGAGGGCCCTGTGGCGGCTAGAGCACAGCCATGACCTACCAACTCTATGGGGAAGATGGCAGCGCCCGGCGCGCTCCCGGCCGCGCCCGGAGGCGGTGGCCCCGAACGTTGCCTCACTGTTCGCGCACTACTCACGCAACAGCTGGCGAAACGCGTGGTAGCTGCCCTTCGGGGTGCGCGCCTGCGTCGCGTAGTCCGTATGCACGAGCCCGAAGCGCGGCGCATAGCCCTCCGCCCACTCGTAGTTGTCGAGCAGCGACCAGGCAAAGTAGCCGCGCACGTCCACCCCGGCGCGCTGCGCCGCGAGCAGGGCCGAGAGATGCCGGTCGTAGAAGGCAACGCGGCGCGTGTCGTCGTCCTCACAGATGCCGTTCTCCGTCACGTAGATGGGCAGGCGCGTGTACTCGCGCGAGACGCGGGTCAGGACCTGGGTCAGCCCCTCGGGGTAGATCTCCCAGCCCAGGCCGTTTTTCTCCAGCTCGCCCACGACCTTTTTCGACTGCCAGAGCGGCGACGCCGGGTCGTACGCGCAGATCTGGCGCGTGTAGTAGTTGATGCCGATCCAATCGAGCGGCCGAGCCACGACGGCCATATCGTCCTGCCAGCGCTCCGGTAGGTGCGGCGCGAGCAGCTTCACCAGCACGTCGGGGTAGCGTGCCTTGAACAGGCTATCCATGTACCAGCGGTTGAAGAGCGCATCTTCGACGTCGGTGGCCACCGCATCTGCCCGGCTCTCGCTGGCGGGGATCATGTGTTTGAGCACGGTCACGATGCCGAGGTTCTTGGCGCCTTCGGCGCGCAGCACATCGATGGCGCTGCCGTGCGCCAACATCACGTGATGCATGGCACGCGCGGTGGCGCGCACGTCGCGGTACCCGGGCGCATGGCGACCCGCGAAGTGGCCGACATACGCCGTGCACCACGGCTCGTTCAGGGTGGCGATCGTCGCCAACCGATCGCCGAAGCGGCGCGCGATGAGCGCCGCGTAGTCGGCGAACCAAAAGGCGATGTCTCGATTCATCCACCCGCCGCGATCCTGCAAGGTCGACGGCAAGTCCCAGTGGTACAGCGTGGCAAAGGGCCGGATGCCGCGCTCCAACATGCCATCGAGCAGGCGATCGTAGAACTCGACGCCCTTGGCGTTCGGCGTGCCGGTACCCAGCGGCAGCAAGCGCGGCCAGGCAAAGGAGAACCGATACGCACCGAAACCAGCGTTTTTGATCAGATCGAGGTCTTCTGGCCAGCGCTGATGGTGGTCACACGCCTCCCGCCCCGATTCGCCGTTCTTCGTATTGCCGGGTGTTGCAGCAAAGCTGTCCCAGATGCTGCTGCCGCGCCCATCCACCTGGCCGCCTTCGATCTGGTACGCCGCGGTGGCCGCCCCAAAAACGAAGTTTGCCCCGAAGTCTTTACGTTGAACGGAAAACACTCTGTCACTCCCGGTTGGATCGCGAGAGACTTTGTAGCAGAAAACGGCGCCGTCCGCTCACGGTGCGAGCAAGCCGAGCTGCACCATCAGCGTGAGCTGATCGTAGTACTCGTCGAACTGCGCGATGCGGTCGCCTTCGAAGCGGACCAGCGCGGACCAATCCTGTTCGATGCTTTGACCTGTGGCGGGCACCAGGGTCCCGTCCGACAGGGGCAGCGGGCCTGTCATGGTCCCGGTCGTGTGCAGCCGCACCGCGAGCCACTCCCCTTCCCCGATCGCCTGCCGCAGCTCGAGGTGATAGTCGGGGAAGGCTCCCGACAGGGTCTCGATGGCCGCGCGCATGGCGGGCGCGCCCTGCAAGGGCTCCTCCAGCTCGGGCGCCGTGCGGATGGCGTCGGGCGTGTGCAAGGCTTCCCAGGTGTCCCAGTCGCGGGTGTTGGTGGCCAGGAGCCGCTGCTCGATCACGGCCACCTGCTCGGCCCGCGACAGCGCATGGGCTGCCACGGAGGTGGTCTCTTCGGCCGGCGCGTCGTCACCCGCGAGGTCACCGGTCGCGAGGGTCGCCTCGTCGCTGCCCCCGCAGCCAACCACACCCCACAGGCCCGCGCAGAGGAGGATTCCAGAGAACTTCGTGATCATGATTGTTTCCTTCTTGTCACCGCCGCAGATGTCGCGCCCCGTGCGCGGCCCCGTCGTTGACCCGAGGAAAGATGCCGGTTTGTGGGTTTCCGCGCAGTGCTCGGGGCCGCCAGAAGCATGTCCTCGCTTGCCAACCCAGCGCCGTCCCGCCTAAGGAGAGGGGAGTGGCGGCACCCCCGAACAGCATCACTTCGGTGGCTGCGCTCGGACTGATCGGGGCGGCGGCCGGGCGTGGCCTATCGCCGCTCCCTTTGTTTGCCACGGTCGGCCTGGACCCGAGCCAGGGACCCAACCCGGATCTGCATATCCCGGCGCTCCGCTATCTACAGCTGTGGGATCGTGTCGTGCGGGAGCTGCGCGACCCGAGCTTTGCGGCGCGCACGGGTCTCGCCTTCGAGCTCGAGGCGCTCGAGGGCTTTGGCTTTCTCGCCATGAGTTGCGCCAACCTCGCGCAAGCGTACGAGCGGACCAAGGCCTACCGCGCGCTCTACAACGTGGGAGCGAGCTGGGAGCTCGACCGGCTCTCCCCCGAGACGGCGCGCATGCGCTGGGAACCCTGGCTCTTGCTCGACGCACCCGAGATCGGGCGGCGTTGCGCCAACGAGTATGCGGTGGCCGAGATGCTGACCTCGGTGAGAAAGTTGATCGGCGAGCCCGAGTTCGTGCCGGCGCGCATCTGCTTCCGTCATCCCGCCCGGCAAGACATGGCGGCGCTCCGCTCGATCTTCGGCAGATCACCCGAGTTCGAAGCCGAGTTTGACGGCTTTGAGGTCTCCCCGCCGTTGCTCGAGCGACCGCTCGCGTTCTCCAATCCGGCGCTGCGTGCCTACTTCGAGCGGCAATGCACCGAGGCCCTGCAGGGCTTCGATGGCGACGCGGGAACGACGGCCAAGGTGCGGCGGCTGATCGTGGCGGGCATGAACGGTCAGCTGCCGACCATGGCGGCGGTGGCGCGCACGCTCGGCATGAGCGCGCGCAGCCTGCACCGTTCGCTCGAAGCCGAGGGCACCAAGTTCAACGCCATCGTGGACGACGTGCGGCGCGAGTTTGCCCAGCGCTACCTGGCGCGCAAGAGCCTCAACCTGGGCGAGGTGAGCTACCTGGTCGGCTTCAGCGACAATAGCGCCTTCTTCAAGGCCTTCAAGCGCTGGACCGGGAAGAAGCCGGGCGAGTACCGCGCCGCGCTGGGCGTGAGCGCAGCCTGACGGGCAAGCCCGAGCGCTAGTCCGCCAGAAGCATCGCCACTTGCTGCTTGAGCGCCTGCACGTTGCGCTCGACCTTCAGCTTGTAGGCGCGCACCAGCTCGCGATCGACCTCGAAGAACTTCTCCTCGGGGTAGGTCCGGCCAAAGATGTCCTGCAGCATGGAGCGGAACTTCCCCGAGATCTGCCCGCGCGGGTCTTCATGCTGCTCGCGATAGGCGACGGCTTCGGCGCTGGTCAACGCGCAAAGCAAGGGGTGGATGCGCGCGCTATGCACGCGCCGATAAGCCTGGATCTGCTGAATCACGCGATCGAGGGGCGAGTTCTGTTCCTTGATCTCGGCGGGCACGGTCAGCGTGCGATTCAGCGTCGGTGCGGCGTTGGGGAAGGCACTGATCAGCCAATCCCCCAGGTGGCGTACGTTCTGTCGGCCGCCGCCAAAGGCGAGCAGGTCCTCCTCGTTGCGCGCCCACCAGGTGGTCAGCTTGCTCAAGAGCTGGTCGATCCATTTGGGGTCGATCAGCTCTTTGTATTGATAGCGGTACTGCGTGCCAAAGATACCGAGCGTGTGCGGAATGCGCTCGATCAGCGCGTGCAGCTCGGGCCGCTGTACCGTCGCCGAATTCAGGCTATGCCCGGTGCCGAGCAGCAGCAGATCAAAGTCACCCTCCGGCACACCCCAGGGCTTGACGCTCGCATGCACGACCGTCGCGCTGGCGGGCACGAGCTGATTGACCAGATGGTAGCCCAGTCGATCGCCGAAATTGTTGTCGTTGTAGTAGGATAAGGCCAGCACCCGCTTGGAGCGGGCCGGGCGCGAAACGCGCTCCCTGGGCACCAGCTTGAACAGATCCTGCAGCGGGTCGATGGCGGTCTGATGCAGCACCTCGAGCCCCGCCTCGCTGCACACCTGGCGAAACTCGGCAGTGCTCATCGAGTTGATCCAACCCTGCGCCGCTCGGTCGAGCTCGGGACGCCGATCGTTCACGCTATAGCTGCACACGACCGGCACGCCGAGCTCGCGCACGCGGCGCAGAAATGCGGCCGGGTCCCCCAGGTACTCGAGCACCCCCAGGAAGCTGACCAGATCGATGCCGTCCGCCTGGGGGAATTCACCCTGGTTCAGATCGCAGACCAACGTTCGCTCGTCTCGATTCACCAGATCGCAGGGCTGATAGCGGCAGCCCTGCGGTAGCGCGCGCTCGAGGTCCATGGCGCCGCAGCCGATGTCGAGCACGTTGGCCCCCGCCGGGATGAACTCTGCCGCCAGCGCCGCCCGCGCCGCCCAGGCAGGCTCGAACGAGGCCCGATCGCTCCAGCGCTCCCGATCCGTTTCGCCGCTCTTCACCAGCGCACGTCGTCGTTCTGCTTCGCTGCTCGTCAATGATGTCATCTCGGCGCCACTCCCCGGGTTCCGGCCACACCCCTGGCTACGGCCCCGGGGCGATGCGAATTAAATACCGGCACGGCGCGCGCCCGCGGAACGGCGCAGCGTCAACGCGCTGACGCTCGCCGGCAACACTCAGGACTCCACGGCAAAGCCAGAAAGCTCTGCACGCAGCGCGGCGCGCAGGGCCGGAGCGCACTCGGCGACCGCCGTTCGAATCTGCTCGACCCACGCAGCGACGACCAGCTCCTCCCCGGGCTGTAACTCCAGCCGAGGCCGGCCGCGGAGGGCTCGCCCCAGCCGCTGGGCGATCTGCCGAGCATCAGACCACTGTGCCGTCGGCTCGCGCTCGAGCAACAGGGCGCGCAGCCCCTCGAAACGAGCCGCATCCCCCGAGCCCGACCACTCGAGCAGAGGCGTGGCGCCGCGCGCGCCGTGACCGAGCGCCGCTGCGTAGGCCTGCCGTGGCTGAGCCTCGCTCGCCCACTCCGCGTCGAGCAAGAGCTCCACCCCCACGTGGGCCGCCGCCCGCGCGCTGCCCCGCCGCACCTGCTGCCCCGTCAACCACTCGACACCGTGCCGCACCAGCTCCCGAAAGTCCTCGAGCTCGTGAAACACGCGATCACTCGCATGATGAAAATCGATACCGCGCGCAACGCGCCGGTCTAGCCCGAGCGGCGGCCGCACCCGCAACATGGCCGCAAAGTCCGGCAACATCGCACCCAACACAAATCCCGAATCCGAACACTTCCAATCGGCCAATACCGCGTGTCCGAAGAAATTCATGCCGCCGGTTTCTTAGCCTGCAGCCTGGCCCGGCGCCAGCGCTGCTCCTAGCTCACGATCCGGACGACGCCGTGAGCTGGCTGACCCGCGCGCGCGGGCAGCCCCTAGCGGTTGGCTGCCCTCGGAGCGAAGGAAAGCTCTCGCGTGAGCCGGCCCGCGCCGCCCGCGGCTGACCGTCGAGCAAGCGGCGATCGTGCTGTAAGCAGTCTTTCAGGGCTCGGCGCCCAGCGTCCGCCGAGCACGGACCTCACTTGCAGGTCTGCACGCTGACGTCGGTTTCTTCGGCCTGGACCTCCAGGCAGCTGGCGACGTTCGCGGTGCACAGCTCGAGCGGATCGGAATTGGCCACGGTGACAAAGTTGCCGGACTGCCCGCAGCTGGGAGCCTGGCTACGCCAGCCGCTGAAGTAGGCAAAACACGTGCTGATGAAGTTATCGCACACCGAAATGGCGCTGGAGAATGGCTCGGCGCCGCCGCTGCAGTCGTAGTCGAAGCCGCCGCAGGCGGTGACGCCGGGGTAATACGTGGGTTCCCCGGGGAAGGCTCGCGCGTCTCGATCGCAGCAATCATCGGCATTGTCGACGCTGCCGCTAGGGGACCCACCGCAAGCGTCGACCGGAGCGGCGGCGTCGCCGAAGCCATCGCCATCGCTATCCCTGAAGTACCGGTTGCGCGCGGAGGCGCGCGCGCACGCCGATATTCGCCGGTGATGGGGTTGGTGCACGTCTGGGTCCCGTCACCGCACTCACCGCAGGAGCGCTGGCTGCCGCTCGCACACGCTCCCGCGCATACCCCATCGGCACACGCGAAGGGGCAGGCGGCCTGGCTCTGCCACGTGCCGGCGCTACTGCACAGCTGGGGCACGCCGCTCTGAGGGCTGCAGCGCCGACTGCTCGGCACGCACTCGCCGCTACAGCTGCCGCTGCCGCTGCATACAAAGGGACAGGCCGCCTGCGTCGCCCAGGTGCCGCCGGCAGAGCAGGCCTGCGGAATGCCGTTCTGGTTGCAGCGCCGCGAGCCGGGCATACATTCCCCACCGCAGCTGCCGTCCACGCAGGCAAAGCTGCAGGCCTCGCTCTCGGGCCACTGGCCTTGGTCGTTGCAGGTTTGCCGTTCCGTTTCGGAGGCGCAGCGTGCAGAACCCGGCGCACACACACCCGTGCATGCTCCGTCGACACAGACGCTCGTGCAGGCCGTGGCAGCTCCCCACTCGCCCGCAGCGTTGCAGGTCTGCGCCTCGCTGCCGGAGCTGCAGCGGGTCGTCCCTGGCTTGCAGTCGCCCCCGCAGCGGTCCGCCACGCAGGCGTTCTCGCAGTCCCCGGGTTCCGACCAGACACCGGTCGGGGAACACGTGCGGACCCGTGTCGCAGAAACACATTCGGTCGCGTCCGGCGTACACTCCCCGCCACACTCGCCGCCCGCGCACAGGTACTGGCACCCCAGGGCGCTGCTCCAGACTCCGTCCGCCGTGCATTCGCTGCGCTCGGTGGCGGAAGCGTAGCGCGACTCACCGTGGCGAAGAGCCCGGTGTCATCGAGCACTCCGCGCGCACTGAGTGCGCCTGGCCCGACCGCGCGCGGGGCGTAGGCACTAGCCAGGCCGAAGCAGAGGCGAGCATGTTCGATCTCGTCGCCCAGAGCACGCTGGGCTGCCGACACGAGGTCCGAGGGCGCGCCTGCAGCCAGGAGTTCGAGCACGAAGCGCGCAAACGCTGCCACAGAGGCATGCTCCATCAGGCCGAGCTCCGTCCAATGAGCGGCCAAGGCGCGTCGCGCAGGGTCGTCAAGCGAACTCACGTCGGGGCTCGCCGGCGCAAAGAGCCAATCCGCGCGCGGCTCCGGAGCGGCTTGCCGAACGCTCCCCTCGACGAGGAACGGTCGCCCACACACTGCCGAGTAGCCACAGTGACGCGGGTCTACTTGCCACTCCCCTGCAGCGTTCTTGCTCTGCGTTACCTGGCATTCCATCCCGCCGCACTGGTCGCCGGTCAGGCACTCGTCGAGCGGGTTGGCGCAAGCAAAGATGATCGACTTCGGGCCGCCACACACCGGGTCGTTTGGGGTTCCGACACACACGGAGCCGGGACAGTCCTCGTCCGTTGCGCAGTGCGCGGGCACGCATCGCCCGACCGGGTCATCGCAGAAGCACACACGGCCTGGGTCACAGTCATCGTCCCGGACGCAGCCGTAGAGGCACGCGACACTGCCCGGCCCGATCCCGCCCACCGCAACGCAGAACCCGT
>Ga0315912_10002653_pt1 | contig 18727 bp, 8 predicted proteins | sample VfabasoilMG_FD_204469 | JGI IMG/M metagenome (GOLD analysis project Ga0315912, IMG submission 204469) | Garden soil microbial communities collected in Santa Monica, California, United States - V. faba soil | ecosystem: Environmental > Terrestrial > Soil > Garden | place: USA: California...
TGGCGTTGCCAACACGCTCACCGTTCCAATGTCGCGCCGCTCGCGCAGATCGAACTGCGTGGCGATCGGCACATACACGTTCAGCCCGCCACCGTTCTGGGCCTGCAACTGGGCGGTGTCATTGAGCTGCAACGGGCTTGGCGCGGGCGAGTACGGTGTCTTTGTGTCAACACTGTAGAACTGCGGGATCTGATCGAACATCCCGGAGATGACGAAGTGACCCGTTTTCTGGTACTCGGCGGAGTAGCGCCCGTCACGATATCCGACGTTGTCTGCAGCCGCGTGGAACAACCAGCCACCACCCTCGCGCGCGTAGCGGGCGTCGGTGAACAGCAGACCGTCCCTCAGGTCCTGGTAACGCTGGAAGCGCGCCGGATCGCCGTCGATGCTGCTGAACCTGCCGCTGATTTGCGCCTGGTTGGCTCGCGGTTCGAACAGACTGCGGGTGTCGAGATCGGTCGCAGGCGCTGCCGGCGCCGGCGCCTGCGCCCACGCAGCGGCTGGCGTGGCGAGCACGCCACAAATGACGAGATGTAACAGCGCGAGACGATGCACATGTACCTCCGAGCTACCGCATGTAGAACTGCCCGGACGGGTGATTCGACCCATGAATGTTCGAGTGGCAGTTCACACACGACCGCCCGAACATCCGATTGCTCTTGTTCGTCGTGATTTCGTCCTTGTCATAGAGGGTCGAGGGGTGGCGCGTGAAGACGTGACACCGCTGACACAGCATGGGCATTCTGACGACCAGCATGCGGTCGTTCGACGAGCCGTGCGGGTCGTGACACGTCGCGCAGTTCTCCCGAACTGGTGCGTGCTCCCACAACATCGGGCCGCGCATCTCGGCATGACAGCTGGTGCACAGCTCACCGACCGAGCTGCCGGATTTCAGCGCCTTGACGTTGCTGACCGATCCGTGCGGGTTATGGCACGACGAGCACATCATCTTGCCTTCACGCACGGGCATGTGCGCCACGGCACGCTCGGTCTTTGTCACCTGCACGCGATGGCAGCTCGCACACACTTCCGTCTCGGTTGCCTTGACGAACTGATGGCTCGCCGACTTCGGGCTGTGAACGCTATGGCACGTGGTGCAGGAGAGATTGCGCCGCTCGTGTCCGCTGCCCTCCCAGCCCGCGTGCTCACCGCGGTTATGGCAGCTCAGACACGACTCGTTGATCTCGGCAGGCTTGATCTGGCCGAACTTGCGAATGTTGCCCTTGTTGTCGTCGTCAACGTGCGCCTGCCCAGGCCCGTGACAGCTCTCGCACCCGTGGGTGGCCGCCGGCGTTCGCGGGTTGGCCGCCATCGCGTGCGGCGTGCCCTTGAGTGTGTCACCCTGCGTGTGACAGGCCTCGCAGGTGTCGCTTCCTACGTAGCCTGGCTGTGATGCGCCCTGCACTGCCTGCGCGAGCCGCTTCGGCGCCGCCTGGATGGCGTCAGGCGAGATTCCGCCCGTCCGAACGGTGATCGCGAAGGCAAACAGACAGATCGCGATGACGAAGCATGAGCGATGCAGCACGGGAAGCCTCGAGATCAATTGAAATTTGCGATCCGCCAAGCACAAGCTATGCCCGCCTGTTTCCGCGGGCCGCAGCCCTCATACTGGCCGAATCAAAAGCCTCATCGGCGTACGTCCCTCCGGCGTGCTGGAGGATCTCCTAAATATCGGAGCCCTCACAGCATGAGACGGTCAGGCACTCGGGTCAACTGGAGATAATCCGCCAACCGCGAGAAATTTCACCGTGGAATGACTCCTGCTCTTCACAGCGGGTCTTCGCGTATGGGGTCCTCCTCACGCAACAAGCCGCATCCCGATTCGCCCACTCGCGCGGATGATGCACCGAACATCCGCACCGGGCTCGGTGCGGACGCCATTGCCAGCGCACTGATCGACAACCTGCACTGTCAGCAAGCCAAGCTTCCCCGTCATGCGACGCGAAACGACTGGTACATGTCTCTGGCCTATACCGTGCGCGACCGCATGCTGCAGCGTTACATCGGCACGCTCGAAACGATCGCGGACGCAAACATCCCGATCAAAGTCGTGGCGTATCTGTCAGCCGAGTTCCTCACCGGGCCTCATCTTGGCAACAGCCTGATCAACCTGGGTATCTGGGAAGCCACCGAGGAAGCCTTGGCAACAGTCGGGCAGGATCTGTATGCCCTCCTCGAACAGGAAGAAGAACCAGGCCTTGGCAACGGCGGGCTTGGCCGGCTTGCCGCCTGTTACATGGACTCACTCGCGACGCTCAACGTACCGGCCATCGGGTACGGGCTTCGGTATGAGTTCGGGATCTTCGACCAGGCGATCCGTGACGGCTGGCAGGTGGAGCTGACTGACAAGTGGCTCCGCTTCGGGAACCCGTGGGAGATCGTTCAAACCGAGATCACCTTTCACGTCAACCTCGGTGGGCGCACCGAGCACGGCCACGACGAGCATGGGCGACATCGAGTCCGCTGGGTACCAGACCAGGTCGTCAAAGGGATCGCCTGCGACACACCCGTTCCCGGTTACCGCGGCCCGACGACGAACCTGTTGCGGCTGTGGAAGGCGGAGGCGGCCGAGTCGTTCGACTTCAACGCGTTCAACGTCGGCGACTACTACGGCGCTGTGATCGAAAAGATGAAGTCGGAGACGATCTCCAAGGTTCTCTACCCCAACGACGAACCGGAGGCAGGAAAGCAGCTGCGCCTGGCGCAACAGTACTTCTTCGTCTCATGCTCGCTGCAGGACATGATCCGCCTCACGCTCGTGCAGAACAAGCCGCTGTCCGCGTTCGACGCGTGTTGGGCCGTCCAGTTGAACGACACGCATCCCTCGATCGCCGTCGCCGAGTTGATGCGGCTGCTGATCGACGAGCACTCACTGGAGTGGGACGAGGCATGGGCGATCACTCAGCGCGCGTGTGGGTACACCAATCACACACTGCTTGCCGAAGCGCTGGAGAAATGGTCGGTACCCCTGTTTGCAAAGCTGTTACCGCGCCACATGGAGATCATCTACGAGATCAACCGCCGGTTCCTGGACGACGTGCGGCAGCTGCACCCTGGGGACGATCAACTCCCCGGCCGTCTCTCGCTGATCGACGAGTCGGGTCACAAGTTCGTGCGGATGGCGCATCTCGCGTGCGTGGGCAGCCACGCGATCAATGGGGTCGCCGCGCTGCACAGCGAGCTGCTCACGAAGACTGTGCTGCGCGACTTCTACACGGTGTCACCGAAGAAGTTCTTCAACGTCACGAACGGCGTGACGCCGCGCCGGTGGATGGTGTTGAGCAATCCGAAGCTGAGCACGCTGATCACCAGCCGCATCGGCGACCGGTGGGTGTCCAACCTGGAGGAGGAACTGCAGCGGCTCGAGCCTCTCGCCGACGACAGCGGCTTCCAGACGGAATGGCAGGCGGTCAAGGCCGGGAACAAGCAGGCACTCGCGACCTTCATCGCCGGGCGTACGGGCATCAGCGTCAACCCTCGCTCGCTGTTCGACATTCAGGTCAAGCGGCTGCACGAGTACAAGCGCCAGCATCTCAACGCGCTGTACGTCGTGACGCTCTACAACCGGCTCAAGCGAGGCCTCGGCGCCAGCGTGCCACGCACGGTGATCTTCGGCGGCAAGGCTGCGCCTGGCTATCGCATGGCCAAGTTGATCATCAAGTTGATCAACTCCGTCGCGGCCGTCGTCAACCACGACGCGCAGGTCTCCGATCTCCTGAAGGTGGTCTTCGTTCCTGACTTCAACGTCAAGAGCAGTCACCACATCTACCCGGCGGCTGATCTGTCAGAACAGATCTCCACTGCCGGCAAAGAGGCATCGGGAACCGGCAACATGAAGTTCGCGTTGAACGGCGCCTTGACGATCGGTACGCTGGACGGCGCCAACGTCGAAATCCGCGAGGCGGTGGGCACTGAAAACTTCTTTCTGTTCGGTCTGTCCGCCGACGAAGTCGATCGTACAAAGAGAGAGGGATATGAACCGCGGCGCTATTACGAGTCCAACACCGAGCTGCGGGAGTCGATCGATCTCATCGCCAATGGGTTTTTCACCGGCGGCGACCGCAGTGTCTTCCAGCCCTTGGTCGAATCGCTGCTGACCCGTGACGACTACATGCTGATGGCGGACTATCAGGCGTATGTCGATTGCCAGGAACGTGTCGCCCAGGCGTACCTGAATCAAGCAAGCTGGACACGCATGTCAATCCTCAACACCGCGCGCGCCGGGCGCTTCTCGTCCGATCGCTCCATTCGTGACTACTGTCGAGACATCTGGCACGTCGCGCCAGTTAAGGGAACGCTATGAACACACCCGTCGCGCATCCGGACATCGAATCGCAGCCTCTCGCCGACACGCAACTCGCGTTGATCGACGCTTACTGGCGGGCGTGCAACTACCTGTCAGTGGGGATGATTTATCTGAAAGACAACCCGCTGCTGCGCGAGCCGCTGAAGGCCGACCACGTCAAGCATCGTTTGCTCGGCCACTGGGGCGCCAGCCCGGCGCTCTCGTTCGTATGGGTTCACCTGAACCGGCTGATCCTTCGCGACGACCTCGACATGCTCTTCGTCGCCGGCCCCGGCCACGGAGCACCCGGCGTGTTGGGGCCCACCTACCTCGAAGGCACGTACTCCGAGATCTATCCGGACAAGAGCCAGGATCTCGAGGGCATGCAGAAGTTCTTCAAGCAGTTCTCCTTTCCCGGCCACATCGGGAGCCACGTCACCCCCGAAACGCCCGGCTCCATTCACGAGGGCGGCGAGCTGGGGTACAGCCTGTCACACGCCTACGGCATGGCGTTCGACAACCCCGAGCTGATCGTGGCGTGCGTGATCGGCGACGGTGAGGCCGAGACGGGCCCGCTCGCCACGGCGTGGCACTCCAACAAGTTCCTCAGTCCGATTCGCGATGGAGCGGTGCTGCCGATCCTCAATCTCAACGGCTACAAGATCGCGAACCCGACCATCCTGTCGCGCGTCAGCCGCGAAGAATTGGAAGCGCTCTTCGTTGGCTACGGATACACACCGTACTTCGTCGAAGGGAGCGAGCCCGCGCAGATGCACCAGCGCATGGCTGCCACCCTCGATCGGGCAATCGCGGATATTCGTACGGCGCAGAAGACGGCGCGCGACTCGAACACGGCCAGCCGCCCGCGCTGGCCGATGATCGTGCTGCGCTCACCGAAAGGATGGACGGGGCCGAAGGAAATCAATGGCCACAAGGTCGAGGGCTCATGGCGCTCGCACCAGGTGCCCTTCGGTGATGTACGCGGCAACCCGGCGAACTTGAAATTGCTCGAGACCTGGATGCGGGGCTACAAGCCGGAAGAGCTCTTCACCGAGGAGGGCCTGCTGCAGCCCGCACTCCGTGCGCTTGCGCCGCGTGGCTCTCGCCGCATGAGCGCCAACCCGCACGCCAATGGAGGGCTGCTCCGGCGCGAGTTGCGGCTTCCCGACTTTCGCAAGTATGCCGTTGCTGTTTCGTCGCGTGGCACATCCGAGTACGAGAACACCAAGCCGCTCGGCGAATACCTCCGTGACGTGCTCGCGAACAATCCGACGTCATTCCGGGTCTTTGGCCCCGACGAGACCGCTTCGAACCGCCTGCAGGCCGTCTACGGTGCCAGCAAGAAAATGTGGATGGCCGATTTTCTCCCCGAGGACGCCGACGGAGGCGAGCTGGCGCGCGACGGTCGCGTCATGGAGATGTTGTCGGAGCACACGCTCCTCGGATGGCTCGAGGGCTACCTGCTCACGGGGCGGCACGGCCTGTTTCACACCTATGAGGCCTTCGCGCACGTCATCGACTCGATGTTCAACCAGCACGCCAAGTGGCTCGACATCTCGAAGAATCACGTGCCGTGGCGAGCGCCGGTCGCGTCGGAGAACATCCTGCTGTCGTCAACCGTCTGGCGGCAGGATCACAACGGTTTCTCACATCAGGACCCGGGCTTCATCGATCTCGTCACCAACAAGGGCCCGTCGGTCGTCCGCATCTACCTGCCTCCCGATGCGAACACGCTTCTCGCGGTGGCGGACCATTGCTTCCGCAGCACGAACTGCATCAACGTCATCGTGGCTGACAAGCAGAAGCATCTGCAGTTTGCCACCATCGACGAGGCGGTCATTCACTGCGAGAAAGGCCTCGGCATCTGGGCACGCGCGAGCACCGACGCAGGTGAGGAACCGGATGTCGTGCTGGCGTCCTGCGGCGATGTCGCAACGATGGAGGCGCTGGCCGCTGCGGCCATCCTGCGCGAGCGGGCCCCCGATCTGAAGCTGCGATTCGTCAACGTCGTCGATCTGTTCAAGCTTCAGCCGGCATCAGAGCATCCGCATGGATCGACCGAACGCGAGTTCGATGGGCTGTTCACCACCGACAAGCCGATCATCTTCAACTTCCACGGCTATCCATGGCTCATTCATCGGCTGGCGTACCGCTTCAGGGGACACGACCACCTGCACGTGCGTGGCTATAGAGAGAAGGGCAACATCAACACGCCGCTCGAGCTCGCTATCCTGAACGAGACTTCCCGCTTCCATCTGGTCATCGATGTCATCGATCGAGTGCCCCGGCTGCGCGCGAAGGCCGCGCATCTGAAGGAAGAGATGAAGAACGCGATCATCGACAACGTGCGTTACGCGCACGAGCACGGCACCGACCGGCCCGAGATTGCGAATTGGACGTGGCCCTACTGACTTAGTCGAGACCGTACCGCTTCATGCGAACGTAGAGCTGGTGCCGAGTCATCCCTAACGCCCGCGCCGCCTCGGACTTGTTGAAGCGGACGCGTTGAAGCGCCTGCTCGATCATGTCGCGCTCGAGCGACTTCAGGTCTCCGGCAGACGCGACCGACGCGGCGCGCGGCGTCGCTTCCGGGGCATCGACAGGCTCTTTCGGCACTGACGACGCGGGAGGGCGCGCACCGAGGCCGATCGCCAGGTGCTCCAGCGTGATCAGACCGCCTTCACAGAGAATCGACGCACGCTCCAGGATGTTCCTGAGCTCGCGCACGTTGCCGGGCCAGTGATACGAGAGCAGCCGCTCGCGCGCCTCGCGCGAAATGCCGGCCGCCGGCCTGGCGATGTTGCGGCCGATCTCGGTGAGAAATGCTTCGCTCAACGGCAGGATGTCGTTCTGCCGATCGCGCAACGCCGGCAGATAGATCGCAAACACATTCAGTCGGTAGTAGAGATCCTCGCGGAACTGATTCTGCCGAATGGCGCGCTCGAGATCGCGGTTGGTCGCGGCGATGATGCGCGCGTCCGTTCGCAAGACCCTCGTCCCACCGAGACGCTGAAATTCGTGCTCCTGCAGTACGCGGAGGAACTTCGCCTGCGCAGCCAGGCTCATCTCACCCACTTCGTCGAGGAACAGCGTGCCGCCCGCGGCCTGTTCGAGCTGTCCAGGCTTGCTTTGCACCGCGCCCGTAAAAGCGCCGCGCTCGTACCCGAACAACTCGGCCTCGAGCAACTGCTCGGGCAGCGCCGCGCAGTTCAACGCGATGAACGGACCGCTCACGCGGGGCGAGGCGCGATGCACGAACCGCGCGACAACCTCCTTGCCGGTCCCAGATTCCCCAAGGAGCAGGACTGTGGTGTCGTTCGGCGCCACCTGCGTGGCCTGCGTCAGAACGGAGCGCCACTCTTTCGATTCACCGATCACGCGGCGGTATCCGGTTTGCGCGTCGAGCTCCGCGACGAGCGAACGGACGCGCGTCTCCAGTCGAGCGGCACGCTCCGCGGCCTCGTCGGCACGCTTCGACGCCTCGAGACCGCGGTCGCGAGCAATCAACAACGCGAGCCGGTCTGCGATCCGGCGCGCGATCAGGACGTCAGGGGGCGAGAACGCCGCGAGCGCCCGCGAGCCAAAGATCACGGCGCCGCCGTACTTCCCTTCGAGCTTGATGGGCACGCGAAGCAAGGACTTGAACCCCATTCGTGCCATACGAACATGGTGCGGCTCGGTGCGCGTGGACACATCCCGTACGATCTCGTGCTCCCACTCGGGGTTGTTGATCAGCTCCTCGGGTACGTCGACTACTTCCGGCTCTGGAGAAGCGACTCCGACACGTGCGTAGACCCGCGCGGTCTTGCCGTCGGGCAGGATCACCGGTAGTGACGCGGCGTCGTGCGGCAGAACCTTCTGCGCAATCACGCAGATGCGCTCGAACACCTGACGCAAATCGCCGATGTCAACGAGCGACGTGAGCAGCTGATCGAGCAGCTCGAGGTTGGCCTCTCGCGCGCGTAGCTCGTCGTTGTGCCGCGCCCGATCGGCAAGCTGCTGATGCGACAGCGTCACCGTGAAGAAATCCGCCAGGCGGCGCGCCACTTCCACATCCGCGCTCGAGTACGCGCCGGGCTCCAGCGACACGAACCCGAGGCCGCCAATCACCCGATCGCCGAGCCGGAGCTGGACGCGAATGGACGACCGGCCACCAGCGTGCGTCGCCGGCCGATCGCGCTCGATCGGGTGCTCCAGGTGATCGTCGAGGATGTCGAAGTCCCATGCCCGGACCACTGCCGGCGGATACGGCTGCGGGAATGTGCCGCCAAGCTGCGGTGCCGCGCCGCTGCGCGCCTGCATCGTCACCCGCGTGAGGTCGTCGTTGAGCAGACTCAGCGTCAGGATGTCGTGCGGCAGCGCACGTTTGCTGATCTCGGAGAGCGAGTCCAGGACGTCGCGAATGTCGAGCACCTGCATCAACGCAGGCAGGAGACCTGACGCCAGCTCGAGGCGTTGCAATCGTGCCGCCTGATCGGTCTCTGACAATCGGCGAGCAAGGAGCGTCGCCGATCGAGCCGCGACTTCGGTCAACTGCGAGAGCTGATCCGGCGTGACGGATGTACCGTCCGTCAGCCCAACCCACAAGCGGGAGACAGGATCGAGGTCCGGGATCGGCGCCGACAGAAGCTGCTTCGCGTTGGCAAAGGCTGCACGCCACTCGATCGCGTGCTCCGATCTTTCATCGACGGCAAACGCTTGCCCTGCTCCACGACTCGCCGGACGCAGGGCCTCCGGGACCTCGTCGATCGACACGACATAGGAGCCGATACCGTAAGCGTGCCAGAACAACATCTGCACGCGCGCGTCGTCGAGCGCGCGCGCGAGACCGACGATCGTCGTCGGAATGACGGCGTCCACAGCGCGTGTGAGCGCGGACAGCGCGTCGCGCGACGGCAGTTCCAGCATGCCCGGAAATTGTGTCACGAGGCACACATGCCTCGACTAGCCCGTGTATCTGACGGCCAGCATCGTGATGTCGTCGGACTGCTTCGCTCCATCTGCGAAGACACGCACGTCGGCGAGCACGTGCGACAACATGTCAACGGGCGTGGCATTGCGCTGTGCATCCAGCGCGGCGAGGAATCGCTCCTCGCCGTACAGATCGTCCCCGGCGTTCATCGCTTCGGAAACGCCGTCTGAATACAGCACGAAGGTCTGGCCAGGCTCGAGCGCAATCGACTCGCATTCAATTTGGTTCGCCGGCATCAACCCGATCGGACGTCCTGTTGACGGATATGCGAGCCGTGGTGCTTGACCCGGGGCCAACAACGCGAGCTGGTGATGACCAGCGCCGGCGCAGAGGACGCGCCGCTTCTTCATGTCGAACACCAGGCACTGCAGCGTCACGAACATCCCTCGTGGATTTTGCTCGACGAGCTCGTCGTTGAGACGGCGAAGGATCTCGTCGGGTTGCTCGATCTGGCGGGCCAGGGTGCGAAGCACCGTCACGGTGACGGCCATAAACAGTGCGGCAGGAATGCCCTTCCCGGACACGTCGCCCAACGCCACGACAACACGCGAGTCGGAGGCGCGCAACACCTCGTAGAGATCGCCGCCGACCTGACGTGCCGGTTCAATCACCGCGTGCACGTCGAGACCCGTTCCCTTGGTGATCGCTGCAAGGTTGGCGGGCAGGATGCCCATCTGGATCTCGTTGGCAATGCGAAGATCCCGGGCCATGGCTGCCTTCACCGCGTCCGCATAGGCCTTCGCCTTGAGCAGCGAGTGGACCCGGGCCTTGACCTCGAGCAGCTCGAACGGTTTCGTCAGGTAGTCGTTGCCTCCCACTTCGAAGCCGTGCGCCTTGTTCTTGACGTCTTCGAGCGCGCTGAGAAACATCACGGGGACTTCGCGAGTAGCCTCGCGCGCGCGGAGCTGCCGGCAGACCTCGTAACCATCGAGACCCGGCATCAGGATGTCGAGCAGCACGAGGTCGGGCACCTGCTTCTCGGCGCTTTTGAGCGCGGCGGTTCCGTCCAGCGCGACACTCAGCTTGTAGTCGTCGCGCAGCGCGTTGACCAGCACGTCGATGTTGTCTTTGACGTCGTCAACAATGAGGACGCGGCTGTCAGAAAGATTCTTCACGTCGTGTGCAACCTTGCGACGGGGTCTGACCCCGTCCGTCTTGAGACGGCCTGCTCGAGCTGCGCCTGCGCGTCAGCGAACGCATAACCACGAACGAGATCTTCGAAGACCGGCCACTCTGCCTCGGCGAACAGCGCACGCAGTGCGGCGTGATTGGAGTCGAGACATTCAATGGCCGCGGGATCGAGCTCAGAAAGCAGCATCTTCAGCTTTGCCGCCGCCTCCTGAGACTCCGTCACATCGATTCGAGCGGGAGCGGGAGCCGGCGCTTTGGGTGGCATCGACGCACTCACATTCAACAAGCCGCCAATTTCTGCAACAAGAGGAGTGAGAGTAGTCGCGAGTTGTTGAAGAGCGGACTGAAGGTGATCTGCCGGCACCCCGTCTCGAATCGCCTTCTCCACTGCACCCGCCGCTGACGGAACCTGCGTCGCGCCAATGTTGCCGGCGACACCCTTGAGTGTGTGGGCGAGACGCTCAGCGAGTGCCCTGTCTTTGCCGAGCGCGTCCTGGATTTGTTCAACGGCAGTGGCCTGCTTGTCGACGAACTGACGGAGAAGCGACTGATAGAGCGTCTGATTCCCAGCCACGCGCGCCAACCCGGCCTTCGTGTCGAGAGCCGAGACCTGCGCGACCGCAGTTGGCGTCTCTTTGACTCGGTAGTACCGCCCGACGGTTTCCAGCAGACCAACGGGATCGATCGGCTTGGAGATGTGATCGTTCATGCCCGCCGCGAGGCACCGCTGACGTTCTTCGATCGTCGCGTGCGCCGTCATCGCCACAATCGGGAGATTCACAAAACGCGAGTCCGCGCGAATCTTCGTCGTCGCCTGATAGCCGTCCATTTCCGGCATCTGCAGATCCATCAACACGACGTCGAAGGGTGTTCCCTCGGCGCTCTTCGCGACCATCTCGAACGCCTCGCGGCCATTGTTAGCAACTGTGACGTTGGCCCCGGCGTTCTCGAGCAACTCGATGGCGATCTGTTGATTGATCTCGTTGTCCTCAACCAGCAGAAGCCGGGCGCCGCGAAGCCGCATGTCTTGTTGGTTCTCGGCCGCCCTGTTCGTCGTCTCGCTGTCTTCCGCGAACACATTCACCAGCGTGTCCACGATCATCGACCTGGTGACCGGCTTGAGGAGGAACCCGTCGAGTTGCAGGCGCTCTGCCTCTTCGCGAACGTCTTCGCGCCCGAACGCCGTGACCAGCACGATGGCCGGCTGGTGCTTTAGCGTCTCGTCGCTCTTGATGTAGCGGCTCGCCTGCAGGCCATCCATTCCCGGCATTCGCCAGTCCATGAAGACGATGTCGTAGGGCTCGAGTGCGTCGCGCTCACGAACCGAGGAGATGGCCTCGCTGCCAGATGGCACCACGTCAACTCGCTTGGCCACCGTGTCCAGCGACTCGCGCAGAATCTGACGCGCGACGTCGTTGTCGTCCACGATCAGCACGCGGAGCTCTGCGAGCTTGGCGGGGACGATGCGTGCCGCGCTCCTGGCCTCGCCGACGCCAAGCCAGAGCGTGAAGTGGAATGTCGTGCCCACGCCCGGCTCGCTCTCGAGCCAGATGCGCCCGCCCATCAGCTCGACGAGCCGGCGGCAGATCGTCAGGCCGAGTCCGGTGCCGCCATGCTTGCGGGTCGTGGACATGTCCGCCTGCGTGAACGGCTGAAAGAGCTTTGCCGCCTGCTCACGCGTCATGCCGATGCCGGTGTCGCGCACGGAGCACTTGATCTGTACCTTCTCGCCCGTGCGCTCCAGCGCTTCGATGTCCACGCGAATCTCGCCGCGCTCGGTGAACTTCACCGCGTTGCCGACGCAGTTGGTGAGGATTTGCCCGAGGCGAACCGGGTCGCCTAGCAAGTGCTCCGGAATTCCTGGTGCCACATGGAACAGGAACTCGAGACCCTTGTCGTGCGCCTGCTGCGCTGTCAGCGTCGTCACCGACGTGATGACGTCGTCGATCCGGAAGTCGGTGGTCTCGATGTCGAGGCGCCCGGCCTCGATCTTCGAGAAGTCGAGGATGTCGTTGATGACGGCAAGGAGCGAGGTGCCCGCGTTGTGAATCTTGCTGACGTAGTCACGCTGCTTGGGCGTCATCTGGGTTTTGAGAGCCAGATGCGAGAGGCCGATGATCGCGTTCATCGGCGTGCGGATCTCGTGCGTCATGTTCGCCAGGAACATCGACTTCATCTCGGTGGCTTCTTCGGCTTTCTCCTTGGCAGCGGCCAGTTCTTCAGCCTGGGTGGCGAGTTGATCCGCCTGCGCCTGCGTCTGGCCGAGTAGCGTCTGCGTGTGCAAGTTGCGCTGCAGGATTTCCAGGCTCATGGCGGCAACTGGCAGAACCTCGGCAAAGAGCGAATGCTCTCGTGCAGCGAACGATCGAAGTGACGCCACTTCGAGCACGCCAAGCAATGCGCCCTTGGACAACAACGGAAACGCCGTCGCCTGGACTGGCGGAGCGTGCCCGACGGCAGACGCGATCTGGAGATACTGCGGGGGGAGGTTCCCCAGCGTCACGGCCTTGAGGCCACGCGCACATTCGCCGACCAGCCCCTCGCCAATCCGGAATGAGCCCGACGAATCGGCCGCCTCGATGAGGCCGTACGCGGACACGCGGTTCAACTGTTCACGCGATGCGTCGAGCAGGTAAAAAGCGCCGACGCCGCCGCCGACCATGGGCACCAGGCTCGAGAGCAGCCGGCCACCGAACTCCGCCAACGAGTGCGCCCCCTGCAGCTCCCCGGTGATCTCCGAGACGCCGGCCTTCACCCATCGCTGCTGATCCATCGCCGCTGCGCCCTGCTTGAGCACATCGACCGATCGCGCGAGGCTGCCGGTTTCGTCCGCGGCATCGACGAAAGGCACGGCCTTGCCGTAGTCGCCGGCAGCGATCGTCTTCACCGACGTTTCGAGCGCGTGAATCGGGGTGACGATTCGTCGAAACGTAAGGAAACCGAGCACTGCCGTGAGGAAGAAGGCGGTGGAGTTCGCAATGAACATGTCGCGGCGGAAGCGATCGATCACCGCGAGCGACTCCTGGCCGGCCGTGGCAGCCGACTGCTGGTCCAGGGCAATCCACTCGTTCGACACCCCGCTGAGCCTGAACCCGAGCTCGGTGACATGGCCGTTGATCAGCACGGCGGCGTCCGCGCCGCGCCCTTCATTCACGAGCACCATCGCCTGCTTCGCTTCGGTAATCCACTCGCGACCGAGGGACTGAAAATCGCTGAGGAGCCGGCGCTCCCTATCGCTCAGGACGAGACCGTCCGCGTAGGTGCTGAGCAGACGACCCACATCCTGTTCGTCGTCGTCGAAGGCCGCCCGGGCCGCGCGCCGCTGCGCGTCGGTCGTCGCCAGCAGATAGCTGCGTACGTTGACGCGCAGCTCGGAAAAGCCTCGCGACAGGTTTCCCAGGGTGGCGAGGGCGGTGATCCGCGACTCGGCGACGAACCGGCTGCGCGCCTCGATTTCGGCCAACTGGAAGCGAATGAAGACACCAAGACCGAGCAGCGCCAGGAGCGGCACCGTCAACAGGACCATCAGGCGCTTGGCGATCGTCATGCCGGGACGATATTAACTTGGCAAGCGGCATGCCTACGCCATGCCGGGAAACCAGCGCGAATCACTGTATTGTTTGGTCAATCGGCGCTGAAGCCACCGCGTTGCAACGCGGAAAGTAGTGCGGCATTGGAGGCCCTCCGGAATAACGGAGGCGACCGTGACGCGGCGCGCACCACGGTCGAAAGGACACATCATGACCAACCCAGCGATCGTCGCCGTAACGGAACAAAAGCGTTTGAATGAGGCGCGCGAGGCCCGCATCCCCTGGAAGAAGTGGGGCCCGTATCTCAGCGAACGGCAATGGGGCACTGTTCGCGAGGACTACAGCGATGACGGCAACGCCTGGGCCTACTTCTCGCACGATCAGTCGCGCTCACGCGCATACCGGTGGGGCGAGGACGGCCTCGGCGGCATCAGCGATGACAAGCAGCGCCTCTGCTTCGCGCTGGCGCTTTGGAACGAACGCGATCCCATCCTGAAAGAACGGCTGTTCGGCCTGACCAACAGCGAAGGCAATCACGGCGAGGACGTCAAGGAGTACTACTTCTACGTCGACAGCACGCCGACGCACTCCTACATGAAATACCTCTACAAGTATCCGCAGCGGGAGTTCCCGTATCGCGATCTTGTCGAGACCAACCGGATGCGATCGCGCGAGGACTTCGAGTACGAACTGCTCGACACGGGCGCCTTCGCCGAGAATCGTTACTTCGACGTCTTCGTCGAATACGCCAAGGCTGCACCGGAAGACATCCTCGTTCAGATCACCGTCTGCAATCGCGGTCCTGAGTCCGCGCGCATCCACCTGCTGCCCACACTGTGGTTCCGCAACACCTGGTCGTGGGGTGAAGACGATCGGAAGCCGTCCCTTCGCGAGACAGGTCCGGGCGTCATCGAAGCAACGCATCACGAGCTTGGCCAGTACGTGCTGTCGTGCGATGGCTCACCGCGTCTGCTGTTCACGGAGAACGAGAGCAACGGACAACATCTGTGGGGACAAGCGAACTCTTCACCGTACGTGAAAGACGCGTTCCATACCTGCGTCACCACGGGGAACGAACACTTCGTGAACCCGGCCAGGGTGGGAACCAAGGCCGCCGCACACTACGCGCTCGAGGTGCCTGCCGGCGGGAGCCAGGTCGTACAGCTGCGCCTCACGGCCGCGGCGTCTCGCGAGCCAAGCCCGTTCAACGGGTTCGATCTGATCGTCAAGAACCGGCTCGCCGAAGCCGACGAGTTCTATACCCGCATCGCGCCACCGTCGCTCGACGAGGATCAGCGACGCGTCCATCGTCAGGCGCTCGCCGGCATGTTGTGGAGCAAGCAGTTCTATTACTTCGATCTCGAGAAGTGGCTCAGCGAGCACCGCAGCCACCCGCTCTATGGGCCGCCACGAGGCGGCGTGCGGAACACCGAGTGGTTCCACATGTTGAATGCCGAAGTCATCTCGATGCCCGACAAGTGGGAGTACCCGTGGTACGCGGCCTGGGATCTCGCCTTCCACACCATCTCGCTCGCGCTCGTAGACTTCGACTTCGCAAAAGAGCAGCTGCTGCTGATGCTGCGCAGCCTGTACTTTCATCCCAACGGACAGATCCCGGCATACGAGTGGAATTTCAGCGACGTCAATCCGCCCGTCCACGCCTGGGCGACGCTGCATCTGTTCAAGATGGAAAGAAGCCTGGGGCGAGCCGACCTTCGCTTCCTCGAGCGCTCGTTCCAGGGGCTGATGCTGAATTTCAACTGGTGGGTGAATCGCAAGGACCCGGCGGGACGCAACGTCTTTGCGGGCGGCTTCCTCGGCCTCGACAACATCGGCGTGTTCGACCGCAGCGCGGAGCTTCCGACTGGCGGCTCACTCGAGCAGGCAGACGGTACGGCTTGGATGGCGTTCTACTGCCAGTGCATGCTCGAGATGTCGCTCATCCTCTGCGACTACGACTCGATTTACGAGGAGGTGGCCTTCAAGTTCGTGCAGCATTTCATGTGGATCTCCTACGCAATGGACCGCATCGGCGAGCATCAAGACGAGATGTGGGACGAGCAGGATGGCTTCTTCTACGATGTGTTGCGGCTGCCGGACGGTCAATCGATGCGACTCAAGGTGAGGTCGCTCGTGGGACTGCTGCCGCTCTGCGCGTCAACTGTGTTCGAGGAAGACAGCCTCATACGCCATCCGCGGCTCCTCGAGTTGGTCACGCTTGCCAGGAAACGCCACCCTGAGCTGATCGCGCATGTCGCTCCGACCGACAAAGGATTCACCGGCTACAAGAACCGCCGTCTTCTCGCCATCCTCAACAAGAGGAAGTTGGAGCGCGTTCTTGGCTACATGCTGGACGAGAACGAGTTCCTCGGCCCGCATGGCATTCGCTCGCTGTCGCGCTATCACCTCGATCACCCATTCAGCTTCTGGGTGGGACCGCACGAATACACGGTGCAGTACCTCCCGGCCGAATCGAATACCGGCATGTTCGGAGGGAACTCGAACTGGCGCGGTCCGGTCTGGATGCCGGTCAACGTGCTGATCGTCAGAGCGCTGCTGAACCTGTACACCTTCTATGGCGACGACTTCACCGTCGAGTGTCCAACTGGGTCAGGCACGCGCATGACGTTGTTCGAGGTTGCGCGCGAGCTCACGCGCAGAATTGTCGCTGCGTTCCTGCGCAACGCCGACGGGAAGCGTCCAATCTACGGGGCCACTGAAATCTTTCAGACCGATCCACACTGGCGCGACCTGATCCAGTTCCATGAGTACTTCCATGGCGACAATGGCGCCGGGCTCGGCGCCACACACCAGACTGGCTGGACCGGGCTCGTCGCCCCGCTACTCGACATATTTGGACGACTCGATGCGAAGACGATTCTGGAAACTGAGCGCGAGCGCCTGCACTCACGCCTCTTCGAAGAGCAGGTGACTGGAACGCAGGTGCGCACGTAACGCGCGCTGCGAACCCGCGAACTACCGTGCGATGTCGAAGACGTGATGGCCCCAGGGGGGCATGTCGAGAAAGAGCCCCCCAGCGGCCAGATCGGTGTCGGCGCGTTCGTAGACTGCGGACCCCATCACGTCGGTGAAGCGCACCGTTCGACCATCAACACCGGCAAGCGGCAGCTTGACGTAACACTGGCTCTGGTGATCGGAGTAGTTCACGGCGACGAGCAATCGATCGCCGCCGCTGCCCTGCCACTCAAACGCGACAAAGCTGTCACACGTCCAGTTGCCGTCCCACGCGGGCAGGCATTCGAGCAAACGCCAGTCTCCGTCGCGAACGACCGGCCGGCGCAGCGCCGAAAGCAGTCGATCGTAAAACTGACGCAGCGACTCGTTCGGTGGCTCGATCGGCGCGCGAACCAGGTGCGGCGAGATTCGCTTCAGTCGTCCCTCGAGCTCGCCCTGATGAAAGAACCGCAATCCTGGTGAAAGGAACGTGATGACCGCTGCGGCCTCGTGAACGCGCGGAGCGAACGTCGCCGCCGCGCGCGGCTCGTCATGATTCTCGAGGAACCGCGCCAGCCTGTCCTGGAAGTCGAGACCGGCGTGAAAGTGCTCGCGAACCGGCCGCGCGTGACCATCGCGGAGGCGGTCGTACAGCCGCTTGTCGTACGTGTAGTTGAAGCCCTGCTGCTGTAGCGTCCACTCGAGATCCCAATACACTTCGGCCATGAAACAGAAATCGCTGACGCGATCGCGCACGGCGCTGATCGCTCGGGGCCAGAAGGGCTGTGGACGACGGCCCCACGTACGTTCGAAGACGTCCGGCAGCACGAGCATCGCCATGTCACAGCGAACACCGTCGCACTGACCGGCGATTTTCTCGAGCTCGACGAGCAACGCGTCCTGCGTCGCCGGATTGCTGTAGTCGAGTTGCAGCGTATCGGGCCAGCCAGGGAAAAAGGGATCGCGCCCGTGAGCAAGAATCAGCTCGCCACTCGCACCCGCGACCTCCGTGTAGTTCTGCGGAGCGCGATCGAGATCCGCCTGCGTGCCATTGACGAAGTACTGAGGGGCGAACTGCACCCACGGATGGTCGAGCGCCGTGTGATTCGGCACGAAGTCGAGCATCAGTTTCAGGTGTCGATCGCGAAGGCGGGCTCGAAGACGAGCGAGCGCCGCGTCACCACCCAGGCTCGGGTGCACCGAGTAGCCGGTGATGGCGAACCCTGACCCGGCGATGTCCTCTTCACGAAGATCGGGCAGCGTCTGCTCGAACTCATGCCGCCATTCGGGATTGCTGCGCGATGCCTGCTGGCCGGCCTTGCCGGTCTGCCACACGCTCAGCAGCCACACCCAGTCGAACCCCATGCGGGCGAGGCTGTCGAGCGCCGTGTCCGGAACGTCGTCGAGTGTGGCTGGCCGGCCAAGCTGGCTGGCCAGCGCGGTCAGCCAGACGCGCGTGTTGATCTGAAATAGCGACGGGTAACGTGCCATGGCACGCGGACGCTACTGTGTCACTTGCCAGGAAGAGTCCGGGTTGTACGTCGTCAGCTTTCGAACGGTGGCATCAGTACCGGTCCCGAGATCTTTTTCGCGGACGATGCCGTCCTGGTTGACGATGAACGTCATGATACCGGTGGCACCGTACTGCGATGGCCACGCGATGAGCGCGAACCCGCCAGACATCTCGCCTTTGACGATATAGCTCTTGGCCCCGCCCGGCGCGGCCGAGCCCTGCGCCGTCAGGATCTTGAAGTAGTAACCGTGGAATGGCGAAGGCTGCCCCGCAGTCGTGCCGACCGCACGTCCTTCTGAGGCTGCCTGGCCGACGAGATCACCGAGAGGGCTGCGCTTCTC
>Ga0315912_10002654_pt1 | contig 18722 bp, 21 predicted proteins | sample VfabasoilMG_FD_204469 | JGI IMG/M metagenome (GOLD analysis project Ga0315912, IMG submission 204469) | Garden soil microbial communities collected in Santa Monica, California, United States - V. faba soil | ecosystem: Environmental > Terrestrial > Soil > Garden | place: USA: California...
CACCCCGCCTCGTGCGCGTCCGTGAATAGCCCCGGCGTCCTCGAGATACCCTGCCCCTCTGCCGCCACGATGGTCGCCTCACCGATCAAGAGCCCCGCATCCCCGCGCCGCGCGTAATAGCCCGCCGACTCCTGCGTCGGCACGAGGTGCTCGTCCGCAAAGCAGCGCGTCATCGGCGCCATCACGATGCGATTCCGCAGTGTGAGCCCCGTCGTCAGCGCGAGCGGCGCCCACAAGTCTACGGCGGGGTCGGGGCGCATGGGGGGGAGTATAGCGGGGCCTCTTCAGGCGAGGTCGTGTAAGATGGCGACGTGGCAATGGAAGGTAAAGTGGAGCTGCATTGCCACTCTGATGGCGTCGTGGATCCGGCGATGCTGCGCGACCTTTCTCGTGGTGGAGAGAACTTCGAAGCGACCGCGAAGGAACTGGAGAATGCTTATCCGGTGACGTCGCTCGAGCGCTGGAGCGAGACGTACGAGGGGGCGCTCCGTGGATTTTGGCGTCCTACTGCGGAAAGGACGAAGCTCGTGGCCCGTGCCCAGCGGGAGCGCTGGCGTGAGCAGGAGGTTCGGTACGCCGAGCTCTTCGTCAGCAGGATCCTTGGCGCGGTGCCGGAGGGGGAACCGCTGCGCGAGTGGTTTCGGGCTCTCGCCCAGGACCTGAGCTCGCCCGCTGGTTATCCGGAGGTGAGCATCGTGCTCTGCGTGTCCCGGTCCAAGGTGACGCAACACGTCCAGCGCATCGTCGATCTCGCCCGCGCCGGGCTCATTGCGGGCGTTGCTCTCGCGGGCGACGAACGCGCGTGCCTCATTCGAGATCTGCAAGCGGCGCTCGAGCGAATTCGAGCAACTGGTATCGGAATCGAAATTCACGCTGGTGAAGTGGGAGGTCCCGAGTCAGTCCGCGACGCGCTCGACTACGGTCGTCCTGACCGGCTCGGGCACGGTATTGGAGCGTTCGAGGACCGCGGTCTCGTGGAGCGCATCGCGCGCGAGCAGGTCCACCTGGAATTCTGCCCGACCAGCAATCTGCGGCTTGGCGTCATCCCAGCGATTCAGGAGCTGCCAGTGAAGCTCGCGCTCGATGCGGGGGTCTCGTTCAGCATCAACACGGACGATCCCGGGGTATTTCAGTGCTCGCTGACGTCGGAGCTCAACCTCGTTCGGGAGGCGTTCGGCTTGTCCGAGTCGGACATGGATAGGGTACTCTTGAATTCCTTCCGCGCTGGTTTCGGACCGCAGCGCGCCCATCAAGGTCGATGATCGCCGTCGGCGGTACGCGTCCTGCAAGACGGTGCTATTGGCTCGTGCCCCGTTGGAATACCCCGTGATTCCGGTTCGTATTGACCTCATGCGTCGGGTGGGTGTCGCCATCCTCTTGCTCCAGGCGTGCAAATCGGGTCCCAACGTCGGGCTCGATCGGAAGAACCAGGTCGAGGTCGTCGCAAGTACCCCAACCCCAGGCCCCCCAAAGCCCAAGTTGGACGCGGAGGGGGCACGCCGCTTCCTGGACGCCTGGCTGGAGGCGCAGAACACGGCCAACTTCGACCGCTATTCGGCCCTGTATGCCGAGGGCTTCACGGGGACGAAGAGGGCGGCCGACAAGGTGACGCACTTCGATCGCACCCAGTGGCTGGCCGATCGCAAACCGATGCTCGAGCGGAACCCCAGGGTCACCGTTTCGGACGTCCAGACGTCCGAGCGTGATGGGAGGATCGAGCTCGCCTTCGAGCAGCGCTGGGTCACGAGCACCTTCGCGGACGTCGGCCCCAAGCTCCTCGTGCTCGAAAGGACGCCGGAGGGGTACCGAATCCAGCGCGAGGAGATGCTCGATTCCAAGCGGGGCAAGGAATCGCTGGGTCCATGCGCGAAAGCATATGAGGCAATGGAGGCTCGCCCGAAGTCCTTGCGCTTCTTCGCCGACCTTAGCTCCAGGGAGTCACCCGGGGGGAGCGGCCGCGTCTACGCTGAGGTGTCCTCCCAGGAAGACGCAAACCGCCGGGCACCCGATGGCTACGCGTGGGAGTTCTGGGTGCTCGCCCGGGACGACACCTGGTTGGCGGCCAGGATGTTTGCTTCCTCCCCAACGGGAGATTGGATGCAGCTGAGCGACATGTGCTTTCGAGCTGATGGCTCTCTCGCCGAAGTCACCGACAGCTACCGCAGATTCGAAGGCGAAGGCGTAGTGGACGACACCGTCACGCTCGCGTTTTCGCCAGAAGGCAAGGTCATCGCCCGGACCCAAGAGGCCATCCTGATGGAAACCGGAAGTCCGGCGAAACCCCATTCGACCCTTCGCTCCGACCCCACCGTAGCCATGAGCATCAAGCAGCTTCCTTTCAAGCTGACCGAGTGAAACGCGCCCTCGCCCGTGCGCCGCGAACCAGCTATCGATTGAGCGGCATGGCGAGCATTGGTCACGTTATCGTGGGGATGGCGGCTGCACGGGTGGCTCGGCGGGAAGGGCAGACCCGATGGTCCCTCGGGGCGTCCATGGTCTTCTGGTCTGCACTGTCCCTGCTGCCCGACGCCGATGTCATCGGTTTTGGTTTCGGCATCAAATACGCTGATGAGTGGGGGCATCGCGGCGCAAGCCATTCCTTTGCATTCGCGGTCATCGTCTCGCTGCTCGTTGGCCTTTGCGCACGTCTCTGCGGGCTCCCGGTGCGGCGGACCGCACTCACCGCCTTGGTCGTTGTGGCAAGTCACCCCATTCTCGACACGCTCACGGACGGAGGCCTCGGCTGCGCGCTGTGGTGGCCCTTCAATAGCGCCCGCGTGTTCGCTCCTTGGAACCCCATCCCGGTGGCTCCCATCGGCCGCGCCTTCTTCTCAAGCGCAGGGCTTTCCGTGGCCCTGACGGAGCTCGTGCTGTTCGTTCCGCTTCTCGCGTTCGCCGTTTGGCCGCGGAAGCGCAGCAGTCCACTGAGCGCATGAGCCAGCTCGCGCCCAATCCGCCGGCCTCATCGTGCCCCGGAGCGAGATACGACACCTACGCCGAAGCCAAGAGCGCCGGCTGTGGGCCTTACTACGAGGGAGAGACCGAGTCCTCGACCCACGAACCTTTGGCGGACAGCGGTGTCGTACGCTGAATGGTCGCCTGGCTCCGTTCCCTCCGTGTCACCGCCGTCGTACTCGGCAGCATGGCATTCGTTGCAGTGGGCGGTGCTTGGTATTGCCACTGGACCTTGGCCGAGCTGGCCGCTCGGCACGCGGCGCTTGTCCCGCTCGGCATGTCACCGTGTGGCTTCGGCTATATTGGTCCGACGATCTTCGCGCGCCTGTTCAGCGTGCTCGCGTGCGTCAGCGTCGGATTCGTCCCCGCTCTCCTTGGACCAACTCGCAGCCGCTTTCGGAGCGCGCTGCTCCTGACGGCAGTCGGCTTCGGGTGTGCGGGCCTGACCGGTGGCTGGCCACCCATGCGTTTGGACTTGAACGCTTCCTACGTTGGATTGAGTCTCCTCGCAGCATGTGCCGTTCGGGCGACACGACCGGCGTGCTGAATAACGGCATCGCGGGTCAGGCCTCGACGCTGTGGAGCAGCTTCGTCCCCAACCTGGACGATCCGCTCTGGATTTCCTAGTCCCGAGAACCTGCTCGGCTTTCCCGTGGCTCCAGTTCTCCCAATTTCTGGAGGCTCCGGTAAACTCGGGGCGATTCAACCTGCTAGAATTTCAGACCGTCAGGCCCGCAGCCTGAATGACACCAGAATCGCTGTCCTCGGAATGCGAACAATTCGCTCATTGCTCGCGGGGGGCCTGATCGCCGCGGCGCTTCCAACCTGGCTCGCGTGCAGCCGCGCCGCAGCACCGCCGCCGCTCCCCGCCGCGGCCACCAGTGTGGCTCCTGCTGCTTCCAAGCCGGTGCCCGCAGCACAGACGGAAGCGCTCTCGAAGACGCCACCAATGGCGGAAACGTCCCCGAAGACCCCCTCGTCAGCACCAGATGCGTCTGCAGCCGGGTCCGCCGCGCCCCAGTCGACCCCCCCGCCGGCAGCATCCACCGTAGCGCCTGAACCTGAGTCACCGCCCGCTGCGCCTACGGAGCCCCCGGAGGTCCTCTTCTCCGCTCACTACCCGCCCGAAGCAAGCGTGAGCCTGCTCAACTGGAAGAAGGAACACCACGTCACCGGTCCAACCTTCGAGCAGCGCTGCTGGGAGCTCTCACAGGGCATCGGCAGCCCGCCGGCAGCGGGGCTTCTCTGCTTGGTGACCAACCCCAAGCCGCTCTTCACGCTGGCCCGCATCTACCGGCAAGACGGCACGACGCTGCGGGAAGTCTGGTCGGCTACCGTGTTCACGTACATGAACTGGCTCGAGCTCACGCCCATCGTGGGCGCGGACGGCCAGAGCCTCGAGCTCATGGATCGTACACCGTGGAGCTGTCAGGCAGCGCTCTCGGAGTACTACGCCAAGAAGAGCGCGCGCGTTGCGCCACCTTCGGGGGAGCTCCTCGCACCAGCGTGCAACAAGGTGGGCAAGTACCGCTACGAGGCCGGTGCATTCCGCTTCCAGCCGCCGCCGCCGCGGCAAGAGTTCTACTTCTGAGGCGTGGGCGGGCGAGCTGACCGCGCGCTGCATCTACCGAGGCACGCCCGACAGCATCTGTGTGAAGTGACGGTGACGAGCGGCAAAGCCGGCGGCACCCGGACGGCCGGTCGGACTTCGCGGATCCTCCCTTCCTCCGCATGTCGCAGGGCACCTGAAGGTTGAGCCCTTGCTGCCGCAATAGCGAAAGCGCAGGGCCTGAAGCGCGCGGTGCCAGGCATGAGCCTTCCGAAGAAGCAACTTGCGAAGGGCAGCGCGGAGATGGGAGCAATGCACAGATGAACGGGCGAACTCTTGTGGGAATGATGGTTCTAGGGATCTCTGGGTGTGCAGTCGACATCGAGGGTGTCGACCCGGCTGGCGACGAGGCGGCCGTAGCGCAGGTCGAGCAAGGGCTGACCTCACACGCCACCAGGAACAAGAGGGGCGTGGTCGAGCTCCAGGTCGACGACGAGAGCAAGTGCACTGGAGTCATGATCAACCGCGAGTACCTCCTCACGGCACGCCAGTGCGTCCCGGATGGCGAGTACACCTTCGAGGCGCAGGCGAAGGTCTCCTACTTCGATCCAGAGCTCCCCGATGGCGAGAAGCGCGAAGTGACGAGCGGCTGGGACGAGGTCGAGGTCACCAGACACCCACTTTGGACCTTTGACTTGGCGATCGTTCGCCGCGCGAGCGGCTGGCTGGGAACGAGCGTGAGCGACTACCAGCGCATCAGCCAAGGATCGTGCACGAACATCGACATCAGCAGCTTCTACGGTCGCGGCTCGGGCGGTCCGCAGCGAGGACCAGCCGGCATCCTGAGGGCGATGTCCGTGAACGCCGACGACTGCATGATATCCGCTCCAATAGCCCCGAACTGGCCCTCGTGGATCTCGGACTATGGCCCGTATGCCACGTGCCCCGGAGACCTTGGTGGGCCGTACCTCGGCAATGCCGGGCAGTACGACGTGATCGTTGGCATCCTGACGTGGATGGATGGCGGCACGGAAGCCTGCTCCAACGGAGGCCGCGATCAGTATGCGATAGCCTTCAACCCGAGCCTCCTCAATTGGATCGAGGGCGTGATCAACGACACGTGCCACGAGTTCGTGGTAGAAGGCCACGAGTACGCCCGCTGCTGGGACTGAAGGCGGCGCCAGCGAAACAATGCAAGCACAGCTCCAGTGGCCCCACTATCTGATGTTCGGCGGAGTCCTCCTCGGAAGCGTCCCTCTCGCTGTCGGGAGCTTTTGGGGAATCCCGCCCTTCATCGTGACCTTCTGGGCTATTGCCTACCAGGCTCGACTCGATCCCAGGCCGACCTACGGTTTTGCGGCTGCCCTCTTTGGGGCTCTTACCACCTTCACCGTAGTAGTTCTGATCCTCCTGAAGACGGAGCCCGGCATTCTGCCGGTCGCCGTCGCCCTCGGGTATGCCGCGACTGCGAGCGTCTTTACCCGGTTGTGGTGGCAGGCGAGGGCTCGCCCAAGCATCGACCTCCCCGACGTGCTGGGTGATCAGTTTCCGGCGGACTCCATCTACGAAGAAGAGGGCGTTCAGTGGGCCATCGACGTGCACGGTGAGGACTTGACCGAGGACGCCCAGGCCATCCTTACCTTGCAGAGTTGCGTGGACGCAGAGAGGACTTGCAAGATCGCATTCTTGCGTGAGCGCCCGACACAGCGAGCCTACTTTCGGGTGAATCCCACGAGCATCGTCCTCCCAGCCGGGGACGTGATCGAAGTCACCTATCCGATCTTTGCAACCGAACACTCCGCAAAGCAGTTCTGGGTCTATGTCGAGGTCGGCGTCAGCGGCAAAGCAGGGGTCCGAAATCGAAGCGTCCGCCGTCAGCGGGCGAAGAGACGGGTCAATGTTCCAGAAATGCTGCTCTTCCTTCTGATCGGTCAACTTCGGTGGGGAGGTGGGCTGAGGCTTTCCTTCCGCAGCCAGGGCATCAGGAAGCGCACGTCTCCACCCCCCATCATCACGACGCGAGCCATCTGGTCTGCGCGGCAGCACGACGCCAAGCTGCAGCCAATGCGAGCGGGGTGAGACCGTGAAAGGCCTCTTCCACTCCGACCGAGCGACTGAGAACCCTGTCCGGGCGAACGTGAGCTCTTGAAGCTCCTGCGCTGGGCCGTGCTTCAGCACGTGCTAGCGTGCAGTCGTGCTAGCCCCGCGTTCGCTGACCATGGCCGCATTGCTCGCCTGTTTGGCAGGCGTGGCGCAGGGCGAGGATGGGATGCCGGGCGTGGTCGACCCATTCGATGATGGCGATGTCGTGCCGACCAATGCGCTGGTGCCGCTGCACGGCGTCAACGGGGTGCCGTTCGGGCTGGCCGAGCTCGACGCACTCCAGCCACGGCTCGTCAGCGGGAAAAGCTCGATCACGCTGAACCTGGTGGACTCCTTCGACGATCTGGAGGGTCACACGGCGCCCTTTCCCAGCGACGGGGGTGGCTACGGCGAGAACCTGATCCTGCTCGCTCCGCATTCGAAGCTGGCACCGAACACGCGCTACGAGTTCTGGATCGGGACAGGGAGCGTCGCGCACACCTACTTCGATGTCTCGACCGGCGGCGAGCGAGACACCTCTGCTCCCAGCTGGCGCCGAGCTCCGTACCTCGAGCTCACCTCCCCTGCGGGGGATGAGCCACTCCTGCCGTCGCACATCGTGACCGCGCTCGCCGAGTCAACAGAGTTGCCACTGTACGTCATCGTCGACCTCACGCCCCGAGAGCTGCGTGCACAGCCCAAGCGCATGATCGCCACCCTGCATTTGCCTTCGACCGGCGACCCCAACTGTGGATTCGTACACGTTTGGGATCACAGTCGCGGCGTGTACACGGAGGACGTGGATAGCGATTTCGGCCGGCGCTACCTGGCCACGCTGACCGCCGTCGACGCTGCGGGCAACCGACGACGCGCTCCTGGATCCGGAGTTCCCATCGTCTGGAGCGGCGGTATCGCGGTCTGCAACGAGCCCGACGCCGTGCCAAATGCGGGAGCAGAAGCCCCACCGCCGCGCTGGCTGGAGAAGCCCTCCCATTCCTCGACGATCAACGGCGACTACAGCCCTGAGGACGACCACGGCACCGAGTACAAGCACTCGCTGCGGCTGCGGATCGAGACGGCCACCGTCACTGCCATCGAGCTCGAGCTCCGGCGCCGGAACGCTCCCTTCACGAGCTACCGCCGCGTCGGACTCCTCGGTCCCACGAAACGACCGTCCCCCACCAGCGCCTCACCAGGCGCCTCACCAGGCGCCTCACCAGGACAGGGCGACAGCAACTGCGTGGAACCCCTCATCACCAACGCCAATCGAGACCAGCCCATGCCACCGAATACCGAGCCCGTATCCGTCCGAGTTGCGATCATCGATGCCCTCGGCCGCCGCCTCGAGCATTCTGGGCCCCCGATTGTCGTTCACAACCTTCACCCTGAGCGCTCTCGCATCCTCGTTTGCGCTTCCGGGGACTAGGTTCCTCCAGGCGGTCGGGGGCCGGACTGCCAGCGTGCATGCCGGACGGGTGCGCCTCGGTCCTCCTGCACGCGCCGGGCGGCGGGCCATGTTTCGCCAGAGGGCGGCTCCGCCTGGAATAGGTACAATTGTACAAGTGCCAAGCCTGGCCCCATCAACGAAGGACTCATGAGACGGCGACGGTTTCGCGGTAAGCGCAGATACTACCGTTCACTGAAGGCCAGGGCGGCGAGGTTCACGCTGGACACGTCGACGGACGGCTGGTTCGACCTATGGCACACACACTTCGATTGGCACGGACACGGCGCGCGCGGCCTGACGCATCGCCGGCTCCATCTGTCGGCACTCTTTCTGGCTTTCGAGCGCGTTGTCGAGCAGTGCCAGGACCCTGGGGCGCCGATCCAGGTATTCGTCAGCATCGCACCGGATGCCGAGGCCGAGCAGGACGCCCTCTACGCGCACACCGCCAACCCGAACGGGACGCCGTTTCCGTACGCATTTGACGGATACGTCTGGGGAATCGACCCGCCACCGTTGCTCGCGCCGTACGTTCAGGGTCGCAGGTGGCAAGTTGGCGTCCGCAGGGCCGACGATGGGAGAGAGTGGTTTGCGGTTCGCCCTCGAGAGAAGCCCCTTCGAGGGTGAAGCCCTCTGGGCGCTTCTGCCTACGGCCCGCCGAGACGCTCGACCCAATAACCTGGCTTCCGCCTCGTGTGTGCTAGCGCATAGACGGAAACCTCGTCGCTCTCTTCGGCGAAGAACAGGACGTACGGAAAGCGGCTTCCCACCACGGCCTTGCGAACTTCCCTGCGTCGCGCCCACCGTGGGAACGCCGTCGGCGCCTCCGCGATCGCTCGGACAACCGCTGCTACCTCTTCGACGAACTCGACTCCGAGCCCGGCCTGTTGTGACTCGTACCAATCCGAGGCCGCGGTCAGCTCTGCTCTGGCGTCAGGCAGCCACCAAACAGGCTTCACCGCTTGCGCAGCCTCGCCAGAGCCTCATCCCGAACGGACTCCCAGCTCACGGGCTGGGCGGTGCCATCTCTGAGCGACTGGATGCGCCGATCGATCTCTGCGGCCCACGCATCGGACCAATCCGCCTTCTCCGGCTCTTCGACGCTGTCCAGCAACTTCGTCGCCAGGGACAGCCGTTTGTCGGGCTCGAGCTCCATGGCTCGCTCGAGGAGGTCCAAGTTTTCCGCTTCGGACATGCGCGAAGCATACCCGATCCACGGGCTCTGGACACGTGGCGCCTCGGACACTGGTCACCCCCAAACCCACGCTGGACGATCCGGTTCCCAGTGGACGAGCTGAGCGACAGGGCGCACCTTCTCTGACGTGTTTCGACCGAAGCATGCTCCCCTAGCGGCCCTCGTGCTCCTCGCGTGCGGTCAGATCGAGGGTGGCAGCACCGATTCGACCACGGACGGCGAAACGGGCGGGGTCGATTCGGCTGGAGGCTTGGGCCCGAGCGGGACGGGTGGGATCCACGCAACAGGCGGGAACCAAGCAACGGGCGGGAACCAAGCAACGGGCGGGGTCCACGCGACCGGCGGGATCCAGGCGACCGGCGGGGCCCCTGAGCTTCCAGAGCCGTGGGGGCCCTGCCACTACGAGCACCCGGGACTCGATCCCCCCTGCGGAGAGTCGGATGTCAACGGGGTGTTCTCTAGCTGCGGACTCTGGTTCGACGTCCCTCTCGAGCAGGTCGTGCCGCCCGCGTTGGACCTTCAGGTGGTGCTCCTGCCGCTGGCGACCGGTGCGGGAACAGGCGGCATGGGCGGAACGGGTGACGTCCCCACGCAGGCGCTCGTGCTCGAGGTCATCCAAGTCTTTCCGGAGAGTCCTCCGCTGTCTTCCGGCGAGACGTTCGACCTCGTGGATCCTGCTGGCTACGTTCGCGCCGGCGGCCACAACCAGGGCGAGCTCCCGGGCTACGTGACGGAAGCCGAAGACTACGGGATCGCCCAGGTCGCTCTCCGCCAGGGGACAGAGACCCTCTCGGTCTACCGAGGGCTCTACCGCGGCGCGTCGAACGACATCTGCGTCAAGTGACGGTGACGCAATGGTCCTTTCACTGCCCACGCCTGAACACAACCTTACTCAGTGGCGACGGAACCTAGGTTGAAATAGATTCCTGAGAATGCGCGGAGTGACGTTCAGCGAACAGGGCATCGTCGCGATGCTCGTCCCGTGGGCACTCCTGGGGTTGCTCGCTTCGTGTCAGCTCGAGCAGGCGGCTGACTCCGGGGCATCGGGTGGTAGTTCGGCGGATTCGTCGGGTGGCCAAGCGAGCGTCGGGGGATCGGGTGGGAGTGGAGCTGTCGGCAGCGGGGGCGCGGCGGGCGAGATCGACTGGGGTGGGTGCAGCTACGATCCGGGGCTCGAGGCAAACATTCGCTGGCAGCTCGGCTCATCATCGCAATACATGAGCGTGCGCGATCTGACGTACTTGACGGTGAGCCAAGAGCCCTATGCGAGCCTCGCCGGGATCGAATGCCTCGAGAACTTGGAGTGGGTGATGCTTTCGTACTATTTCCCCGAGGGCGAGCGACCAACGATCGACCTGTCGCCCCTGGCGAGCCTCCCCAAGTTGACCGAGCTCAGGCTCACGACCATCGGGGTTTCTCACCTCGAGGCGTTGGCCGACGGCCCCTTGCGAACGCTCGACCTATCGTGGGGCGAAGTCGACTCGATCGAGGCACTGCGGGGCTTCGCAGAGCTCGAGAACCTGGAGCTCTCTGGGCTCGAACTTTCGGATCTTTCGCCGCTTTCCGACCTCGCCTCCCTCAGATCGCTGACGCTGAACACCATTCCCGTCTCGACCCTCGAGCCCCTTTCGGGCCTTCCTGCTCTGGAGAATCTGACGCTGTGGTACCTGGATATTCCTGACCTCCAGGGGCTCGTGGCCCTACCGAAGCTGGCGACTCTCGGCCTGATCGCGACCGGCCTCGAGAGTTTCGAAGGCATCGCGGATGTGCCGAACCTCGTGACCATCCAAGTGGACGGCTGCGACCAGCTCGCGTCGTTCGATGGCCTCGAAGTCTGTGAAGGTTTGGAGAGGATCGAGGTACGCCCTCTCACGAGTAGCCCGACCATCGTCAGCGACATCTCTGCTCTGGCCGAAGTATCGACGCTGAAGGTCCTGGACTTGGCGGAGGCGAACGTCAGCGACATCGGTGCGCTCTCGGGCTGCCCTGAGCTCGAGTCCCTCAACCTGCGGGCGAATCACGTGGTCGACCTCAATCCGCTAGCGGGTCTGCCTCTGCAGTGGCTCGACGTTTCGAACAATCAGGTGGGGGCGATTGACGCTTTGGCGGACATGCCTCTTTCCACGCTGCGGATCTCCCAGAATCCCATCTCGTCGCTCGACCCACTCGGTACGCTGGACGAGCTCGAAGTCCTCGCCATCGACGGCCTGGGGGCAAGCTCGCTCGAGCCCTTGCGCGGTGCTCCCATCACTCACCTCTACGCGGCCGACAACGCCATCAGCGACATCGGTCCCGTGATGGACTGGGAACTAGTCGACCTCTTCTTGACGAGCAACGAGATCGTCACCTTGCCGGATGGCTTCGTGGGTAGCCAAGGCTTCTGCGCTCGGACCGACCTCACGGGCAATCCGCTGGGCGAGGCGGCGCAAGATCGTCTAGACGCCCTCTGCGCAGGTCCTCGAACTGGCGAGGGCTACGCCTGGGACGGCGGCTCCTGCTCCGCTGTTTGCGAGACACCGTAAAACCCTAACCGAGGGGCCTAGCGCAAGGGCAGTTGCGCCACAGATGCGCTGGTCCGCTGGCCGACCGATGTCGCTTCCTCGTAAGCGCGGTCATCTCGTTATGTGTATGTGGTCCAACGCGATTGCGGTGGCACCCGCGGAGCGTGTAAAGCAGCGCTCCCATTTAGCCACCACCGTTATCGCAGTCTCTACGCCCAGGAGTCTCATCGATGTCACCAGCCGTCTCGTCTTTTTTGAAGGCCCGAGTATTCGGAGCCATTGCCCTTGCAGCTGCCCTTCCCGCGTGCGCGGAGGGCGACGACCAGGAGCTCCGCGCGCTCACCCAGGCTGCATCCAATAACCCGGAGAAGCTCGGCGAGGAGCTCTTCCAGACGACGTTCGAGGATACCAACGGACGGAGCTGCGCGTCCTGTCACGTCCTGGGAGAGCACACGGTCCTCAAGCCCGAGCATGTCACTCAGCTGCTCGCAACCAACCCCGATGATCCGCTCTTCAACCGCATCGATGCGGACGATCCCGATGCGGAGGAGTTGACGTTCGAAGCCCTCTCGAAGGGACTCGTCAGGGTCAAGATCCAGCTGCCGGACAACATGGACTTGATCGACTTCTTCGGAAACGTCGTCACGCCAGCCGACCGCATGTACGAGGTGTGGCGCGCAGTGCCCACGGTCGAGAACTCCGCCATTTCTGGGCCCTTTCAGTACGATGGTCGCTTCCCGACCCTTCAGATCCAGGCGCAGCACGCCATCACCGACCACAGCGAAGGCCCGCAGATCCCCGAGAGCGATCTCGACGCCATCGCCGCGTTCCAAGAGGGCCTGTTCAGCTCCAACCGAGCCAAGTGGGTCGCCAAGAAGCTGGACAAGGGGATCCCCGTGGAGGAGATCGAGGCCCCCGAGCTCCGCATGGACGAGCTCACTCCCGCCCAGGCGCGAGGACGGGACGTGTACGCGGCCGCTTGTGAGGCTTGCCACGGCGGCGCGACCACGATGGAAATCACCAACGCCGACGTGCACGCGCTCGCGTTCCTGGAGCTGAAGCCGGACGGCAACGTCGTCTTCGATACGTCCGTGACCCCACCGGTTGTGGTGCCGCGCGACCCCACCCCCGACAACAATTTCCTCAACATCGGCCTGGGGAACATCTCGTACCTTGGCCAGATTTATGGCGACTTCTTCGGCCCGCGCTTCAACAAGGACGTCGAGCTGCCTCGGTATCGCTATCGCTTCTACACGGACGGCACACGGACCGAACAGGTCGTCGACCTACCGCCGACGCCGGTCACGCAGAGCGGAAACCCGTTCGATCTGTTCGCGGCCCTGGACGAGAACGGTGCTCCCATCGTGGGACCCAACCTCCTGCCGCAAGCCTGGTCGACGGATCCCGGGCGCGCCGGCATCACAGGCAACCCAGAAGACTTCGAGGCGTTCGACATTCCGCCACTGCGCGGGATTGCCAACACCGGCCCCTACTTCCACGACAACAGCGCCGAGACCCTGCGCGACGCAGTCGACATCTACAGCCGTTTCATCCTGAACTTCTTCACGCCCCTCGGTCTGCCCGCGATCAACCCGCCGGAGCCTGGGAGCTTCTTCCCAGAGTCGCTGAACGCCCAGCAGAAGGCCGACTTGATGGAGTTCCTGCTCATCCTTTGAGGAAGGGGCGCGCGAGATCCGCGCCCGCACTTGCAGCCGCTAGTCGGCTTTCCCCGCATCCTGCTTCGCCCACTTCTTCGCGCACTCGTGACGGAGATGCGGTGGGCGGTGGGGCGTGCGGGTGCCATCGACTGCGACGACGACGGCCAGGCAAACGTCGAGCCCGTGGTCGGTGTACGGGAACAAGATGTAGGACCCGTCGCTGAGCGTTGCCCTGATGCCTTCAACCCTGCCCAGCTCGGCCGGGTTTGAGCTCTCAGGAGGCGGCTCCTCTGGCGGTGGAACCACCTCTTCCTGAGGAACCGGCTCTTCGGCGACGGGCGTTTCTGCGGTCGTCGGCGCAAGCGCGGTGCCGCCGGACCCGGCCGTGCCTCCGGCTGGCTCTGCCTGCGCCGTGGGCGCCGCGGGTCCCGTGGACGCCTTGAGCGCCGTGGGCGCCGTGGGCGCCGTGGGCGCCGTGGCGGACTCACCCGTCTCCGCCCGACGCGGTGGGTGGCCGCAGGACAGCAGGCACAGCGCTGCGATCCAGGTACCTAGCCGACGTGAGTATCGCGTCGCACTCATCCGCCGTTCACCGTAGCGACAGTCGCGTTCGGCTTCACCGACGCTGCCGACGGCGTCCCGCTCTCGAGTAGCTCGTCCAGGGCGATCCAGAGGAGCGAGCTCATCGCAACGTGGCGCACGGTGGCGTCGTCCGGGTAGTAGCGATCGTTGCGGTAGTTCACGAGCGACCAGAGCTCTTGCTTGACGCCACGCTCTCGCACCAGGCCCGCGAGATGAGCTGCAAACAGGCGCTCCCACAGCTCCCCCGTGCCAAGCGCCTTCTTCAGGAGCTCCAGCGACTCCTGCGGGCGCTTGATCACCCGGACGAGGAGATGCACATCACCGTCCTTTGCCGCAGCCAACTTGACGTCCGTCGACGGCTCGAGCTGCGGCCGAGCCATCAGGCGAAAGGCGATGTGTCTCCGCAGCTCAGAATGGGCATCGAACCAGCTGAGGAGCTGCGCTTCGGCCTCTGCCCCAGGCAGGCGCCCCGCGGCCTCGATCAGCGCATCGATCTCCGGCCCGGGCTTGCCCGCAAGGCGCGTCATGTGCTGACGAAGGAGGGCCAGGTCGGCCACCGTGGCGACGCGAGCCAGGCGTGCGAGCAGCGGGCGGTACGCAGGCGAAGGTTTTGCGAGGGCAGCGAGCACGAGCTCGCGCGAGAAGCCGGCGTCGTTCGCGAGCGCCTTGCTGGCGCTGTACGCGAGATCGGCGTTCTTCTCCTGCGCGACGGTGAGGAGAACCTCCCGCATGCGCGGGGACAGCGACTTCGCTCGACCGATCTCACCCATGCTCCGGATGGCGGACAGCCGGACGTCGAGTTGCTGCCGCACGTCGCCGCCAAGGCGGACGAAGATCTCGGGATCCACATCGGTCATGAGGTCGATCGGCAGCCAGAGCAGCAGGGCCATCGCCTCCTCGCACACTCCGGCAGGACAGGAGTCCAGCGCCTGCGTGAGCTCGCGGACGCGCGCTCGCTGACCGTGCCGCGCCAGGGCGTAGGCCAGTGTGAGATTCACTCCCGGATCCTTCTCGCTTGCCCGAAGTCGCTCGAGGTCGGGGACCTGCGCAGGGTCTGGGTTCATGCCCAGGACGACGGCGGCGTTGGCGCGCGTCACGGTTTTCGGATCCGTCAGGAAGCCCGCGACTTCCTTGGTGTGCGTGCTCAGCTGATTGGCGATGTTGTTGCAGAATCCGGGACTCGGCTCGTCGAACCCCCAGCGCGCGGCCTCGAGTGCGAACGGGGCCAGGGGCGCATGGGAAAGAGCAATCACGGCCCGGATCCGATCCTTCTTTTGCTCGGCGACGGTGCGCAAGTGCTGCAGGTACGCCTTCGACAGGCTCTCGCTGCGGATGGGCGCCGCCGGGGGTGCGCCGCTGGCCCGGAGCTTCCTTCGCACGGCCTCGCGGGATGCCTCGTCGTCATCGGGCTCACCGGAAAGTAGCTCCGCCACGCGCGTCGGCAGGTCCACGCTCACGATCTCTTCGCCGCGCACGAACTGCCCCAGCAGACGGAGCTCGAAGTCGAAGTTCATGCGCGCGTAGACTTCGAGCTCTCGATTCTCGAGCTGGTAGAATTGGGCCGGAAGGCTTCCTGGCTCCCCGCCGCCGACATCGGGAGAGCGAAGGATCCGACTCCACTCTTGCTTGTATCGATAGGACGCAAGCGAGAGCCACACGGCTGCGTCCATCGCACGCCCGACTTCGAGGTGCTGCAGCGCGGCGGTGGCCAGTTGCTCCGCCGGCAGGTGGCGGTCTGGAAGATCCGCATGCGCGAGCTCGCTCAAGGCCCGCTGCTCCGCAGTATCGAGGGCCAGCTGAGGGTCGACGACCTGCGCCTTCGCCTTCATGACCCACTCGGGCACCGTCGGGTCCTCCTTCGGCGAGGCTGCGCCAGCGCCACTGCGAGCACAGCCCGTGGCGTAAGCGAGAAGACACGATACGAGACCTACTGTGATGAACGCGACCGCGCGCTGCTTGGGCATAGGGCGGCGACTGTAAGACCGCGCTGCCGCAGAGCGCAATTCGAGCTGCTGCCAGGCCCTCGAGTGCGCTTCTCGTTTTTCAGGCCGCCCAACTAGTTAGCATGCTAACTACTTTCGGGTGCTCGGGGGCCCAGACCTCACCAAAGTCGTCCGTGCTGGTTTCGAGAAGCTCTGCGCGGAGCTGAGTGAGCGCGTGCTCGAGCTCGGGCTCGAGCGAACGCGGAAGACGTTCTGGACCAGGCCGCAGGACTTCGCGATCGACTTTCTCCACCTCCATCGAAGCGGTTCCTCGTATGGGGCTCCGGTCAGCGCTTCCGTGGCTGTGCGCATCCACATGGGCATTCGAGTGCTGAACGACGACTTCGAGACCGCCGCGCTCAACGGTCCGTCGTCGGACAAGTTCATCGACCATCGTCCGAGGTATCATTTGAGCTTCAACGCCCGCTCTTTCTCGCAGTACGACCGCTGCCTCGAGGACGCGGTCCGCTTTGTCGAAGAGCAGGCCCTCCCGTGGTTCGCCGCGTTCTCGACTGTAGAAGCGCTTCTGGAGAGAGCGGACTCACCTCTGCGCCCCGAAACACGCGACCGCCTGCGGAGCGCCTTGTCGACCGGTGGCGATCCGGCCGCCTTCGCCGCCTCGCGAAAGTTGCTCGGGATCCGAGCCTGATATGGCGCAACCGCCCGCCAGGCCGAACAATCGAGGCACATGCGCTGGAGTGCCTAAGCTGCATAGTCCTGCCGTGTACGCAGAGTGCCGTAAGCTGCTCGTCTGCCTCCTCGTGGTTTCGGCGTCCGGCTGCGGGGCGCACGGAGGGAAGGCGGCAGCCAAGGATGTCGTCGTCGATGGCGTGGTCGCGGCGGAGGCGAGCTCGTGCGGTCGGCTTCCGCCGAAGAGCGACGGTTGGAAGGCCTGGATGAAGAGCGCGCACGACCGTTGCGAGAACGGGTTCAGGTCGGCCTGCACGGACCTCGGCTGGACGCTGAAAACTGGCGAGGACGGCTCCACCGATCACTCCGCCGCCCTCCAGTTCCTCGAATGTGCCTGCTCTTCGGGCTCGGACGCAGGCTGCAACGGGCTTGGAACGATGTTCGACCACGGTCATGGCACGCCAGTCGATGAGCCGCGGGCTGCGGCGCTCTATCAAACGGCCTGCGGCCACGGATACGCCACCGCGTGCACGAACTTGGGCGTCCTCTACGAGCTCGGCTCCGTGACGGGAACACCCGACTACGCAAAGGCCGCTTCCCTGTTCGACAAGGCATGCAACGAAGGGGACGAGAGCGGGTGCTCGGGGCTCGCCTACCTGTACGAGATGGGCCGCGGCGTCCAGAAAGACCGCGCGCGAGCGCTCGAGCTCTACGAAGCCGCCTGCAAGAAGGATGAGGAAACCGCCTGCAGCAACCTCGGGGTCGCGTACGAAAAGGGCGACGGCAGACCGCAAGACTACGCTCGAGCACTGGAGCTCTACGAGAAGGCCTGCAGCCGCTCACACGCGGGTGCCTGCGCGAACTATGCCCTGATGTACCTCTACGGGCGGGGAGTTCAGAAAAGTCCGGAACGTGCGGCGGAGATCTTGCAGGTCGGATGCTCGGCTTGGGTCACGCGTGATCGCGCCCAGACCTGCGGCCTGCTTGCGGAGGTCGTTCTCGAGCACAAACTCCCGCACCTGTCGGACGAGCAAGTCGAGTCGTACCTTCAGGACAGCTGCCGCGCGGGCAGAGCCACCTCGTGCAACACGCTCGCTCAGAAGTGCCTCACCTCCGCTCCACCGCGAGTCGACGACGCGAAAGCGCTCCTTAAAGCGAGCTGCGAAATGGGCTCGGCGCAGGCATGCGAGGTCCGGAAGAAGCTGGACGATCTGAAGTAACGATCAGAGCGGCTCGAGGCCGCGATACGGCAGCGTCGCCCGAACGGGGACAGCCTGAGGCGCGGCTGATACTTTCGGAGGCATGTTCCTCTGGAAGCTCCTGCGCTGGGCCGTGCTTCAGCTCGTCGCGTTCGCCCTGGTGCTGGGACTGATGCTGCTTCTCGCTGGGTTTGCCCACTGGGCGGTCAAGTCCGTGAGCCAGGTGCACTGGCTGCTTGGGATCGCAGTCGGCTCCCTGGTGCTGCTGGCGATCGTCGTCCTTTGGGTGGCAGTCCTCTTGACCACGCGCCCCAACCCGCCGGATTGGGCGAAGACCTTCGCTCCGGCCAGGACGCCCAACGCCAGAGGCGGACTCATGCAGCAGTTCCCGGCGCAGTCGATGACCGCCCTGTTCTTCGCATCGCTCTTGGCAGCAATCCTCGTCCTGGCGCCGATCTCGGAAATGCTCGCGGCGCATGGCGTTTGTGTCTACGCGCGCGGACAGTCGTCGCGGCTTCCCCTCGCAGAGCTCCTGTTTCGCATGTACGCCTGGCACACGATCGATGCAGTACCGGCGATCGACGCGTGGGACGTGGTCAAGATCAGGCCGAATCTAGAGCCGGCCAACACTCCCGCCCAGCTACTCGTGCTGACTTACCGCCTCATCGTGGTTGGCCTCGGCGTTACCGCCCTCGTTCAGTGGCTGGCCATTCGCAAAGATCGTCGCCAGCGCCGGCGGCGCGCACGAGCGGCGAGCCGGGGGACTCGCTAGCACCTCAAACGCCGGACACGGATCCCCTGGTCAGCTGCGGACCCACCCCGGTCGATCCGGTTCCCAGTGGACGAGTCCCACGAAAGGGCCCACGTTCTCTGAGGTGTTTCGACCCAAGCATTGGCACCTAGCGGCCCTCGTGCTCGTCGCCTGCGGGCAAGTCGAGGGCGGGA
>Ga0315912_10002655_pt1 | contig 18721 bp, 18 predicted proteins | sample VfabasoilMG_FD_204469 | JGI IMG/M metagenome (GOLD analysis project Ga0315912, IMG submission 204469) | Garden soil microbial communities collected in Santa Monica, California, United States - V. faba soil | ecosystem: Environmental > Terrestrial > Soil > Garden | place: USA: California...
AGCCGCTGCTCACCTACAACACGTTGGCGCATCAGTCTTTGGTGGCACTAGCCGCCGGAACAAGCCCCAACCGCAAGTACGACCCCTTCTTGGAGGCGTTGCTCAAGCAACCCATCCCGACCGGTCAGTATCGCTACTATGACGGCATGATCTATATGCTGAGCATGATGGCGCTGAGCGGCCAGATGAAACCCGAATGACGGCAGGCCCCGGCGCCTACCGAGCACATGCGCCAGGCAAGTCACCGTCACAATGTGCTCCCAATAGCGGCGCTTGGTCCCAGCGCCACCGGGTGCAGCAATTTCTGGGGTTTTTCTGCCACCATTCTGGACGGTTTCATTCCGTGGTACCCACGCGCCCATGACATCAACAAAGAGGGTTGGGCTCAGGTTACGTCATCTACTCCTTGGCAGTCTTGCCATGATGACGGTGGCCTGTGGTCACAGCGAAAAGGAATGGCAAGCACAGCTGGACAAGTACAACAACTTGGCCAGTAAGCAGAAAACCACTGAAGAAGAGCTCGCAGCACTCAAAGCGCACACGGCCAAGTTGGAGGACCAACTGGAAGCGATGGGGTTCAAGCTCAACGCCGAGGGTGAAGAGAAGCAAAAGCTGCTCGAAGCCTTGGACGAATACAAGAAGCGCGCGGCCGCCCTGGAGCGCATCAAGGCCCGTTTTGAGCGCTTACGGCAAAAGTTGGATGCCCTCACGAAGCTCGGCTTGAACATCGACATCCGCAAGAACCGCATGGTGATCTCGTTGCCTGGCGATGTGTTGTTTGCCAGCGGCAAGGACAAGCTGGAGACCCAGGGTACCGAGATCTTAGGCAAGGTAGCGACCGTCATCCGCGAGGACAACGAGCTAGCACGTCGCACCTACCAAGTGGCGGGCCATACGGACAGCGAAAAGATTGCGTCTGCCGCCACGCGTAAGGAGTTCAAGGACAATTGGGGTTTGTCGCTGATGCGGGCGCGCACCGTGCTTTTGTTTCTCATCCAGCCGGTTGAAGCTGAAAAGGACCCCGGTGGTGGTCTCGACGCCAGCTTGTGGAGCGCATCCGGCTACGGCGACACGGATCCGATTTCGAACAATGAATCCAAAGAGGGTCGCCAGCAGAATCGCCGTGTCGAGCTCATCATGATGCCCAACATGGAAGAAATGCTCGACCTCAAGTCGCTCGCCTCGGAGCCGACCGACGCAGCGGAAGCCAAGCCCCTTCCGCCAAAGAAGAGCTGAATTCGAAGAGCCCGAAAATCAAGATCAGGGTCGCCTGTCGCTCGACGTGCGACCCTGATTTCTTCGGTGCAACCGCCTGCTTCCGCAACACCCAACGTGACTTTGCTCAGCGCAGGTCGTCGACGCGCGCCATCCGCCTGTCGGGTCCAACGATTCAGGGAGGGACAGTGCGGAAATTTTTGACTATCCTCAAGCCATGGCGTGTCCCCACCGCGCAGTCCTGATTGTCACCACGACCGTCGACGGAACATCAACCTCCATCGCCCGGGATCGGAAGACGTTGAACTGTTCCCTCCCCCCCTTGCACGACGGCCCGCATCACGATTCTGAATTCAACGAAAGTTGGGTCGATACAGGCAGCGACGTCACGCACATCTTGCGGCACGACGAAGACACCCCAGCGTAGCCGGGCTCACGGCCTCACAGGAAAAGAGTGCCGGCCGATGACAAAGTGTCCACCAGGTCGCGCAAGGCGCAGGTGTCGGCCTGCCAGCTTCCTGCTGAGGGCCGAGGCAGCGAGCGCGTTCTGATGATGCCAAATTTCCGCCAGGCTCACCGCTCCACGGAGCACTCCGCGCTCATCCACGACGATCACGCGGAAGATGTTGTGGACGTGCATGGTCTGTTGCACCTGCTCCAAGTCAGTGTCCAAACCGCAAACCACGGGCCTTTCCGTCATGATCGAACCAGCGTTGAGCTCCCCCAGCGCTGTCTCTCCAACGCAGGCACGCACCACGATGTCGCGATCGGTGATCACGCCAACAGGGACCCCCTGTTCATCACAAACACACACACAGCCAGCTCCCTCATCCCTCATCAGACGTGCCACGTCCTTCACATTTTGGTCAACGCCTACATGTGGCACAAACTGATTCATCACTTCTCTCGCACGCATCACTCACCCAACCTAACCTTGCGTTTCTAGTATTTGCAATTCTCCTCAACCTATCACAATCAGGAAGAGCTCGAGAAATCTCGACTGTAGAGAAGCTAACCCATCTTCACCCGCTCGCAAGTCGCTTCCATGTAAAACAGGTCAATGTAGACGTTTTATTTGAGAGAGAAAGCGCTGTCTCAAGCCACGATGCAGCGGCACTCCTGGTTGCCTAAGCGCTGTTTGCTCCTGCCGTCCTCCATGTCCGAGCGCGTGTGACTGCGCCCCACATCCGGGATAATCCCTCACTTTTGCGTGCTGCGCCGGAAGGACCAGCTTCGCACCCGCTCTCCGCAGGCAGCCGAGACGCGCACAAGCGTTTTCAACGGACTTCCTTATGATGCTCACGTGCACGGGCCAAGTTTCGTCGAAGATCTCGCCATGGTACTGGGGGTGGCTGGACTGACTGGCTTGCTCAGTCATCGTTTGAAACAACCCAGCGTGCTGGGCTACCTGTTTGCTGGCCTGTTGGTTGGCCCATATCTGTCCGTGCCGCTGTTCGCCGACCCGCAGCGCGTCGAAGCACTCTCCGAGTTCGGTGTGCTTTTGGTGATGTTTGCCGTGGGTCTCGAGTTTCGAGTCGAGCGCTTCCTGCGCGTGCTGCCCTCCGCTGGTCTCACCGCGTTGTTTCAGATATCCGGTCTATTTAGCGCGGGTTACGCGCTAGGCCTGTGGTTTGGATGGAGGGACTTGCAAGCACTGTTCCTTGGAGCATGTATTTGCGTCTCGTCCACCATGGCAGTGACCAAGATATTGGTGCGCTCGCCGGTCACGCCACCCACCCGTGAGTTGGTCTTTGGCGTACTCGTGCTGCAAGACGTGGCGGCCGTAGTGCTCATCGCTGTCATGACCGCGCTCGCGCGCGGAATGGAGGCCTCGTTCGTGGAGATCCTCTCCATTCTGGGCCGTCTTGTGCTCGTACTTGCTGTCTTTTTTGCCGTGGGCATGTTCATCATTCCGCGCCTCGTGCGCGGCCTCAGCGCTACCCAAAGCAAAGAAACGCTCGTGGTTGGCTCAGTGGGGATTTGCTTTGCCACCGCGGTGTTGGCCGAGCGTTTGGGATATTCAAAAGCATTGGGGGCCTTCATTGGCGGCGTGTTGGTCGCCGAGTCCGGGCAAGGGCACCAGGTCGAGCGCGCCTCCCAGGCCGTACGCGACGTATTTGCAGCGGTGTTCTTCGTGTCGGTGGGCATGACCGTCGATCCTTTGCTCGCCCTCAAGTTTCTCCCTCAGGCGCTGGCCGTACTCGCAACGGTAGTGTTCGCACAGCTCTTCACCGTCTTCTTGGGCGGCATCGTCAGCGGCAGCGGGTTCCAACGCTCCCTCACCGCGGGCCTTGGACTTGGGCAAATCGGCGAGTTTGCGTTCATCCTGGCGAGCATCGGAACATCTCGCAACCTGCTTCCCTCCTCTATCAAACCCATCCTCGTGGTGGTGGCAATGCTTTCGGTGTTCACCAGCACTCAACTCTTGAGGTATCGAGAGAGCATTGTCCGCGGTGTGGGCGCGGTTTTTCCAAGGAACTTTCTCACCTACTTGTCGATCTACGAGAGTTGGCTCGACAAGCTGCGAACACGACCCGACAAGCGCCCCACACATCGCTTGCTCCCCTTGTTGTTCATTGATTTTTTCCTACTGTTTGTGCTCATCGCAGCCTGGCGCACCTGGGAAACAGAGCTGGGGAGCTACTTGGCGCGGTCATTTCACTTGCGCGCCGACACCGAGCGCTTGCTCAGTACAGCCGCGTTGGTGGTCGCGCTCGTCATACCGCTCATCCCGCTTGCACTGCAGGTGCGAAGGGTCGCCGCGCAACTCGCCGATCGCGTCTTCGACAACAAGCGCCACCCGGGACACGACTTGTTCCGCGCCGTCCTCGTCTTGCTGGCCGCAGTGGCGGTGGGGTTACCTTTGGCGCTCCTGCTCGGTCCGCTACTGGGCGTCTCTTATGTGTGGCCGGCGCTCTTGGTTGCGCTCATCGTCCCCGGGATTTTCGCCTGGAAGCGCGCTACCCGCTGGGACCACGAGCTCACTTCCGGTGGACAATTGATGCTGCAGACCATTTTCGATCAGGGTTTGCCCGAAGACCAGGCCGAGCGACTAACCCACGTCACCGGTTTGGGGGATGTATGCAAAGTCTCGCTCGATCCCAGCTGTCACGCCGTGGGCAAGACACTCACCCAACTGCAACTGCGCTCGCTGACGGGAGCCAGTGTGATCGGGGTAAGTACGGGCCAAACAGCGTTCTCCTCGCCAACCGGCGACTATGTCCTAAAAGCAGGCGACACCCTGCTCTTGGCCGGGACCGCGTTTGACCAGCACCAAGCGCAGCAGCTCCTGCTCGATGGGTACACCGCGCTGCTGGAGGCACCCACCAGTTCACGCGATTGACTCACTCACCCGCTAAACCCGCCGACATGATTGCGTTTTTTTGCTCACGTCTTTGCGGGCGACACGGCCACGAGCTGTGGTAACTTCGGGGCCATGCCTGCGCCCCCCAACCCTCGTCATGTTTCCGCTTACCAGCGCATCATTGAGGGCGGCGATGGGCAGCTGCAATCCTGGCTACGCGAGATCGATCGCACGGGGGCATTACCCGAGCAGCACGCGGCTATCGATAACGCTTATGCGCATGGCCACGTTGCGGGGCTAGAGGAGGGCCGCGCCGAGCATCTGGACGCAACCAAGACGCTGCTCTTGGCGTTGCTTGAAACACGCTTCGGGTCACTCGATGACCGCGTCCTCGATCGCATCGACGACGCGCAATTGCCGCGTCTCCAGCGCTGGATCCTGGCGATCGTAGATGCACAATCCATCGATGAGATCATGGAGCGCTGAGTTCATGCAGCGTCACGGCTTGTGGCCCGCCCGGGACAAGCAAGAAGCAATCGGTTGTTTTGCGAGGATTGCGCGAGCACATTGGCTATAGACACGCCCATGCACTACTTGCCGAGCCCCACTCGATACTCAGCCATGTCCTATGCGCGCGTGGGCGCGAGCGGCCTGAAACTTCCGCGTATCGCGCTCGGCTTGTGGCACAACTTTGGTGCTGTGGACCGCCACGAGCATTCCGTGCAGATGCTCACCCGCGCGTTCGATCTCGGGATTACTCATTTCGACTTGGCCAACAACTACGGTCCTCCCCCCGGCTCGGCTGAAGAGACCCTGGGCCGCGTCCTTCGTGGCGAATTTCGTTCGCATCGCGACGAACTGATCATCTCGACCAAGGCAGGCTGGGGCATGTGGCCGGGCCCGTACGGAGACTTTGGTTCGCGAAAATACTTGATTGCCAGCCTCGATCAGAGCCTCAAGCGCCTAGGACTGGATTACGTAGACATTTTCTACCATCACCGGCCAGATCCAGAGACGCCCTTGGAAGAGACCATGCGCGCACTCGAGCACATCGTGCGCTCCGGTCGTGCGCTCTATGTCGGCATCTCCAGCTATGATGCGCAAGGCACACGCGACGCTGCTGAGCTTCTGCGCGGCTTGGGCACGCCATGCATCATCCATCAACCGTCGTACAGCATGTTCAATCGCTGGGTAGAGAAGGGTCTTTTGCAAGAGACTCAGCGTCAACAGATGGGGGTGATTGCTTTCTCTCCGCTGGCCCAAGGGTTGCTCACGGACCGCTACTTGAAGATGGTCCCCCAAGACTCACGCATCGCCAAGCAAACCGGATTTTTGTCTCAGGCGGATCTCACACCACAACGCGAGACTGCTTTGCGTGGGTTGTTCGAGCTTGCGCAAGAGCGAGGTCAAACCTTGGCGCAGCTCGCGCTCAGTTGGGTCCTGCGCGACGGCGCCGTTACCTCTGCCCTCATCGGTGCCAGCAAGATAAGCCAGGTCGAGGACTGCATAGGCGCTTTGAACAATCTGCAATTTACCCCGGAGGAACTAGCTCGAATCGACGCGCTCGCTCCTTCGACATCTTGATCGTCACGCCTCGTTGGGCGACACGCTACGCAGCCGCATCGTCGCACCGAGGGCGACGAGACTGATACCGCCTAGTTCCAAGACCCAGTTCACGCGCACGCCCAAGATCGCCGATCGAATGAGCAAGTCCATATGATGAAAGCTTGCCGCGCGAATCAATACGAACGACACAGTCACCAGCACACCGCACAGTGGCAGGGCAAAATGCGACAGTTCTGCGCGTACGTATTTCAAAAACACCGAGCCCGTCAGCACGGTTGCGATCAGGATCGCCAAAATGAACGCGGCTTGGACGAGCCTACGGTACTCGTACCAGCCTCCCCACCACGCCACGATGCGTCCCGCCTCCGTCAGTGCCGATTGCAGGTCGAGTTGTTTGTTGACCCCGAGCAAAAAATAGAGGACGCCGAGCGCCGCCCAGATGGACGCGCGACGAGCGCGATGGGGGACAGCCGGCCAGTGCTTTCGGACGACGCGATAAAGGGCGGGTAACGTCGCGACCAAGCTCCGCGTCGGGCCGCTTTTCTCTCGTCCGACGCACTTCAAGCACAGCCATGAAGTGACGAAGTAGGACGCGGCCGTGAACCACCCCATAGGTGATGGATCCCCTATCCCGGGTGTCCACCTTCCCACGTGACACCCGACGCACAATGGGGCCAATAACCACGCCATCGCCAGACTGATCCGGCGGTCCGTCCTCGCATTGAGCCGATCCATTTTGACGGGAACGTAGGGAGGACCAAAAACCCTGTCAAACTTTTCCATCTGAGCCCGAACGCCCCCACGTCGACGTGTCTCCGTCGCACACGAGGCGCACGCGTCACACGAACCACGCGCCTCACACGAACTACGCGGAGCGCCCAGCGAACGTCAGCTACTTATATTCCACTAATCGTGATTGTTTGCCCAAGGCGCGCGTCACCGCAAACTTGATGGCCCCGTGGGCCTCAGGCACCTTGCCGGCTACCCAACTGGCAGCCTGCAAAAGTGCGTCCTCGTGGGGTCTTCGAGTCCTGGCTTGTACGTAGGATTTACGCAACAAGTACGCGTAGGCTACGACGCCAGTGACCGTCGCAGTCCAGGGGCCTATCCCCACTACGGCCGCGCCGATGGCGGTGGGAACACCCAGTCCCCACACGAGGTTGCTCGCGGTCTGTTTCACGCCCATGCGCTCAGATTCGCTCCCGTGCAGCGCCACCCACTCCGCATAAGCGTGACCTGCACGTTTGGTGCGCTGGTACCATTGCGAAGGTGAGGAGATGTTCGCGTCGTGCAAGGTCATCTCGTGCTGGATGCGTCGTATACGATAGCCCAGCTGGCGCATGCGGTAGCACATTTCTGGCTCTTCACCTGCGATCAAATCCTCACGGTAGCCGTCGACCCGCAGCAGCGCCTCAGTGCGGATGAGCGCGTCGCCGCCACACGCGCGCACTTCACCCACGGGCGTGTCCCACTCGAGATCACACAACTTGTTGTACAAGGAGTACTCGGGAAAGCGCTCGCGACGACGACCACACACCGCGGCCAGCTCCCGATCACCCATGAGGGCATCGCGTCCAGCGCTCACCCAGCCCTCGACCACCTCACAGTCGCCATCTACGAACTGAATGAACTCAATCTCGGGGTTTTTTCGCACCAGAAGTCGCCATCCGGCATTGCGCGCCCGGGCCGCGGTAAACTTTTGACTGAGGTCCAAATGAACAACCGCCACGCCCTTGGCTTCGGCCATGGCTACGCTGTCGTCCGTCGAGCCGGAATCCACATAGACGACGTGAGTGATCGCCGGATCTTTGCGCAGCGACTCCAAACACAGACGCAAGCGCTCGCCCTCATTGCGACCAATGGCAACCGCGCCCACCTTTCCTGATCGTTGCTGCTCCAGTGACAAGGGGCCTCCATTTACTGTGATCATCGTGCACGCCCCGTATACCGCAATTTGCCCTGTAAAGCAGCAACGAACGCGTCGACTGACCGCCGCTTAGTCGTGCTCGCGCCGCTTGAGCAGAGATCCGGTACCCACAAAAACTCCGCTCGATTCATAGAGCCAGTCCACGGGCTGCCACATCCAATCTCGTAGTCCGGGATAGGGAGGATGCTGCGCTCGGCGCAGCATCACGGACTTGGCAAGCCTGAGTTTCCCTGCCCAGCCAGCCCAAGCAATGCGCCTGCGCTGTCGCACCAGGCCGTCCCACATGATGGGACGTGCGGACTCGATCTGCGGCTCGATGTCCCACCGCGGCTTCACCCAACCCAGCTCGACGAACGAACGCAACATTCGCAAAAATGCCTCCCAGCTGCCTTCATCGTTCAACAGCCGACGAACCAGCGAGAGATCAACGTCCCGTCGCTGGAGCACCAGGGCAATATCGACGAACCAGCACAGGAGCGCCCCTTGTGATGCCGCATGTCCGAGCAAGTGATTCACCAGGTGCGCGACCATCGCTTCAGGCACAAACACCCGACAGCCCAATTCGGTATCGGGCACGCTGACGGTATCAAGGTCGATTCCACGATCCTGAAACAAGCGCATGGCAAAATGCACGTCGAGCACATTGCCGGCTTTATCGATAAAATTGAGGGAGTGAACAGTGGCCTTGTCGGGTCTTTGTGCAAAGCCCGCGGCCTGCAACGCCAAGGTACAGGCTTCGGTCTTGGAATCGAGCAGCCAGAAGTCGAGATCGTGCATGCGCCGGAGCCCGCGCGTCGGGTAGTAGCGCTTGGCGAGCACGATGCCCTTGCACGCGATGATGGGGACCCCGCGTTCGGCGAGCGCGGCCGTGGCGTGGGCAAATGCCAGCTCGAGGCGGGCGAGGCGCAGCTGTTCCTCTCGCAGTCCAAGAGCCAACTCTTGCCTCAACTGCGGCCGTAGTTGAGCTTCCGCACCGCTATTTTTGAGCCCCTGCCAGAACATGCCAGCAAGCCGATGTTCGGCCAACAACCGCCACAGTGATTCCTCTTGGGATGCGGACACTTCCTTCGTCAGCACACCCACACCTTGAGTGGACCCGTCATGGAAGACGCCCATTCCGGCAACTTCAAGGATGTGGGAAGCGGAAAGGCTAGACATTGACCCATTCAATACTGATAGAGCGTGCCGTCCAGTTTGGCGCGCCGCACCGCATAATAGAACGCGCCAATTCCCAGCGGCAGGAGCGCGCCACAAAACAGTATCAGCACAAATAGATCGCTCCAATGTTGCATCAGGCTATCACCGCGCAAAATGACCCCACGCATCGCGCGCGCACCGTAGGTGATGGGCAAAAATGGACCGATCCACGAGACGAACTTGGGGAGCACTTCTGAAGGATAGAACACGCCACCAAAGAGCGCACTGCCTGCCCCGATGATCATGCGGAAGGGATCACCTTGCTTGAAGAGCACCGTAAACGCTGCAGAGAACAATCCAAATGCCACAAAAGTCAGGCTAGTGAGGACCACGATAGGCAGGATCGACAAGATTGAACCTTGCAACTTGAGCCCAAAGATCCAGGTGGCGATGCCCAAGTTCAAAACCACGTCGAGCAGGGAATGGGCGAACGTCCAAGTGGAACCACCCAAAAGCAGGCCGGAAAGCGGCGCGCCGGTGGCGAATACGGGCTCGAGCGTACCGATCCTCCGCTCAGAGCCAATGGAGGTCGCGAAGCCTCCATAGCTTGCCATGAACAAGCCCAGCATGACTGAGCCGGTGACAGAATACGCCAGAAAGCCACCTTGGTCTTTGAAGATGGGATTGTCACCGACCAGTTGCGCGGGCAACCACAGCACCAGCGTGCGTGCCATGGAGACCACTTGCCCGTAAACAAAGGCAAAGCGATAGCTCAGGGCGTTTTGTGCGTCCCGGATGAAAAAAGCGCGCGCACAATTCAACAGTTCTTTCATGGGGCCTGTGATCTCGATGTGCTGTCAGTCGCGCCCGCTGGACCTTCGCTGCCTACCAGGTCCAGCGCTTCACCCTCTAACCGTTCTATCATGTCTTGAAGCGACAGTTCAATGGTGTTCACGCTCAGCACGCGCTGGCCGGCTCGATGAAGGTCAAGCAGCACTTGCTCAAGCGTAGCGTCGTCTGGACGTCGATAGAAAGTGAGTCGGGTGTGTGTCCCTGCGACGTCCATCTGCAAACGCTCGACTGCTTGCAGCCCTGACCCCATCGCTTCGCCCACCGTGGTACCTTGGACCAACAGCTCGACTCGCTGACCGGCACCCAGAAGTTGACGGAGTTGTTGCAACGTTCCAGACGCCGCGATCCGCCCCTTTTTCATGATGGCGATACGGTGACTCATCGCTTCGATTTCGAACAGCAAGTGGCTGGTGACCACGACGCTGCGCCTGGTATCCTCATGCAACCATTCTGTCAGAAATCGTCGCAGATCGTCGGCGGCAAACGGATCGAGGCTTCGCGTAGGTTCATCCAGGATCAGGAGCCGCGGATCGTGCAGCATCGCTCGGATGATCGAAAAGCGCTGTCGCAGCCCCGTCGACAACTCGTGGACACGGCGATCCAATGAATCCTCGCAACCAAATCGCTGAGCCAGCCGCGTAAGACATGCGCCAGCTTCGGCGTCCGCAATGCCTTGGAGCCGAGCGAAAAAGATGAGGTTCTGGCGCGCCGTAAGCCGCAGATAGAAGCTCCTCTCCTCTGCGCCCACCCACCCGGTCAGTTTGCGGGTCTGCCGACCTGTACCTCGAACATCCGAGCCGTACACAAGGACTCGTCCCTGCGATGGCGCCATGAGCCCTGCGATGCAGCGAATCAGCGTCGTCTTGCCGTACCCATTGCGCCCGACGATTCCGAAAATCTCGCCTTGGTTGATCTGCAGATTGATGTCTAAAAGCGCCTGAAACGTCGAGCGTCTGCTCCAAAACGCCTTGCTTACAGCATAGTTTTTTTGAAGCCCGATGATTTCGACCGCTAACCCCACAATCATGAGGTGTAACTATTGGACGTGGTCTTGGAAATGGACAATCACCGCCTGAGCCACTTCACCCATCCTATCTAAGGCCCGCGGACGCGTGAGTTCAAACAGGCGCACCTTTCCCACCAAAGAAGCACACCGCCTGAGCATCGCCTCGGTGCCGAAAGCCAAACGCGCAACGCGCGGGCGAAATACCTCAGTGAGTATCCCCAGCGCAGCAGGAAACCCCTCAATCTCGCGAAATCTCAGCGCATTGTCCGAGACATTGTCGACGATTCGGTAGATGGCGCGCAGCGGTCGCGTTGAAATATCATCCGGACGGGGGAGTTCGACGCTCAACTTGTTTGAGCCGCTGTAGACCTCTTGGACACTCAAGGGCTGAAGACCGAGGCGCTCGAAGACATCCGGGTTGAGTTTGATGCGACACGCCCCATACCTCACGAGCGCCGTATCAGGGTCGATGGAAACCACATCATCCGAAAAGGGACTCGCGCCGGCTGCCACCAGCGCTCCGGCCAATGAGGACTTCCCGGTACCCGAGGGACCCACCATGGCTGCTAAACCTTGACCGATCGAGACACAATTGGCGTGGAGCGCGATGCGTCCCTGCATTAGGATCCAATGAGCACACAACGGACCCAAAACCGCGTGACTCAAGATCCCCTGGGGGGCCGATCCGTGGGGGGACAGCAGCACGCGTCCGCTCGGGTCGATCGCGGCGCTCCCCAGCACCGACCAATGAAACCGATGCACGCCGTCGTCGATGTCAAAATCCTCACTCCCACCCCGTCCATGGCCCACCGTAGAACCGGTCCATTCCGCTTGTCGTACGACGAGCCCCGGAAGCTTTGCGTGCGCCGAGCTGAACGGCAACACGCCAGCGGGAAGCTCCCAGGGAGCCGTGATTGAGAAGCCGTGAGAGCAATATTCAGGCACAGCGGTCGCCACCCACCAAACGCAAAAAACCCCGCTCGGGAGCTAACGCTCCCCTCGAGCAGGGTCGACCTAGACGGAATGAGCTATTAGCTCAGCTCATCAAAACCAGGACGACGGCCCACACCGTGCGCAGGGCCCTCGGGTGCGCCCCAGCCCTTCCCGAAGCCGGGGTCGAAGGCGGTCATCGCAGCTGCTGAGCCCAACAACTTCAGTTGCGGGGGTTGGTATTGCTTCTTTTTCATGTGTGCTCTCCTGGTAGGTACGTGGTGTCTTGTGTATGAGGATCATCCGCCGATTGCTGTTCGTTTGAACCGCGTGGAGCCGGTACTTGAACATGGCCCGTCGGGGACAGGCCATACGGCCTCGACGACACAAGGGTACGCCTACTTTTTCCTACGTGCCAATGGAAACTTCAGCGCCCGCTCAGCCAGGCCGCGCATCCCCTGCCCTGCCCTACCACCCATGGTCACAAGGCGGGCCACTCTGAAAATACTGAATATTCCTGCAAGTCCGGCAGGTTGCCTAGGATGACCGTCCCCCCGTATTCGAGCCAAGCGTGAGCCCTGAATTCACCGTCCACGCGCCGAGCGCCAAACCGTACCTCGGCAGCTGCCCCCCGCCGCCTCAGCATGCGTTGCAGTGCAAGTGCACGGGGCAGGCATTTGATGTCCCGGGGAACCCGACGACCCGCCGCCTCGACTGCCCAAATCAACTCGCTGAGCCGTGCAGCAGGCAGCGCGACGCTTGGGCTCTTCGAGGCGCTGCGCAAGATTGAACCGTACTTTGCAGGACTGACCAGTGCGATCAGGATCCGCATCGCCGCCAATTCGCACGCCGCTTCTCCAGCCAAGAACCACAGACGGAACGGGCGCTGAACCGTGCCGCGAGGTTTCTCTTGGGCAGAGTGCCTCATGGGGGCCCGGCAACTTCAAGCATGTGCTCAGCGATCAGCCGCTCAATCAGCGCACCGACGTCCCGGGCGCACTCCGCCTCGTCCACCTCATACTCGGCCAGCACTTTGGCACAGAGCTGGGCCACCGTGCGCGGCTGGTCCAACTCACGCCAGACCACTACGCCCACTTCGTTCAGGGAAAAGTAATTTCCGGATTCAAGCTGCAGGATGATCGTCTCGCCCTGCAGGTCCGTGGACACCTGAGCGTCCGTCTTGCGCAGAAGCGTGGCAGCAGCGAGCGACTTCATCCATAAAAGTGTCCAACAAGCGGGAGCCGCGCGCAACCCCGCGCGCTCGTTAGCGCTGAGAATAGTTAGTCTCAATCCAACTCTGGTATTGGCCGCTGGTGATGGACTCAACCCAGGCTTGGTTCTGCACGTACCATTCTACCGTCTTGCGCAGACCGGAATGCACAGTCTCTGCTGGGGACCAGCCGCAGTCGGTCTTCAACTTGGTGGCGTCGATCGCGTACCTCATGTCGTGTCCCGGGCGATCTTTCACGTAGGTGATCAATCCCGTGTAGTCCGACTCGGGTTTCCCGGTCACTTCCGCCAAGATTGTGCACAAGGTCTTGACCAGGGCGATGTTCGTCAGCTCGTTGTTGCCGCCGATGTTGTAGGTCTCACCCAACTTGCCACGCTCGTGCACGGCCCAAATCGCCGAGCAGTGATCTTCGACGTACAACCAATCGCGAATATTCTCACCTTTGCCATAAATAGGCAGTGGCTTGCCAGCGAGCGCATTTTTGATCATGAGTGGAATCAGCTTCTCAGGAAACTGGTAGGGGCCATAGTTGTTGGAGCAGTTGGTGACACGTACCGGGAGGCCATACGTGCGGTGGTACGCGCGCACTAAGTGGTCGCTCGCGGCTTTCGAGGCGGAATACGGACTGGATGGATCATATGCAGTGGTCTCCGTAAAGAGGCCTTCTGCACCAAGCGATCCATACACCTCGTCCGTGCTCACATGATGAAAGTGGACCGCCTTGTCGAGACGTCGCGCGGCTTCGAGAAGGTTGAAGGTGCCGACGACGTTGGTTTGAACAAAGGCCGAAGGCCCTACGATGCTGCGATCGACATGACTCTCTGCCGCAAAGTGAAAGACGAGATCTGGCTTGACGCGCGCGAAGACTTCGAGCACCGCTGCTGGGTCTGTGATGTCCGTGCGACAGAATTCGTAGTTCGGTGATCGCGCGATCGCTTCCAGGTTCGCAAGGTTGGCCGCGTACGTCAGCACGTCGACGTTGACGAAGTGACACTCGGGGCGCTCGCGAACCGAGGTCAACAAAAAATTCGAACCAATGAAGCCGGCGCCGCCGGTCACCAAGATTTTCATGACCCAAACTTGAGCAAAACGGGATTGCAACAGCAACCCCAAAGCAAGCAGCAAGTGCCGCAACGTCGCCCTAGTTGCGGGATTTGTCACCGTTGGGTAGTCTGCTTCCAGTGTTGAGCTGGCTTGATTAACCCAAGCTGATGAGCATCCATGGCGCCCCCGTCCTCCCACAATCCCCCTCACGGAATGCTTCAGTCCCACTCTACCATGGTGGGATTCATCCAACGCTCGATCGACGTCTTCATTATCGGATTGTGCTTGTTCGTCGCCAACTGGGCCTATGGGCAGGGCTGGACCATGGGGCTCACGGGCGCGTTCGTGCTCGCCTCCATCAGTTATCTCGCGATTAGCGCCATCACTGGGCTGTATCGCTCCTGGCGAAGTCAAACCGTCGCTGAGGAATGCGGCGTTGCACTCAGCACCTGGGGCTCGGTGGTTCCCGTCCTGCTACTGTCGGCGTTCGTAAGCAAGACCACCGAGCTGTATTCGCGGGTTGTGGTCATTTCGTGGTGCCTGGCGGTGCCCGTTTGTACAGTCGCCCTGCGCCTCGTCGCGCGCAGGATCCTCCGTTACCTGCGCAAGACCGGTCGCAACTATCGGCGCGTGGCCATCGCGGGCGCTACGGAATCAGGCATCAGGATCGCACACTTGCTTTCCTCCTCGCTGGAAACGGGCACCAACGTCATGGGTATATTCGATGACCGTGCAGCCGCCCGTCTCGCCCAAGTGGAACTGGGTGAGCACAGCATCGTAGGGCGCATCGACGAGATGGTTGAGCGGGCGAAACAGGGCAACATCGACGTCATCTACTTGGCATTTCCGCTCCGAGCAGAGCGCCGGCTCCGGGAAATCATTGCTCGCTTGGCTGACACCACGGCCACGGTCTACGTCGTTACGGATTTGTTTGTTTTCGATCTGATGCAGGCGCGTTGGGGCAACGTCGAGGGAATGCCCGTGGTCAGCGTCTTCGACACCCCCTTCCATGGGCTCGGTGGTTGGGTAAAACGGGCTGAAGATTTGGCCCTGTCCAGTCTGATCCTGCTGATGATTGCGCTGCCAATGCTGTGCATCGCCATCGCGATCAAGCTGACCTCAAAGGGGCCAGTCTTTTTTAGGCAGACGCGCTACGGGCTCAACGGTCGACCTATTAAAGTTCTTAAGTTTCGCTCCATGACGACCATGGACGATGGTCCGCAGGTGAAGCAGGCCACCAAAGACGACGTGCGCATCACGCCGCTCGGTCGTTTTCTTCGCCGAACTTCCCTGGACGAGCTCCCGCAATTCATCAACGTCCTTTTCGGAGAAATGTCCGTCGTGGGACCGCGGCCGCATGCGGTTGCCCACAATGAACTGTACCGAGGCAAAATCCGCGGATACATGCTGCGTCATAAGGTAAAGCCCGGGATAACCGGCTGGGCGCAAGTGAACGGTTGGCGGGGTGAGACCGAGGTCGTCGAGAAAATGGAGCAACGAATCGAGCACGATTTGTACTACATTGATAACTGGAACCTCCTCTGGGACCTCGAAATCGTGTTTCTTACTGTTTTCGGCAGGAACGTACGCAAGCGGGCCTATTGAATCCCCCCGGGAGTAGGCACTAGTCTTAGCTGGTGGCAAATGAGACCTCGGTCGGGACGTCGTCCAACAGTCATTCAATTTTCGACGAGCCCCTGGCTGACCTGCTCCTTTGTCTTGAAGCGCGCGAGGACTGCGCGCTCATTCGCACCCAGTGCAACGGTCTAGAAGGGCTTGTCCAGATCGAGCACGGGCGACTCGCCCGAGCAGTGTTTGGCACGCAGGCCGATGAGATTGCGCTCAATGCTTTGTTGCTCCAGCGGGAGGGGACCTACTCCGTCGAGATCACTAGACCATCCACGCAGAACTACTCCGACCTGCGTTTGATCGGCACGCTGGTTCGCAACCAGTTGCGCAAAGCTACGCGAAGCACGGGCTCGGGGAAGGGCGCGGCGCTGCATCTGTTCTCGACCCTCGCGCGCACCGGCAGACAGCTTCCCTCCGGCCTGTCACCCGTGGCACTGCGCACCTTAGCGAATGTGGATGGGCACATAAGTTCGCTGAAAATCGTACAGTCCTCCACGGACCCAGCAAACGCGACCCTGCACGCGCTTCGGCAAATGCTCAATCTGGGCCTCATCGAGGATCGCGGCACTGTCTCCGTCTCTCCGACTTTGGTGATGGGTTCAACTCCGGTTCCCCGGCGGCCCACTCCCACTTCACCATCCAACCAGCGTCCGTCGCCGTCATCCGAGCGGGGTGAATCGTCGCCGCCACTTTCGCCCCAAGCCAAGTCGCGCCATCCATCTGATCCGGCGAGTATGAAGTCGGTGGGACGTTGGGCAAAAGCACCGAATAAGCGGTCGAAATTGAAGCACACTGGGTATTCCTCGGTCCCACCCAACGCGCTCGCCGCCGAGCGCGTTGTCCTGCCTACCGGGATGCGCGAACCGAGCAATCAGCGTGACCCCATCGATCCTGATGCACACCAGCAGACCGGCACCGTAAAAACATCTCCTCCTCCCTACCCTCCTGTCGAACCAAACAGGCCTGGTCAATTTCTTCCTGATCTCGAGGCGTCCGATGAGAGCCCAGTCGCCCTGCGTCCCATCACCCGTAAGGACACACCCACGGCTCTGAGCAACGCCTCGATGCGGGGCGCGCGAGCCTTCGAGACCATAAACTATCAGCTGCGCGACAGTGAAATTCCCGTCCCTAGCAGTCGCCTCGATCAGGATACGCTCAACCAGCTCGATGAGCTCAACGCCGCTCTGCAGAGTTCGCGCAAACCTCAGATACGACTCACAGATGAGGCGCTTTGGCCGGGCAGCCTGCGCATGCGCGGTCTGCCAGATAGTCGTCCGCCGTCTGAACCCCATCCACCTTCCAGCCTGGGATTAGACTTGCCGCTGGGCGAGCTCCCTTCTCCAGGTTCAGTCCCGCATCCACGGGACCTTCCCGGGGAGCAGCCGGACAGCGAAAGCCCGCTTCTGCCCCGCGTCGGGCGCTATGAAGTGTTGGCCCGTCTCAAGCGAGGCGGAATGGGCAGTGTCTACATGTGTCGGCTCACCGGTACCGCCGGGTTTCGCCGCTTGTTCGCCATGAAGGTCCTGCACGGTCACCTCGCCGAGCAGCGGGAATCGTTGGTTGCGTTCTTCCACGAGGCGCGCGTCTTGGGCGAGTTGCACCATCCAAATATCGTCGGGATCGCCGATGTGGGAACACCTCACGAGCCATACATCGTCATGGACTACGTAGAGGGTGGTAGTTTGGCTGAGCTGTTTCGCGTTACTTCTACAGGGCGAGACCCGGCGCTCGTCATCTCTATCGTGCTGGACGCGCTTCACGGCCTTTCTTACGCACACAGCGCACGCGATGAAAATGGCGAGCCCCTGGAGTTAGTGCATTGTGATGTTACCCCTCACAACTTGCTCGTCGGTATCGACGGCACTTGTCGGGTGACCGACTTTGGGATTGCTCGCACGCGAAAAGAGCTCGGAAATACTTCACTGGTTCAAGGCAAGCCGGGCTACCTGGCGCCCGAACGATTGCGCCAGCATCCGGCCGACCATCGTTCGGACGTGTTCTCCATGGGCGTTGTCCTGTACATCGGTCTCACCGGAACTGAGCCATTTCGAGGCTCCACACAGGAAGAGAGCTTCGAGCTGGTGCTGCGCGGACGCGTGCAGCCGCCAAGTGAAGTGGGCCTTCGACCGCCGCCTGCTTTGGACTGGGTTTGCATGAAAGCGCTCGCCTCCGATCCGAACGCTCGCTTCGGCTCTGCAGAGGAAATGGCACAGCAGCTGCACCGCGTTGCTGATCGTGAGAATCTGCTGACCTCCGCTTCGGAAGTCGGACGCTGGGTAAAGGCTTCACTTGGGCCAACGTTGGCCGCTCGACGCGCCGCTTCGCTCCGAGGCACCAGCTACACCGATCCACCACCCCCAGTTGCGCCGGCTGCTGAGGATCGACGGGTGATCTCCGACGTCCCCTCCTCCGCCGAAATAACAGGGCCGCTGGAACCGCCCGCCAGCAATGCCTACGAAGACAGAACCGAAATCATTCGCCAAAAACAGAGCTCCAACCGCGCGCCCAAGAGCGAACCGGCAGGTACTCGACTTCACAAGTATATTTCCTATGTGGCCGTCGCAGCTGGTGTGGGCTTCGCACTTTGGGCATTCTTGAGCCCCAATACCTTCTCGCGCTTCTTTAAGTTGCGCCCTGACCGAGCATTCGACCCAAACATGGCCCAGCCGTCTGCGCAAACCCCCACGTCAGCGTCCGCGGCGCATCCCGATCCACAAGCTCCCAGTTTGGGTCGCCAAATCCAGATCAGCGAAGACGGCAAGGTCACCCTGCCCCCCATCAGTCCGTCAGGTGAAGAATGAGCAATTCCCCGTCGGTTCCGCCACAAGGAAGCAGCAGGCCCTCGCTCGTCAATGAGCTCGACGAGGCCCTGGGTGAGAT
>Ga0315912_10002656_pt1 | contig 18714 bp, 14 predicted proteins | sample VfabasoilMG_FD_204469 | JGI IMG/M metagenome (GOLD analysis project Ga0315912, IMG submission 204469) | Garden soil microbial communities collected in Santa Monica, California, United States - V. faba soil | ecosystem: Environmental > Terrestrial > Soil > Garden | place: USA: California...
AGCGAACCGAACAAGGACTTAATCCTTTATGGGAAAGAACTTATATCCCACACTGCCTACTACCTTGGTCCGGGTGGAAAAGTGAAAGTTATAAGCAATGGAATGAACTGTCAAAACTGCCACCTGAAAGCTGGCACGAAACCGTATGGCAACAACTACGCGTCTGTCGCATCAACCTATCCAAAATTCCGCGCGCGTTCAGGCACGATCGAGTCCGTCGAGAAACGGGTGAACGATTGCATTGAACGAAGCCTGAATGGAGAGCCACTGGCAGAGGATAGTCACGAGATGAAAGCATTTGTCGCTTACATCACCTGGGTGGGCAAAGAAGTACAAAAGGGCGTCGTGCCACCAGGGTCAGGATTGCTCGACGTAAAAGTTCTGAACAGAGCTGCCGATGCCTTGCACGGAAAAGCAGTCTATATTCAGCAATGTAAACTTTGCCACGGAGCAAACGGCGAGGGGCAAAAACATGCCAGTGGTGTGGAGTGGAAATACCCGCCGCTGTATGGAGATCACAGTTACAATGTCGGCGCAGGTCTGTACCGGCTCTCCCGTTTTGCAGCGTTCGTAAAATCAAACATGCCGCACGGAACCACCTTCAAAGAACCCGTCCTCACCGACGAAGAAGCATGGGATGTCGCCGCATATGTTAACTCGCTCCAGCGTCCTTCGAAAGATATTTCGAAAGACTGGCCCGATATCACGAAGAAACCATTCGACCATCCTTTCGGTCCGTATGCTGATAACTTTACGGAGCAAGAGCATAAGTTTGGGCCGTTCGCTCCGATTAAGGAGCAGGCCAAGAAGAAGTAGGGATCGGAATACAGGAGACAGAAGGAATCCATTGTTCACAGTTGACGGTTCACCGTTCACAGTAGAGCATTTGGAATGTGGGAATCCTCCCCTAAAAAAAATAAGGCTCCTAAGTTCGTCGCAGAGTCCCCGAGGCGGGAGACTCTGTGACGACAGCAGGATTATTCCAGAAAAAAATAAGGCTCCTTTTGGGAGCCTTATTTTTAAACAGTAATCAGTCGTTGATATTCACCCTTCTGTCTCCTGTATTCTGTATTCTAAAACTTATACCGCACAAACGCTTCCATCGCTTCGTACTCAGCCAAGCCAAGCGCGTTGAAAGCCTGCGCTGTCGCGTGGTTCCGATCTTCGGCTCTCATCCAGAATTCGCGCTTGTCGCTGCCAGGGAACATAGCGCTGTCTTTCTGTGATTGGTGTTTGAATACCGCTCTGCGCTTGCGCATCAATTCTTCCGGGCTGAGCGGAACAGCCATCTCAATCTGATCAATATCCCACTCCTGCCATGCGCCGCGATACAGCCACACCCAGCAATCTTTCATCCATGCATTTTTCTTGAGCCTGTTGACCGCTTCGAGGACAGCGGCCAGACAAACACGGTGTGTACCATGTGGATCGGAAAGATCGCCTGCCGCATAAATTTGATGAGGCTTAACCTTTTCGATGATGTCCATGGTGACTTTGATATCGTCTTCTCCGAGTGGCTTCTTCTTCACGGCGCCCGTTTCGTAGAATGGCATGTCGAGAAAATGCATCTGCTCGTCTGGGATACCGACGTAGCGACCGCCGGCTTTCGCTTCGCCGCGGCGGACTAATCCTTTAATCGCTAAAACTTCGGGCGTATCATTTTGTCCGGGGCCTTTCTTCTTAATCGACTGCACTACTTTCTTATAGAACTTCTCCCCGTCTTCTTTGCTCAGTCCGAATTGTTGGTTGAAGTCACGGACAAAGTCTGCAAACCTGACCGCGTCGTCATCGAAGACGGCAATATTTCCAGATGTCTGATAGGCGACGTGAACTTCATGACCCTGGTCGACCAGGCGGATGAAGGTACCTCCCATCGAAATCACATCGTCGTCAGGATGCGGAGAGAAAATAAGCGCGCGTTTCGGGAATGGCTTCGCTCTTTCCGGACGATGAGTATCGTCCGCGTTTGGTTTACCTCCCGGCCAACCCGTAATCGTGTGCTGCAGGTAATTGAAGACTTTAATGTTCACCTGGTATGCCGACCCATACTCTGTAATGATATCACCCATCCCATGCTCCATGTAATCATGGTTGGTGAGTTTGAGTACGGGCTTATCTATCGTTTGGCACAACCATACTACAGCTTTCCGGATCAACGTTTCGTTCCAGTCGATGCTATCCAGCACCCACGGCGTCTTGATGCGTACAAGGTCAGAAGATGCGGCGTCGTCCAACACGACCAGGCAGTTGCTATGCTTTTGCAGGAACGATGATGGGATCTGATCGGTGATCGGTCCTTCAACAGCCTTCTTGATGACCTTTGCTTTGCCTTCGCCCCATGCCATCATGATCACACGCTTGGCTTTCAGAATTGATCCGACACCCATGGTAATCGCTTTGCGCGGAACATTTTCTTCTCCGAAGAAATCGCTGGCCGCATCGATGCGCGTCACCTGATCGAGTGTTACTAATCTTGTAAAGGATTTTTCCGTTGAACCCGGTTCGTTGAATCCAATGTGTCCGGTGCGTCCAATGCCCAGCACCTGGATGTCGATCCCGCCAAGCTCGTCGATTTTCTTTTCGTAGTCTTTGCAGAAATCGGCAACCTTTTCCTTCGCGAGCGTGCCGTCGGGTATATGGATATTGACTTTGGGAATGTCGATGTGGTTGAAGAGGTGCTCATTCATGAACCGCACATAACTCTGGAGAGCATCTGCCTGCATCGGATAGTATTCATCCAGGTTAAAGGTATGCACGTGTTTGAAGCTAAGGCCCTCTGCCTTGTGCATCCGCACCAGCTCGGCATAGACGCGCGTCGGGGTTGAACCTGTTGCCAGTCCGAGAACGCAAGGCTTGCCTTCCAGTTGGCGTATCTTAATCAGTGAGGCCATTTCACGGGCGACAAAGACGGATGCCTCGTCGGAGTTCTTAAAGATTTTTACAGGTACCTTTTCAAAGGCGGCGAGGTCGTTGTTCATATCTTTGATTGTATTTGAATATCGATTTCCGAGCCCTAAAATACTTCAAAATGTGAGAAATTTTCAAGTGTTTGCGGTAACATAATTTATGGACCTTTTTAGAACAACCCTTCGCCCGACCCTTTCCAAGGAGCCTATCCGCTTATCCGACAGGCTTTTAACCCTCGGTTCCTGCTTTGCCGATTCCATCGGCTCACGGTTGCTGAATAGTAAGATTTCGACCCTCTCCAACCCGTTTGGCGTAGCCTATAATCCCCTGGCGATCCACAAAATTCTGAGGTATTGCATTTTCAATGCACCCGTTCCAACACACACTTTCCTGCAGCAGGGCGACGTCTACCTAAATTACGATTTTCACTCAGAGATATCTTCATTGAGTCGTTCTGATCTCGAGCGACATCTGCAGGAAAAAATTGGCGCGGCCCATCACTTTCTTAAAGATGCAGAATGGCTCATCCTCACGCTGGGTACCGCCTGGCTTTATACGCGGAATGAAAACGGTGAACCTGTGGCCAACTGTCATAAACAACCCGCCGCAACTTTCACCAAGTCACTGCTCACGCAGAAAAAAATTCTCAGCTCGTTTGATGACGTGTATAAGGAACTGAAACAGTTCAATCCCGATATTAAAATCATCCTTACGGTAAGTCCCGTGCGGCATGTGAAGGATACGCTCGAATTAAACAGCGTGAGCAAGAGCGTACTTCGCATGGCTTGTCATACCCTGCAGGAAACTTACGCGGGTGTGGAATATTTTCCTGCCTTCGAGATCATGATGGACGACTTACGCGATTACCAGTTTTACAAGCGCGATAGAATTCATCCGACCGAAGAGGCCGAAGATTATATCTGGGAACAGTTTGTAAACCGCTATGCGGACACGGATTTGAAATCATTCCTGGAGAAATGGAAGGGCATCAGTCAAGCGCTGCACCATAATGCGTTTCATGCACGATCAGCAGGGCATCAGAAATTTCTACAGGAAACGCTAAGGAAACTGGAGGAACTAAATGGCACGGTGAATGTAGATGAAGAAGTTGATTTCATTCGCCGACAAATTATTGTGTAGCATGCAAACCACATCGAACAGATTAATCCACGCCGCGTCTCCTTACCTTTTACAGCACGCCCACAATCCGGTTGACTGGTTTGAATGGGGTGACGAAGCGCTGCAAAAAGCCAAGACAGAAGACAAACCCATCCTGGTGAGCATCGGCTACTCGTCGTGCCATTGGTGTCACGTGATGGAACGGGAGTCGTTCGAGAACAACGATATCGCGCAACTCATGAATGAGTACTTTGTCTGCATCAAAGTAGATCGCGAAGAACGACCCGACATCGACCAGATCTATATGGATGCGGTTCAGGCATTGGGCGTTCACGGCGGGTGGCCATTGAATGTCTTCGTCACGCCAGAACAAAAACCATTCTTCGGCGGCACTTACTTTTCCCCGCAAGCCTGGAGTCAAATTCTCGTCAACATCAATCGGGCTTTCCAGGGCAATCGAAAACAAATTGAAGACACTGCCCAGGAGTTAAGCCTTCATCTTCTTCGCTCTGAAGTTGCCCAATTCAAACAACCCGGTGCTGCTGCCGATGTTAAAGGTGTGTTGGATTCCATTTTCAAAAAGCTTCAGACAAAATTTGATTCCACGTGGGGTGGCATGGATCGGGCACCGAAATTCATTATGCCGTCGGTTTGGCAGTTGTTGCTTCGCTACTATCATTTGACCAAGAACGAAGGCGCGCTGAATCACATCGTTTTCACCTTGAAGAAGATTGAAATGGGCGGAATCTATGATGCGCTTGGCGGAGGATTCGCGCGGTACTCAGTCGACGGGCAATGGTTCGCGCCACACTTCGAAAAGATGTTGTACGACAACGCGCAGTTGGTGAGTTTATACTCCGAAGCATATCAGGTAACGCGCGATGAATCTTTCAAGCGCGTAGTGTATGAAACCGTGGAGTGGTTGCGACGTGAGATGACAGACGTCCATGGCGGATTCTATTCTGCCCTCGACGCCGACAGTGAAGGTGAAGAAGGAAAGTACTACGTCTGGAAGCAAAGCGAACTCGATCAGTTACTCGGTCAGGATGCCGCGCTTTTTTCCAGCTACTACTCCACGACGCGCGAAGGAAATTGGGAACATGGCAATAACATTCTGATCCGATATAACCCCGACGCCGAGTTTTTGAAGAAACACCAACGCTCCAGCGAGGACTGGAATAAAATCTGGCAGAAAAGTAAACAAGTCCTCTTGTCGCATCGGGAAAGGCGAATAAAGCCCGGCCTTGATGACAAGATCATCACGAGTTGGAATGCCATGATGATTTCCGGTTTGATCGATGCCTATCAGGCCTTCTCCGATGAATCGTTTCTCGCGCTGGCAAAACAGAATATTGAATTCCTGGAGAAGGAACTCATTCATAACAAAGTGTTCAGGTCCTATCGTGGAAAGCGATCACCTGCGGAAGGTTTCCTGGACGATTATGCTTACGTGATTCAAGCATACTTAAAACTTTACCAGTCCACATTTGAAGAGCAGTACCTTGATCGGGCATTGTCATGGACCAACTATACGGTGACGCATTTTTATGACTCGGCTGAGGAGTCGTTCTATTATACTTCCAGCCAATCGCAGAAGTTGATTGCCCGCAAGAAGGAAATGTTCGACAATGTTATTCCGTCTTCCAATGCGGTGATGGCTCAAAACCTCTTCCGGATTGGAAGTCTATTGCAGAACGAAGAATGGATCGCGATCGCGTCTAAAATGACCGATTCCTTTGGGAAACTCGTTCAGGAGGAACCCAATTACATGTCTTACTGGGCGATGGCCTATCTGGAGATCAAAAAAGGTTTAACTGAAGTGGTGTTACTTGGACCCGCTTTCCGGGATTTAAGTAAAAACCTACAACTGAATTTTTCACCGTATGCGTTGTTTATGGGAGCTTTTGAGTCGAGCAGCCTTCCGCTGGCCCAAGACAAAAATGCAATCGGTGGCAAAACTGCTCTCTATGTATGCTTCAACAGAACTTGCGCCAACCCCGTTACCGACATTGAATCAGCCCTTGAAATTATTCGCGAGAACGACGAATTATAACTGACCCCATTCAAGTTTTAATTTGTAATTTCGGCCCAATTTTCATTCATGAGTACCCCGAATTCAGTCGAGAAACCGGAAGTCCCACAACCCCTTTGGCTTAAGCGCGTGCGAAAAGTTTTTCAGCTGCTGAAATATTTTATCATCAGCAGTATCATCCTGACGCTCATGGAAATCGGTTATGCCTATTGGCTACTGAGTTCGCGGTGGAACTTGTTTTTGACCCGCGACGAAATGAAGAATTACGCCGCCATCATCAAAGACTCGCCTCCCCTGCCGGAGAACTTCATGCGCGTTTACACCGCCAACATTCCCTATCACGAAAACACCAGCATGAGCACGCAGGTTTTCGTTAACTATGGGTCACGCTTCTTCTTCCGCCATACAGAACTAGATGAGAAGCCGCATTGCTTCTGCGATTTTACTTACGACATACTACGCAAGCGCGACGAATACCTCCACGACCTGGAATGGGACGGTCGCTTGCAGGACCTTGAGTTTGGATTCGGTATGGAAAAATACACCGAACCCTCCCGCTGCTTTGCCTTTGTGATGAATTACCGGATCAACCAGCTACGCGCAGAACTCAGCCATAAGGACTATCCATTTTTCTTCGACAAATCCATCAGCAACTACACCGAAGATGAACTGATCGAGTTTGTGTTGCTGATTAAGTCGCGGGGAAAAATTACACGCTATCGAAACGCCACCAGGTTCGAAAAGGAGTTTGCCAAGTACAAGAACCGGGCAAGCGAAGCGGTGGCCATCAACCAATCCAGCCAATAGATTTCGCTGTCAGACCTACGGTTGAAACCGTGGGCTATCATTCCACCAAAAAAATCGCTTTTTTTGGTAGTGGAAATTTTTGATCAACCGGAGACGACAACATTTTTTGCTGAGCTACTGTTACCGGTACCCATTCCCAGGTTATTTACCTATCGTGTGCCGCAGGCCGCAAACGATTCGGTAATGGTCGGGCAGCGTGCGATCGTACAATTCGGCGATCGCAAAGTTCTCACGGGCATCATCACACAGCTTCATCATCAGGCACCAACGACTTACGAGGCCAAATACATCCTGGAACTTCTGGATACCTATCCGGTCGTTACGCAACAACAGTTGCAGTTTCTCAGCTGGGTGGCGTCGTACTACCTGTGCACACCTGGGGAAGTTCTGAATGCGGCCCTGCCCAGTGGCCTAAAATTGTCCAGCGAAAGCAGGGTGCAACTTCATCCGGCTTTTTCGTTGGAAGACAGCAACCATTCATTCTCGGAAAAAGAACTCATGCTGCTGAAACACCTCGCGCATGATTCGATGACGTACACGGAGATTACAAAACTCCTCGGCCTTCGGAATTTATATCATATCCTGAAAACACTGGTTGGCAAAGAAGCGATTATCTTATTTGAAGAAGTCAAAGAGAAGTATCGACCAAAGACTGAAAAGAAAGTAAGGCTCGCCGCTGCATCGCTTGCGTCGGAAGCACTGGAAAAGATCTTTGAAACGTTGTCAAAGAAACCTCAACAGGAGTCCCTCCTGCTACGGTACTTGCAATTGGTACCAGTGCTCAGCGACAACACGATCAACGCTCAGGGCATCGCGAAGAAATTATTGATGGAAGACCAATCATCCGAGTCAACGCTGAAGACGCTGGTGAAGAAAGGTGTTCTGGAAGAGTTTGAAACGATCGTTTCGCGGTTCGAGCAGGAAGGTTCATCCGCCATGGTTCCGCCGGTGTTGAGTGCCGAGCAGCACCAGGCGCTGAATTCAATCCTGAAAAGTTTTACAACACATGCCATCACCTTACTGCATGGTATTACTGGCAGCGGAAAGACCGAAATCTATGTGAACCTGATTCAGCAAGCACTCGAAGGTGGATCTCAGGTTTTATACCTATTGCCAGAAATCGCGCTCACCACGCAAATCGTTCAACGACTCAAAAAAATATTCGGTCCGCTGCTCGGTGTTTATCACTCGAAGTTCTCGGATGCGGAACGCGTAGAGGTATGGAATGGAATATTGAGTGGCCGTTTCAAATTTGTTATTGGCGTCCGATCATCAATCTTCCTGCCGTTCGACAACCTCGGTCTGATTATTATTGATGAAGAACATGATCCCTCCTACAAACAACAGGAACCTGCGCCAAGATATCAGGCAAGAGATTCAGCCATCATGTTGGCGCAACTGCACCACGCCAAAGTAATTCTCGGGTCCGCGACACCTTCGCTGGAAACATACTACCAGGCGCAGCAGGGTAAGTACGGTTTTGTTTCGCTGCTCAAGCGATTTGGTGAGGCCCAACTTCCAACCATCACCCTTGCAGACCTGGGGCGTGATCGAAAGCAAAAGAAAAACAAAGGAGACTTTTCCTCCGACCTGATCCAAAACATTGAAAAAGCATTGGAGCAAAAGGAGCAGGTCATCATTTTCCAAAACCGCCGCGGCTATTCGCCTATGGTGAATTGTGAAGACTGCGGATGGGTTCCAAAGTGTATTAACTGCGCCGTGAGTCTGACGTACCACCAATTCCGAAGTGCGCTCATCTGTCACTACTGTGGTTATCGCCAGACGCTTCCGACCGCGTGTCCGACGTGCTCTTCCACACGAATTAAAACGGTGGGTACAGGCACCGAAAAGTTGGAGGAAGAACTCAAGCTTCATTTTCCGCAGGCCCACGTTCAGCGCATGGACCTTGACACGACGCGTTCGAAAACCGGATACGAAACCATCCTGGATGAATTCGAGCAAGGCAAGACGGACATTTTGGTGGGGACGCAGATGGTCACCAAAGGTCTCGATTTTGACCGGGTCAGTCTGGTGGGCATCTTCAATGCCGATCGGATGATCCACTTCCCGGATTTCAGATCGTATGAGCGCGCCTTTCAATTGATCACGCAGGTCAGCGGACGGGCTGGGCGTCGGGAAAAACCAGGCACCGTGGTAATCCAAACTTCCAGTCCGGATCATCCCCTGCTGCAACAGGTTTTGAAACACACACTGGACGAGTTTTATCAGGATCAACTGAACGACCGCGCCAGTCACGGATACCCACCCTTCGCGCGATTGATTGAGATCACTGTAAAACATACCGACCGAAAGACCTGTCACGATGCAGCCGATGTATTGGCTAATCAGTTACGGACGAAGCTTCCTGCGCTGAGAATCATGGGACCAGGAGAACCGATCATATCGAAGATCCGGAATCAATACCTGATGAGCATGCTTATCAAAATCCCCCGCGACAAGCACGACCTGGCTACAATCAAAAGGTCGATCCAGGAAACCTCGACCGACCTCTTGAAAGACAAGCAATACCGGAGCGTGAAGCTGATCGCAGACGTCGATCCGGTGTAGTATTCTTAATTTGATTTCTTAACCGATCCTCCACTGTTGGAGGTCGTCACGGACTTCGCGGGATTTCCGCGATAGCGGATACTTCCTCCGCTGTTGGCGTGCGCATTCAGATCGTCAACCACCGTTACTTTGATTGATCCTGCGCTGTTGGCACCAGCCTGTACTTGCTGGCATTCGAGGTCATAAGCATCAATCTCTCCAGCGCTGTTCGCATCCACTTTGAACGATTTGGTTTTTCCTCTGAGCTCAACATCGGCGGCACTGGATGAGCTGGCGACGATGGCCTCCGCTTCTACTGCTACCTCTATTGAACCGGCACTTGACGCACCAATTTCCAGATCATTGGTCTTAATGGTTTCCTCTGCGAAAATGCTGCCGGCAGAACTTGCCGATAGCTTGGAAAGCTTCACGTAGGTTACGTACACCTTTACACTATAATTGCCCTTGTGCGGGCCGTCGTTCATATGGACCTTCAGGTAAGAACCAGAAACCTCCGTTATAACATTTTCCAACCCGGCCGTACCGCTCACTTCTACACGCACGCTTTCTTTGTCTCCTTTTTTCAAATAGACGTCAATACCCTCCGCCACTTTAACCCCTGAAAACGATCCTATAGTACGGTTTTGCGACTGTTGACCGCTAACAGTTATGATGGAAACGGCAAGCAGCAATACAACAAACAAGTTCTTCATACAATTAAATTTGACCTAAAGACATGCCCCAAATATAAGGGTTGCATCTATCCCAAACGGCTCCAATAATTTTGTGGATGTACCAAAACATCGTATTTTTCCCTAAATTTCATAGCCTATTTTTTAACATTTGTACTTTCAAAACAAGAGCTTCTATGATTTTTGACAAAAAAGCTGAATTAAACGTCCTCATTAACCTGGCTGCCAGCGACAAGAAGGTAGCCGAACGCGAATCAAAACTTGTTCACCTGATCGGTAAGGCTAACGGTATCAGCACCCAGGAAATCGACACCATGCTGAACAATCCGAAGCCGATTGGCACTATCACCAGCCTCACCAACGACGAGAAATTTGAACACCTGTACTACCTCATCCAGTTGATGAAGATGGATGGCCAGGTATTTAGAAGCGAGATCGTTTTTTGTGAGCACATCGCCGACAAATTGGGCTTCAAGAAGGGTGTTGTGGCGGAGATCTCTCAGCACGTTTACAGCGATCCGACCATTACGGCAGACCGCGACATGGTGAAGCAGAAGGCCATGAAGTTTATCAAAGGATAATCACCTTATCAAGGAATAAAAAAAGCCACAGCAATGTGGCTTTTTTGTTGTCGGTCCTCGCCTATTATTCAATGTAGGCGGTGAGGGTAACCCGTTGGACAGGATTCATCGGATCGTTCGAATAGATAGTCAATGCTTTTTGATGCGTACCCTTTCTCTCCTGTGGACTGAACGTGATCTGAATCTTACTGCTATCGCCAGCCTTGAGGGCATTCTTATCAGCCTTCGCCGTAATGCATTTGCAATTGCCCTGCAGCGAACGGATGAGCAACTCCTTCTTTCCGGTGTTGGTCACCACAACTTCACGCATCACGGTGGCATTCTGGTTGAATCGGCCCATGTCCAGGGTACTCGCGCTAAGTCTTAGCTGTGGCGTTTTGCCGGCTTCATCGGGCGACAGCGGCGGGAAGTAATCTTCCAGCGTGGCAAACACCGAAAAGGATTTCACGGGATTGGATTCGTCGTCGGTAGTAATCTGGACGTTGTCGGTTTGAAAACCATACTGATCTTTCAACTTTCCGTTGTACCCGATCTTGATTGCGCCTCTTGCGCCCGGGGCAATTGTTCTGGGTTGAACATCTACCTTGATGTGGGCGGGGCTCACATATTTTCCGTTGTAGGTGATCGGCTTCGTTCCGGTATTTAAGAACGCAAAGTCGCGGGTGATGTACTCATCTTTGCGATAAACCTTTCCAAGGTTAAGCGATGCGGACTTCAACTTGATGTTTCCATTGGCCACGTGGAAATCATACTCCGGCTCGAGCTTAACCGTTTCAACCTGCCCCTTGATCTGCAGTACGAGTGGCGTGGGGTCAAAATCGGTTGTGACCGTCAAGGTCTTGTTAAAAAATCCCGGGCGTCCTTTCGGATTGTAGCTGGCTTGGATGAAGCCGGTTCTTCCGGAGGCAATGCCATCTTTCGTCCAGGCGGGTGTGGTACATCCGCAGGAGGCCTGAACGTCTAATATCTTAATGGTTCTGGTCGTCGTGTTCGTAAAAACAAACTCATGCATCACCGGGCCACCCTCTTCCTTTATCGATCCAAAATCAAACATCTCCTCCCGGAATTGCAGGGGCTTCGATTGCTGAGCCTGCGCAGCAAGTAGGGGTAAGAACAACACCAACACCATTAACCTTCTCATTGTCATAGTTTTTACTTCTCAAATGTAAAACTAATTCAGTTCCGCTTTATTTTATTTTCTTTGCACCATTATGGCTAGAATTTTAACGGGCATACAAAGCAGTGGACGTCCTCACCTGGGGAATCTGCTGGGAGCGATCATTCCGGCAATTCAACTTTCGAAACAACCGGGAAACGAATCGTTCTTTTTTATTGCCGACCTTCACTCCCTCATATCGATAAAGGATTCCAAAACCCGTACCGATAACACCCGGGCCGTCGCGGCGGCATGGCTCGCGTTCGGATTTGATATTGAAAAAAACTACCTCTATCGCCAATCGAAAATTCCGGAGGTGTGCGAACTGACCTGGTACCTGAACTGCTTCGCCCCCTACCCCATGTTGGCGAATGCGCACTCATTCAAGGATAAGTCTGAACGGCTGGCCGATGTAAACTCGGGCTTGTTCACCTATCCTGTGCTGATGACCGCCGATATCATACTCTATGGCGCCGAGTTTGTTCCTGTTGGAAAAGATCAGAAGCAACACCTTGAAATGGCGCGTGACATCGCCACAGCTTTTAATAATGAGTACGGCGAAACGTTCGTAATTCCTCAATCCAAGATCGAGGAACAAGTCATGACCATTCCCGGAACCGATGGACAGAAGATGAGCAAAACGTATGGAAACATTATCGACATCTTTCTGCCCGAAAAGGAGTTGAAGAAGCAGATCATGTCCATCGTGAGCGACAGCACACCGCTGGAAGCCCCTAAAAATCCTGATACTGACAAAACGTTTACCCTCTATAGCCTCCTGGCGAGCCCAGAGCAAAAGCAGGCAATGCGCGAAAAATACCTGGCTGGAAATTTCGGTTATGGTCATGCCAAGCAAGCGCTGTTGGAATTGATCATCGAGAAATACAGTCGCGAGCGCGATGCTTTCAACTTTTACATGAGCAACCTACCTGCGCTGGAAAATAAGCTGGAGCAAGGTGAAGCGAAAGCGCGTGTTATTGCGCAGGGGGTATTAAAAAGAGTGCGTGAAAAATTGGGATACTGACGAATTGGTCATTAGCCAAAAGCCTGTAGCCAGTAGCCAATTACTTCGCCGTCCAGAGAACTTCCTTCTTGTCTTTCCCGATAAGTAAAGTCAGGCGCGGCGGGTTGGTTTCTAACACCAGCTTCGTGTCTTTGTCCTGATACTTTTCAACTTCAACAAAGATACCCTTTCCAAGGTAAGCGATGGGCATGAGCACATCGTTGTCGGGACAGAGCTCGTCATGAATGTCCTGAAGCGCTTCTTCCAGATATTCACCGTACTTCACCTGAAAAGCATCTTCCAGGTCGTGCAATTGCTCCTCGAGGTCGTCGTACTTCGGATTATTGTAATTGATTTTGGATAACTCTTCCCGTTTCGTTTCAATTTCCTGAAGGGCTTTATCCAGCGCTTTGGTATCCATGGACTATATTTTCTTTCCCCAAAGATTAAAGAATTCATTGAATTAGAAAAGATTTACTGACCATTACTCGTGCCTGAGCCCCTATAAAATTTTGACGAACAGTGTTTTAATGCGGGGCCCGACTAATAAAAATCGCTGTAAATCGAATTAGCGGAATGTCCTTCTTTTCCCTTCCAATCAAAGGGCATTAATTCTACTTTTACCATGTTTTAGTAGTAGTTACTCATTAATCTTAGAAAGTGAATCCGGATTTCCTCCCCATTAACGGCACCGACCACATTGAATTCTATGTGGGCAACGCCAAGCAGACCGCGTTATACTATCAGCATTGTATGGGTTTCGAACTCGTAGCTTATGCGGGGCCAGAGACAGGAGTACGCGAGAAGGCGTCTTACGTCCTTCAGCAAAATAAGATCCGGTTTGTCCTAACCACTTCCCTTCAACCCAATACTGAAATCGCCAATCACGTGAGCAAGCATGGCGATGGTGTTAAAGTGCTGGCCTTGTGGGTTGACGATGCCCGGAAGTCTTATGCTGAAACAACCAGTCGCGGCGGCGTTGGCGTGCAAGAGCCAACCGTCACAAAAGATGAGTTCGGCGAAGTAGTGACGGCCTCCATCAAAACGTATGGAGAGACGCTCCACACCTTTGTAGAACGCAAGAACTATAAAGGACCATTCCTCCCTGGGTACAAAGCCCGCAAGAGTACCTTCGACTCCAACTCCATAGGATTAAAGTATGTCGATCATTGCGTTGGAAATGTCGAGCTCGGCAAAATGAATGAATGGGTTTCGTTCTACGAAAAGGTAATGGGCTTCAGCTTGTTGGTGACCTTTGACGATAAGGATATCTCCACCGAATACAGCGCGCTCATGTCGAAAGTGGTCTCGAACGGTAATGGATACATTAAGTTTCCGATCAACGAGCCGGCGCAGGGAAAGAAGAAATCACAAATCGAAGAATACCTGGATTTTTACAAGGGTCCCGGGGTTCAACATATTGCCATTGCCACGGACGACATCGTCCATACGGTTAGTGAACTCCGTAAAAGAGGTGTCGAGTTCCTTTACGTCCCTGACAACTACTACGAGGACGTGCTTGACCGCGTCGGAAAGATTGAAGAAGACCTCAAGGAGTTAAAGAAGCAAAACATTCTGATCGACCGCGATGAAGAAGGGTACTTGCTTCAGATCTTCACGAAGCCCTTGCAGGACCGCCCTACCTTATTTTTTGAGATCATCGAACGCAATGGAGCAAAGTCATTTGGTAAAGGAAACTTCAAAGCGCTGTTTGAGTCGATTGAAAGGGAACAAGAGTTGAGAGGAAACCTCTAGATCGTTTTATTCCTGATTTGAATCCAAGCGTTTTTGTAAACCAAAGGACGCTCGTTTTGATCCTTTCTATTTTAGCATACACTTCGTTGCGCCAGCAGAAGGTTCATCATTCTATTTTAAAGCGCAGCTGGCGCTAATACCTTGAATGGTTTGCAGCGCCCACAAGTGGACGCTGCAAACCATTCAAGGTAAATAATCCTGAAGGCAGTTGTACGAACCGCCTGCGGTTCGTACAACTGCCTTCAGGCCTTTAACGCCAACTGCAATTTTAATTGTAGCTTCTCCTTTATCCGCTGGCGTAACGAAGTGCAAAATGCCTTGAAAGCGTTTAATCACCAAGGGCATCGCCTTCGAGGAAATTGACTTCAAGATGAGGCTGCCCGTTCCCAGAACCTACCGACTCCCTGCGATCTAGTGTGCACTTCGTTGCGCCAGCAGAAACTATTGGCTTCTATTCACATGAGTAGCTGGCGCTTGTACTTTGCCTTACGGCAATCTTAATGGAATGCTTCTCGCGGTCCGCTGGCGTAACGAAGTGCAAACGCGATAAAAGTATTGAGATCGATCACGGAAGAAATGACTTATCAATTAGATCACCCGTCTTCCCTTCCTATTATAATACCTACTTCGTTGCGCCAGAGGAACGATCATCATTCTATTTTCGAGCGCAGCTGGCGCTTTTGTATTGAGTTGATGGCAACAGCCACAAGTGGCCGTTGCCATCAACTCAATACACTATAACTGAGAACAGGTGTGCAGAACCGCCCGCGGTTCTGCACACCTGTTCTCAGTATTTAAACGCCAACTACAATCTTAATTACGGGCTTCTCCTTGTCCGCTGGCGTAACGAAGTGCAAACGCAATGAAAAGTACAAATGACTAACAGTCGTACTAAGGAGGAAGTTGATTCTAAAGATGCGACAAACCCTTCTCGGGGACTTTCCCCTGAATGTTTCGGTAAAAATTAAGGATATGGTCGAAATCCTTTTCCGGATCGGAGGTTGTGTAAAAGGGTTCGGCGATCACCGCCTGCTTTCCTTTATAATCGAAGCCAACCATAATGATGGGCACCTTCGCTTTTTGGGCGATGTAATAGAAACCTGTTCTTAGTTTATCAACACGCTTTCGTGTTCCCTCCGGTGAGAGCGCCAGACTGTACGATTCATGGCGATCAAAAATCTCGGCTACGACATCCACCATGTTGTTGCTGCTCTTTCGGTCAACGGGCGTGCCGCCTAGCCAACGAAAGATGAACCCAAACGGTGGTTTGAACAATTCTGCCTTACCCAGAAAACGGGTCTTCTGTAATCCGAGCAAACTGCGGTAGGCCAGCCCCACCATAAAATCCCAGTTGCTGGTATGGGGCGCCACGATGATGATGAATTTCTTGAGATGATGAAACGGAAATTCCTGGTTGGTCTTCCAGCCGAAAAGCTGCAACATCCATTTCCAGAAAAACCTCATGGTGTTTAGTCAAACAAAACACTCTTAAACTTCTTGGGGTCGTTTAGCGACCGGGCGATGCCCTTGCTCACCGAGAACAGTGCTTCCTGATCGATGTGCACCGGTAACTTGATCCGTCCTTCGAAGCGTTCCTTCAATCCGCGAAGCAATGCGCTGCCGCCGGTCAGGTGAATTCCATTTTGATAAATATCGGCTGCCAGCTCAGGCGGACAATTCTCAAGCGTTTGAATAACAGCGTGCTCAATGGCACCAACAGATTTTTCAAGTATGTAGGCGACCTCACGGTGATCGATCGTGCGCGTGGTTGGAATGCCTTCGATCAGGTCTTTGCCTTTCACCAGGATGGGCTGAGGTATTTCATTGATCTCCTCCGTGGCGGCGCCAACTTTGATCTTCACCTGTTCCGCAGTCTTCAGACCAATAGCCATGTTGTATTGACGACGGAAGTAGTCTTGTATTTCGCCGTCGAACGCATCGCCGGCAACTTTGATAGACTGGAATGAGGCTATACCGGAAAGCGAAATCACCACAATCTCCGTGATACCGCCGCCGATGTCGATGACCATCTTGCCATCCGGTTCGCGGATATCCAATCCCATGCCCATGGCTGCAGCCAGTGGTTCAAAAAGCAAATACGTATGACGGGCATTGAATTGCTCGAGGGCGCTGCGAAGAGCCCTCCGCTCAACTTCCGTTGTGCTATAGGGCACACCGGAGATGATGTAATCATATCCACCGAGGAATGAACGCGTGTTGTCAGCCTTATTCATCAGCTCATAGATCAGCTTGGTGGCAGATTCATAGTCGGCGATGACGCCGCCGCGCAGTGGTCTTACCGGGTAAAGGTCGGTATGCGACTTCTCGTACATGTCATACGCCTGGTCGCCCACAGCCTTGACCACATTGCGGTCAGCATTGAACACAATGTACGAAGGTTGGGAAACCAGGATTCTCTCCCGATTACTTACCAATGTATTGTTATTGCCCAGGTCGATGGCAAAACTCTTGTTCCGGAATAAATTAAAACTCGTCATCACAAAAAAATTTATCCTTTCGTACTCCCAATAAGCCCAACAGTCACATGGAACTGTCGCTGACGAACAAATATCGTAACTTATGCTACGTAACCAAATTCACGCATCTTATGATCCAGAAATCCTCCAACTCACGACGTACCTTTTTGAAGAAAGCCATCAGTACTGCGATAATTACGGGCGCCGTTCCATCGATTATATCAGCAGGTTCTGGAAAAATAGTTGAGTTAACGCATAACGTACCCGTAAGAAAGTACGAAGCCAATGATCAGGTGAATGTGGCCGTGATCGGCATGGGCATCATGGGATTCAGCAATGCCGAATGGGCCGTAAAAGTACCCGGGGTAAAACTGGTCGCCGCGTGCGACCTCTACACCGGCCGCCTGGATCACGCCAAGGAAGTGTACGGCAAGGATCTGTTCGTCACCAAAAACTATAAGGAGATACTGGATCGAAAGGATATCGACGCGGTGATCATTGCCACGAGCGATCACTGGCACGACCGCATCGCGATCGAAGCGATGAACAAGGGCAAACATGTGTACATCGAAAAGCCCATGGTACACCGGCTCGAAGAAGGAGCCGATGTGATCGCCACACAAAAGAAGACAGGCAAAGCCTTGGAGGTTGGCAGCCAACGGGTAAGCTCCATCGTTACCTTAAAAGCGCAGGAGCTTTTCGCATCGGGCGTGATTGGCAAACTGGTTGTTGTTGAATCCTGGATGGATCGCCACAGTTCCAACGGCGCGTGGCAGTACTCCATACCTACTGACGCAAAGAATGGAACTGTTGACTGGGACGCCTTTCTTGGCGACGCACCAAAAGTTGCCTACGACCCTGTGAGATTTTTCCGCTGGAGAAACTACCAGGACTATGGTACCGGCATGGCGGGCGATCTTTTCGTTCACCTCTTCTCAGCGCTGCATACCGTCACCAGTTCAAAAGGCCCGAACAGAGTTTACGCATCAGGTGGCCTTCGCTATTGGAAAGACGGTCGCGATGTGCCGGATGTATTCATGGGCATCTATGATTATCCGGAGACTAAGGAACACCCAGCTTTCAACTTGCAGATGCGCGTGAACTTCGTTGACGGAAGCGAAACAGGCGAAGGACTTCGCTTTATCGGAACCGATGGCGTGATCACGCTGGGCTGGGGATCTGTGAAAGTAACGCGGCACAAGATTTCACCGACGCCTACATTCGGCGGATGGGATTCGTTCGACACCTTCACCGAAGCGCAGCAGAAGGAATACGAAAAATGGTATCAGGCAACCTACCCGAATCCAACGCCATCGATGGTCGAATCAGACCTCGAGTTTAAAGCGCCCCAGGGTTACAGTGCCAACCTGGATCATCACCTAAACTTTTACGCTGGCGTGCGGGAAGGAAAGCCAATCAAAGAAGACGCGATCTTTGGTATGCGGGCAGCGGGACCTGCGCTGGCCAGTAACAAGAGCTACTTTGATAAGAAGATCATTCAATGGGATCCGGAGCTCGCGAAGGTGATCGCGTAATCCCTCATGCTGAATTTGCACTTCGTTGCGCCAGCAGAACGATTGTCGTTCTATTCACGTGAGTAGCTGGCGCTTGTACTTTGCATGATCGGCGCGCCCACAA
>Ga0315912_10002657_pt1 | contig 18711 bp, 13 predicted proteins | sample VfabasoilMG_FD_204469 | JGI IMG/M metagenome (GOLD analysis project Ga0315912, IMG submission 204469) | Garden soil microbial communities collected in Santa Monica, California, United States - V. faba soil | ecosystem: Environmental > Terrestrial > Soil > Garden | place: USA: California...
TCGAGCCGGGCTGCGTCACAGATGGCCATCACGGCCGGGTGCTTGATGCGGCGTTCCACGGAGACGGCATACAGGCGCTCGCGCAGCTGAGGGGCGCGGCCGAGCAGGAGCACGCCGTGCTGGCGCATCAGCTCTTTTTCGACCACCGTCGGCGCACAGAAGATCCCGGCGCCGTCCGCGCCGAACGCTTGCAAGAGCGCGCTGTCCTCAAACTCCGCCACGACGCGCGGCTGGATCGCATTCTTTTCGAACCACTGGTTGAGCGAACGACGCAACGTCAGGCTCTCCAGGGGCAGTAGCAGCGGCGCCCCGTTCAGCGACTGAGGGAAACCCCGTTTGTAGGCCTGGGCCAGCGGCTTGGTGCCGAAGAAGCTGATCCCCGTTTCCCCGAGCAGGTGATTGAACGCGCGTACACTGCTGCCCGAGGGCACCGGTGCATCGGAGATGACGATGTCGAGCGAGTGTAGCGCCAGGTCCGCCAGCAGCTTCTCGTTGGAGTTTTCGTAACAGACCAGACGCACCGGTTGGGCCAGATCGAGCGCTGGCTGCAACAGGCGCCGCACGATGAGCTTGGGCACGACATTCGCCACGCCGACATCCAGCCGCAATGGCCGCCCCGTGGACCGATCCTGAACGGCATCCATCATCTCGCGGCCGAGCGTGAAGATGTCCTCGGCGTATCGAAACACGACGCGCCCCATGTCCGTCAACGCCAGCTTGCGGCCCACCTTGGTGAACAGCTTTTCCCCGAGCTGCGCTTCGAGCGCGTGGATTTGCGCGCTGAGCGTGGGGTGGGACAAGCGCAGCACCTTGCCGGCGGGTACGAGGCCCCCCTCCCTCGCGACGGTCCAAAAATAGAGCAAGTGGTGATAGTTGACCCATTCCATGCCCCGATAATATGTCGAAAACCTCGACAGGTAGCGTCCAACTTTCGTCATGGCCAACAGGATGCCGAGGGCCCAGAACGAGGTCTGGCGCCGCGTTGGCGCCCCGTTGCTCGAGAAACCCAACTCGGGACGCGTTCTCGAGGAAAGAAAGTGAACGCCATGAACTGTCCACGCTGTCAGGAGGCCGCGCTGAGCGAACGCGAGCGCGAAGGCATCAACATCGACGTGTGCGCCCGCTGCCGGGGCATTTGGCTCGACCGGGGGGAGCTGGAGAAGCTGATCGCCCGGGCCGCGCGCGACTTTGACGACTCCTCCCCCCGCCACGCAATCCCGCAGCGCCACGACACGCCGCCGCGCGGTGTGCGCTACGACGACGATTACCACCGTGATCCGCGCCGCAAGCGCCGCTGGTACGAATCGTTCGGCGATATTTTTGACTGAGCGTCCGTGAACGAGAAAGGCGCCATCGTGGGAATCGAAACTGTCGGCTCTCCGCTCCTGTGGGTGGGGTTCATCGCGTTTGTCCTGGTCATGCTGGCCATCGACCTCGGCGTCTTCCACAAGCACGCCCACGAGGTCAGCCTGAAGGAAGCGGGCATCTGGAGCGGCGTGTGGGTCACGTTGGCGCTGCTCTTCAACCTGGGAGTGTACGTCTGGTTTGGCCCGCAGCGTGCCCTGGAGTTCACCACCGGGTATGTGATCGAAAAGGCACTCTCGGTCGACAACATCTTCGTCTTCGTGGTGGTCTTCGGCACTTTCGGCGTGCCCGCCATCTATCAGCACCGGGTGCTGTTCTGGGGTGTGCTCGGGGCGCTGATCATGCGCGCGGGGTTCATCCTGGCGGGCGGAGCGTTCCTGCAGCGCTTCCACTGGGCCATCTATGTGTTCGGTGGCATCCTGGCCGCGACCGGGGTGAAGCTGTTGTTACAGCGCAACGAGGAGATTCACCCCGAAAGAAACCCAGTCGTGCGCTGGTTCAGCACGCTCCTGCCCATCACGCACGAACCTTCGGGGGACCACTTCACCGTCGTGCGCGACGGGCGGCGCTATGCCACGCCACTGTTGCTGGCGCTGGTGGCGGTGGAGGTGACCGACCTGATTTTTGCCGTCGACTCCATCCCCGCGATCTTCGCCGTGACCACGGACCCGTTCATCGTGTTCACGTCCAACATCTTTGCGATCCTGGGGCTGCGCTCGCTGTACTTTCTGCTGGCCGGGGTGCTCACCAAGTTCGTCTACCTGAAGGTGGGCCTGGCGTTCGTGCTGATCTTCGTCGGCGTGAAGATGCTGATCCTGGATCTGTACAAGGTGCCCATTCTGGCCTCACTCGGTATCATCTGCGGCATCCTGACGCTCTCGATCCTGATCTCTCTATTGAAGCCCGCGGCGACGAGACCGAGTACGACATCGGGCGCGGCATGACGCCAGCATCGGCCGCGGGGGGGGGCCCCGGTCCGCGGTACTGAAGTAGCTGCTGGGGCATCGCTCGTGCACCGGCTTCGGCCGGGACTTCGCGAGGGACGTACCTTTCTGCAACGCCCCTTCCGTTCGAAGGTCGAGCGATAGCGCTCGCCACGGCTGTGGCACGATGCCTCGCTGGCATGGCTCGACCTCGGCACCCGAAGCGCGCGTGAGAGCGCGCACCTATCAAAGCCATAACGACAGAGTATTGGCACACAGTCGACACTTGCTGGATAGCTGGGAGACGACGACAATGATTGCCCAGAACTCAGCAGGCTGAGAGATCGCCGCCAGGGGTTGGAGGGCGCGGCTCGAGCTTCGAGCATTGCTCGGGTTGTCGTCACCGATGTCCCACGCGAACGAGCGGGCGTCGCGAGGCATCCGGCTCGGGATCGAATCAACCATCAGCAGGAGTCATCATGCATCGCAAAGTGGAAGCCAGACGGACGAAGTTCACTAGACACTCGAGCACCACGTGGCTCGTTGCCTGGGCGGTCGGCGGCTCTGTGACGGCGCTGAGCTGCTCGCCCAAGACGACGGACAAGGGCCCCACCACGGTCACGGGCAGTACCGAGCAGCCGACGTCGCAGGCCAAGGTCGTCGAGCACTACACCAACGACGATTGGTGGCCCAACCGCCTCGACCTGCGCGTGCTCAAGGGGAACGCGCCCACCGGTGATCCCGTCGAAGGTGATTTCGACTACGCCGCGGCGTTCAAGAAGCTCGACCTGGCCGTGGTCAAGCAGGACATCGCCCAGGTGCTCACCACGTCCCAGGATTGGTGGCCCGCGGACTATGGCCACTACGGCGGCTTGATGATTCGCCTGGCCTGGCACAGCGCCGGCACCTATCGGCTGACGGATGGCCGTGGCGGCGCCGCGTCGGGCACGATCCGCTTTGCTCCCCTCAACAGCTGGCCTGACAATGCCAACCTCGACAAGGCGCGGCGCTTGCTCTGGCCGATCAAGCAAAAGTACGGCCGTAGCCTGTCCTGGGCCGACCTGATGATCCTCACCGGCAACGTCGCCTTCGAGTCGATGGGGTTCAAGACGTTCGGCTTCGGTGGCGGTCGCGAGGACGTGTACGAGCCCACGGACATCAACTGGGGCCCCGAGACCAAATGGCTGGCGGACGAGCGCTTCTCCGACGGAAAAACGCTCGATGAGCCGTTCGGAGCCACCCAGATGGGCTTGATCTACGTCAACCCCGAGGGTCCCAACGGCAAGCCCGACCCGCTCGCTGCGGCTCAGCACATCCGCATGGCTTTCGGGCGGATGAGCATGAATGACGAGGAGACGGTGGCGCTGATCGGCGGCGGCCACACGCTGGGCAAGACGCACGGCGCGGCTCCGGCGGCCGACCACGTCGGGCGTGAGCCGGAGGCAGCCTCGATGGAAGAGCAGGGGCTCGGCTGGAAAAACAACTACAAGAGCGGCAAGGGCGCCGACACGATCACGAGTGGCCTGGAAGGGGCCTGGACGTACACGCCGGTGAAGTGGTCACACGACTACTTCGACAACATGTACAACTACGAGTGGGAGCTCACCAAGAGCCCTGCCGGCGCCCAGCAGTGGACACCCAAGGGCGACACCGCGCGCGCCGTGCCCGACGCACACGATCCGTCCAAGACGCACAAGCCGATCATGCTCACGACCGATCTGGCGCTGAAGGTCGATCCCGTCTACGGCCCGATCTCGAAGCGCTTCAAAGAGCACCCCGAGGAGTTTGAGGCCGCGTTCGCCAAGGCCTGGTACAAGCTCACACACCGCGACATGGGGCCCTACGCGCGCCTGCTCGGCCCGGAAGTGCCGGCACCCCAGATCTGGCAGGATCCGCTGCCGGCGGTCGACTACAAGCTGGTCGATGCCAGTGACGTCGCGGCTCTGAAGAAGAAGCTCCTGGCGTCCGGGCTCACCGGAGCGCAGCTCGTGCGCACCGCGTGGGCGGCCGCGTCCACGTACCGCGACACCGACAAGCGCGGCGGCGCCAACGGCGCGCGGCTGCGGCTCGCCCCGCAGAAAGACTGGCAGGTGAACCAGCCCGCAGAGCTGGCCCAGGTCCTCGCCGGGCTGGAGAAGATCCGGCAGGAGTTCAACGGCAAGGGCGCGGGCGGCAAGAAGGTCTCGCTGGCCGACCTGGTCGTTCTCGGCGGCTGCGCGGCGGTCGAGGCGGCGGCCCATGCCGCGGGCCAAGACGTCAGCGTGCCCTTCGCTCCGGGCCGCGCCGACGCCACGCAGGAGATGACGGATGCCAATTCCTTCGCGGCGCTCGAGCCCAAGGCCGACGGCTTCCGCAACTATTCTGTAGGCCAGAGTGAGGGCCAGGGCACCAAGAAGCCGGCGCCGGAGCTGCTGGTCGAACGCGCCGACAACCTGAACCTCACGGCACCGGAAATGACGGTGCTGCTCGGCGGCCTGCGGATGCTGAACGCCAATTACGGCGAATCCGAGCTCGGGGTGCTCACCCAGAAACCCGGCACACTGAGCAACGATTTCTTCGTCAACTTGCTCGACCAGAACATCGAATGGAAGAAGGCGCCCGGCACTGAAGACGCTTACGAAGGCCGCAACCGCGCAACGCAGGCGGTGGTCTGGACGGCCACGTCCGTCGACCTCGTCTTCGGCGCCAACTCGCAGCTGCGAGCCATCGCCGAGGTGTACGCAGCCCAGGACGCCAAGGCGAAGTTCGTGCGCGACTTCGTGGCGACCTGGAACAAGGTGATGAGCCTCGACCGCTTCGACCTCGGGGCACAGCGGACTGCGGCGCTGGCGAGCCGCTGAAGCGAGACGGCGGCTCGATGCGTCGGGCGGACACCGCTGCCGCCCGACGCCGAGCTACCCGAGCGGGTGTGCTTTGCGTTCTCCCGGGGCCGCGGCCGGCAAGCTGTGGTATGCAGCGCCTGCCATGAAGGTTGCCCTGATTTATCCGCCCACCTGCGATCCGACGGCGCCCTACCTCGCGCTGCCCACGTTGAGCGGCTGGCTGCGCGCTCACGGCCACGAGGTGCTGCCCATCGATGCCAACCTGGAAGGTTGGGAGTACCTGCTGTCGAAGGCGGAGCTGACACGGCTGGGCACCCGCCTGGACGAGCGGCGTCAGGAGATCGAGCGGCAGCCCGAGCTCGGTCATACCGATCAGCTCGCCTACGCAGCCGTGCTGAATGCTGCGGCGGACGCCCGCTACGCGCCGGGCGCCATCGAGGACGCGCTGGCGACGTTTCGCGACCCGGTGCGTTTTTACGATCAGGCCAGGTACGCGGCGGCGGTGGCGACGGTGGAGTCGGCGCAGCGCTTGATCTCGGCGGCGTATACGCCGCTCGGGCTCGACTTCGTGGCGTATCGCACGCCGTTCTCGCTGATGAACGCCGACGAGATCGCCCGCGACGCGGCGCCGGAACGGGACCCCTTTCACGCGGCGTTCGACGCCATCGCGGAGCGCGTGCGGCAGAGCGGGGCGCCGCTCGTCGGCCTGTCGGTGGCCTTCCCGGGCCAGATCCAGCCGGCCTTCTCGCTGGCGTACGCGCTGCGGCGGGCGTTGCCCGGCGTGTATCTCACGGTGGGTGGACCAGCGCTCACGCAGATGTTGCTGCGCCTCCCGCCAGAGTCGCTGGAGCGGGCGCTCGGCCCCTTCGACTCGGCGGTGGCGTACGAGGGTGAATACGCGCTCCTGGACCTGATCGCGGCGCTGGAGCGCGGGGAGCGCCCGCGTGGCTTGATTCGCGGCCGTACCGTCGAGGACATGAGTCAGCTGCCGGGGCCGGACTTTACGGGGCTTCCGCTCGAGCGCTATCTCGCCCCGGAGCTGGTGCTGCCGTATGACCCGACGCGCGGCTGCTACTGGGGCGTGTGCACGTTCTGCCACTACGGGCTCGCCAAGGTGGGCACGGCGCGGCACCGGGAGCGGCCGATCGAGCAGGTGCTCGATCAGCTCACGGCGCTACAGCAGCGCCACGGCACGCGCATCTTCTATTTTTCCCAGGACGCGTTCGCGCCGCGCATCGCCGGGCAGATCGCGCGCGGCATCGTCGAGCGCGGGCTCGAGCTGCGCTGGGGCACGGACATGCGCCCGGAGCGCTCTCTGTCCCCCGAGCGTTGCGCTGAGCTGGTGCGCGGAGGAGCGCTCAGCGCGGCGCTCGGCGTAGAGTCTGCGTCGCCGCGCGTGCTCTCGCTGATCGACAAGGGCATTCGCGTCGAAGACATGCGCCAGGTGATCGAGAACCTGTCGGAGGCCGGCATGGCCGTGGAAGCCATGTGCTTCTCCGACTTTCCCACCGAGAGCTACCGCGAGGCGCTGGCGACGATCGAGCTGGTGCGCGGGCTCACCCCGCACCTATCCTTGTTCATCCTCGGCCGCTTCGACCTCACGCATGGCTCGCTGGTGGCGCAGAAGCCCGGTGACTTCGGCATCAAGGAGGTCTGGCACATCGAGGGAGATGAGCTCCAGACCGGGCTGTTCTTCCAGGAGCGGCAGGAGGCCAAGAGCGAACGCCAGCGTGCCCAGGTGGAAGGCCTGGTCTCGGAGCTGTCGGCGCGCTGGAGCCTGCGGCGCTACCCGTGGGCGGGCGCGCTCTCCACGGCGCACACGATGCTCTGGTATGCTCGCTTCGGCAAGGGCGTGTTCCGCGAGCTGGGGCGCGTGGAGCAGCGCCCCTCGGGAGCACCGGTGCTGGTGCAGACCCGTTTCGACGTGCAGCGCGCCGAGGAGCAAAGCAACGCGCTGGAGGCGGAGATCTGGGCGGAGTTGGTGCAGAACCGGCGCCGAGTCACGCGCCAGGACTACGCGGAACTCGCCGCTAGCGCGGAGCCGCTGCGCGCTGCACCGGGGCTCTGGAGCTGCCGCATCGGCTCGGCGCCGGAGCGCATGCCCGGCCCAGCCCAGGGCCGGCGCCAGTCTCACGCGGCCAACGCGGCTCGGTCGCAGCGCGGTGGGCCGCGCCGCCGGCGAGCCCAAGCCCAGCGCTAGCAACGCCGGGAGGCGTCCCCCGCTCGGGTGAGGACGCCGGCCTCGGCTGGGGGCGCTAGACCGTGATGTTCGAGCCGCCGTTGGGCTTGGCCACGAGCTCGGGACGTTCCGCCGGCACCGCGTGCTTGGTGGGCGGGAAGATCATGGCCCGTCGATTGAAGCGCTCCGAGTTCTTGTGCATCAGGACGTTGTACGTGAACGCCGTGCCTTGCTCACCAATCAGGGCGGACCAGTACAGAAAGAAGTTCCACAGGCGGAACCAGCGTTCACCGTACGCCTTGACGACGGCCTCGCGGTTCGCCAGCCAATTCTTGTGCCAGGCGAGCAGGGTCAGCACGTAGTGCTGGGACATGCTGTCCACCGCGATCGGCTCGAAGCCGCCATCCTCTGCGGCGCGCAGCATGCCGGACAAGGTCAGGCTCGCGTCGGCGCCGGGGAAAATGTACCGGTTCATGAACAGGCCCCAGATCAGATCCTCGGGGCGCAGAGTCAACGCCGACAGCGGACTTCGGGGGCTATACAGGTTGCGAATGCCCGTCCATTGCAGGACGAACAAGCCGTCGTCGGCGAGCAGGCTGTTCACCTTCTTGAAGTATTCTACGATGTTCTTGACCCCGACGTGCTCCACCATCTCGAGGCTGACGATCTTGTCGAAGCGGCCTTGCACCTGCCGGTAGTCGCGGACCTCGACCGTCGCCTGATCCTGCACGCCGTAGGCACGGATCGTCCCCTGGCCGTGCTCCATTTGCTCCTTGGCCAGGGTCACGCCATGGGTCTTCGCCCCAAAGCGCTTGGCCGCACGCGCCACGAACGTACCCCAGCCGCAACCGATATCGAGCAGTGACTCACCCTTGCGCAGCTGCAGCTTCTCGCAGCAGCGATCGATCTTGGCGTATTGCGCGCTCTCGAGCGAGGCGTTCGGCGACTCAAACCAGGCGGCCGTGTAGACCATGGCCTCACCGAGGAACCAGCCGTAGAAATCATTGCCGCGATTGTAGTTGTCACCGACGACGCGCTTGTCCTGTGACTGAGAATGAATCAACACCTCGGGAATGAAGTTCGTGGCCAGCCACCTGAGGTGATTGGACGTGAGCCGAAACTTCATCGTCTCATGCCGCGCCTCGAAGAACGCGTTCCAGTTGGCCTCGGAGATGTCGATGTGGCCGTCAATGTAGGCCTCGTAGACGTCAGAGATCGGGACCTTGCCCCGCCCCCACTTGGCGGCGAGCTTCTTGTCCACAAACGAAACGAAGTCTCCGAGTTTTTTCATTGGTACTCTTTTGTCCCAATTGCTGTTGACGTGCGTGAATTTGCCTCGGTACCCGAAAGGCATCGCGCCGTCAACCGCGGGGGCCATCCAGCAGGCTCGCCCAGGCCCCGGACTGGCGCTCAGGCCCCGGCCGGGGGCGGCGCATCAGACCACGCCGCGCCGCGCTTCTAGCTCTATTCGGATGCTGCGCATACGTTCGGCCGAGAGCGGATAGAGCGCGAGCAATAGCAGCGCGACCGAGCAGGCCAGGATCGGGATGCCCGCGAACAGCCCGCGGATCATGAGATAGGTCTCCGCCGATTGCTGGCCACCCAGCTCGGCGCGGAAGCCCGTCAGGCGATCGAGGGCTTGCCCTGCTCCGATGCTGGCGATGCCCATGCCCGCCTTGGTCGCCCAGAAGAAGGAAGCGCTGAACGCCCCTTCGCGACGGGCGCCCGAGCGCTGCTCTTCGTAGTCCAGGCTGTCGGCGGTCATGGACGGCAGCACCACCCACAAGCCGGTGGCGCAAAAGCCGCATAGCCCGGTGTGCAGGACGACGAGCCACGGCGCCTGGGGCGTATACATCAGCCAGCTCGAGGCGAACGCGACGATCCCGAAGGCCAGGATCAGGCTCAACGCCGCGCGCTTGCCGTAGCGGTACACCAGGCGCTGCGCCGGCACCACGGCGGCGATGCCCAGCGTGGTATACAGAATCCCGCCCCAGAGCTTGAGCTCACCCCAGGCAGCGTACGCCCCGTGCGTCGCGTGCTGGTCCCGCAGCACGTAGTAATAGCCCGCGTAGTAGCCCAGCGGATCCACGGCGAAGGTCGGGATCGCGTAGGCAAAGCCGACACCGAGGAGCACGAGGAAGGGCCGGCAGCCCAGCGTGCTGCGCAGCGTTTCGATCAGCCCTGCCCGCTTCTGGCGACTGGCCGTCGCGTAGTAGCGCTCGGGCACGTAGCGCGCGTTGATCGCGCCAGCGACGATCATCAAGAGGCCCCCCAGCAGGCACGCGACCAGGGCGCCCTTGCCGACGTCGATGTCGCCGCTCTTGGGGTCGCGAAACAGCGGCCGCCCCGAGAACCACACGGCGGCGCCGATCGAGATGCCGACGGTCTTGGAGACGACGGCCTTGTAGCCCATCACGTTCGCGCGCTCGTGATAGTCGGGCGTCAGCTCGGCGCCGAGCGCCTGATAGGTGCTGCTGCAGGCTGCGATCAGCGGCGAGTAGAGCACCGCCGAGAGCAACATGTAGGCGAAGATCTGCTCCTGCCCCCAGCTGCGGGACGGCAAGAACAAGAGCGGCAGGCACAGCCCGGAGGCGATCGAGCCCAGCAAGATGTACGGGCGCCGCCGCCCCCAGCGGCTGCGCGTGTTGTCGGAGAGCCAGCCGAAGAACACGCCGGCGAAGGCGTCAGCGAGCAACGTCGCCGCCTTGACGTTGCCGATCTGCGTCGGGCTCAGGTGAAAATAGCTGCTGTAGACCGGGTCGGCGAGGTTGAAGTACAGCCAGTGACCCAGCACGTCGACGCTGCCGCCCGTGGCGTACGCCCACTTCACACGCGCGGGCAGGCCGCCCTTCGCTTCGGAGGTGGAGGATTGCTCGAACACGGCTCGGGAACCACTGTACCCGAAACTCCGGCGGCGCGGGGCGGTGGAAGCGCCCTCCGGCGCGCACCAGCTCCGCTCCCGAGCCCTCCGAACAGCTCAGAAGTACGTTGCGCTGAGCAGCACGCCGAGGCCAGCAGCGTTGAGTCGCTCGCCGTCGCCGCTGACGGTATGCAACTCCAGCCGCCCTGCAATGCCGAGGCCCCAGTCGCCACCGATCGGCCACTCATAGCCGATGTCCCCCATGAATCCCACGCCGTTGAGCGCGTCGTACTCCTCGTCGTAGTACTGAAACGATGCGCGCGACAGGCCGACCACGCCGGTCAGATACAGGTTCGAGGGCAAGTAGTAGGTCAACCCGAGGCCCAGCAGCGTGAACGTGAGCGACGTGTCGTCGAGCTCACCCAGGTCGTCGCCGCTACTGGAGATGGTGGGCTCGAACATGCTGTTGAAAGCCAGGCGGCCGTGCAGCGCCAGGTCCGGCGTCAAGCTGCCGCCGACGTCCAGCGACAGTGAGCCCACCGCGCCGCTCAGAGCGACATCGTTCAAGTCGTCATCTGCCGTCACGCCACCGGCTCCGAGCGCTGCCCGCAATAGCAAACCTTGATGATCCGGGTAGCGCGCGCGCTCGTAGCCCCCCTCGTATCGATAGTACCGGGGAGGTTTGGCGTCCGCCCGCGAAGGAATGGCCAGCACAGCAACGAGCGCAGCGAGCGAAGAGAGGGTGTAAGAATGAAGCCGCATCTAGCGCAAGCTGGCAGCGCCGCGGCGGCAACGCAAACCGCAGGCACCCCACCTCCCCGCAACAACTTGCTGGTGTTGCTCTGGGCCACGACTGAGGAGCCGCCCGGCGTGCACTGCCGCAACACACGCCAAACTGCCCCGTGGCACTCGCGTCACCGTGACACCTAATCTCGGCTCGCCCTCCGCCGGTAACGGACGACAGAACAGAGGAGCTCAGCTCCCGCTCGACGGAAACAGCTCCACGTGCATCTCACCGCGCCGGCCAAAGTACACCACGCGGCGCCCCGCGAGCCACACGACGTATCCGACGCACCCCGCCTGCATCGAGCGCTCCATGAACTCGGGGTACTTGATCTGGCCGCGCTGCGAGCCACGGATCGCAGCAGTGATGGCCTCCGCGTCGAAGGCTTCGCCAATGCTGACGTTCGGCATGACGAGCACCACCTGGTGCCACTCGCCCGTCGGCAAGAAGTAGGTCGATGAACGCTGGCGATAGTCCACGCGGTAGCTCTCGACGCCCCGCGCCACGAGCGCTCCTACGATGTCCGCGAAGCTGCGGGTGCCCGTGTGGGACGCGGCGACGCATTCGGCGATGACTCGTTCGATCTCGGGGTTCATCCGGAGTCTCCTTTCATTCGGTGGGCACTAGGCTGAGCTGATGCACACGCACCAACTCGCGCAGGGTGGCGGCCAGCGCCTCGCGGGCTTGGGGTGAGAGCTGTCCGAAGAAGTGCTCATCATTCTCGTCGGCGAGTTGTGCGAGCGCCGGCACCAGCCGGCGCCCGGCCGGAGTCAGCGTCAGCCGCTGCGCGCGCCCGTCCTCGGGATCGACGACGCGCCGCACGAGCTTGCTACGTTCGAGTCGGTCGAGCACCTTGGACACCGCGCCCTTGGTCATGCCGAGCGAGTCGACCAGGGCTCGGGCCGTGGTCGACTCCGAGGCGTACAGTTTGCGCAGCGCCACCCACTCGGAGACGGTCACGCCGTTGTCCTCGACCAACTTCCGGAAGCGGCCGGACACATGGTTCGAGACGAAACGGAGCCAGAAGCCCAGGTGCACTTCCAGATCACTGACGCCCCCGGGCTGGGCGGATGCCGCGCGAACCGATCTCAGCGCCACGAGAGTGCATATAGTTTCCTAGGAAACTAATGTCAAGAGGCAACGGCTTGGAGTATGGGCCGTGACCCTGGCCGGGCTCGCGGCGGCAGCAGGGGCCTGCGCCGTGGCGGGACATGAGTGCGACATCAGCGCGAAATCTCGGTGACCCGACAGCGCGACGGGAGAGATTCCAATCGCATCGTTCCGGCTGACGAGCTAGATCGGGGCCATGGCTGATACGGCTCCGCAGTTTGGCGTTCCAGCGGGTTTTCGTGCCGATCGCGCCCGCGTGGCCGCGCTCCAGAAGCGCTTGGTCAGCGCAGGGGTGACGAGCTGTCTCGCGACGTTCGTCGATATCCACGGGGTGCCCAAGGCCAAGATCACGCCCATCGAGGCCTTCGAACACATGTGCGACGGCAGCGAGCTGTACACCGTCGGCGCCTGCGAGGGCATGGGCCTCTGGGGCCCGCACGAGGATGAATGCGCGACCGTCCCGGACCTCGACACCGGCTGGATCCTGCCCTGGGACAGGTCCAAGGCGTGGTTCTGCAGCGACCTGTATCACCACGGCGAGCCGTACCCCGGAGACGCGCGGGGCATCCTGCGCCGGAATCTGGCGCGAGCGCGCGAGCTCGGCTTTCGCTTCAACCTGGGGATCGAGCCGGAGCTGTATGTGCTGCGCAGGGACGAAGCCGGGCGGCTCGCGCCGATCACGCGCACCCGGTTCAAGGGCCCCAACGCCTGCTACGACGTGACCCTGGCGACCGAGTCCGATGCGTTCCTCGAGCCCCTCACACGCTACATGCGAGAGCTCGACTGGGGGCTGTATTCGTACGATCAGGAGTGTGGCAAGGGGCAATACGAGCTCGACTTCGGTTACAGCGACGCGCTCACCATGGCAGACCGCTTCACCTTTCTGCGCTTCATGGCGCGCAAGGTCGCCGACGGCATCGGCGCCATCGCGAGCTTCATGCCCAAACCGTTCGCCAATGACTTTCGCAGCGGGGCGCACTTCAACATGTCGCTCGCCGATGTCAGGACCGGAGCCAACGCCTTCGCGCCGGACCCTGCTCGGCCCCATGAGCTCGCCAGCCGCTACGGCGTGCGGTGCTCGGACCTGGCCCTCCACTTCATCGCGGGTCTGAAGGCTCACGCGGCGGCCATCACGGCGGTCACCTGCCCCAGCTACAACTCCTATCAGGGCTTGATCGCCCGGGGCGATCTGGCTGATTTCTCCTGGGCTCCGGTGCTATCGGCCTGGGGCAAGAACAACCGCAGCGCGATGTTGCGGCTGCCCGGCAACCGTCACTGCGTCGAGAACCGCGCCGTCGACATGTCCGTGAATCCCTACCTGGCCGCGGCCATCTCCCTGGCGGCCGGGCTCGATGGCATCGAACGGCAGCTCGACCCGGGGGCGCCCCTGAACGATGACCTGTATCGGCTCGGCAAGTCCGAGCTGAGGGCCCACGGCATCGGGCTCTTGCCACGCACGCTCCTGCACGCGCTGGAGGCCTTCGACGCCGATCCGATCTCGGCTCGCGCCCTGGGCGACGGCTACAAAGCCATCTACCTGGCGCACAAGACCCGCGAGTGGGAGCGCACGTTCTATCAGGTGTCCGAAGAGCAACGCGAAGCGCAGCTGACGTTCCTCTGACACCGGCGACGAGCAGCCTTGCCTCGGCTCTGGCGTGTTGGTGGGTGATGCCGCACGCTGAGCACGGCGCTCACTCGATGTCGACCACCCCCAGCCGCTGACCCAGCTTCTGGGCGCCCCTCTGCAGGAGCCCATCGTCAGTGTCGAAAGCGCTCTCGAGCGTATCGTCGAGGGTGGACCAATCGAGCGGCGTCGACGGGTCGAACACCGCGATCAGCAGCGGATTGTCCCCCTCGGGTGCGCTCAGATCCTGGCAGCGGAGCTTGCTGCTCGGATCCTAACGCCTGCCACCGCGGCAAGCCACGGCGCGTCTGCCAGTTCGTCTGCTGGTTGCTGGCGCAGAATGCCTCGCCGCGGTGAAAGTCGCTATCCGGCTAGCAAATCGCACTCCCGCCCCCCGCGAAGCGCGACTGGAATCATTGCTTCGAGGGGGGTTCGAAAGCTGGAAAAGGCGAGATCGCAAAGCGACATGCTCGCCTTGTGGGAGCGATTCCGAACCGAGCTCGGGATCAACCAAGCGCGTCAATATTTGGTCGCGATCGGCGTGCGCCGCTAGGACCGCCCCGGCAGCGTGAGGGGGCGCCAGCCGTCCCCGCGGGCCTCAGAAGCCGCCTCCTGGCGCCCGCGACCGACGGCGACGGGCCTGCCAGGGCAACCGAAGGATCTGTTAGGGTGCCGCGGTGTCAGAGACCCGGCCGCCGCAACCCAGTTCCCACCCGCCGCCCGCGCACTCGGCGCCGGAACGGCGGGACTTCGCCGCCATCTTTCTGGTCAGCGCGGCTCTGATCGTGTTTCAGATCGCGCTCACGCGCATCCTGAGCGTGGTCGCCTGGTACCATTTTGCGTTCCTCACCATCTCGATGGTGATGTTGGGCCTGGGCGCACCGGGAGTCTGGCTCGCCTCGAGCGCGCGGCCGCAGCGCTGGCTGCAACCGATGTTGCTGCTGTCGGGGCTCGCGATCCCGGCGTCGGTGGTCGCGCTGCTGCGCTGGGGTGCGGCCGCGCGCGAGGCCTCCCCTCTGCTGCTCATCGCGTTCGTATTGCCCGCGACGCTCGCGCTCGGCGCGGTGGTGTGCCTGCTCTTGATGCGGGCGAGCGGCCCTTCGATCTCCCGCATGTACGGCGTGGACCTGGTGGGCGCGTGCCTGGGCGCGCTGCTGGTGATCCCGCTCTTGCACGTCGTGCCCACGCCTACGCTCGTGGTCGGCTGCGGCCTGTTGCCGCTCGTGGCGCTCGCGTTGCGCCCGGGGCCGTTTCGCGTCGCGGCCGGGGGCCTGGCGCTCGCCCTGTTGGCGCTGCCGCAGACGGGGCTGCTGCAGGTGACCCGCTCCAAGGGCTACTACGACGAGCGGCAGTGGCCGCCAATCTTCGAAAAATGGTCACCCACCGCACGTCTCGCCGTGTTCGATGTGTCGCCGGAGACGCGCGCTCAGCGCGGCGGATTTACCTGGGGCCGTGGCAGCCGCGCCCCCGACCAGGAGCACCTGCGCGAGTACTGGCTCGAACAGGACGGCAGCGCCGGTACGCCGATCACTCACTTTGACGGCGACTTCAGCAAGATCGAGCACTTCCTGTACGATGTCACGACGCTCGGCTATCAGCTCCGCCCGCGCCAGTCGGCCACCATCATCGGCGCCGGCGGCGGCCGAGACATTCTCTCTGCGCTGATGAGCGGCGTGTCGGACGTCGAGGCGATCGAGTTGAACCGCCACACGATCGGCGCGCTTTCCGGTCCGTTCGGCGAGTTCTCGGGCAATGTCTACCATCGACCCGGAGTGCACGCCCACGCAGCCGAGGGTCGTAGCTTCTTGACGGCCTCGCGCCGCAAGTACGATCTGATCCAGATCTCCCTCATCGACAGCTGGGCGGCGAGCGCGGCGGGCGCCTTTGCCCTGGCGGAGAACAACCTGTACACGATCGAGGCCTTCGAGCTGTACAGCTCGCGGCTGTCGGAGAACGGCGTGCTGTCGACCAGCCGCTGGCTGCGGGAGATGCCGCGCTTGATCATCCTGGCGCGCGCGGCCCTGGAGAAGATGCGTGTCCCGGCGCCCGAGCGGCATTTGATGCTGGCGAGCGCCGGCCATGTGGGCACGCTGCTGCTATCGCAGCGCCCGTTCGAGCCCAGCGACATCCAACGCTTCGCAGAGGTATGCGCGGAGCGCGGCTTCTCGCGCGTGTATCCACCTTCCCCAAACGAAGACGTGGAGCCGCGCCTGCGGGACCTGATCCAGGGCGACTACGGCTTCCTGGCGGAGCTCGGGCTCAGCACGCGACCGCCCGTCGACGACAGCCCGTATTTCTTCCAGACGGTGTCCCCGTTTGCCAGTAGCGCGGAGCTGAGCCCGGAGTCCAAGAAGGCGACGGGGCTCTGGTTCAATCTGGAATCGACCAAGCTGCTGCACGACACCATGTGGTGGGTCACAGGCCTGGCGATCTTGCTGTTCTTCCTGCCATTTGTTCGGCTCGGTGAGGCCTACCTGTGGCAACGCCTCGGGCGGCGTCCGGCGCGCGGCGCAGCCACCGCGCGGCCCCACAGTCTGCTCGCGTTCGCAAGAGCGAGCTTGTACTTCGCCGCCATCGGCGCGGGCTTCATGCTGCAAGAGAGCATGCTGATGCAGCGTTTCGTGCTGTACCTCGGGCATCCGAGCTACGCGGCGACGGTGATCCTGGCGAGCCTGCTGTTGGGCATGGGCGTCGGCTCGGCGCTCTCGGCTCGGGTGGGCTTGGCGCGGCTGCAGCGCTTCGGCATCCTGATCCCCCTGCTCCTGGTCGCGGCCGTGGCGCTCACCCGCCCGCTGTTCCAGGCCAGCCTGGCGCTGCCGCTGGCGCTGCGCATCGTGCTCTCGTGTCTGCTGCTGGGGCCGCTCGGCGCTGCCCTGGGGCTGTTCTTCCCGCTCGGGATGCTGCGCTTCGGGGACACTTACAAGCCCTGGTACTGGGCCATCAACGGCGCTTTCGGGGTTGTGGCGAGCGTGCTTTCGCTCGCCCTATCCATGCAGTTTGGCTTCACCCTGGTGGGCTATGCGAGTGCGGCGATGTACGTAGCGGCCTGGCTATGCCTCGGGTCGCAGCTCGGTGAGGTCCGCGCGCGCGTCGCCGGGGCGCAGACCGTGGCGGCCTAGCTGCCCGGACAGGTGCTGGATTTGACGGACCCACGCGCTGCATTTCCCACGCCGTGGCAGGCCCGCGCTCTGCTCGCTTTGAGCGTGGGGCTCGCGGTCTACGGCTGCACGGTGGCGCTCAGCCACACCGGGCCCATCGCGGTCAGCGCAGCTCCGCATGGTGACATCAACATGTATCGCGCAGTGGCCCTGCGAGTGCGCGCGGGCGAGCCCTACTACGCCGCGGCGTTCCGGGAGCTCAGCCTAGGTGGCTACGCCACGAACCCGGTCTGGAACTTTCGCCTACCCACACTCGCGTATCTGTCGAAGTGCTTGCCCGATCCGGCCCAGCTCCGCTGGCTGTTGCAAGCGCTCTCGGTCTCGGCGATCGCTGCGTGGGTCCTCGCGGTTCGCCGCGCATCGGGTGAGAGAGCGTCGTTCGCTGCGTTCGCGCTACTGCTGCCGACCCTGGCCATCACGCTCACGCCCAGCGCATTCTGGTTGCACGAGACCTGGGCGGGCCTGCTGCTCTCGCTGTCGCTCGCGCTCGATGCGCTACACCGCTCGAGAGCGTCGCTGCTGGCGTGGCTGGCAGCCGCTTGCGTCCGCGAGCTCTCGGTGTTGCATGCCGCGGTCCGTCTCGTCATGGCAGCGCTCGAGCGGCGCCGGGGAGCCGTCGTAGGTTGGGCACTCGCGCTGGCCGTGTTCGCGGCCATCCTCGGGGTACATGCATACTGGGCGTCAGGCTTCGTCGCCGCGGACGCGCTGCGCAGCACCAGCTGGCTCGCCCTCGGCGGATATCGCTTCTTGCTCGTGCTGACGAACCGCTGCACCCCGCTCGTGTCCGCCCCCGACTGGGTGACGGCGCTCATCCTGCCCGCCTGCGTGTATGGATTTGCCGCCGGCTCTGCTGGCGCGACCCGCTACGTCGGGCCGGTGGTGCTGGCGTATCTGGCCGCCTGGCTCTTCCTCGGTCGCCCCGACAACGAGTACTGGGGGCACATGATCGCGCCCCTGCTGCCGCTCGGACTGCTCCAGCTGCCCACGGCGCTCGAGCGAGCCCGAGGATCTGCCGCAGGCTCTCGGCGCGCGCAGACCCCCGTGCCCGAACGCTAGGCTGCCGGCGCGGCGAGCGGCACGAGCTGTTGATTGACGAGCACGACGCGATCGTTCTTGGTCGAATTCTGTACGATGGTACGCCGGCGGCCACGCTCGGCGATGGCTTGCCTGTAGACGCCAACCACGAGCCCGGCGACACCACTACGGCTGCGTCGGCCGAGCCCGACGACGGCGGTCAGACGGGCGGCATCGGGGCGGACAACGTCACCTACACGAGCCTGCGGCTCGATGAGGTCGGGCCAAGCGGCTTCACTCCCGCCGAAGCGATCGCGGCCTTCTCCGGCGAAGCCCATGCCGAGCTCGTCTACGAGTCCGGCGAGCGCACGACGGTGAGCTTCCAGATCACCGCCAATGGAGAGGACGTGGACCGCGCCACGGACTTCGCCACCGGGCCGTACCTGTTCGAGAGCTGGGAGACCTACGTGCAGTCAAACCATCTGATCCTCGGCATCGACGTACAGTTCGCCACCGCCGACGGAAAGTTCGAAGAGACGTTCGTGACAGAGCTTTGGGTGCAGTCGCTCGCTGCCGCGCGCTTGTACTTCGAGCTCGCGCCCTCCGCGCTCCAGGGCAGCTACGTCCCGCCGTTCGATGCGGAGGCGGCCGGGGAGGAAGCGTCGAGCGCCGCGCGAGTGCGCGTGCTGGCCGAGCTGGAGCGCCCCGGCGTGGAGCTACAGACCAGCGGAGAGCTGTTCGGCAGCTTTCCGACACCGGAGCTGCTGCCGGAGGTCGACTTCAGCGACTCGCGTCTGGCTCACTGGTGAGGCCCGGTGCCAGGCGTCCTCATGGCGCCCCCGTCAACGGCCGGCAGCCGGCAAGGACGCCCG
>Ga0315912_10002659_pt1 | contig 18706 bp, 12 predicted proteins | sample VfabasoilMG_FD_204469 | JGI IMG/M metagenome (GOLD analysis project Ga0315912, IMG submission 204469) | Garden soil microbial communities collected in Santa Monica, California, United States - V. faba soil | ecosystem: Environmental > Terrestrial > Soil > Garden | place: USA: California...
AGGCTGGACAATTACCACTGGTCAGATGGCGACTCGTTGGGCAACAACGGGCGGGCGATGACGACATAGCTCACGCCCGCGTCTACAAACACTTGCCCGCTCGGCAGTTTGGCGAAGAGCGACACTATGCGTAGGATCAGGCGTTCGGGCAAGATAACATGCCCAATGCCCAAGGTTCTGATGGAAGGCAAATCGCTCGGCCAGAGGGTAGCGGGTTCGGGAGTGACGTCATAAAAATCAGCCCCGTCACCCTGCTCGATCCACAACACCATTTGAAGCGGGCGATACGGTTGCAAACCAGGTGGATTAAAGTTGATGATGAGGTCATAGGCTTGACGCAAGTTCGGTACGACGTAATCCAAGTAGTCACCATAAATGTAAACGTATTTTGATTTAACGCCATCACTCACAAAAACAAAGCGGCTACCCGCCCCATCCGTATATTGGGCATCGGCAGGGAATTGATAAATTGGGTCTTGTCCTCCTAAATTACCATCCCCTTCCACAGAAAAAAAGCCAGTCGCAGTGATGCGCGCAAGAAATTTCTTCACTTCAGCAGATGATAATTTTGTTTCATAGGTATTGTCATCGCGCCTCACAACCAATTGACCATCTACATATAGTGCCAATTCAGGCATTCCACGCCCAAAATAATAGTCGGTCATAGCCCCGCCATCTCCTCCAGTGCCCGCATAATAGACTCTTACTCTTTTAGATACAGCTGGGGTGAGTGAAGGAGGGATGGTAGATAAAGGCAGAGGGGTAAGTGAAGGGGGGATAGTAGCTGAAGGCCGAGGGGTGAGTGAAGGGGGGATGGTAGCTGAAGGGGTTCGGGTACGGGTTGGGGTAAAAGCTCGGGCTGTTGCGGTAAAAGCTCGGGCTGTCGCAGTATAACTGGCGGCTGTAGCGGTGCGCTTACTAAAAATTGCTTCAAGCGTCGCAGTGCGATTTGGAGAAGGGGTGACCATTGGCGTCGGCGTCGTCAGCGGCATTGTTGGAGCTGAACAAGCGCCGAGCGTTATTGCGGCGATGAGACCAAAGGCAGATAAGAGGCAATAGCGCATGAGATGAAAGAGTGGCTAACAAAAACTTCACAAGACGAGGAGCTTGTGAAGTAGACCGTCGAGCTAACCCTTCTCCGGCTCTCCCCAAGCGAAAAGCACGCTTGGAGAGAGCATCCTGAACAGAAGATGATTTTGCTTAAAACGTTTCTCAGACCAAAGCGAGTTAGGGTTTCTACTTCCCCGCCGCTTTCACAATCGCTGTGAACTCGGCCACTTTGAGACTCGCCCCACCAACGAGCGCGCCATCAATATCGGGTTGGGTCATCAGGTCTACCGCGTTGGCCGCGGTGACTGAACCACCATAGAGAATTCGCAAGGCGTCGGCGGTGGCGGCCGAATAGAGATTGGCGACCGCCCCACGAATGTTGAGTCCAATCACGGCGTTCGCTCCGGCGGGCGTGGCGGCCTTGCCGGTGCCAATCGCCCAGATCGGTTCGTAGGCGATGACGGTCTTAAGCGCTTCCTCCGCCGAGAGGCCCGCATACGCGCCTTGTGTTTGCCGTGTGACCACCGCCGCAGTTTGTCCGGCTTCGTTCTCAGCTAGGTTTTCTCCGACGCACACGATGGGCGTGAGGCTATGCGCGAGGGCCGCCTTGATCTTTTTGTTCACGGTCTCATCGGTCTCGGCAAAGTATTGGCGCCGCTCGGAGTGGCCGATGATCACATATTGGCAGAGGCCCGTCAGCATGGGTGGCGCGACTTCCCCGGTAAACGCGCCCGACTTTTCCCAGTGCATATTTTGGGCACCGAGGCCGAGGCCCGTGCCAGCCAGTTCGGGGGCGACGGCGGCGAGCGCCACGAAGGGCGGGCAGATCACACGCTCGACGCTCGTAAAGGGTTGTAACTCTTTAACGAGTTCGCGCGAAAGCGCCACCGCTTCCGCGATAGTTTTGTTCATCTTCCAATTGCCAGCGACGAGGGGAATACGCATGAGGGCTCCTAGAGAAAGACCCGCACCGGTTGTCAAGACTCAGGCGGGTTAGCGAGGTGTGCTAATACGCGTAGTAAATCCGAAAGATCATCTTGCCCAAAGTCAGTTCATCGCCATCTTTGATCAGCATGGGGATGTCAGGGCGGAGACGTTCGCCATTCAGACGACTGCCGTTTGAGCTATTCAGATCAGTGTAGAACATGAAGCGTCCATCAAATTTCAGTCGTCCATGTCGGCGCGACACGCCCCGCTCCATGCCGTGTAATTCCGCTAAGTCGAGGTCGGGGCGATGCGAACTGCCGGGCTCCCAACGCCCCAGCACATATTCTCTTTTGCCATTCAACTGAAACTCACGCTTGTCGGGTTGTAAGACCAGCAACACTGATACATCATCGGCATCCGACGGCGGTTGAGCGCCCATGTCAATTGGACGCGTGGCGTCGTCTTCGAGTTTGCGAAAGGCGATGGTGGCTTCGGCAGGATCGCTGACCGGCGGGGCTGTGTCGGGGAGGAGGGCCTTTTCGTAAGCCTGCGCTAAACCTATCACGCTGGGATAGCGCGCCGCGCGGTCTTTGGCGAGCGCCGTGAAGATGACATTATCTACAGTGGCTTTAATCCCGGTCTTAATTGAACTCGGGCGAGGCGGCAGGGTGAGTAAATGGTGTTGGATAAACCCTAGCTCATCGGCGGCCTTGAACGGGAGATGGCCGGTGATCATTTCAAACAACACCACCGCCAAAGAATACTGGTCGCTCCGTTCGTCGAGGTCATCCAGGCCGCGGCCTTGTTCGGGGCTCATGTATTGGGGCGTGCCGACAATGGTGAGCGTGGAGGTGACGCCCTTGCCGCTCAACTTGGCAAGGCCAAAATCGCTCAGATAAACATCCCCATCTGATTCGATCAGGATGTTCGAGGGTTTGATGTCGCGATGTAACACCCCTTGCTTGTGCGCGTGGGCGAGGGCCGAACTCATTGCGGTCAGGATCCGCCCCGCCTCAGGCAAAGGCAACGTCCCGCGTTTGAGCCGGGCCTTGAGTGTTTCCCCTTCGACATATTTCATTACTAAATAGGGGTGACCGTGATGCGTGGAGAAGTCGAAGACCGGCACGATGTTCGCGTGATCCAGTTTCGCCACCACGCGCGCCTCCCGCAAGAACCGCGCGACGAAGGTGGTGTCATCCTTGAGATCGGGGCGGATAGACTTGATCGCGACATAGCGATCGAGAACCGGGTGGTAGGCTTTAAAAACATTGCCCATGCCACCTTGCCCGATCTCTTTGATGATCTTATATGCGCCAACGCTCTCGCCGATATTGAACGTCATAGCCCCGAATTATCGCGCATTATAGAAACAGATGCGAACAGCACAACCGGTCTAGTTAGGAGGACCAGCCTGACCCCACCCCGGCCCTCCCCCAATGGAAACCATTAGGGGAGGGTGGCGGAGTTTTATCGATCTTGCAAGGCGGCTAAGCCGGGTAACAGCTTGCCTTCCAACATTTCCAGACTCGCGCCGCCACCGGTGGAGATGTGGCTCATTTTGGAGGCGAGGCCGGCTTGCTCCACCGCCGCCACTGATTCACCACCGCCGATGACGGTGGTCGCGCCGCATTCCGCCACCAGTTTCGCCACCGCATTCGTACCTTCGGCAAAGGCGGGGAATTCAAAGACGCCCATCGGGCCGTTCCAAACCACCAGCGCCGCGCCCTTGAGCGCCGCACCAAAGGCCGCCACTGTTTGCGGGCCGATGTCTAACATGCGCCAACCGGCCGGCACGCCGTCTTTGATCGCACCCATCTTCTTTTGCGCGGCGGCGTCAAACTTGTCGGCGAGGGCGGCATCTACGGGCAACACGAGCTTATCGCCCGACTGGGCGATAAGCGCCTTGGCCGTTTCGAGGCTGGCGTCTTCCACCAATGAGTCGCCCATTTCGATCCCCTGCGCCTTGAAAAAGGTGTTCGCCATACCGCCACCGATCAACACTTTGTCGGCTTTGGCGAGCAGGTTCTCGATCACCAAAATCTTGTCAGAAATTTTCGCGCCGCCTAAGATCGCTACATAGGGATGTTTGGGGTTCGACACCGCTTGGCCCAAGTATTCGATCTCTTTTTCCATGAGGAAGCCCGCGACGGCCGGCAGATGTTTCGCCACACCCTCGGTCGAGGCGTGCGCGCGATGCGCGGTGCCAAAGGCGTCGTTCACGTAAATATCAGCCAGAATGGAGAGGCGTTGCGCGAAGGTGGGGTCGTTCTTCTCTTCTTCAGGGTGAAAGCGAACGTTCTCCAGCAGGATCACTTGGCTCGGCAACATCTCGGCGGCGGCGTTTTCGGCGACGGTGCCAATGCAATCGGGGATGAGCGGCACGGGTTGGCCGAGCAGTTCAGCCAAACGCGCCGCGGCGGGCGCAAGCGAATACTTGGGCTCTGGCCCGCCTTTCGGGCGACCCAAATGCGAGCACAAGATCACCTCTCCGCCGCCCTCCAGTAAATATTTGATCGTTGGCAAGGCCGCGCGGATGCGCGTGTCATCCGATACCTTGCCATCTTTAAGGGGCACGTTGAAATCCACGCGCACGAGCAGGCGTTTATGTTTGAAGTCAATATCGCGGATAGTTTTCTTATTCATATTGGCCGGAGTCAGGCTTCAGAAGCCAGAATTCAGAAGCCACCTGACTCCTGACTCCTGAATTCTGACTTCTAAGTTTTATAACTTGCTCGCGATCATATGCGCTAAGTCTGCCACGCGGCATGCATAGCCCCATTCATTGTCATACCAGGCAACGACCTTGACCATGTTGCCCAGCACAAGGGTGTCCATCGCGCTGAAGGTAGAGGAGGCGGTGCTCCCCTTGAGGTCAGTGGAGACGAGGGCTTCATCGGTCACATCCAGCACACCCTTCATTGCCCCACCCGCGTATTCCAACATCGCGGCGCGTATCTCTTCTTTAGTCGCTTCTTTTTCTAAGATCGCGGTGAAGTCAATCACGGACACGGTGGGCGTCGGCACGCGGAAGGCCATGCCGCCAAATTTGCCCTTGAGTTCGGGGATGACGAGGCCGACCGCCCGCGCCGCACCTGTCTCGGAGGGGACGATGTTTTCAGCGGCGGCGCGCGCATCCCGCAGGTCCTTCGCGCCCACATCTTGTAGACGTTGGGAGTTAGTGTAAGCGTGCACGGTGGTGAGCAACCCCTTTTGAATGCCAAAGCGATCATTCAAGACCTTGGCCACTGGCGCGAGGCCGTTGGTGGTGCAAGAGGCATTCGACACGATGGTGTGCTTGGCCGGGTCATATTTGTCGTCGTTGACGCCCAACACGATGGTCAGGTCTTCGTTCTTGGCCGGGGCGGAGATGATGACTTTCTTCGCGCCCCCCGAGGTAACGTGCGCCTTGGCTTTGGTCGCGTCGGTAAAGAAGCCGGTGGATTCGATCACAATGTCCACGCCCATGTCTTTCCATTTGATATTGGCGGGGTCTTTCTCGGCGGTGACGGTGATGGTCTTGCCATCCACCACCAAATGCCCATCTTTCACTTCCACAGTGCCGGGGTAGCGCCCATAGGTCGAGTCATATTTAAACAGGTGGGCGTTGGTGTTGGCGTCAAAAAGATCGTTGATGGCGACCACTTCCAAAGTGTCGGGGTGGCGTTCCTTGATGGTGCGTAGCAATTGCCGTCCGATCCGCCCAAAGCCGTTAATCCCGATTTTGACAGTCATGTTCAAATCTCCTTAATTGATGGAATGAGTGAAAGAGTTTTCCGAAACAGGCGCAAAGGCCTGCGGGTTCACTAATAGATTGAGCAAGGCTTGCGCCAATTTGGTCGAGTCGTGCCGCCAAGGGCGCGCGTCGTTCGCCAAATCGGCGGTGAGCATCCGGCGCTGACCGTTCACGGGTGGATCGAGTGAGACCCAATGCAAGTGCGGATGTAATTTACCACGTTGATTAGAATTTGCTAGCACCAAGGGGAACAGACCCGGTGTGGTATGGCGCTCAATGGCGGTGAGGTGATCCAACACTGAATAGTTTTCGGTTTCGCCAGGCTGAGTGGCCGTGTTGCACACATAGACTTTAACCGCGCGGCTGGCGCGAATGGCGGCGGAGAGATCGGCGACGAGTAAGTTGGGAAGCAGACTAGTGTATAAACTGCCCGGCCCCAGCACGATGAGATCCGCATCGAGGAGGGCGCGGATCGCGCCGGGATACGCGGGGACGTTTTCGGGGAGCAGCGACACCCGCCGGATCGCGCCCGGCGCAAGCGTGATCTGCGACTCGCCCTCCACGCGGCTCACCTTATCTCCCTCCTCTACCAGTTCGCCGACAAGGGTGACATCTCGTAGGGTGGAGGGCAAGACCTGCCCGCGAATGTTGAGGACGCGACTCGATTCGAGCAGGGCGCGCTCAAAACTGCCCGTGATGTTCGCCATGGCTGTGATAAAGAGATTGCCAAACGAATGACCGCCTAAGCTCTGATCCGCATCGGCGTGGTGCTCGGTGCCGAAGCGATATTGAAAGAGTTGGGTAGTGAGCGCTTCGTCATCGGAGAGCGCCGCAATGCAGTTGCGAAAATCGCCGGGGGGCAACACCCCCAGCGCGCGGCGCAACCGCCCGGATGAGCCACCATCATCCGCAACGGTGACGATGGCGGTGATGTTCGAGGTATGTTCTTTTAGACCGCGCAACAGCATGGAGAGGCCGGTGCCGCCCCCGAGCGCCACAATCTTCGGGCCACGCCCGCGTTGACGATATTGGCTCACCGCCTCGGAGATGTCTTGCCCAGGGCGCACGAACGGCTCGAGCAAGGTTTGATTGATCCGCATAACCGCGTAGAGCATGAGCCCCACCCCAACGACGCTGAACAAAATGGCGCGTGCCCACAACGGCAGAAAGCGCAACATAACGAGGTCGAGTTCAGGCGGCACACTCACGCGAATCCGCAAGTTGATCATGAGATAAGCTAACCCCAACCCAGTCGTCAGCCCGCTGAAGAGCAACAGGCCAACCCAGCGTTTGATCCCCATGCCCGGCACGAGCCAACGCAATGGCGACCGAAGGACCGTGAGGAAATTGCGAAGGGGCTTCATGCGATTTCAATTGAGGATGATAGCAGAGGTGAAGCGAAGGGTCAAAGTCAGCGCGTGTGAATCTCCACTTCGCTTAAGGTCTCACCTCCAACCCGTGGTCTATCTTCACGCTATCCACGGCCGTCGGCTGGCCGGTAGTGTCAAGCAAATGCATCCGCAAGTTTGCATCGCCGTCCCAGAGCCCGACTAAAATTTGATACTCACCGGGCGGCGCATCGGCGCGCAAGGTCACCTCATGCTCATCGCGCACATATTTATCAAGCGGCCAACCCATCATTGGGAAGTCCGCTGGGTTCCATTTATCGGATTGTCCCCATAGTTGTCCATCGGGGCCGATGAAGTGAATGAAGACGCGCAAATTGAGTTGCGGTGGCGCTTGCGCTTTCCAGTAGAGCGTCATCGGGACGCTATCGCCGGGATGGGCTTCTTTGACTGGTAAGTCATATCCCAAGAACGCGACATACCCCTCAAGCGGGGTAAACTGTTCACGTTCCGCTACGACCACCCAGTTGCCGTCAGAGTGTTGATAGAATAATCCTGAATCGGCGGTAACCACGCGCACACCCATCGCCAGGAGGATCAGCCCCGCCAAAAGATAAGCGCGCTGTGGCGTGAGCGCTTCAACGGTGGGGCGGATGATGGGCAAGCGGATCCGCCACACGGCGAGGACGACTAACGTAATCGTCGCAAGCCCACTCAACGCAATCCCCAACCACCGGATCGGTGTGTTCTCCAATTGCACGACCACTTCATGTTCGCCCTCCGGCACCCAAAACGTGATCAACCCATCTGGGTCAGCAATCATGATCTCGGTCGGCACGCCATCCACATAGACCGTCCAACCGGGGAAATAAAACGTGAAGAGCCGAAAGACGAACCGTGTATCACCTGTGACGTGGAAGCGTTCGCGTTCGGGTGAGTGTTCTACGACCGTCACCTGTGTCCCAGCGGGTAAGGTGGCGCGGTTGACTTTATCCACCACCCCTGCGCGATACGATTGAATGAGCGATTCGGCTGGGCCTGGCACTGATTGCACGGCGATAGGTAAAAAGTCGTTGGCCGAGGTCGTACCGATGCCTCGCCCGTTGAGTTCAGTTTCGATGATGCGGGTGACAGGCGCGGGGCCAAAATCACCCCACGGCGGCGGGTAGAGCAGAGGCAAGGCCGTGGTGAGACACAACGTCACCGCGCCGAGCGCGAAGAACAAACGCCCATTGCGCCATGGCAGATAATCTGCCCAGCCGACGCTTGCCCCAGCCAATACGCCCAACACCACCGCCGTCGGCCCCAGAAACCGCGTAGGAAATTGGAAGAACGCCATTGGTGAGATGGCCTCCCACACTTGGCGCGAGGCGGGCAACATGAGGTAGAGCAGACCCAACCCAGCGAAGGCAAAAAACAAAACCGAGAGCCGCCTCAGCCGCACCGAGAACACCGAGAGCAAACCGAGGCCACCCAAGACCCACTGCGCCACGCCCACACTGTAGTTAAATCGCATTTGGGTCGCGCCCCAATCGAATGGCAAGGCAGGCGCGAAGAGCTCGGTCAGGCCGACAAAGTAGCGGCGAAAATCAAAATAGGTGCCGCCCGCCACGTTGCGAAATTGGATCGCTTCGCGCTCTAAGACCGCTGGCATCCACATGAACGCGGCGAGGCCAAGGGCTAAAGTGACCGCGACAAACAAGACGAGGCTAGCGCCCCGCCGCGCGGCATAACTTGGCGCATCTTCATTGACCACCCACGCCCGCAAAAACATTTGCCCAAACAGGACATCCCACGCCAACCATGCCAAGAGCAAACCAAAAAAGATGAGCGAGACGAGGTTGTGCGAAAGGATTTCGGCGGCGAGGAGCAAGGCCGCAATGACCACGTCGCCCGGCGAGGCCGTGCGGCGCAACCGCGCGAATGCCCACAGGATGAGTGGCATGAGCGCGATAGCAAATGTCTCCGGCACATCGCCCCGCGCGTGAGGGTCAATGTAAACCACATACGGCGTGAGGACGAAGACCGCCGCACTGACCACCCCCGCCAGACTCCCCCAGCGGTCGCGCACGAAGAGATACATCCCAAGCGCACCGAGATAGGCCGAGCTGACCAACACAAATTTCACCCCAGCCACTGCGCCATAGAGCGGCCCACAACACAGCCAGCCAAAAGCCGCACCGAGATAATAGGTGAGCGGCGAATAGTAGTTGAAGACCGGATAGCCAAAAGCGTAAAACAAATCGGGGGCCCAGCGAATGTAAGGCGTACCGTGTTGCCAGGCTGAGATGATCTCGATGGTGCGTAACACGTGCATCTCCGCGTCGGTGGCGATGGGGAGGCTGGCGTGTGCGAAGAACGGCCAGGCCGCAAAGGTCGCCAACAAGAGGGCGACCAGCAAGCCAGGGTCGAAGGTAGCGAAACGTTGACGGAGGGAAGAGAACATAATAGAGGAAACGGGGCGAGGGAAACAAAAGGGGCAAGCGCCATAATAGCGTTGCCCCGAACATACGCGAAACCTCACCCGTCTTGCAAGGCAGACCGGTGAGGTTTGATCTACAAAATCTTACACCAACAGATCCGGGATCTCCTCCGGGTGTTTGGCGACTTTAACGCGCGCGGCCTCAAGCGCCTTGATCTTATCCGAAGCGAGGCCAGAACCACCCTCGACAATCGCGCCGGCATGTCCCATGCGTTTGCCGGGTGGGGCAGTCTGGCCGGCGATGAACGCGACGACCGGCTTGCTCAAATGGTCGGATATATATTCTGCCGCCTTTTCTTCGTCCGTACCACCGATCTCACCGATCAGCACGATCTTTTCGGTTTGGGGATCGGCTTCAAACAGTTCGAGGGCGTCAATAAAATTGGTGCCATTGATCGGGTCGCCACCGATGCCAACACAAGTGGATTGCCCCATGCCGCGTTGCGAGAGCGCGTTCAGCACTTCATAGGTCAGCGTGCCTGAGCGCGCCACGATGCCCACATTGCCCGGCTTGGCGATGTGGCCGGGGATGATGCCCACTTTGGCCTCACCGGGGGTGAGCAAACCGGGGCAGTTGGGCCCGATGAGCCGCACCCCTTTTTGGTCGAGATAATTGCGGACTTTCATCATGTCCAACACTGGCACGCCTTCGGTGATGCACACGATGAGCGGGATACCGGCATCGGCCGACTCGAGCATCGCATCGGGCGCGAACCGCGCCGGGACGTAGATGATGGCGCAATTGGCGCCGGTGGACTCCACTGCCGATTTCGCGGTGTCGAACACTGGCACGCCCGCCGCCCATTCACCGCCCTTGCCGGGCGTCACGCCCGCCACCACTTTGGTGCCGTAGGCGACCATCTGTTGGGTGTGGAACTGGCCTTCGCGGCCCGTAATGCCTTGCACTAATAAGCGCGTGTCTTTGTTAACGAGGATGCTCATAATTAACCTTTGGAGGCCTTGACCGCTTTTTGCGCCGCGTCGGCAAGGGAAGTGGCGGTGATCATGTTGGCGTCGGCCAACAGGCGTCGGCCTTCTTCTTCGTTCGTGCCAACTAACCGCACCACCATCGGCACTTTGGTGTTGATCTCTTTGAGCGCGATCAAGATCCCACGCGCCACTTCATCGCACCGCGTGATGCCGCCGAAGATGTTGATTAGTATTGCGTTCACTTTGGTATCCGAGAGGATGATCCGCAAGGCCGCTGTCACTTTGTCAGCTTGCGCTCCGCCCCCGATGTCCAAGAAGTTCGCGGGCGAGCCGCCAAAGTATTTGACGATGTCCATCGTGCCCATCGCCAACCCGGCCCCGTTGACCATGCACCCAATCTCACCGTCGAGTTTGACATAGGAAAGGCCAAAGCGACGGGCTTCGGTCTCTTGGGATGACTCTTCGTCCAAGTCGCGCATCTCGGCGAGATCAGCGTGCCGATAGAGGGCGTTGTCATCTAGCACGATCTTGCCATCCAGCGCGATCAACCGATTGTCTTTGGTGATCACCAACGGATTGATCTCGGCCAGCGTCGCATCTGTCGCCCAATAGGTCTCGACCAACGCGGTCGCGATTTGCACAAACGTCTTCCAATGTTCGCGCGGCAGTTCGATAGCGGCGGCGACATGGCGCGCCTGATATTCGCGGAAACCCAAGAGCGGGTCTACGTGCTCGCGAATGATCTTGCTCGGGTCGCTGACGGCGAGCTCTTCAATATCCACGCCACCTGCGCCCGAGGCGATGATGACCGGCTTCTTGGCGGCGCGGTCATTGGTGATGCCGAGATAAATTTCGTGCTTGATCTCGGCGGCTTCGTCCACCAACACCTTGCGCACCGGCAGGCCTTTGATGTTCATGCCCAAAATTTGTTGCGCTGCTTCTTCGGCTTCTTGCGCTGATTTCGCGAGTTTGACGCCCCCGGCCTTGCCACGCCCGCCCACCAACACTTGGCTCTTGACCACCACCCGCCCGCCCAATTCCACCGCGATGTCGCGGGCCTCTTGGGCCGTAGTCGCCACTTTCCCCTTGAGGATGGGGATGCCCCGTTGCGCGAACAATTGCTTCGATTGATATTCGTGAAGTTTCAAGCTGACCTCCGTGAGTTTTTGAAAGGGGGATAAGCGAGGGGATTATACTACTATTGGAAAGTGGACGCGTGGGCGTAAAGTAATTTCGTCCCAGCCGTTTGGGGTAATTGATCCCTCTTTACTATATCTTGAACCTACCTATAAAAAAATGCGGCGCACTGTTGCCAATGCGCCGCGCGAGTTTCTCAACGAGGTCGGCCCTATTTCTTGCCGCCCTTGGCCGCTGGGGCCTTGACCGCCCCTTCTTCCCCTTCCTCTTCCACCTTGCCCTTCTCGATCACTTCCACTTCCGAACTCACCGTACCCACCGGCGTGGATAAGTCCTCTTCCTTCGCCTGATACGTCACCCGCGCCACCTGCTCGCCCGCGTCCGTCAACACCCGAATCGTCGGCGGCAGATACAAGTCGCTCACATGCAACGCCGAGCCAATTTCCTTCAGCGCGCTCAGATCCGCCTCCACCGACGGGATCAGGTTCCCCGGTAAACACTCAATTTCCAATTCCGTCAGACCGTGCACCAACACCCCGGAGAGCGACACCACGGCAAACGATGTCCCGACCAGGTTGATGGGGATCCGCACCCGGATCGGCCGCTGCATGTCCACCACATAAAAGTCAGCGTGCAAGAAGTTGCCGCGGATCGCGTCGCGTTGCAGATCGTGTAACAACACTTTCTGCGTGACCCCTTCCACTTCCAAATCAATCAGCCGCATCCCGACGATGTGCCGGATAGTGCGGGAGGCTTCGCGCGCATCCATTTGGATGGGTTGCGGCGCGACGCCCGGCCCATATAACACTCCAGGCAGTTGCCCGGAACGGCGCAATTGATTGACTTGTTTGCCAAGCACCGTGCGTTTCGTCGCTTTGATGGCGATGGTTTCCATGACCCAACATCCTTTGACAAGTGCCTCTCACCCAGCCGATCTGGGTTACCTGCACTCCGCTAAAAAGGGCTGGCCCCTGTTTGGGTCAGCCCGAGAACACAAGCGATTGTACCGTGAAGAGACAGGCCGCGTCAATTGCGCTACACGCCTAACTGACACCTTTCCTCATAAATTATTCAGGTTAACATTAATCACCTTACACATGTCACCCTGAAGCCGCGTTGTTTGCGGCTGAAGGGTCTAAAATTTTGGCATTTTAGATGCTTCGGCGCGAAAGACGCGCCTCAGCATAGACAGATGTCAAGTAATTTAGGTTAACTTGAATAGTCAGTAGATCACGAAAAAGCGGGTTGAGCGTGTCGAAACCCGCGCCCTTCGACAGGCTCAGGGTGCTTTCGTGATCTACTGATAGTTGGTAAAACTAAGGTGTTCTCCATGATAGAATTAGAAAATTGATTTTCATTCATCACACGCTTGATCCATTTGTGGAGTCCTTCATGAGTCTCTTTCTTGATTCGGCTGATCCTGCTCACGCACAAACAGCAGCGGCATTGGGTTTTGTGCGCGGTGTCACCACCAATCCCAAACTCATCGCGGCCGCGGGCGAGGCCGAAACAGTGCTAAAGGCCATCCTCGAGACCGGCTTACGCCCAGTGTTCTATCAATTGACCGCCGCAACGGTGGCCGAACGCGAGGAAGAGGCGGTGCAGATCCATGAAGAGTTTGAAGGCGAAGTCGCCATCAAGATCCCCTGTACCACCGAAAACCTGACGCTCACCGCCAAGCTGGTGAATGCCGGCATCATCGTTGGTCTCACCGCCATCTTTAGCCCAGCGCAAGCGTACTTAGCCTGTGAAACCGGTGCCGACTATCTCTTGCCTTATGTGAGTCGAGCCACTCGCACGCTGGGGGATGGCATTGCGTTAGTGGAAGCGATGCGGAATATCATTGACCTCAGTGACTCGCATACCCAGATTATCGCGGCTTCTATTAAGTCCGCCGAAGAGGCCGTGCATTGCTTGTTGGCCGGCGCACATCACCTGACACTCCCTCTCCCTCTCCTACAACAGATGGGGTCCCATCCGCTCTCCGAGCAAGCCATCCAAGACTTTGCGCGTCCATCGCGCGCCAAGCCTACCAAACCCGCTAAACGCAAAGCCTAATCTCTCTTATACAACCACTTTAACCTAAGTGCCATGCGGCTAGCCCCGACAGGCTAGCGGTGCTACACTAGCGGTCAATGCTTACCGCCCTCAAAATCCTAGCGAGCTACCTACCCCACCTCCTCACTCACCGGATAGCGGCTGATCCACAGCGCATTACGGCCCCAGTGATGGAACGCCTAGAGACGGTCGCGTTGTTCGCGGACATTTCGGGTTTTACGCGCTTAACGGAGCGCCTTTCCCAAGAAGGCCCAGAAGGCGCGGAAGAACTGTCCCGACTGCTCAATGCTTACTTTGGGCAGTTAATTGATCTGATTCACAAACATGGGGGGGATGTGGTGAAATTTGCAGGGGATGCTCTGTTGGCCAACTGGCCGGTGACAGAAACGCTACCGCTCACATTAGGCGCGCTAGCGGCGGCGCAATGCGCGCTTGCCATGCAGGCCACCATGCGGAGTTTTGATGCCCGTGGTGCGCGACTTTCGTTACGGATCGGAGTAGGAACGGGCGAACTGAGTGTCGAACACTTAGGGGGCGAGTTTGGCTTGTGGCAATTGCTCATTACCGGTGAGGCCCTAACCCAACTTAATCAGGCTGAACACCAGGCCCAACCCGGTCAAGTCGTTGTTTCACCCCAAGTGTGGGAGGCCATCCGCGCTTCTAGCGTGGGCGAGACCTTGCCCGAAGGCGGCACACGCCTTACTCAGATCACGACGCCTATTACGCCAACGCCTTTACCACTCACAGCACCGACACTGGCGATGGATGAGGCACTTCGGTCTTATCTCCCCGGTGCCATTTTGTCGCGGGTGGCGGCTGGGCAAACGGCTTGGCTCGCCGAATTACGCCTGGTGACGGTGTTGTTCGTTCATTTGCCCGAACTCAACCACCAAACCCCGCTCGACCTAGCGCAAACTGCCATCCGCACTTTGCAACAAACGCTGTATCACTATGAAGGCAGTGTAGATAAACTGAACGTAGACCAAAAGGGTGTGGCGCTCGTGGCGGCCTTGGGGCTTCCACCCCTAGCGCACGAAGACGACGCTACACGCGGCGTGCAAGCCGCCCTCGCGATGCAAGCCGAGTTACGCAAACTAGGCTGGTCGAGTTCGATTGGCATTACCACCGGGCGCGCTTTCTGCGGTTCAATCGGTAATGAACAGCGTCGCGAATACACCATGATGGGCGATGTGGTGAATTTGGCGGCTCGCCTGATGCAAGCCGCCAATGGCAAAATTTTGTGTGATGCCGCTACCTATCAGTCCGCGCAAGAAGACCTAGCCTTCACTAGCTTGCCACCCATTATGGTTAAAGGCAAAGCCGAGCCAGTGGTGGTCTATCAACCCCAAAGCACACAACAACGGGGCGAGTTAGTGGGATCGCTCAAGATGCGCGGCGCGCAAACGCCTATTGTGGGGCGCAAAGCCGAGCGAATGATTCTGTCGGAGCAATTGCAAGTGTTGTTACGTGGGCGCACTGGGGGCGAGATCGTCATCGAAGGCGAAGCGGGAATCGGCAAGTCGCGCTTAGTCGAAGAACTGTTGCAATTGGCGGCGGCCTCGGGCATCGAAAGCCTAGTGGGTGCGGCGGATGCGGTGGAGAAATTAACGCCTTACTATGCTTGGCGTGCAGTATTCAGCCAAGCCCTCAGCATTGACGCCGACAACGACTCAGAGGCACAACGCCAAGCCGCGTTGGAGCGCATTGGCCTAACCCCAATTTGGTTGTGGACACGCCTTAGCCCACTGCTCAACGCGGTTTTGCCTTTAGAGCTACCCGATAACGATGTCACGCTGCAAATGACCGGGCAAGTACGCGCCGACAATATCCGCGATTTGTTGTTGCAGATTTTACAAGCGGTGGCACAAACCCCGCGCTTGTTGGTTTTGGAAGACACGCACTGGCTCGACTCCGCTTCCTGGGCTTTGGTCAACCAAGTCAGCCAACGAATAAAGACTATTTTGTTAGTCGTGGCGACCCGCCCGCTCGGCGACAACCTACCACTGGAATATGCTCAACTTTTAAACGCGCCCACAACCAAACGCTTGCGGCTTGAAATGCTTGCGCCCGATGAAGCCGTGACATTAGTGTGTCAGCGGTTGGGGATCACGCTGTTGCCCGAGCCAGTGGCGGCGCTTATTCGAGAAAAAGCCGAAGGGAATCCGTTCTTTAGCGAGGAATTAGCGTACGCCTTGCGCGATGCCGGCCTGATCCGCATCGTGGGGAACGAGTGTCGTTTAACGACTAACGCGAGTTCGCTCAACGAATTACGCTTCCCCGACACGGTCCAAGGCGTCATCACCAGCCGCATTGACCGCCTCCAACCCGCCCAACAGCTCACACTTAAAGTCGCGAGTGTTATCGGGCGGACGTTTCCTTTCCGTACCCTCCATGATGTCTACCCAGTCGAGCCGGATCGCGGCAATTTGCCTAGTTATATCAAAGACTTGGCGCAGTTAGATTTGACGCCGCTTGATGTCCCGGAGCCGAATCTCACCTACATCTTCAAGCACATCATCACCCAAGAAGTCGCTTACAACCTGATGTTGTACCAACAACGGCGCAACCTGCATCAGGCCATCGCCGAATGGTTTGAGCGCACTTATCCGCATGACTTATCCGCCCACTATCAATTGCTGGCTTATCACTGGCGCGAAGCGGAAGTGATTGACAAGGCTGTCAATTATTTGGAACAAGCCGGGGAACAAGCCATGCGCAACCATGCCAGCGCTGAGGCGATTGAATTTTTCTCGCAAGCACTCGCGCTAGATTTGGAGAATAGCCAGCCGAGTTCGGAACAACGGCGCGCGCATTGGGAGATGCAACGCGGCGCGGCCTACACCAGCAACACCAATTATCGAGATGGGCGCTTGCACTTGGAGGCGGGCTTGGCTTTCTTAGGCGAGCAAGTGCCGCGCACCACTAGCGCTCAAGTAGGCGGGCTCTTGAAACAATTGCTCCGCCAGATCGGACATCGGTTCTGGCCAAGCCGCTATATTGGGCGGAACAAAGATCAGGCAGAATGGTTACTCGAACGTTCTCGGGCTTATGAAAGCCTCGCCGAAATTTATTACTTTGCTAACGAAATATTATTGTCGCTATATGCGGTGTTGCGCTCCTTAAATTCAGCCGAACTCGCCGGCCCCTCCCCGCAACTTGCGCGCGCTTATGCCCCGTTTGGCGCGGTGTTAGGCTTCATCCCTATTCACCCGTTAGCCGAAGCGTATTGTAAACGCGCTCTCGACGGGGTCGAACAAAGCGACAGCCTGTCGGCGAAAGCCTGGGTCTTCTTAACCACCGGCCTCTATTTTGCTGGAGTTGGTCAATGGCAAAAGACGCGCCAATTATTTGAAGGGTCAATCGAAATTTCAGCGCGCTTAGGTGACCGCCGCCGGCGCGATGATGCGAATAGCAATTTAGCGGCGATTAAGTATCTGTGCGGAGAATTTGCAACCTGTCTTAAAAATTCAGACGACTTATATGCGACCGCTGGTCAACGGGGCGATGCCGGCTTGCAGACCTGGGCGTTACGCAACAAAACTTATTGCTTGTTTCCGTTTGATCAGGCACCTGAGGCGCTCGAGTGCCTCACCCAAATTCAAAGCCTGATGAACGACAAAAAAGTGGTGGATGAAGCGCTCAAAATTGACCTACCCGGGTTGTTTGCTTTAGCCTACGTGCGGCAAAAACAATTTGACGAGGCGCTCAAACACGCGGAGACCGCCTTAAAATTAATCATGACCGCCACCCCTTCCCTCTATGTCTCTTTGCCAGGTTATGTCGGCGTCGCCGAAGCCTATCTAACTTTATGGGAACAGAGTCAAAGCGCGCCGCAAGCCAATTTAGACCCGGTCGCGCTCAAAAAATCAGCGGCCCAGGCTTGTCAGGGGGTTCAGAAATTTGCTGGCATTTTTTCGATTGGTCAACCCCGTGCCCTTTTACTCCAGGGGCGCTATGAATGGCTGAACCACAATCGAGATAAAGCCCGTAAACTCTGGCGACAAAGTTTGGTTGCCGCGCAAAAACTCAACATGCCCTATGATATTGCTTTAGCACAGTATGAGGTGGGGCGGAGTTCACCTGCCGGCGCCGACCGTCAGCGTTATCTGGCCGAAGCGCAAAACAGTTTGACCCAGCTCGGGGCCACCTATGAACTTAAATTAGTGCAACTGGCGCTGACCGAAGCCGCTCCTCGTTAGCCTTCTCCGATTTCAATGTCTGCCTTATATGCGCCGGCCCTCAGTGCCTTGATCACGCACAGCCTGACACAGCTCTGGGCGACGATGGAGGCGCATGCCCCAGCGATGACGGCGCAAGTTAAGCCCTGGGCGCATCAATTGGCGGGTTCTGCTCCACCGACTGCTTATTTTGAACATCCTTCAGCCTTCCCTTCCCTCCTCATCCCCTGGTGGGTCGAACACACCATTACCGCCCAGCCCCATTCCGCTTTGCAAGCCGATCTCGTTTACTCCACGATTAATGGCTATTACTATATCCGCTTATTGGACAACGTAATGGATGGGCATGGCACCAACGAACAAAAATTCCTGACCGCCGCGAGCTTCTTTCACACCCAGTTTCAGATGACCTACCAAAAGTATTTTGATTTTCAGCACCCATTTTGGGAGGCGTATCAGCGTATTTGGCTAGCCGCCGCTGAGGTGACTTTGCTTGACGCCTCGCTCCCAAGGATTGACCTCGAACAATTCCGGCGCTTAGCCGCGCTTAAAATATCGGCGTGTAAAATCCCCCTAACAGCGGTCTGCCATTTTTATCAACGGCCGGACCTCATTGAACCCTGGGCGCAGTTTTGTGACCGCTATGGTGCGTGGCATCAAATGCGGAATGACCTATTCGACTGGAACAAGGACTTGCAACACCAGACGCCGACTTACTTTCTATCCACTGCCCAAAGGCGCAAACATCCGACTGAAAGCGTGTTGGCGTGGGTCGTCCGCGAAGGGTTTGATGCCGGTATTAGCGAACTGCTGGCGTGGATGGACGAGTTGCAAAACTTGGCACAAACGTTAAACTGTGAAGCGG
>Ga0315912_10002660_pt1 | contig 18706 bp, 13 predicted proteins | sample VfabasoilMG_FD_204469 | JGI IMG/M metagenome (GOLD analysis project Ga0315912, IMG submission 204469) | Garden soil microbial communities collected in Santa Monica, California, United States - V. faba soil | ecosystem: Environmental > Terrestrial > Soil > Garden | place: USA: California...
ATGCGCGCAGAAGAATCGACGCGCTGCACAATTACGGCGACGTGCTGACCTTGCTCGGGAAGACCGACGAAGCCATGGCGTCGTTTCGACAAATGCTCGGCATTGCGTACTCCATGAATTTGGAAGGCAAGGGCGGCGCGGCACACAACCGTATGGGGCGCCTGTATCGAGAGACCGGCTCGCTGGATCTTGCCGGCCGACACTTGCAGGCGGCGCGCGAGCTCTTTCTTTTGGCCGGGGATCAGCGCGGCGTGGCCGCTAGCCATGACGACATTGGAAAGCTGCTGTGGGTGCGGGGAGACTATGATGAAGCGCTGCGTGAAATGCGCACGGCCCTGGACATGCGGCGCGAGCAAGGGGACAGGCGCTCCATCGCGCTCAGCCTGAACAACATCGGCTTGGTTTGGATGGACCACGGGCGACCCGCCAACGCCAAAGAAGCCTTGGAGGCGTCGCTGCAAATTCGCCGGGAAATCAACGATCCAGTGGGCGTAGCGGACAGTCTCAACACCTTGGGCTCGCTCAACGTGGATCAAAATCAGTTTGAGGCGGCGCTGGAGTGTTTTCGCGAAGCGCACAACATTCTGGTTGGCATCGGTGAGCGAACACGCACAGCCGTGGCACTGACCAACATCGGGCAAACGCTCACTCGTCTGGGCCAGCACGACGAAGCGGTGACCATCTTGTCGCAAGCCATTGAGCTGTGCGAAGAGATAGGAGACAAGCTCCAGCTCGCCGAAGCCCAACGCGGCCTGGCCAAAACTTACGTGCTCATGGGTCGTCTCAAGGAAGCGCGCAGGTGTATCCGAGCGGCTGTCGACCTGTTCGCTCAAGTGAGGAGCAAGGCCCACCTGGCTATCGCGCTCCGCACTCTGGGAGAAGTGACGGGAGCAGGGGCATGGGGTTCTGCCCACGAGGGCCGCGCGGTGGAGTATTTTATGCGCTCGATTGCCATCGCCAAAGAGATCGGCAACGAAGTGGAGGTCGCGCGCTCCTACCTTGCATTTTCAGGCTACGTCACCAGCTCCCACGCCTACGACGAAAACCAGGAGATTTTGCGGGAGGCGTCCAAATTGAAGGAAATGGCCGAGGAAATTTTCGAACGTCATCGCATCGTCGTGGCCAATTGAACTCACAAGCGGGCTCGCCGAACGCGTGATGCGTGAAACCTTGCCGAGTGCTCATTGAAATGCTGATGCTCACCGAACGGAGTGCACATGACAGAACCTGCAACACCCGCCCAGCTTTTTCAATTTTGTTCGTGGTTGGTCAAATACGGACAGGTCTCCTGCTTGGACAATCAAGTCGTGGTGCGGATCGCTCAGGATCATCCGTCCATCGTAGCTGCGCTGGGTGAACTCGCGGAGCGTGCGCTGCGCGACGACAGCGGCGCGTGGTCGCTCGTGGGCACGGAGGCGATGGACTGGGTGTGCGCGCTGGTCGAGTCGGGCGATTTTCGGAGCGTGTTTGCGCAATCGGATTTTGAGCGACAATTGAGTTTGGCTACCCAGGCGTTGCCCGCGCCCAGGGCCGAGGCGGCTATTTTGGTCCAGCTCATCGATGAGCGCGCCGTGGTGCCCCATAAGCAGCGTGCCAGCGATTCCGGCTATGACCTCACGCTGATCGCCGAGCGCAAGCGCGTGGGCGCTGTACGCCTGTACGGTACTGGGCTGATTGTGGACCCCCCAGCCGGGTACTATTTCGACGTGGTCGCGCGCAGCTCAATCATCAAGACGGGCCACATGCTGGCCAACAACGTAGGTATCATTGATCGGGCTTATCGTGGGGAGTTGATGGTCCCCGTCATCAAAGTGGACCCGGCGGCTCCGGATTTGGAGCTCCCGAACCGGCTTGCGCAACTCATCCCACGTCCTATTGTCCACTTTCGGGTCAGCGTACAATCAAGCCTGACTTCGACCTCCCGCGGGGCAGGCGGATTTGGTAGCTCCGGTTGACCGCGAGCGACCCCTCCTGACTCTCCGCAACATGCTCGCACGGACGAGCTTGGCACAGTCTTAAGCAGCAATTACTTTTTCAAGCAAAGTTTGAGTAGGAAATGAAAGTCACAGTTTTTGGAATTGGATACGTCGGGCTGGTTCAGGGAGCAGTGTTGGCGGAAGTCGGACACGACGTCATGTGCGTCGACATCGATGCCAAGAAAGTGGAGCGACTCAAAGAGGGCATCATCCCCATCTACGAGCCCGGGCTGACGCCGCTGGTCAAAGAAAATTTTGAGCAGGGTCGCTTGAAGTTCACTACCGATGCCAAGCTCGGTGTCGAACACGGCGAGTTGCAATTCATTGCGGTGGGGACTCCGCCCGATGAGGATGGCTCTGCAGACTTGCGCTACGTGCTCACCGTCGCCGAGACGATCGCCACGCACATGACGGAGCACAAGATCATCGTCGACAAGTCCACGGTACCGGTGGGCACGGCGGACCGGGTAAAAGAGCGCGTGCGAGCCACCTTGGCCAAACGCAAAGCTGACTTGGGCTTTGACGTGGTGTCCAACCCCGAGTTCCTCAAAGAGGGTGCGGCCGTGAACGACTGTATGCGCCCGGATCGCATCGTCATTGGCACGGATGACCCGCGCGTCACAGAGCGTATGCGCGAGCTCTACGCGCCGTTCAACCGCAACCATGACCGCATGATTGTCATGGACATCCGCAGTGCTGAGCTCACCAAATACGCGGCCAACTGCATGTTGGCCACCAAGATCTCGTTCATGAACGAGCTGGCCAACTTGGCCGAGCGTCTGGGCGCCGACATCGAGCAAGTGCGTAAGGGCATCGGCTCCGACGAGCGGATTGGCTATCACTTCATTTATCCGGGCTGTGGTTACGGTGGGTCGTGCTTTCCCAAGGATGTGCAGGCGTTGGTGCGCACCTCGAGTGGCGTGGGCTACCAAGCCCGGCTCCTGGAGGCCGTCGAGGCCGTCAATTACGCGCAAAAAGAGGTACTGCCGGCGCGCGTGCTCGAGCACTACGGTTCTGACCTAAGTGGTAAGGTGTTTGCTCTGTGGGGCCTGTCCTTCAAGCCCAACACCGATGACATGCGTGAAGCGTCGAGTCGCGTGTTGATGGAGCGGCTTTGGGCGGCGGGTGCCAAGGTTCAAGCCTACGATCCAGAGGCGATGGAGGAAGTGCACCGTCTCTACGGTGATAAGGCACAGCTGAAGTTGTGTGCCCACCGCGACGAGGCTCTGCAAGGCGCGGACGCGCTCATCATCTGCACCGAGTGGAAGGCGTTTCGCGCGCCAGACTTTGAAGTACTCAAAGGCATTCTCAAGTCCCCGGTCATCTTCGATGGGAGGAACTTGTACGAGCCCAACAAGCTCAAGAAGTTGGGCTTCACCTACTATGCGATTGGTCGCGGCGACAGCTTGCGCGCGGCACAATGAGCAAGCAGCGCACCTGACAACACGTGCGGCCCAAAACAAGACGCCCAGCTGACCGCAGCTGGGCGTTTTTTGTCGTTTAAGCGCTGGCGTCGGCCGGGGCGGGGTCCGCGGCTGGCGTCGACTTTTTCTCGCTCTTTCGCTGAAAGCGGTTGAAGTGACTCATCAACCCAGCCCAAGTGAAGGGCCGACTGTAGTCCCACAACATGAGCATGCTGAAGATGAGGAACAGATAGCTTTGCACAGCGAAGTTGTCGTCGACAAAGTAAAAGCCGCTCACGTTGGTGGGCGCGTAGCCGATGTTCTTACCCAAAAGCACGACACTGGAAGCTGCGGTAGCAAGCAGCGCCACACCTGTACTTCGTCGAGGGAGCGTGAGTACGGCGGCGGCGATGTACATTGAATAGTAGTAACAAGTGAGATCCGTGAGACACATGACCAGCGGCAGGCTGAGCGCAGGCGCTATCCACAGCAGCCGACTCTTTCGCACTGCCCAGGCGATCCACAGGAAGAACCCCAAAAATACGCCGTATTGCACCAGCTTGAGCTTGTCGATGCGGCGGTTACGGCCCTCTTTCCACCCCTGAAACGCGTCGTCCAGGTTCTCGTTGCGAGTAAAGCGCATGCGGCCATCCCAGTTGTGAGACAGGATGGTGGGAAGCCCCATGTGATTGGTGAGGGGAGTATGCTTGTGGGTCTGGATGTGCGCGTAAAAGTCCTTGTACGCCTTCACGCCTCCGGTGGTGGCCATGCTGGCAGGGACGAGCACCGCCAAAGCCACGACCGCGCCGGCGATCAGACGGCGATGATCGGGATGAATCAAGCCCAATAGGCCGGTTTTCCCGTCCACTGAAGGTCGGCCACGCAAGCGCTCGATGACATGAATGAGCACCATCGCCACCCAACCGCCAAACAGCGCCACGGGGAAGACGCGCAGCAGCGCCGACCACATGAGTGCGGCCCCGGCCAAGAAGAAATAACGTTTGCGTGCGCAGGCCAAACTGGCCACGAGCAAGAACACCCAGTCCTGACGCAGGAACGCGCCACCGGTCCAATAGAAGTTGGCCGCGGCATTGCACCCCCAGAACACGGCGGCCACCGCACCTACGCGGAAACCAAACGCCCAGAACATGAGCACGATCATGCCTGCCTGCAGGACCACATCGATGGAGGCCAAGAACTTGAAATAGTCGTTATCTGCAGCGTGAAGACTCGCCAAGGCTTTGCCTGTCATGGTCCACACGGGCGGTGGATTGTAGCCGTGGTCTTGCTGCATGCGCTCCCAATACGAGCCGCGTGAAGAGTTGTAGAACCAGTCGACATCCTTCTTGAACATCTCCCACCGCTCTTTGGAGAAGTGTTTGGTGCACAGCTCGGGCTCACGGAAAATATAGGTATCGGTCGCCTTCTTGATGAGGTTCACGCGCAGATCGCGAAACTCACGCTTTTCGATCTGAGCGCGGCGGCCGTTGTCGACCTCAGCGATCATCGTGCAGTCGTAGAGGCGCTTGTAACCTACTTCCTCGAAGTACTTGGCTCCCAAGTAGTAGTGATACAGCTCGTGGCGGTGGTAATACTCAGAGTAGCGAACGTTGGGGTTGCCAAAATCGAAGTAGGTTCCAAAGGCGGCCACGGCCAGCACGATGGCCACGATGCGTTTGGTGCGTGTCGCGATGACTTCGCCCATGCGACGCGCGCGCACCTCGTAGATGAGCAGCAGTGCACCCACGAGGCACAAGCTCATGCGTAGGCCAAACATCAGACCCACCCACTCTGGCTTTTGGAACAGCTTGTTGCTCCAAATATCAGCCGAGGCCGCGGCGCCGAGCACGCCGAACCCTGAGCCAGAACCGAGCTCGACCGCGGGGGACGAGGCGTGGAGGAGAGACCCAATCACGGGCAGAGTGAGCAAAGTGGATAGAAGGTCCATACTTGAGCGTTCAGTGCGACTGGTAGAAGCGACGCGGCCGGTAGAAGCAGGCGATCATTGATCAGCTGGTGACTACACGGGGAGGGACGTGACCCACGTCGTGGTGTCCACCCGCGCGGAGACTAGTCCGCATTACACACCCTGAAAAGGCGTTCATCACAGCGCGCGGGTCCGTGGATTGAAAACGACAAAACGCAAACAACGCCACTTCGGAAACGAAGGGCGTTGGGGGAGAGGCTGTGGGCGCTCGTTGGGCCACCATTCACGCGCGCGACACGCCCCTCATCGGGAACACGTCGAACGGGAGCAGGTCCTCAACCTCGCAGGCCGCGGCCAAGCAGGCACTCAGTTGTCAGCTGCGCCCGAGGGCTCGCTCTGCACGCCGGACTTGCGGTCGAGCGCGTCCTGCAGGCCGATGCGTGAACGCTTGCGGCGGCTCAAGTACTTACCTTTTTGCGGCTTCTGCAAAGATTCGTGACGAAGGCGGACGTTCCAAACTGCGTAGTTCGACATGAGGGCGGGCCATGTAGCGCGCAGATCTGCCCGAGGCAAGCGGTATTTCAGCAAGTGGCCAGGACGGATCCCCGTGAAGGATGGGATTTTGCTGGTGGGATGCGGTGCTCCCCGCTAACGTACACCGCGTTCTAGCTGGCGTTCCCCGCAATATGTCTGGGGAAATAGGCCTAAATTACAATGTTCTAGTCTGGACGGCTGCGGCGTGCAGATTGCAGTGTAGGTGAACCGCAACCCGGGGCGAGGCAACAGAGAAACATGAGTGGATTTGTCGTTTGGATGACCGGCCTGAGCGGCTCCGGCAAGAGTACCTTGGCCTCTTTGCTCACGACTGAGTTGGGCACGCGGGGCGTCCACGTTGAGTCGCTCGATGGCGACGAAGTGCGCAAGGATCTGTCCCATGGGCTTGGTTTCGATCGCGAGGACCGGGACCGCAACGTGCGGCGCATCGGGCTCGTGGCGCGCATGGTCGCGCGGTCAGGTGCCTGTGCGATCACGGCGGCGATCAGTCCTTACCGGGCGCTGCGCGAGGAGATCCGCGCCAAGACAGAGAACTTCATTGAGGTGTACTGTGAGTGTCCTCTGGACGTCTTGACCGCCCGCGACCCCAAGGGGTTGTACAAGCGCGCGTTGGCCGGAGAGATCAAGAACTTTACCGGCGTAGACGACCCCTATGAGCCGCCAGAGCACCCGGAGGTGCATCTGCGTACGGACCAACTGACCCCACAAGAGTGCATCGACACGATTGTGAGGGCTTTGGAAGAGCGTGGGCTGCTCGGCGGTCGCGCGGAGGCGCCATCGCTACTGCCCGCTGCGTTTGGCGGTGAAGTCTTCGAGGCGCGCGAGCTGACACAAGGTGACTGTGAGCACGCGCTGGTGCGCGTCGAGGTGGACGCGGCGCAGGCCCAGCTCATTGAGTTCGTAGCAGCGGGCTTTCTCAGCCCGCTCGCCGGGTTCATGACCAAGCGTGAAGCGCACAAGGTGAGCAACCAGGGAGCGCTCGAACGCGGCACCCCGTGGTGGACCGAGCCGTTTGTGCTCAAGGTGGAGCACGGCGCGACATGGTCCCATCAGTCGGTGCTCTTGACCTCGGGCGGCGCGTCGGTGTGCGAGATGACGGCGGAGCGCGTCTGGACAGACGGGCAGGCCAGCTACGCGACCGGCCCCATCAACGCCGTCCGCTCCAGCCACCGCCAAACCGCGCGCAGCATTCGCCACCGACTCGAGCAGCAGAACGCAAGCCCTGTCGTGTGCCTGTTCTTGGTCGAGCTGCCCACACAAGCCTTGCTCGAGAGGCTGGAGTTTGCCCAGCGCATCTCTGCCCCGCTCGTGCTCGCCATACGTGGTGAGCTGGAGTCGAGTTGGGCAAAGGCACTGGATGAGCGAGCTGTGAGCTTCGCACGATTTTTCGTTCCCGGGGGGGTGCCGCTGCATGATGAGCGCGCTCAGGCGGTGATGGCCAAGAGTGTGGGCGCCGCCAAGTTCACCACTTTGTAGGCGAACGGCTATGCGCGGGGCGCAGCGGCGTGCTGTCGCCGTGTGCGCCGTCACGTTCGTCGGTTGAAGTCGTCCGTGCGTCGCCGCGTCGGGGATGTTATGAGGCGGTCAAATGCGCGGTGCGTTGTCGGTGCTGTGTGCGGCAAAACTCCACAAGAATCAGCTGGAGCGACATCTGGAATTGTTCGAATACATTCCGGAGATAAAGCGCGTGATCGTCGTACGTCGCGAGGCGCTCGACACCAGGCTGTCCAAGCTCGAAAACTACCCGATAGAGCCAGGGAGCGTCGCGCGGGAGATGTGGAATATGGCGCGCGCCGTGGGCGACGTCATCACGCGGGAGCGCATCGATTGGGTGATTGGATTCAACCCTGTCCCGTGGGGTAGCGTCGCGCTCGGTGCGGCAAAAGCCAAGCGGGTTCCCAGCTGCCTCAGCCTGATTGGCATGGATTTCTTGCAGCTCCAGCGCGCGTGGGGGTGGCCCTTCTTGCAGGCGGTGCGTCGCGCCGAGGCGGTGACGGTCACCGGCGCGAGCATGCAGCAGCGTTTGGCGGAGATGGGCGTGAGCGCGAGCAAGATCACGGTGTTGCCGCACTCAGTGGACTTGCTGCGGTTTGCGCCGGGTGAGCTTGAGCCCACGTGGGATGTGGTCTCGGTGGGGCAGCTGATCAAGCGCAAGCGCATGGACGTGTTGATCCGTGCAGTAGCTCAGCTTCTGCCGAGGGGTGTGCGCGTTCGCTTGGCCATCATGGGCACCGGACCTGAAGAGGCCGCGTTGCGTGCCCTGTGTGAGCAGCTGGGCGTGACCGAACAGGTGAGCTTTTTGGGATACCGCAATGACGTGGAAGCCGTCTTGAAGCAGGCGCGCGTGTTTGCGCTTGCTTCGGCCTGGGAAGGCGTCCCCTTCGCGTTGATGGAGGCCATGGCCAGTGGTCTCGTGCCCGTCGTGACCCGGGTGGGTACGATTGAAGATTGGGTAACCCACGGCGAAAGCGGACTGTTGGTCGAGGTGGACCAGGTGGACGAACTGGCTGATGCGCTGCACACCGCGCTCTTTACGCGGGGTGCAGCGATGCGCATGAAGATCCTAAAGGACAGAGAGCGCTTGTCCTTGCAGCACGGCGCCCAGGTCTGGCGCGGGATCTTGGGCCTGTGATCAGCTCCCCGCCTCACCCTTGTCGGTTTTGGGCGCAAAACGGGCGGCTTCGACTCGAAATGCACCTGGCGCAAGCTCCGCGCTCGGTTTGAGATCGTACGAAAGCACGCGCGCTGAATCGACGACGCACTGCACCACGGGCCCGAGCTGCGCAAGCGTTTGTGGCTCCGCGATGAGTGTGAGCTGCTCCACGACGCGGCCGGCAGAAACTTGGTGATCGGCCTTGGCCTTGTTGATGGCGGTGAAGGCAGTCACTGCCAGATCAAAACTGGCAGAGTCCTTCGGCGCTGGGAATTGCGCAAACTCGGTCAGCGTCGGCCAGGGGGCGCGATGCACACTGGCTTGACCGGTTTCTGCCGAAAAGGCCCAGGACCAGATCTCTTCGGTGATGTAGGGCAGTACCGGAGCAAACAAACGGAGCAACACGCTCAGCCCAAATCGCAAGGTCTCGATAGCTGAGCTGCGCTGCGCTGGCGTATACTTGTCCTCTGCGCCTTCGACACGCCACGCGCGCGGCTTGGCGAGCTCCAAATAGGTGTCCGTGAAGTGCGTCCAGAAGAACGTTTCGGTGTCTGACAGGGCCTGCGCGAAGTTGAACTCATCTTGGCTCGCGCTGGCGCGCTCGACCAATTGCCGCAATTTGGCCAAAAATGACAGATCGAGCTCATCGGTCACGGGTCCGCGTTCGCCCTCGTGACTCAATACGAACTTGGCCGCGTTGAACAGCTTGGTCACTAGACGTCGACCAATCTTGAACACTTGGGGATCAAACGCTGTGTCGGCCCCCAGACGAGCGCTGGCAGCCCAATAGCGAACGCTATCTACGCCGTGTTCATCAAATAGATGCATCGGCGTGATCACGTTGCCTTGGCTCTTGGACATCTTTTTGCGATCGGGATCCAAGATCCAACCGCTGATGACCACGTTGTGCCAGGGCACCTTACTTTCATGCAGTAACGCCTTGGCGATGGTATAAAACGCCCAAGTTCGAATGATTTCGTGACTCTGCGGGCGAATGTCGGCGGGAAACAGCTGCTCGTGGCGCGCCGTGTCGAGCCCCCAGTGCGAACCGATCTGGGGCGTCAATGAGCTGGTGAACCAAGTGTCGAAGATATCCGTCTCACCAGTGAAACCGCCCGGTACGTCGCGCTGCTCGGCGCTGTAGCCGGGGGGCACATCAGCCATCGGATCAACCGGTAGTTGAGCCGATTGAGGTAAGATGGGGGCGTCCCAATCGGTGGATCCATCCGCACGCAATGGAAACCAAACCGGAATGGGGACGCCAAAATAGCGCTGGCGTGAGAGGCACCAATCCAGGCCCAGATTTTCTGTCCAGTCACGGTAGCGGGCGTGCATGAACGGAGGGTGCCAGTGAATTTCGGCTCCCTTTTGCAGCAGGGCATCTTTTTTGTCGAGCAAGCGCACGAACCACTGACGCGTAGACAGGAACTCCAGCGGACGGTCACCCTTTTCAAAGAATTTGACGGCTTGATCGACGGGGACTGGCTCCGCCGTCAGAGGGGCCGCGTTTCGCGTGGCGCCGTGGGCAGGGTCACGTAAAAGTTCCACGATCGCCGTGCGCGCCTGGGTGACGTTCTTGCCGACCAACTTGCTGTAGCATTCGTTGGCAGACGTCGGATTGAGCGATGGGTACTGTTCGGTCCCAAAGCTGATCGGCGACAGTCTGCCCGATTTGCCAAGAATTTGCCGCAGGGCAAGCTTTTCGGTGCGCCACCAATGCACGTCCGTCTGGTCGCCGAACGTGCACACCATGAGGATGCCGGACCCTTTACTTGGGTCGGCCAGCTCGCTGGGAAAGATGGGCACCGGAGCGCGAAATAGAGGAGTGACGGCCTTTTTCCCAAAGAGATGTCGATACCTTTCGTCGCTGGGGTGTGCGGTGACGCCCACGCAGGCGGGGAGCAGCTCGGGGCGGGTGGTCGCAATGACAAACGTATCACTGAGCCCGTCGACGCCGAACTCGATGTGGTGAAAGTGACCTTGCTTGGGTCGGTCTTGGACCTCGGCCTGCGCCACGGCTGTCTGAAAATCCACGTCCCACATCGTGGGCGCAAAGCTCTGATACACTTGGTGTTTTGCGAACAAATCGAGGAACGATAGCTGGGCTTGTTTGCGGCAGCGGTCGTCGATCGTCGCGTAGGTTTGTTGCCAGTCGACAGAAAGGCCAAGCCGCATGTAAAGCTGTTGAAACGCTTGTTCGTCAATGTGCGTCAGGCGGTGACAGAGCTGGATGAAGTCCTTGCGGTTGAGTTCGAGCGCTGGTTCCTTCTTGGCCTTGGCGTCGGCCGCCTCGATCGCATCGACATGGGGATACGGCGGAGCCGTCGGTTCGCAGCGTACGTGATAGTAATTCTGAACGCGGCGTTCCGTGGGCAGACCGTTGTCGTCCCAGCCCATGGGATAAAAGATGTTCTTTCCCCGCATGCGCTGATAGCGAACGATGAGATCGGTATGCGTGTAGGAGAAAACATGTCCAACGTGGAGCGAGCCCGATACGGTGGGAGGCGGAGTGTCCACGACGAAGGTCTCCGCGCGTGTCTTTGATGGATCATAGTGATAGAGCCCAGACTCTTGCCACGCGCTATCCCACTTCGTCTCAGCCTGCGCGCTGTCGAAGTGTTTTGGAAGTTCTGAGGGACGGACGATCTTGAAGGGCGCTTGGGACATGACAATTCCGACGTCCAGAGTGAACGTCACAGAGCGCGCTATCTGGCCAATATTGGGCGTAAGCGCAAGTTTGCCGTCCAGGGCCGTCCGAACTGCGACGATTCTTGAGTGAGGCGCTCGCGGGGGGAGCCTACTTCAGCCTTCAGGAGCCCGTCCCGCGATAGGTCTGGGTGCCGGAACTCGGCGGCGGACGCAGCGACATCTGGCGCAGTTTCAGGATCTGTTCGACGCGGCTGAGGAGTTCATCGTTGTCAAACGGTTTGGCCAAAAACTCGCGCCCCGGCTGGCGAAGGAATGCTTCATCCAGTGTGCCCGCGTCGTAGCCACTACAAATCAAGCACAGTGGTCGCGGCCACAAGCGAGCAATGGCCTCGCACAGCTCCCGCCCTCCCATCCTGGGCATCACCGCGTCGGTCACCACGAGATCATAGGGGCGTGTGGTGTCTCGCATCTCCCGCAAGGCCTCGATGCCGTCGCCGGCCAATACCACGTCGTAGCCGGCCCGCTTGAGCACGCGAGCCATGCCTTTGCGCACGGCGGGATCGTCGTCCACGAGCAAGATGCGCGCCCCACTGTAGCTCGTGTCGAGCTGACCATGGAGCGATACGTGGCCCATGCCGTGCTCGACGTGCGGGAAATAGATGCGAAACTCGGTGCCTCTGCCGAGAGCGGACTCGAGCTCCATACGGCCTTTGTTGTTTTGGACGATGGTGTGCACGACGCTGAGCCCGAGGCCCGTGCCGCTGCCCAAGCGTTTGGTGGTGAAGAATGGCTCAAAGGCGCGTTGCTTCTGCTCGTCGGTCATGCCGACACCATGGTCTCTGACACGGATCATGGCGTCGCTCCCGAGGTGCCCTGGTTGTCGAACCAGGCTCGTGCTGATCTCGACACGGCCCCCATGGGGCATGGCGTCGCGCGCGTTGATGCACAGGTTCATCAGCAACTGATCGATGTCCACCGCGGTTGCTTCGACCGCCAAGACTCTTGGATCGGCGGTAAACTCAAGCGTGATGTGACTTGGGATCAGGCGACGCAGCAATTGCAGGGAGTGACTGATTTCGTCGTTGAGCGGCACGACGGAGCGCTCGTTGACGCGCCGCCGGCCAAAGGCCAGCAGTTGCTGGGTCAGCCCGCTGCCGCGTTTGGCAGCGTCTTTGAGTTCCTCCAAGATCTCTTCCAGTTCCATTGGGTCTGCGTCTTGAGCGGACTGAGCGCCGCTGGCAATGACTAAGAGCAGGTTGTTGAAGTCGTGCGCGACACCCCCAGCAAGTGTCCCCAGGGCTTCCATTTTTTGTGATTCGCGGAGCTGACGTTCCAGCGCCTGCTGCTTTTCCAGCTCCACAATGCGCTCCTGCGTTTCCGTGCGCACCAAGGCAACCAGTTCATCGCGCTGCGTGAGCGTTTGGCGTAAATGCATGAGGCTGTGATTGATCCACCAGACGGAGATGTTGGAACAGATCAGACTCAGCCCCGCGGCGCTCCAGCTCGAACTCGACAACTGCCCGGCCGTGGCCCAATGCACGAGGGGTAAGGTCAGAGCAAGGAACGAGCTTTGGAGGAACGCCCCGAGGGGTCCGATGAAGAATGAGCAGCCGACGCTAGCCAGCACCGCGAGCAGCCAGGGCTGATGGTCGAAGGACCCTCCGGTGGCAGCCAAGAGCGGGGCAACCACGCACACGGCGCTGAGTAGAGCCGCACGCCACGCGTAGGAGTGCTTTTCCGCGATGGCGATCAGGTACGACGCGGGCACGAGCGCGAAGAGGCCGGCTTGCGCCCAAGCGGGCAGGTCGTGGGTGCCCGTACGTACCAAGAGCAACTCGAGGGAAATGGCCGCCCCATAGGCGACGGCTACGCGCGCAGTCATGCTCCGCTGCCAACTCGGCGGGCCGAGAACACGGAGGCTTGGAACGAGGGAGCGGACCGAGGGAGTCATGGATCCAGCTATGTTCCACGACCACATCGACTGACGGGTTTAGGGCACGGACCTGAAACTGATCAGGCCTCCGCTCAGGTGGGTGACGGTAGGCGGTGGAGCACTCGCGGGTGCCATGATCGGGTGGGTGCCGTGGCCTACCAACAATGTTCATTTCTCCCCTTGCGGGGCGAGACGAACGTGGTACGAAGCGGGCCCCTGACGGACCGGGTGGTCACCGACCCCTACCCAACAGGGCGAGATCATGCCCCTTTTTTGGCTTGATCTGGAGCGGTAGTTAAGTTGGTTATAACGCCGGCCTGTCACGCCGGAGGCCGCGGGTTCGAGTCCCGTCCGCTCCGCAGAAAACATCCTTCAAAGTGACGCTCGCAGGATTGCCCTGCAGGATTGAAGGAACCGAAAGCGACTCGGGGAGTTCTGGAAAGGGCTCCCCGAAGTTGTTTCCACCGACCATCGTCGCCATGCGAATGTACTCCTGAGTGGTTGCGAATTCTTGGTGACCAGCGAGCTGGCGGATGGTGAGCGCTTCGACCTTGTCGACCGCCAACCACGTGAGCCCCGTTGCCCTCATGTCGTGGAACCGGATGGGGCGCCGAGTAGCGTCGGCCCGATACAGGGAAGCGCGCTCGACCTTGGCCTTCTCGAGGTAGCGCCGCAGGCCCCGGGCCATGTCGCGCTCGCTCGGAAGATCGATGACCAGGTCTGAGGGCTTCTTTCCCAACTTCAGCGCCAAAAGCAGCTCGAGCAGCTGGGGGCGGATCGGGATGATGCGCGCCGCCATTCCCTTGGTGGCCTTGGCTTCGCCGGTGGTGCGGTCAAAGGCGCGGTGGACGTGGATCGTCATGTTGTCGATGTTCACGTCTTCCCAGCGCAGCACGCGGAGTTCACCCGTGCGCAGGTACGTGTACACCCCGAGTGCGATGGCTCGACGCCATTGAAGGGGGACGCCAGGCGAGCTCACCACCTTGATGAACTCGGTGGGGTAGAGGAACTCCTTCGTCTTCTCAGGACCCGAGTCGGGGCCGCGCACACCCTGGGCGGGGTTGTCGTCGCGGCATCGGATCTCGTCGCGCTTGTGCTCGGCAGAGTCGCTGCACATCTTGGTCGCGGTGGTCCAGATGTTCTGGGCTGTCTTGTGGGCGATCTTCCCGGCCCGCACCTTGTCGTCGAGCGTGCGGCAGAGCGCGCGCAGATCGTCCCGGGCCCAGTCGCGGGGATGCTTGGAGCCGAGCACCGGGGCAATGTGGTGCTCCCAATGCCCGCGGTTCTCGCGCACTGACGTCTTGTTGGATGCTTCACGGTCGCGGAACCAAAGCTCGGCCCAGGCTTCTGCGTCGACGCGCTGAGCGACCGCCTGGCGTGTCTTGAGTGACGGCACTGGTGCTTCGGGAGCCAGCGTTGCCGCCTTCTCTGACCAGTGAGCGGCGAACTCCCGCGCCTTCGCCTCGGAGGTACCAAGGGGCAGGGGAGGAAGGCGCTTCTGCTTTCCGCCGGGCAGGGTGACGACGGCTTGCCATTGGCCGGTGCTGGTCTTGCGGAGGGTTCCGGTGCGCTGGCGTGCCATCAGTTGGTACCTCCATGGGGAGTGTGTGCTACTGGGTTGTTCATCGTTCCTGCTTTCTCAGGTTCGGTCAGGGCCCCGGGTGTTCCAGCACCGCGGGGTTCACTTTTTTCGGGTCTTTGGAAGCTCTTGATGGGCTTTGCGGATGAGCTGACGGATGACGTCCGATTTGCTGAGTCCGGTTTGGTTTACGAGATCTTCAGTCATCTCGAATTCTGCCTCTGTCACCCGGACCTGAATGACGCGTTCCCGAACACGCTCTACCATCTGCGTATGTAATGCCACAGGCACCTCTCCCCGGTCAAGCAAAAAAAGAGAGATGCCTACCGGGGCTCGAATCGCTTCCGACGACGGCTGATTCCGAGTATTCTTCACACCCAAATGTCCGGATACATCAGCGCTGAACTGCTCGAGCACCTGCTGTGGAGAGGCGAAAGCGAAACCCTAGATTTCAAGCGGGATCAATATGTGATCTCGGGAGCAACCGACGCTGAGAAGGCCGAATTTGTGAAAGACGTACTGGCGTTTGCCAACGCGTGGCGGGAGGGCGACGCGTACATCCTGATCGGCGTTAAGGACACCAAGTCAGGGAGACGGGAAGTCGTCGGTGTTGCGAACCACCCAGATGACGCCGACTTGCAACAAATCGTCAATCAAAAAACCAACCGACCTGTCGACTTCTGCTATTTTTCCGCGGTTGTGGACGACAAAGAGATTGGCGTGTTGCATTTCAAAGCTGGGCAAGTTCGTCCAGTTCATCTCAAGACTCGTATGGCGGCCCTCGATCCGAAAAATGTGTATGTTCGGCGGAGCTCATCCACCGACGTGGCCACCTTGGATGAGGTCTCGAAGATGGGGCATGCGCTGCGACCGTCGGTCGACGTTCCAAGGCTAGAATTGTTATTGGAGTCCGACCGAACCCAAGCGACGCAACTGGAATTGGTCTCGACAATTTTGTCTGACCCCCCACGCGTCGCTCCAAATTCATTTGCTCCCGAACTGGCACTCTTGGCTGCATCTCATCGTCTCGCGGAGTTGTCGAAGCCAGACCCCAGGAAGTTGGCAGCCTACAAGAAGCGGCGTGCTTTGCTTCGCCCAGTGAATTTCTGCATCAAGAACACGGGAACGATCGCACTGCATGACGTTGAAGTGCAACTAGTCATCCCTCAAAGCGGGCATCTCATTGTCTCCGATGAATTGCCAACACGCCCCCGCAGTATCCTCGAAGCCGCAGAAGGGATAGATCTCTCGTCGCTTCACAGTGCTCTTAGGGACTCTTTTGAATCTCGGGGCAACGCTTTCCACCTCCGATATTCTATCGGGAAGGTGCAGCCCGGTAACATTGGACGAAGCTCCGAATTCTATGTTGGAAGCACCGTCGAACAGAACTTGGCCCTTACTGCCCAGGTCTACGCCGACAATCTACCACGGCCAATTGTGGTCAATTTGGGAGTCGTAATTAGGAGCGAGACGTCGCTTGTTTCATACGAAGCTGACGATTGAAACGCCTCTTTGCCGTCGTCGAGCACCGCCCGGACTATCGGATCATCACTGGGTCGCGTCACCATTTTCCGACAGTCAGCTCCCTGGCTCGTTCCTCGGCGCTCATCGCAATCACCTCATCTGCCCTCTTGTCGACGGCTTCAGCGATTTTCATCGCGTGGTCTATGGCTGTGGCTCTTTCCACCGCCGGATCAGAAACACTCACTCTAAGGAGAACCTCCCCGCGTTTCCAAGTGACAGAGTGCCAGTCTTCCGTAGATGAACCATAGCCGAGCGATTCACGTATCTTGATTTGCGTTCCAAGCGACGCGTCCAACCCCATGCCCAGCACAGCCAAGAGCGTCACGCGACTCGAGCCGCTCGTCCCGCTGTACTTTGCTTCCTGTGGCGAATTGTCCGTGCCAAGAAAGCCCGTCTTCCCTTCTACCCCTGGCAGCGACGTTGGGATGTAGAGGCGAGCATCCGCGACCGGCACAACAGGGGCAACAGGCACAGCGGACGCCACGGGTGCCACGCTCGGCGCCGGTTTGGCAACTGCGGCTTTTCCTTCATCGCGGCCCCACAAGCGCCACAGCACGAAGAAAACACCCAGCACGATGGCAATCTTCTTGCCCTGATTATTCCAAAACTCTTTTACGTCCATGTTAGATGCTATCCTAGTTCGTTCACCAAAGGCTACTACTTGAAGCGAAAGATCCGGCTATGACTGACCAGAAAAAAACCAAGCCACGTAGCATCGACGCTGCAGAGGACCTGCTTGAAGACGCGGATCGCGCGACGGGATTGGAGAACAAGAGCGTGCACTTTCCAGAATCCATGCTCCCCGCGTCCATGCGGCCTCGGCAAAAAGAGACGAAAGAAAACGCAGTAGCCAATGACCTGGCTGACGTGGATTCGTTGCCTAGCCGCATGAGCTTCTCAACCAAAGACTACCCAGAACTGAAGCCGCTGGATCCTAAGAAATAGCTGCCGTTCATTGCATTCCCGAGTCAAGCGATCGCTATGTCGATGTTTGATGTGTCGAAGCGGGCCAGCTGTCGGACGCCGATGGGAATGTTGATGGTGCCGACGGGAGACGGTGAGGTCCCAATGGTGAAGACCGGCACGTCCGTGACGCCTTCAACGTCCAAGGGCAGACCTTGCACGAACAGCGCGATCACATCGTCGCCTGCGGAGTACGTCACGTCGCACGTTGTGGCCACGTAGGACTTGACGCTTGCGGCATCGAACCCGGCGGGCGCGGCGATGGTCATCGCCATGTGGATTGGAATTGTCGTCACTCGCGAGAACGGCACGACGACGTCTTCATTCAGCTCGTTCTTTGCTGTGCCTGATTCGCCCATCCCATGCATGCGAATACCCGGCGGCTTGTTGTTCCAGATGACCTGAGCGATCTGGTCGTTGGCATCCGAAGGGCCGCCTTCATCGTAGATCAGCACCTCAAAGCTTTTCGGCGGCAAGCCGAGGCTATCAGTGGACTCTAAGTAGTTCTCGAAGACGATCGCGGACTTGATCCATTGCGCCTCCTGGTACCGTAGTGAAAACAGGTCAGCCACGATTGCCCTAGCGGTATTGCTGCCCGCGGCAGCGAGCTGTGCTTCCCGTTTGATTCGTAGAATCTGGTCGGTGTCTGCAAGTTTTCCCAGCAGTGCGTCACCTGCATTGGTGACCGAGTTCCACCCGGTGAGCGCAGTAGCAATAACCGTCAGTGTGCCAGCGTCGGCAGCGATGGGGCCAGCGATCTCTGATTCGAACACCAGCGGCACGTTGCCGTCAGCAGTGGCTGTGTAGTTCGCGACCGGAGTGAAGCGCACCGTCGGTTTCCCGACCACGCTCGCCAAATGAGTGCCAGCAATAAGCTCGGTGCCCGTGTCCAGGTTGACGGTGGCCGTCACCTTGGACTTGGTTGCTCCTTCGCGCGCAGTACCGGTCAACTTGCAGAGCGCGGTCAGCAGAAAGTCAACGGTCTTGTCTGGATCGAAGGCGTTGTAACACTTCTCCAGAGCATCCCATGCGTCTTTCAGTTGCCGCACGGAGATCCGGTTCATCTGCCCCTGTGGGCTTTCTTCGTCAAGCTTGAGCCCTGGCGAGATGTTAGCGCGCTGGTCCGCGTTGCGTTCTTCAAGAAGGGCTTCGAAGGTTGGTTTTACGAAACCGGTGGGGGTCACTCCGTATTGGGTCATTTGTTCGGTTCTCCGTTGAGTTCGATTTTGTGCGGCGATCGTTCAGTGGGGCCCCTTCGCAAAGCGGGGGCGGAGGAAATACAACCGAGCAAAACTCCGCCCCCGCTACCCCTCGGGACTGTGAGGGGCGGGGGCCCTGAACCCCCGTGCTGAGTGTTTCGTTAGGCCGCGGTTGGGCCCTCAGTCGACGTTTCGGGGCGAAGGACTCGACCATGAATCCCACCACGGACCGGACGAAGAATTTTCAGCTCAAGAAGGCGGCGATCGGTGAGTTCTCTGAACCTCACCGGCTCTTCGTTGGGGGAAATGATTCCTCCCCTGATCATCCCGAGCTCTGAGTTCAGG